>ERZ747221.1595-NODE-1595-length-22096-cov-6.784323_pt1 | contig 22096 bp, 14 predicted proteins | sample MGYA00374949_ERZ747221 | MGnify/ENA primary metagenome ERZ747221 (study PRJEB28779, sample SAMN05720172) | bioreactor metagenome | isolation source: Anaerobic biogas reactor | place: USA:Washington, USA | collected 2015-08-08 ... | reverse complement strand
TCTTAATAACGGGCAGGGGAGCTATGAGCTGGTTTTACCTAAAATACAAGAAATGCTGACGAAAGAACCGGTCAGCTATTATGTGCGCGGTACTTTTACCCGGGACAACCTGGATTTTAGCGAGGACTTGCGCCATATGCTGGAATTGGGTTTTACCTGTGTTTCGCTGGAACCGGCGGTGGGAGCGGACAACCCTCTAGCTATTAGCCGTGACGATTTGCCCCGGGTACTAAAGGAGTACGACCGCCTGACGGATATCTTGCTGGAATACCGGGAATCAGGGCAGGATATTCATTTTTTCCATTATAACCTGGACCTGCAAAAAGGTCCTTGCCTGGCTAAACGAGTTACCGGTTGCGGCGCAGGAATCGAGTATCTGGTAGTAACCCCGGAAGGGGACCTCTATCCCTGTCATCAATTTGTGGGGGAACCCCGTTTTTACATGGGTAATATAGAAAATGGTGAAATTGCGCACTCGGTTCGCCGCATCTTTGAAGATAACCAGTTGATTAAGAAAGAGTGCCGCCATTGCTGGGCTCGGTATTTTTGTGGGGGCGGTTGCCATGCTGGGGCTTATTTTCAGGGTGATATAAGCAAACCTCATGAAGTCAGCTGTATTATGCATAAAAAGAGAATCGAAGGGGCTATTTATCTAGATCTGCTTAAGAATTTGCCCCCAGGATAAATATTTTAAACATTTCGACATCTTCTCTCGGACAACAAAATCTGCGTAAGATGCAATGGCTGCATACAATATATTGTGGAAGGGAGCTCTGGAAATCAGGCCAGTAAATCCTACCAGGAGAAAAAAAGGGTAAAAAAGCAGGAATTTCTGGCCGATTGGTCGAAGCAATAGCAAGATAAAAACAAAAAAACTAAAATGGAGACTAAAAATGTTGAATTTATTGCAGCAATACCGCCGCTACTTGCCCCTGGGGCTGATTTTATGCGGCCTTATTTTCCTATTTTTGATGTCCTCACTGGGAGTGCAGATTCCAGCTTATTCAGTCTTTATTGACCAGCAGGAAAAGTTCCAAACCGATGACCCCGAGGCGGTTAATCTCGCGCTACAACGTATAATAGCTCAGGAAAGAAAAAGATGCCAGCAGGATATAGACCTGGTTAACCAGGTGGAAATGGAAAAGGTTTTTGCTAACCGGGAGAATATCGTCCCGGCGGAAGAAGTGGAAAAAGAGCTTCGTAAAAACCTGCAGTTTGAAGCCCAGGCCACAGCCATTGTGGTAGATGGAAAGGTCATTGCTTCAGTTAAAAGTAGGGAACTGGCGGAAAAAATATTGAGCAATTTAAAGAGGGAATACTCCTGGCTGGATGAGGGGGAAGAATTGTTAGAAATTACCTTTGCCGAAAAGGTTGAATTGCGAGATACCAAAATACCTTCCCAGGAGATTATTGAACCCCCACAGGCTTATCAATTAATTAAAATCGGCACCAATAATCCGGAAAAATACCTGGTTAAGGAGGGGGATTCCCTCTGGTTGATAGCCCGGCGCAATGATATGTATGTTAATGATATCGTGGTAGCCAACAACCTGAATTCCGACAAGCTTCATCTGGGACAGGAATTACTGCTGGTTAAAAGCAAGCCATATATAACGGTAATGACTCAGGTTAAAGGGGAAAGAGTAGAAGCCATTCCTTTCCAGACCAAGGTAGTAGTGGATACTGCAGTCGGCAGTACGGTTCGGGTCAAACAGGAGGGTAAAAACGGGGAGAAACAAGTGGTTTATCAGGCCACCAAGCTCAATGGCGTACTCCAGCAAAAGGATGTAAAAAGCGAGAAGATTTTGCAGGCAGCAGTGGATAAGATAATCGTCAAAGGCAATCGGGTAGTGCAAGTTGCTTCCCGTTCCGGCTCAGGAAATCTGGAATGGCCTTGCTATGGCCCTATTACCCAGTATTATAAAGGGAAAGGCCATACGGGATTAGATATTGGAGCTCGCAGCGGGACCAGTGTTAGAGCTGCGGAGGCAGGTTATGTCACTTCGGCCTGCTATCAAGGAGGATATGGTAAATTCATTACCATTAACCATAATAACGGTCTGGTTACCCGCTATGCACATTGTTCCAGTATAGCAGTATCTGAAGGACAGAGTGTTTCTCGGGGAGAAGTGATTGGCACAGTGGGTTCCACCGGCAGGAGTTCCGGTCCCCACCTGCATTTTGAAGTACTGTCCGGCGGGTCTTTTCAAAATCCGTTGAACTACTTGCCTTAAGAAAGGCTTTTACCCTGACCATAAGGGTCGGGGTTTTTATTTTTTAGAGGGGGTAATAGCTATGTATGATGTGGTGATAATTGGTAGCGGCCCCGCCGGTTTAACGGCAGCCATTTATACCAGCCGGGCCAAATTTAAAACCCTGGTATTGGAATCATCGGTTTTTGGCGGCAATGCGGCTTTAATCGATCATATTGATAATTATCCGGGATTTCCCTTTGGTGTAAGCGGGGCAGATTTAATGGAGAGCTTTCGGCTTCAGGCGGAAAGGTTCGGGGCTGAACTCCGCATGGAGGATGTTATAGGTTTAAAAAATGCGTCTGGAGCAATAAAAACGCTGGTAACAAATATGCAAGAGTACCAGGCCAAAAGCGTAATTATAGCTATGGGGGCGAAGCGCCGGGAACTGGAGGTAGATGGAGAGAAGGAATACCTGGGGCGCGGCGTTTCTTACTGTGCCACCTGCGACGGGGCTTTTTTTCAAGGGACTTCGGTAGCGGTTGTCGGAGGCGGAGATTCAGCTGTAAAGGAAGCACTCTATCTGGCCGGAATTGCCTCCAAGGTTTATCTTATTCACCGTAGAGAAGGTTTTAGAGCCAACCAGACAGCCCTGGAGAAAATGATGAATCACGAGAAGATAGAACTCAAATTAAACCGGGTAGTAAAACGGGTAGAAGGTGATGCCCTGATGAAAAGCCTGCTGCTGAAGAATCTAAAAAACGGGGAAGAGGAAAGGCTGGAGGTAGAAGGGCTTTTTGTTAGCATAGGACTGGTAGCGGGAACTGAGCTGCTTGGCGGCATGCTGGAGAGCAGGGAGGGGTACATAGTAACCGATGATAATATGATGAGCTCTATTCCCGGAATCTTTGCCGCCGGTGATGTACGCGCCAAAAAGGAACGGCAGGTGGCAACTGCCGTTGGGGAAGGAGCTTTGGCAGGAATAGCCGCAAGTGAATATTTGCAGGAATAGAACCCACTATTTGCTTGCCCCTCTGCCATCAAGCCCATAGTATAATGGGGCTCAGAGAGGAGAGGGGGAAATGTGGGGAATAAAGTCGGTTGATGCCGGCAAGGGTCTTATTTTGCTTCTCCTGCTGGTCTTGCTGCTTACGCTGCTGATGAATAGGTATGGCTATAGCATCATGCGCGTAATGGTAGGACAAGAAGTCAAGTTAAAGACCGCCGGGTTTGAAAAGATACAAAGCGAACATTTTGATATCAGATACATGGCCCAAGATACTGCTTATATAGAAATGATTGCCCAGGTATCAGAAGAAGCTTACTCAGCTGTAGTGGAAAGATTTGGCCGGGAACCGGCCGGAAAAACCATAGTGGTGGTTTATCCTGATACCGCCAGCCTGGCCGGCAGTATTGGTTGGAACCGGAATGAGAGTGCCATGGGAGTATACTGGGCAGGTTCCATCCGTATCCTGTCACCGGGTGAGTGGATAAAAGGTGATGCACTGGAGAAGCAGTTCAAACAGGAAGGACCCATGGTACACGAGTTTACCCACCTGATGGTTGACGAAATCACCAAGGGGAACTATAATCGCTGGTGGACAGAAGGAATTGCCCAGTATTTCGAGAAGAAGATTACAGGCTTTGAGTTTGCCGATCCTTTTACCCAGGGGAGAGAATTTAAGTATTATAAACTTTTGACCCTGGAGCAAAAATTTGATGAACTTGATCAACAGATCGCATATTGGGAATCTTTGCAGGCAGCACAGTATATAGTTGATATATATGGGGAAGAAAAGTTGTTTGCGGTATTGGAGGAACAAGGGAAGGGGAGCAGGCTGAATATTGCTCTGGAAAGTAGCCTGGGAACGAGTTACCAGGAATTTGAACAAGGGTTTTACCAGTACTTGCAAAAGAAATAAGGCGAGAGGTGTAGTTCTTGAAAGACTGTTTAATTATCGAGGGAGGGCATCCCTTGAATGGCCGGGTGCGGGTAAGTGGAGCTAAAAATGCCGGGCTGGTATTACTGGTGGCCAGTACCCTGTCCGATGGAGAGACCATACTGGATAACATGCCCCGGATAAGGGATGTTGAAGTGATGGTGCAGATTCTCAATGAGCTTGGGGTTAATGCGCGTTGGAATGAGGATGGAAGTCTATCCATCTGTCCGCCACCAGCGGGTAGCATGAAGGTAAAAACCTCTTACGAATTGTCGAAAAAATTAAGAGCTTCCAATTTGCTGTTGGGTGCACTACTGGGTCGGGAAAGGGAAGCAGTTATCTCCTTGCCGGGAGGTTGCGATATCGGTTCGCGGCCTATGGATTTGCATATAAAAGGGATTCAAGCCCTGGGAGCAGAAGTGGATATAGAACACGGTTTTATTTATGCTTGCAACAAAACGCCATCGGGAGCTAGAGTTTACCTGGATTTCCCCAGCGTAGGGGCCACCGAAAACATAATGATGATGGCCTCCCGGACGCCAGGGCAGAGCGTGATCGAGAATGCGGCCAAAGAACCGGAAATCGTGGATTTGGCTAACTTCCTCAATTCCATGGGGGCCCGAATTAGGGGAGCCGGAACTGATCTGATAAAAATTGAAGGAGTCCCAGAACTCAAGGCCTGTCGTTATGCTATTATTCCTGACCGGATTGAAGCTGGGACTTATATGGTGGGGGCAGCTATTTCCGGGGGAGATGTGCAAGTGGAAAATGTAATCCCGACCCATCTTCATCCTATAGTAGCCAAGCTACAGGAAACCGGAGCTATTGTAGAAGAGACCGATCAGGGCGTACGGGTAAGAGCAGGTAGGCAGGTTCTGCCGGTAGATATAAAAACCTTACCCTATCCTGGATTCCCTACCGACATGCAGTCCCAGATGATGGCTTTGCTGTCTCTGGCGGAGGGCTCCAGTGTCATAGTGGAGAATGTGTTTGAGAACCGTTTTCAAATTGTGGATGAATTAAAACGCATGGGAGCAAGTATTCAGGTTGAGGGACATACCGCCGTAGTAAGAGGGGTAAAGACCCTTTTTGGGGCCCGGGTCAAAGCTACCGACCTGCGGGCTGGAGCTGGCCTTATCCTGGGAGCACTGGCTGCTCGGGGAGAGACCACCATCGAAAATGCCATTCATATTTTTCGGGGTTATGAGAACATTGAAGAAAAGCTCAGCCAACTGGGGGCCCGGGTAAAAACGAAATAGAAGGTGAATCAAAGCAACCTTTTAGCTTTGTCACGCTGCCAAGAAGGGAGGAATGAAATGCTTTTAACATTTTATTCCTCCCTTATGTTTTGGTAAAAAGTTTATTCCTGCACTACCACTGTTGGTGTAACCGCCGCTTTTTTCCCGGTGGTAAAGGAAATTACCACAGATTTACCTAGTTTTTCTCCGGCTTTGGAGGTAAGATCAGCCAGTATTACTATAGTGTATTTGGTGTTGGGTGCCAAAGCGTTAACCGGTCTGACATAGATATTCCGGCGCTTGCTAAAATCCACGGTATCGGGAATCCTCCTTACCCGGATAGCAATTCTTTCACTTCCTTTAAACATTCTTATCTGTTTGCGATTATTACTCCAAACCAGGTCGTTCACTACATTCTTATCAAAAACCAGTTTAATTTCTTTGAGGCGGGTAGAAACATTACGCGCCCCATTGGCCGGCACTGAAGAAACAAAGTTTAATGGTTTTTGTCCAGGTACAGCCATTAATATTCCCCCTTTTGGTGAACATATTACCAATGCTGGTTTATACTATGGGAAATGACCAGAAAGTGTTCAGTAAAGAGAGCAGGAAATATATGTTTATCCGATGACTAACTCGCTCTAAGACTCCCGCCTCTATAGGCAGGAGTACGAGCGACTAAGTCCCTGGATAAGTGCGACTAAGCTTCAGATGGAGTTAAAACTCCACCTGAAGCAAGTCTTACTTTATACAAGCATTAGATGATATAGTGCAGAGCAGGAAAATACTTTATTCAACCCAGAACACTGGAAGCAAGCTGCGAGGAGGAATACTATTTGAAATACCGCATTATTTCCGTGGGAAAGATTCGTGAGCCCTTTTATTTGGAGGGAGTCAGAGAATATTTGAAACGGCTGGCTCCTTACACCAGCATTGAGCTTATCGAGGGGTTGGAAGAAAAGATAGGCCCCCGGGCCGGAGAAAAAGAGGTTCAATCCATCCTGCGAAAAGAGGCGGAAAAAATCAAGAGATGGCTCGATAAAGATGAAATCCTGGTGGTGCTGGACCTGGAAGGGCAAGTTCGCAGTTCGGAAGAAATGGCCCGGCAACTGGAGAAATGGAATGCTTCCGGGAAAAGCCGGGTTACTTTCCTGCTTGGTGCTGCCCATGGCCTGGCCAACGAAATAAAGCAACAAGCCCAGGAGAGCATATCTCTATCAAGAATGACCTTTCCCCACCAGATGGCGGTGCTAATCCTTGCTGAGCAAATCTACCGGGGCTTCAAGATTTTAAAGGGTGAACCGTATCATAAATGAGTTATTCCCTTTTCATTGGTGACGCTATTAATAATAGCTGGCATTTGAGCTTGTTGGCCTAGAACAAGAGAAAGGGGAGACGGAGGACGGAAGGCGGAGGAGTGATTGCTCGTCCGGCGTCTAACCAACTTTTTATCGGTGTTTGCGGTCCCCGGCTACCCCGGCTATGGGGGGTAGATTGGCTTTAGGAAAGGAAGCTGATGGGATTTTGGCAGAAAAATAATGGAAGCATATTATAAGACGGAAGGAATTACCCAAATATAAGAAGAATTAAATAAAATAAGCCTTTTTGCCAGGAGAAAGTATTGTTTGTCTTAGTGTAGTTCAGAATCTTGATAAGATTCATGATTATTTCCATTCCTTTCTTGAGGCACAAAACGTCATGAAAGATTTTCTTTCAGATTTCCTTATCCGGATCAGTTGATTAATTGATAAATATTTGCGGATACCAGGCGGTGTTGTGAACAGGAAAAAATTAATACTGGGGGGATAATATGTCGTCCATACTGGAAACCTGCCAGCCACGAATGGAGATTCTGGCAGGAACCTTTAATCCGGAAGTTTTTACCGTATCGCTGAGCCCGATTATTAAGTATTATGCACAGGGTGGTAGCGGGGTTGACAATGTCTATACCAATGCCAGCCTTTTTTTCAAAGATGCCACTTATCCTACCCAGGGGTTAAAGCAGGCATTAAGCGAAGTCTTTGCTCGTCTCAGTGGTGATATGACTGTCCCGGCCATACATCGGCTGGAAACCGCTTTTGGCGGAGGTAAAACCCACACCCTGATTGCCTGTACCCATATAGCCTATCAGGGCACTAATTTGGCTGCAGATGTGGCTGGGATTATAGAGGAATCGCTACTTCCAAGCCCAGGGTCAGTAAATGTAGTGGGCATAGCCGGAGATGAAATACCCGTACATAAACCACAGGGGGATCGTCTCATACCCTATACCCTGTGGGGGGAGATCGCCTACCAGATCGGTGGGGAGACCCTGTACAAAGAAGTTGAGGCGGAAGCTGCCTCCCACGCTGCCCCGGGGCTACCTTATTTAGAAAGGGTTTTTAGCGGTAGACGGGTACTTATTATGTTGGATGAGTTAGCTCAATATGCCGCCCGCCTGGAAGCAGCCCATCCGGAAGGAGCACAACAATTAGCCGCCTTTCTAATGTCCTTAATCGGTTATGCCCGAAATAATCCAGGCATCGCTGTCATACTCACATTAGCCAGTGCGGCGGACGCCTTTGCCCGGCAAACCGCCCAGCTGGCGCTATTGATTAGTCAGGTCAAGGGCGAAGAGGTCAGCGAGGATGCCGCATTAGGTTTAGGGGAGCAGGCGGTTAAAGGGATAAGCAGTGTGGTGGCCCGCGATGCCGTACAGGTGACTCCGGTTCAGGCGGCTGAAATATCCTCGGTCTTTGCCAAACGGCTCTTTATATCGGTTGACCGCGAGGCAGCGCACAATACGGCTGACGAATACCTGCAGCTCTATAAACGCAACCAGCACAGCCTGCCCGAGGAAGCCAGCAGTGATAATATGAATAAACGCATACGGGCCAATTATCCATTTCATCCTACCCTGGTTGATTTCCTTACCCACAAACTGACCAGTGCCGAAAACTTCCAAGGGACCCGGGGCGTCTTGCGGGTTCTGGCCTTGGTGGTGCGCAGCCTGTGGTTGGAACAGGTTGCGGTGCCGATGATTCACGCCTGTCACCTGGATATGCGTTCGGATCGGGTGGTGAACGAACTGCTGGGCCGCACGGGCAGCTCCAATCTAATGTTTATTTTGAATGCCGATGTGGGCAGCATTGATACGCAAGACCTGGAGGGCGGACGCAGCAACGCCCAGCAGGCTGATGTCAGGAATCCCCATCCAGCCGGGTATCCCCTCTATGAATATACCTGGAAGACGGTTTTTTTGCATAGCCTGGTAGGCAGGAATGAGGGGTTGAATTCCAACCTCTTTGGCATTAGTGAAGCGGAAGCCATGTTGGCGGTATCTTTTCCCGGCCTGACCCCTCCCCAGGTAAAGGCAGCCCTGGATGAAATCAAGGAAAGCGCCTACTACCTGCGTTCCGAACAGGGCCGCTATTTTGCCGGTGAAGAGCCGACCGTTAATAACATCCTGGCGCGTATACGCCGCAATATCGGGGTTGACCAGGTGAAGGAACTGTTGGCTGATACCGCGCGTAAGCAGATAACGGCCAAAGCAGGCTTCTTTCATATAGAAACCGATATTTCCCTGCCAGAGCATCTGCCTGACGGCAAGGGGAAGCCGGTGCTGGGGGTCGTATCCCTGAGCGCCTCATCAGTTGATGTGGAAGCCATGGTTACCACTCGGGGAGAAAACCACCCCCGTGAACAGCAAAACCTGATCTTTATTCTAGTACCGGATACGGTACTGGTGCAGGGTTTGGGCGAAGAAACCGGCTTGTTCACTACTCAGCAGACCCGGGCAATGGAAGCCCGGCAATACCTGGAGAACCTGGCCCGTCAGGTCATGGCCATGCGGTTGTTGGCCCAAAGACCGCAGAATTGGGGCATTCATCCCCGCCGTCTGGAGGAATCTGATTACAGGAAACGGCAAAGCGAACGGGAGCAGGCCCTGGCCACCGCCGTAGCCAGCACCTATACCGGACTGTATTATCCCTCCACTACGGGCAGTATAGTCCGCAAGGAAATCAAATCAGCTGGCGGTGAAGGCGGGGTGCCTTTTATTGAAGTGATAAGAGAGAGCCTGCTGGATGACGGAGAACTACTTACATCCAATCATATAACCCAGGCCGATTTGCTTAATATCACTGTGCTGTTCTTTGAGCAAGGAGATACGATAAGCCTGGAAAAGCTGCGGCAGAACTTCAACTGTATACGGCGCTGGCCGGTTTTGGAAGATAGCGGAGTATTGGAACAGATCGTCCGGGCAGGAGTGAGTAAAGGCAACTGGTGCCTCTATCGCTATAGCAATGAAAACAATGAAAGCCCGGAGGAATTCTATTATCAGGATAAGAATATTCCCCTCGGCATCAACCTGTCTGATGCCGGCTATGGGCTGGTAACTGTTGCTGGAGCCAGGCAGCGTGATTGGATGCCCCATCCCCAGGCCGATCTCAACCAGCTACGCCAGCAGATCTACCAGCAGGTCTCCCAGCTTGGGAAGGTAAAGGTAGAAGATATACCAGGTTCATTGGATGGTTCCACTGGCGAAGCAATGGCAACCACACTGAATGATGCGGTTAGAACCCTGGTCAAGTCTGGCCAGCTGGTTGCCTATCACGGTTCCCCTGAGCAAGAGGAAAAACCGGATTTGATCAGTGGCACGGCTGCGGTGATGTACACCCCACAGGCAGGAGATGTAATTATCACCGCGCAGGAGGCTAAGGCGCGAGGATGGTTACAGGAAAGTGCGAAAAGCGGCTTCAGACTATCCGGCAGCGAGGGGGTTAAACGCTTACAACCCTTACTAAGGCGACTGGGCAGCATCTATAACCGGGGGGCCACCACCAGGATGGATAGCCTGGATATCAGCAACCTTAAATTACCCGGAGGAGGAGAAATGCGTCTGGAACTGCTTAACGCCGGGCCAGATGATATCAAGGCCCTGGGCGAATTGTTTGAAATACTCGAGCAGGTGGCAAAATGGGATGCGGATTCCGATGTCTATCTGGAGGTCAAAGATCCGGATGAATCTTGCCTATTCATGCAGGAACTAAAAAGTAATGAGTAAGGAATGATGGCAATGGCAGGCGACAAGGTTTATAGCAGCAATCAATTACAGCAACATTATCAGCAGGCATTGGCTCCCCGGGTGGGGATCGCTCCCTGGGTACTGCGGATTACCGATTTAAAGAACAAAGCATCTCCGGTACTGGTGGTAAAGGAAAGGTGCAGCCTGGACATGAGTCTGGAAAACAGCCCGACCCGGCCAGGCCGAGTGCTGCGGGACCGGGGGTTGCTCTATGGTCAATCATTGCGGCGCTGTCTCAGGACGGTGCAGGCCATCGCCGGGGAAGTCGTCGATGAAGCCGGCATCCCGATGGGAATTCAACGCTATATCCATAGCGGACAAATGGAGTTTCGCGGCAATCTGCCCCTTGATTCCGCCGCTGGCTGCAAACTGGCCTTGATATTCAAGCTGCAAGAGCGCATAAACGACCAGAATCGAGTAGAACTTATAGCCTGGCGGGTAGAAAGGTTTACTGCGGAGGAAGCCGCCTACTGGCTGACCCGGGCCACCCAGTATGGAGCTGCAGGTAATCGCTGGGCCCAGGCCGGCATGCGGATCATCTTGGGAGGTCAGCCCGGTGACCCGGCTATACCAGAAATGCTCGCCAATTTGCGGAAATGAGAGGGGAGTTTCTATAAAGTCGTGGCTTGTCAGGCGTCAGTCGTCAGGCGAGGGAGATGAGAAGGGAGTTGTCGATGATTGGCATAAATGATGGAGTAAAGGAAGATAAACGGCTGATTGAGGCCGGCTTCCCCTGTCATCAGGTGGGAGCGGAAACCCAGCGGGAACGGGGTGCCAGTTCAGCCTTGCCCCCGCTTTACTATCTGCATGTTTGGTGGGCCAGGCGGCCACTCACCCCCAGCCGGGCGGCGATTCTCGCTTCATTGCTTCCGGCTGATACCGACCCCGATTGCTTCCTGCGCCAGTTGGGAATTGAGAAGGCGCTAGCATTGGTCGGGGATGTGGAGTGGGTGTTGGTTGGTGCCATAAAATCGGAAATAGAGGTGGAACCTGATGGCCAGGAATGGCTCCCGCTTAATGATAAAGTCGTAAAAGCTCTGAAGAAAGAACAAGACCGCCGGGAGAAAAATCGGCAAGTAATAAAAACCATAAACGATGCAGACCCGGTACTGGGGAAGCATCCAATAATAATACGCTGGCAACAGGAATCAATTCCCCTCCCTGAACCATGGCCGGCGGTGTTAGGCAGATTTGAGGTAAAACGGGTAACAGCTGATCCGGCTCATGTTAACGAACGAATCGGGTTTGCCAAAGGTGATAGTATTAAGCGCATTATTGATGGTGAGTTGAAATGGGATTCGGAAGATTTATATGGGTATGACCGGGCGTACATGAATTATCCTGAAATCTGCGACCAGCAATTAACTATACTTGATCCTACCGCTGGAGGCGGATCAATCCCTTTTGAAGCATTGCGTTTAGGGCATAAAGTTGTTGCCAATGATTTGAACCCACTTGCAAGTGTTATACAAAAGGCGACCATAGATTATCCAGCCCGCTTTGGCATGGATTTATTTGACGATATAGAAGAATGGGGGAAAAGACTAGTAGCTGATGTTGAAGAAAAAATGCAAGATGTAACACCGTTTTCTAACCTGCCTGCACAGGAACTGGCCAATTTAAAGAAACACTGTATAAAATGCCCCGATATAATACCATTGTTTAATGGTCCAGAATATGACCAAACCGGAATTCTCTATGCTCGCCAGGTTACTTGTCCCCATTGTGGCGGGGAAGCACCGTTATTGAATACTTGCTGGCTGGCCAAGGAAGGCGACAAGTGGGGAGTACGCCTGGTAACAGACGGTAAGGCTAGAGGGGGCAAGGTTTCCTTCGAACCCTACCGGGTGCAGGGCAGCCGCGGACCCAACGGAGAGGACCCCAACCTGGCCACAGTCAAGGGAGGGGTGGGGCAGTGCGTCCATTGCAAACAGGCCATCCCCGCCGACGAGATCAAGGCGCAGGCCCGGAGCGAATCAGCGCTGGGAACCTGGCAGGACCGGCTTTATGCCGTAGTGGCCGTACGCTTTCAGCCCAAACTGGATAAAAACGCTCAGCCGGCACGGTACAAGAGCGGAAAGCGCAAGGGGGAAATAAAAACTGAGAAGATACGGTTCTTCCGGGCGCCCAATGAGAATGACCTGGCCGCGCTGGCAGCAGCAGAGAGGGAGCTGTGGGCCAAATGGCGGGAATGGGAGGCCCAGGGTTTAATCCCCACGGAAGCTTTCCCGCCAGGAAATGATATGCGTCCGGCAATCTACGGTATGAAACGCTGGTGCGATATGTTCACTCCCCGGCAACTCTTGGGACATTTAACCCTGGTGGAAGAATTGAACCGGCTCAAACCACTTATCCTGGAGGAACTGGGGGCGGAGCGGGGCCGGGCGGTGGTGACCTATCTGCAGTTTATGATAGATAAAGGCTTGGACTATAACAGTAAACAAACCCGATGGCATTTTAACAGAGGGGTAATTATTAACACATTTGGCCGCCATGACTTCTCACTTAAATGGACTTTTGGCGAGATGGTTTTCACTGGACCGAACTCGGGAGCCGCCTGGGGCTTGTCCCAGGTCTTGGATGCCTACGCTGGAATTGCTGAATTACTGCAGCCCCTCCACAAACAGTTGGAAGGCCAGGCCCCGCCGGTGACTATTACCTGCGGCACGGCTGCCTATTTGGAAGCAGATGAAAGCTCAGTGGACCTGATTTGCATCGACCCGCCTTACTACAATAATGTACAGTATGCTGAACTATCCGATTACTTTTATGTCTGGCAGCGGCGTACACTGGCAGACTTGTACCCGGACATATTTACGCGGCGCCTTACCAATAAGAATGATGAAGCGGTGGCCAACCCTTCCCGTGATGGTACGGCTAAACAGGCAGCGGCCCAGTATGAAAAACTGATGGGGGAAATTTTTGCCGAATGTTACCGGGTGCTGAAGGATGACGGGATTATGACCCTCATGTTTACCCATAAGACGCAAGAGGCCTGGGAGGCTTTGACCCGATCTTTGATTGAAAATGGCTGGATAATTTCCGCATCATTGCCGGTTGAATCAGAGGCGGCTGAATCTATTCATCAGAAGAACACGGCTTCCGCAGCCAGTTCCATCTTCATATCCTGCCGCAAACGGCTCACCCGAGATGATAAGCAGCCTGCCACCTGGAGCGGGATCGGCGGTCGGGGAGTAGCTACCCAGGTGCGGCAGGCGGTACGCAGCGGTCTGGATGAATTTGCCCCGTTGGCCTTGAATCCGGTGGATGAGATGGTGGCCAGCTATGGGCGGGCCTTGCAGGTCTTGTCCCAGCACTGGCCAGTGCTGGATGGCGATGAACTGGTCAGTCCCCTGCGGGCGATGAGTGAGGCCAGTGCAGTAGTAGCCCAGTATCAAGTCACCCGTATCTCCGGTGGCCGGCTGCAGGTGGCCGACCTCAACCCGGAAGCCGCCATGGCCCTTACCCTGTTCGGTATCTTCGGTCTGAACGAATTTCCCTTTGATGAAGCCTTGAGCCTGTCCAAGTCCCTCAATATCAGCCTGGAACATAAACCGGCTGGATATGGGATTAATGGTGCCATGATTGGCATCAACAATGCTACGGCGGCGCGCCGCTCTCGCCATAATGACAGCCAGGTACCGGGGTATTATGCCCCCCTGCTCCGCCGCGGTTCCAAGCTGCGCCTGGCCGCACCCGAGGAGCGCCATAGCGATAGATTGAGCCATCCCCAGACTGAATGGGATATACTGCACGCTTTGTTGATGGCCTACCGGGAAGGAGATGTAGCCGTGGCCCGACCTTATCTGCAAAGCCAGGCAGCGGGACGCGAACAGCTTATACTGGATTTACTGGCGGTATGGGCAGTTGAGATTGGTGATGACAAACTGCGGCAGGAAGCGGAGGAACTACGCTTTAGCCTTAAATAGCAAGTGGGAGAGAACATGCAAGAACTACCTGGCAGAGGGATAAATAATGAGCGGGGGCCGGAGCGGAGGGGACTGGCCTCCTATGATTGGCGGTTGAGCTACCGGACCTCGTCCACTCTGATTGATGGCCGGCCGGTGGATATGCTGCGCGATTTTTATATCCCGGCCCTGACCCGGGCGGTGTATTATGACCGGGTAGCCGGATATTTCCGCTCCAGCTCGCTGGCGGCCGCTTCGCAGGGCTTTTCCAGCTTGGTTGGACGGCAGGGGAAGATGCGCCTGATTGTCGGGGCTGATCTGGAAACCCAGGATGTGCAGGCGATCCTGGATGGTGATGCCCAGCGCCTGGTTAAGTGTTTGAATAAGGAACTGGAGCAGCCGGAGAGCTGGCCGGAAGGGGTTAGTAATGGAGTTACCCTGCTGGCCTGGATGGTGGCGCAGGGATACCTGGAAGTTAAGGTGGCTCTGCGGCGTCATGTACTTACCGGAGCAGCACTTCAGCTGGAGGATAATCTGGATGGCTATGTACATGAGAAATGGTTCATTCTTCACGATGAGTTTGGTCAGCGCCTGTACGGCTCTGGCACCTTGAATGAATCCAGGACCGCGCTGGTGCTGAATGCCGAAAATGTAGATGTCCACTGTGACTGGTGGGGGGATATGGAATATCAACGTACCCAGCAGGCAGCGGAGGATTTCGAAATCTTGTGGGCGGGGCAGCATCCTTGTTTACCAGTCTATACCTTGCCCCAGGCGGTTAAAGAGAAATTGATATCTCTGGCCGAGGGAGTCACTCTGCCAGTGGAACTGGATGGCCTGTCGGCCCTGGTAGATGATAAGCCGGCTAGGCCAACTGCCCGGGAAATACTCCAGTTTGCGCTTATAAAAGATGCGCCACGGATGCCGGGGGGACGACTGGTAGGAATGAATACCGCACCGGTTGCTCCCTGGCCGCATCAGGAAGTAGTAGCCCGAAGATTGATCAGCGGCTGGCCTTATTCTTATTTGCTATGTGATGAAGTGGGCCTGGGTAAAACCATTGAAGCGGGCCTGGCCATGCGTTCGCTATATCTGTCTGGCTTGGCCCGCCGAATCTTAATCGCCGCCCCCGCCAGTTTGACGCGCCAGTGGCAGCGGGAAATGGCATCGAAGATGCTCCTTTCCTTTGGCCGGGTATGTACGGTGCCGGATCTGGCACACGAATATATTTATCCGCAAACGGCTATTCGAGCTGCCAAAACCATATATGATCCCAATCTGATTATCGTTTCTACCGGACTGCTGGCCCGGCAGAATTATCAGGATTCCTTAATGAGGGCAGTAGCCTTTGACCTGGCCCTGGTTGACGAAGCCCATGCTGCCCGCCGGCGCAACCCGGCTGCGGGCACCAGGGCACATCCGGATTATGGTCATTTATACACCATGCTTCGTAATCACATGCGCAAACAAGCCAAATCGATGTGGCTGGCTACCGCAACCCCTATGCAGATTCACCCGGTGGAAGTCAGCGATTTACTGGCATTAACCAATCGAGTGGGGGCTTTTCAATATGACCCGGTTTTATCACAGCAATACTACCATATACTGGGTCAATTGATAGAAGGCCGCGAGGTGACGGAGCCAGAACGGCTCTTTATCCGGCGAGCGATAAAAGCAATTGAACGGCAAGACCCCATATGCTGGCGTTATATCAGCGAGACCGTAATTCCACCCAACCGCCGGCGGGTTTTTGAGCGCTGGCTATTGGGTGGGTACATCCCCCGCGGGCGGGATCGGGAACTTCTATTACCGACACTTTTCAGTGCTGCTCCCTTATCCCGGGTCATGATGCGCCATACCCGGCAGTTATTGGAGGTTTATCGAGAAAAAGGACAGCTCAGTGAAAAGCTGGCGCAAAGGCATATCAGGCCGCTTAAACCTGTGGAGTTTACCAAGGGTGAGCGGGCTATATACGATGATTTAGAGGTTTATCTACAGGGCCTGGCCGAACAGATCAGAACCCATGGCGACCGTTCCAGCAAACAGATGATGAGTTTCCTCTTGAGCTTTTTCCGCTTGCGTTTTGCCTCCAGCATTTATGCTTTTCGAGCCACTATGGAGAGGCGACTTAAGAAGGTGGAGGCTACTTTGCAGCATGAACTTTCGCTGGAACCGGAAAGTATTTCTGCGGAGGAATCAGATCTTAAGGAACTGGTCTTTGAGAGTGTGGACGAGAGCGACCTGGAAGCGGTAGGGTTTTTGCTGGCCAATCGTACTCCAGCTGACCTGGAATGGGAACAACATTATATAAAACACCTACTGGAAGGGCTGGACCGATTGGCGGGTGAACCGGCCTCCAAGATGCTGCGTCTGTTAAGTCTGCTGGATGAGCGGCGCGATGCCAGTAGTGGTCGTATCCAACAAACCGTGGTTTTTACCCGTTTCTACGACACCTTGCAGGATATTGTGCAGCAACTAAGAATAAAAGATTCCCGGATGTTGATGGGCACCTACTCGGGAGAGGGTGGGTCCTGTTATGATTCAGCTCAGGAAGCCATGATTAGTGTTACCCGCGAAGAAGTCAAGGAGCGTTTCCTGGCGGGTAAGATTGATATACTGGTATGTACTGATGCCGCCGCCGAGGGCTTGAATCTGCAGACCGCTGATTTGCTGATTAATTTTGATTTGCCGTGGAATCCCATGAAAGTCGAACAGCGTATTGGCCGCATTGATCGTATTGGACAAAAGCATCAAGACATATATGTTGAGAACCTCTGTTATGTTGATAGTGCCGAAGAAACGGTTTATGGACGATTACTAGATCGCCTGCAGCAGGCCAGCCTGATTGTCGGATCGCAGCAGTTATCGTTATTACCTCTGGATCAAGAGGATTTCTTCCGGCTGGCTGAACATAAAATGACATTGGAAGAATTGCAGCGGCAAGTGGAACGAAAGATTAAGGAACAGCAGCGTTTTGCCCGCAGCATGCAGATGGAGCCAGAAGATCTGTACGAGATTTATATGCGTTTAAAACAAAAAGAGGAATATGCTAGTTGCCCGGTAAGTTTAGAGGATATTTGGGATGCCGTTACCGCATCATCCTACCTGGCATCCCGTGGTGGAAGGACTCTGGATCACGGGCAGCATTCAGTTTATCTGCTAAATGGCTGGGGGGATATGCCGCCGGTAGCAGCATTCACCGTCTCCCGGGAATTGTACGAGGAAGGTTGGGGAGACAAAAGGCCACCCCTGCATTTTGCCACCTATGGAGATCTTGCCTTTGAAACTATCCTGGAAGCCATGGGGTCCTTCCCCCTGCCTGCTTGTGTACAGCGTCTTACGGTGCCGGTTCCCGGTATACCGGGGTTTGAGATACATGCCTATGCGGCTGCCTGCTGTAAGCCGGATGCTGTTATGGAGATCCGCCTTATTACTTCGTATCGGGAATTAAGGGATGTGGAACTGGCCGAGGATTATAGTCTTAGTGAGTCCGACATTCTGCCATTATACCCGCAACTGAAAAGGATGGTACGGGAGGAGTTTAATCCTATTTCGGCAGCTGCAGCTATTGAACGTGATAATGTACGGGCTGCCCGGGCGCAAGAGGTAATAAACTATATGGCCGGACGAGAGCTGCTGGAGGTGGTATCGGCCCAGGGTGCTGATAATCCGGGATTTTGGGCTACCATTCGTGATGTTAACCGTATTGTGAGTGAACGCTCCCAAATCATTATTAATAATTTGCCCGCGGATATCTTACGCAACTACCAGTCCGCCATGCTCTTTGACTATACGGTGTCCCGCCTGGGGGAAAAGGCATCGGTTACTATTCCGTATATCGTGTTAGAGGCAGCTACCAGTGCGGCTGAACGATTAGCTGATGGGGAGCGTGGCCCCAGGCGCGATCTTACCGTGGCTACCATGTTGCGCCGCTTGCAGGCGGAGGCGGATAAACGGCAACGGGAATTGTAAGATTTAGTACAGTCGATAAAAGGTGCAAATTGCTCAACTGCTTAAACTGCGAGCCGGCATTGAAGGTTATTTATTTCAGGATTTGATCGAGCTCGGCTGATAACCCCGGGAAGATAAATGATTGCACGGTTTCGGATTTACGGTAGGTGATGTTATCAACGATATTTTGGTCTTCAAAAAGATAAACGCTTACTTCTTTGTTTAACGGGTTTACGATCCAGTACTCCCTCACCCCGCAGGACATGTAAAGGTCGAGCTTTTTTATCAAATCCTTGCTGCGGGTTCCGATCGACAATATTTCCACCAGCAGGGAAGGGACCCCCATGTAATAATCGTTTTCATTCAGGTTTTCCTCCAAATCGCAGATTACCATGATATCGGGCTGGACAACATTGATATTTTCCGGGTTTCGTTTGAGGGTAATGTCATAAGGGGCGATCATAGGGGTGCACTTTTTCCCCTGAAACCAGTTGTAAAAAAGAACAAGGATTTCGGTCAAAGCCCTCTGATGCGTGGTTTTAGGCGAGGCCAGCAGGTAGATTTCACCGTCGATGTATTCGTATCTTTCTTCGGAATTCTGACTCAGTTCCAAAAACTCCTCGTAGGAAGCCTTTCTCCCACCATAATGGTATTCTTCCGCCTCTTCCCTTATGGCAGCAGGCTCCGTATCGTTCTCTGCCGGCACATCGCTCAAGGCTGATAATTTGGCTATCTCCGTACCGTTCCGGGTAATGATGATGTCTTCCCGAGCCGCCAGCATCAGGTATTTTCCGAAGTTATTCTGTAGTTCCGTTGAATTGACTTTCACAGCGCCATCTCCTTTGTTAGCTAGTTTAGCTAAATTAGCTAACACGAGCATAGCCTATGGGGGAAGCTGTGTCAAACTAATCTATTCATTGCCAGCATCATGCTGGCTGGCAAGATTACTTTTGCTATAATGCAATAAAGTCACAAATAATATTATGCTTGCATAAATATACTCACCTGGCAAGTTGATTGGTCAATTCAATGTAAAACAAAAAATTCTAAACCATTCAAACTTCACCAGGGATTAATGTATAATAATAGAAAAGAAGGCTAGGCTGTGAACGCAGGTGATCTGGGGTGGAAAGCAGGAAAGGTACTTGGAACTATAGCGTTAAGTGCCCTCCTTTTACTCCTTTTCGTATTATCTTCACCGCTTATTCTATTATTCCTGTTATCCCTGGCAGGACTTCTGCTGGTGGGAGCAATAGGCCTGGGTTTTGTTTTCATATTGGCCTATATTTTGGCCATAATAATCAATTTGCCTGTATTGCCAACCGCGATTGTAATAACCCTGACCTCGGCTGCGATTATCCTGTTTTCCTGCTTCGATGAGCAGCAAACGGCTGTTATGCGTGAGCCAACAAGCGGTTCTTCTTCTCTACTGCCGCTGGTAGTCGCTTTCCTTTTATTGAATAGTTTCCATGATTGTGATTCATAAAAGAGAATATTTGCGTCTAGGCGCAGTTGTTTTGCATTAATCAATAAAGCAAGATATTTGCCTTCAGGATAATATGCGGTCCTTTTGTCGAAGGTATTTATGTTAATATTGAGTAAATCAAGAGGGAGATTTAAACAGCTACCATATATAACACAAAATGGTATAATAGTATATAGTTTAAAACGGGGGCAATCAAATGAAACTATATACTATGAAAGAAGTTATGGAAAAGTTAAATGTCACTCGTATGACCTTACTGGCATGGGAACAAAAAGGGCAGATACATCCAGTGAGAACGCCTGGCGGTAGGCGGCGCTACCGAGAAGATGAGATAAATACACTTCTTGGAAATGCCCCAAGTGATGCAAGCAATCATGTTTTTATTTATTGTCGAGTATCGACAAAAAAACAACCAGAGTCCGGAAACCTACAAAGACAAAAAGAACGGCTTTTAAGCTATTGCTTTGACCAAGGCTATCAAGTAGTGGAAGTCTTTTCAGAAACCGCCAGTGGTATCAATGAGAACCGTAAAGAACTTACCCGCATGATGAAACGATTAACAGAGGTAGAAAAAATAATAATTGAATATCCCGACCGCTTAGCCCAACTCGGTTATAACTATTTAAAAATGCACTGTCAGCAGATGGGAGTTCAAATAGAAGCAGTTGAAAACAATGAGCAAAAAGAACCCAATCAGGAAATGGTAGAAGACTTAAACGCCATTATAACCTCTTTTTCCGCACGACTATACGGAGCCCGAGGCGGTCGCAAAGTAAAACAATGTTTGCTGGAATTAGAGAAAGAAAGGAGCGATTAAGTGAAGACTACCGTAAATGCAGTCCTAATCAATCTAGCTCCTGAACAAGAAAAAACCATTAACCATCTCCAGACCCTGTTTTCATCAGCTGCCCGATTTGCTTACCAACGCCTATTGCAGGGTAACAAGAAAAAAGACATACAGAAACTAATTCAAAACCAATACGGTCTTAATTCTCGATATGCCAGTGATGCCATTGAGCAAGCCCGGCAACTAAAACAATCTCAAGAAAAAATACTTAACCTGCAAATAGAAAACTGGCAGACTAAAGTCAAAATCGTAGAACAGCAGATAGCCAAAAACAACCAACCCGAAAAAGATATAGGTTTACAAGCCAAACTTAATAAACGAAAAAGGAAATTAGCCTACTGGCAAAAATTCAAAGATCAAAACACCTTGCCCCAAGTTATCTTTGGCGGTCGCAAACAATTTATTAAAAGATGTAAAAACCAAATAAGTAAAGACGAATATCGAGCTAGTCGAGATAATCGCTTACTTTCCAGGGGAGACATAAGCAAAAAAGGTAATCCTAACACCCGTTTAGTTACAGAAGGCGAAAAAGTATATTTAATCATCAATACCGACCAGTACGAAACCAGAGGGAAAGTAAAAAGATACATCCAGCTTAAAGTCGAAGTCTACTTACCCTGGAAGCCTTCTAAAAAAACCGGAGCTATTAATGGGCACAACTATCGTCAAATGGTATTGGATTATCTGATAACAGGGCAACCTTACCAAATAGAACTAATCCGAAAAAACGGGCATCATTTTTGCCGGATAACCTTGGAAGAAAGCGAAGCAAGTAAGATTATAACAGCCAACCAGGGAATAGTCGGAATAGACACCAACCCCAATGGTTTAGCCTTAACCCTGATAAGCAGCGATGGTAGTTTCAAAAAATCCTGGTGGTTGGGAAACGGTGAACTAACCAACAGCCGTAGCAAACGACGAAGAAACCTGATTGGAGAAACAGTAAAAGCCGCTATAAAAATAGCCCAAAATGAAAACGTTGCTATCGTAATCGAAAACCTGAAATTCAAAGACAATCGTGATCTAAAACCCAAAGTATCCCGAAAAATACATCAATTTACTTACACCCGTTTATTACAAGGAATAGAACGAGAAGCCAAAAGGCAAGGCATAGAAGTAATTAAAATCAACCCGGCTTATACCAGCATCATTGGCAGGTGTAAATACCAAAAACAATATGGTTTATCCACTCACCAGGCAGCAGCATTAGTGATAGGCCGGAGAGGATATAATTACCCGGAGAAACTGCCGAAAGCAGTAAGAGAAATTCTGCCCCAAGAGATTAGAGAAAAAAACAAACATCACTGGTCACAATGGCATGTGGCTAATATTACCATCAACAAATTAAGAAAGGCAGGTGTAAAGCCTGCGTTTCTGGTAGCGTAGGATAAGTGCCAGAGGGAGCCACCTGGAAGGAAAGGCACTGGCAGGTGACCAAAGGAGACGGGTAACCCCCGTAGCCCTGCAGT
>ERZ747221.1590-NODE-1590-length-22132-cov-5.377828_pt1 | contig 22132 bp, 21 predicted proteins | sample MGYA00374949_ERZ747221 | MGnify/ENA primary metagenome ERZ747221 (study PRJEB28779, sample SAMN05720172) | bioreactor metagenome | isolation source: Anaerobic biogas reactor | place: USA:Washington, USA | collected 2015-08-08 ... | reverse complement strand
GTAGGTCTGGAGTGGGCTGAGCCCTTCACCTATTCCGCCTTGCGCAATCTGGTCGCAGCACTCGCGATCTTTGCGGTAGCGGTCGCCCTGCGCAGATCGCTCAGACCGAAGGCTGTCGTGCAGACGGCGCTCTTCGGCATCTTTCAGACCAGCGGGTCCGCCGGTCTCGCCATGCTGGCAGTCCAGATGGGTGGGATTGGGAAGATCTCATTCCTGACCTACACCATGCCCTTCTGGCTCTTGCTGATAGCTTGGCTATCGCTTCGAGAACCCGTCCGCGACCTTCAATGGCTGGCCGTGGGCATAGCGCTGCCTGGGTTGGTGCTGGTGGTCGAGCCTTGGAACCTGAGAGGACTCACCAGCAGCCTGTTGGCAGTCGCAGCCGGCGTCTCGTGGGCCATCGCCTCCCTGATCGTCAAACGGTTGCGTACCCGGTGCGATATCGAGCCGCTGTCGTTCATCGCGTGGCAGGGCATCTTCGGCACCATCCCGCTGATCGTCGTGGCAGTGCTCACGGCGGAGAGCCTCCCGACTTGGAACGCGAGCTTCATCTCGGCCCTCGTCTTCAGCTCTGTGCCCGGCAATGCCATCGCGTGGGTCCTCTGGCTGTACGCACTCGACAAGCTGCCCCTTAACACGGCCGGCTTCGGCAGTCTGGCCGTCCCGGTGGTGGGTGTCGTCTCGGCATGGTTTCAGCTCGGTGAGCTTCCAACCCTGGCCGAGGGCGCGGGCATGGGCATGATCGTGGTCGCCCTGGCGGTGCTTGCCGCGAGAGAACTGCTCGCAGCCCAGCGGTTCGTCACTCACCGGTCGGCCGGCAAGCCCGCGCCCTCGGGGGTCGGCACGCTTTAGACCGGGCGCTGAATCATGAAGAAGCCGCGGCCCCAGTAGGCAGACCTGAGTGCGCCCCTGGCAGACCCTACCGATTCCTCCGGTACCGCACAAAAGCACCCGCGCCTATCGCCACTCCCGCGACCACCATGATGATGCCGCTGGAATCCCCCCGCGTGTACTCCACGATGCCCAAGACCACCATCACTACGGCGATCGCAGCCATCATGAAGACGCGGTTTCTCGATCCGGCCGTGTCCTTTGGGACCGAGGTCCGAGCCGCCTCCACCTCGCCGCCGGGCCGGCCGCTTTGACTGAACCTACCACGCACCGACGCCTCTCCGGCGGCTGTCGGGGCGGAACGATGCGACACCACGCCCTTCAACCGCTGCCAGGTGAGCGCCCGGGCCGAAAGTAGGTTGCCCGCATGGAACAGGCGTCCCGCCAGCAACACGACTACGTAGGCAGTCACCGCGAGGAGCACCGCGCCCAACACGAGCTGCCACCACACCACAGGCGTCGCCCCCAGCCTCGCTACCATGGCAACCGGCGAGGTAAGCGGCACCAGGCTGAGCGCAGTGGCCGCCGCACCGTTGGGAGCATCGCTGAACACGTTCAGAAGAAGCAAGGGGACAATCAGTGGGATGAGGACCACGATCACGAACTGCCCGGCGTCGCGAGCCGTGGGCGCAAGGACGCCCAGTACTGCGTAAAGGGAGGCATACATCACGTATCCCAGCAGAAAGTAGACGACCGCCCAGGGAATCACCCGGGCGGCGAACTCGCCACTTACGGTGAGGTCCATGCCGGCGATGCTCCCCCTCGTGAGCAGCAATCCGAAGATCACGGCGAACCAGATGGCCACCTGGAGCAATCCCACGGCGGACAGACCGACGATCTTGCCCATCATGAGGTCTCTCGGACGAAGGCTGACGAGGAGGACCTCAGCGGTGCGGTTCTCCTTCTCTTTCGAGACGCTCTGGAGCATGAAGCCACTGGTCATGGCGAGAGCCATATAGAGCACGAACATGAGCAGGTAGGGCAGAAAATAGGCCGACGCAGCGTCTGAGGGAGCGGCCGGACTCTGGGGAGCCAGCGACCGCGACACCGCCCCGGGGGTGGGATCCATCAGCAGCCTGGCGATCGCCTCGTCGCCGGTGATGCCGGTGTTGATGACGTAGGTGATGAGATTGCCGCCATCGATGGCCTGCAGAGGCTCGTACCGGCCTTGGACGACCGTCAACCGGCCCGAGGCCAGGTAGTCCGGAGAAATGAGGTAGTAGCGGTCGATCTCCCCTCCGGCCAGCGCCGCCTGCGCGGCGTCCTCATCATCGTAGTCGCGCACCAGTTCGGCCGGTAACCCCGACGGAGCCGCCCGCAACAGCCCTCCCGGGTCAACGTACCCGACGGCCTCGATCCCGGACCCTGCGTCTGGGATGAAGCCCTCACTCTCCTCGGCTCCGGCAAACAGCTGCGGAATGAACACGAGGAGCAACACCACTGCCGGCAGCAAGAAGGTGGTAAACCAGAAGGCCTTTCGCGCCAGCGTGGTGCGCAGCTCATGGCGAGCGATCAGCCAGACGTCGCGCATCACACCATCACCCTCGCGCCCTGACAGCATCGAAGAATCCCCGCAGGCTCATGCGCTTGCCATAGCGGAGCATCCCCTGGCGGAACACCCGGGGAGCGGCCCAGAACCCTATGCCGGCACACAAGATCAAGATCACCCAGCTCGTGACAAGCTGCCACAAGGGGATGAGCGTCGCACCCCACCGGATGGCGATGGCGAGCAAGGACGTCGTTGGGAACAGAGTGAGAAAGACCATCAACGGGCCGTCCGGATTGCTGCCGAGCAGCGGCGAGAAGAACAAGGGGAGGAGAAAGAGCACGTTGAGCGCCCCGACCAGTTGCTGGCCTTGTCGCGAATCTGCCACCACCACGCCCAGGATGACCACCAGGTCCACAGCGAGGATGAAAAGAGGCACGAAGAAGGCCGCGAGCACCCCCACGAGGCTCCAGGGGATCTTGAGGCCGCCCATGACGTCGGTAAAGGCGGCCACCAGCGACAACCCCGCAACGATGACCACCGCCCAGAGGATCACCTGGGTCAGAGCCACCCCCACCAGTCCAGCCGCCTTCCCTGCTATGAACTCCTTGGGCGAGACAGAAGTGGTCACGATCTCTATGGTGCGGTTCTCCTTCTCGTCGGTGACCGCGCGTAGCAGGTAGTTGGCCGAGGTCATGAGCGCAAAAGAGATGAAGAGACCGAGCGCGAAAGGCAGGATGAGATCGATCACGCCGGCTGAACGCTCCTCTCTGCCTCCCTCGACGGCGCGAACCACGATGTCTTCAGGACCGGCGAGAACTCGGCCGGCCACTTCAGGCGCCAACGACCCCACCAGGTTCGCTCTGAGAAACTCGTCGAAACGGTCTTGGACACCGGCGCTGGGTTGACGTTCCCCATAGACCAGTTCTACCTGGCCGGAGCGGTCATAGTCGGGAGCCAATACGTAGAAACCCTTGATCTCGCCGGCCTCGAGAACGGCCGTCGCCTCCTCCTCCGTCGCAAAGGCCCGGAATCCCGGGTCATCCGCCCTAGTCGCCAGAACTCCGCTTCGATCCACATATCCCAGCGACTCTACGTCTCCCGCGCTCTGCAGGGACGAGAGGATGCTGACGCCCATCATCGCCAGCATGAGCACCGGTAGGCCGAACGTGGCCAACAGGAAGCTCCGCCTCCGCACGTTCTTGCGGTATTCCTGGCGGGCTATGAGGACCGACTTACGCATCGTCACGCGGCGCGGCTCCTTCGTCGCCGGCCACCGGACGCTTGTCCCCAGCCACCACGGTTATGAAGATGTCGTCCAGTGAGGGCTCAGCCCGTTCGAAGCGCTCCAGCTTCACCCCTGGGCGGGCGGCCAGCGCCCTCAAGACCTCCTGTGGATCGGCTCCGCCCTCGAGGGAGAGCCGCCACGCGCCATCCTCCTCCCGGGCTTCGAGGACCTGCGGCAGACCCGAGAAATCCCCCTCACCCTCCACTACGACCGCGTTGGCCGCGAAATCCCGCCTGATCTCGTCTACCCGGCCGTACAGCACGGTTCGCCCACGATCGATGAGTACGATGCGGTCGCACAAGGCCTGTACCTGGTACATCTGGTGGGTAGACATGATGACCGAGCGACCGGCGGCCACCTGTTCCTGGATGATGTCCTTGATCAACCGGGTGTTCACTGGATCCAGACCCGCGAAGGGTTCGTCGACGATGATGAGATCGGGCTCGTGCAGCAGCGTAGCCACGACTTGGGCCTTCTGCTGCATGCCCTTGCTGAGTTCCTGCACCTTCTTGTGCCGATGCTCGTAGAGATCCACGCGTTCGAGCCACGGCTCCAGCCTGTTCTTGGCCTCCGCGTCGCTCAAGCCTTTGAGTGTAGCCAGGAACAGCAATACTTGCTCGAGAGCGATGTCCTTGTAGAGACCGCGGTCTTCGGGCAGGTAGCCGATGCGGTCTTTCGACACCTTGTCGGGGCTGGAGCCCAGTATCTCCACCCGCCCTGAGTCGGGTTTGAAGATGTCGAGCATCATGCGGATGGTGGTGGTCTTCCCGGCGCCGTTCGGACCGAGCAGACCGAACACTTCGCCCGGCTGCACCTCGAAGGAGACGTCCCTGACGGCCTTGGTCTCCCCGAACGACTTGCCAAGATGCTCAGCCACCACCGATGGCATGGACATGCGTGTTCCCCCTGAGATCGATGCACGAGCAGAGCCGGGCCGCCGCGCCGTTCGCGGGCCGCGGCACCATCATCGTGTGCGTTTCCATAGGATAGTACACGACGGGTGGGCGGAATATTCGTGCGTGGCGACGCCTGCGCATTTAGACGAACCGGGTGGGGACCCCTGACGGCAGGGGAATCGGCCCACCCGTATAATCCATCAAGCAAGGCTGGATAGCCGGCATGAACCGCCCCGCCCGGCGGTCGATGATAACAAGGAGGGCGAGTGTCCGGCTACGGACCCAACGAGCAAACACTGGTCGTGCGCATTCTCGCGCTCATCATGCTGGCGGGATTGCTGGCCTTTTCGGGTACGAGTCTCGCAGAGGCCTCGACCCCCCAGATAGACCAGGCGACGGCAGAAGCTCGGGAGCTCAGCAACCTTCTAGACAAGCTCTACCGCGAACTCGAAGCCGCCACCGAGGAATACAACTACGCGAAACAGCAATACGAGGACACCCAGGCCGCGGTCAAGAAGACAACGACCGAGTTGGCCAAGGCAGAGGAAGACTTGGGATCGGCACAGGACCGGTTCAGCGAACGCCTGGTGGGCATCTATAAGGCGGGGAACCTCGGAACGCTGGACGTCATCCTGGGCGCAGACAGCTTCTCCGAAGCGGTGACGCTGCTGGACAAGCTCAAGTGGATCAGCGAACTCGACTCCCGGCTGGTCGACCAGATCGAGACATATGAAACCCAGAGGACCGACCTCAAGGCGAAACTGGAAGCCGACCTGGAGCAGCAGAAGGACTACGAAGCGCAGACCGCGACCGCCAAACAGACGGTTCTCGACCAGGTCAACAAGCAGAAAGAGGCACTGCGGGGCAAGGAAGCACAGATAGCCAAGCTCAAGAAGGCCGAGGCGGAGCGACAGGCCCGGCTGGCTGCTGAGGCGAGAGCGAGGAAGGCCTTCCTCGCCTCCCGGCCCGGCAAGGTAGTCTCCATGGCCATGGACTACCTGGGAGTCCCCTACGTCTGGGGAGGTTCCAGTCCCAGAGGGTTCGACTGCTCCGGCCTGGTCCAGTACGTGTATGCGAAGGTGGGTATCTCGCTGCCGCACTCCAGCCGCATGCAGTTCAGCTACGGCAGAGCGGTCGCCAGAGGCGATCTGCAGGCCGGCGACCTCGTCTTCTTCTTCACTCCCATACAGCACGTGGGCATCTACATCGGCAGCGGGAGGATGGTCAACGCCACGGGTTCGCAGGTACAGATAAGCGACGTGTGGCCGGCCTCCTACCGGGGGGCGCGCCGGGTCTTCTAGCCACCACCGGCAAACGACGCCGCGGCCCGAGTCTTGACCGCGGGCGAGCACTCCGGCCGCATGGCCGGGTCAATCGGCTTTCTTGGCCTTCTTCACCGCCGCTTTGGCCGCCTTCTTGGCTATCTTGGCGGCCTCCTTGTCGCCCGCGGGAGCACCCGGATCAGCCGGCGGCAGATTCTGAGCCTCGGCTTTGCTCCTGCGTCGGCGTGCGAGCAGGTAGTCGGCCAGGCGTTTGCCGAACTGCCCTATGAAGCCTGCCGCCAGGATCAGGAGGATCCACCTGGCGATCTCGTGCCAGTCGCTACCGTCCATGGACGACCAACGTACGTTGCATCAGACCGGGCCCCGAGTCTTGAGAGTGGCTTCCTCGGCGATGTCGAACACCTTCACGGTGACATCGCTGAACGCGGGCTTGGTCTTCATAGCGGCCATGATCGGCCCATCGAGATACGCCTGCAGCGATTCGGCATCTTTGAACAGGTAGATGCCTGCCGCCTCAGCCGTCTCCTCGTTCAGTGCGAAGATCTTCCATTCGAGCCCTGCGACCACCGAGATAGGGGTCGCAGCCCCCTCGTACTCCTCACGGAGCTCTTCGGGCGGTATGCTCGAACGAGAGTTGATCTGCAGCAGCTTCTTCGTCATCTCTCCACCTCCTGGCCAAGGGTCACGAGTAGACGGCTCCTACACAGGGTAACTCCTATACGGCGATCACACCCGCGAAGGAGCCCTCTTTCGTGCAATATCGGTACCTGTTCCAGCCCTGGTATGTCAATGGCCACTTCGTGAAGAACCGCGTCATGTGCGCCCCGATGGTCTTCGGCGCCGTGGTCCAGCACCCGGAGGCCGCGCCCAGAGCCTACCGCAAGATAGAGGGCGCCGCCAAAGGTGGGGCCGGGATAGTCTGTGTGGGCGAGACCAGCGTCAACTCCACCGACGCCGAACGCATCCCGTTCGACCCCATCGACTTCGCTCATCCATCCGGAAAACACTTCGAAGCCATCAAGCGCTACGCCGACCTCATCAAGAAGCACGGCGCGGTGGCTCTGATCGAGCTGTCCCACGCCGGCGGAGAGAAGGACCCCCTGCCCGGCCACCCGAACCCCTGGGGCCCTACCTCCTTCATCCGCAAGGACGGGCAGCAGGTGGACGCGATGGACCCGGCCATGATGAAGAAGGTACGCGACGACTTTGCCACGGCCGCCCTGTACATGAAGGCGGCGGGGTTCGACGGCGTTCTGCTACATGCCGGTCACGGCTGGCTGCTCTCCCAGTTCTTGTCGCCTCTTTGGAACAAGCGGGACGATGAGTACGGGGGCAGCCTCGAGAACCGGGCTCGGTTCCCGCTCGCCGTGTTCAAGGCCGTGCGGGACGCAGTGGGTCCGGGCTTCCTGCTGGAGGCGCGGGTCAGCGGCCGTGACGGCGTGCCGGGCGGGATAGAAGCGGACGAGGTAGGACGGTTCGTGCACATGCTGGAGGGCATCGCGGACACCGCCCACGTCTCCAATGGCATCTATACCCACCCGGTGGTCACCAACCAGTTCTCGTCGATGTATGCGGCCCACGGATGCAACGTGGAACCGGCCGCGACCATCAAGAGCCACACTGCGATGCCGGTCGGCGTCGTGGGAGGCATCAACTCGCCGGAACTGGCCGAGACGATCCTGGCCCAAGGCAAGGCCGACTACATGGTGTTCGGCCGGCAGATGATCGCCGACCCGGAGCTCCCCAACAAGGCCCGGACAGGTCGGGAGAAGGAGATCAGACGCTGCATCCGTTGCTACAAGTGCTTCCCCGGCAGCCCCGAGGCCGGATACGAGACCGAGCCCGACGATGAGCCCATGTTCATGAAGGTCGGCAGCTGCACCATCAATCCGAGAGCCAACCTCCCGGTGGCGCCGGAGGAGATGCCCCGACCCACGGAGTCACGCAAGGTACTCATCGTCGGCGGCGGCGCAGCCGGGATGCAGGCGGCCATCACGGCGGCCGACCGGGGGCACAGGGTCACCCTGGTCGAGCGATCGTCGGAGTTGGGGGGCATCCTCAAGTTCACCGATAGGGACGTGGACAAGGCCGACCTGCGCGACTTCAAGAACCTGCTCGTCTACGAGACGGGCATCCGTGACATCAAGGTGCGGCTGAACACTCCCGCGACCGCGGAGACCATCGCCCAAGAAGTCCCCGACGCGGTGATCCTTGCCGTCGGATCATCCCCCGTGGTGCCGCCCATCAAGGGCATCGAGAACGCCATCCCGGCGCTCGCGGTATACGATGACGGCGCCGTCCTTGGGGAGCGGATCGTGATGGTCGGCGGTGGTCTGGTGGGCTGCGAGACCGGTCTACACCTGGCCAAGTCGGGCCACAAGGTCACCGTCGTCGAGATGCTCGCGCGTGCAGCCAACGAATCCTACGGGATGTACCGTGAAGCCCTTCTCCTCGAGATGCAGAAGGCCGGCATGAGGATCATCACGAGCGCCAAGTGCACCGAGATCGCTCGCTCCGGCGTCCAGATCGAGCGCGAAGACGCGACCCAAGAATGGTTTGAAGCCGACGCCGTCGTCTACGCCCTCGGCATGCGCCCCAGCGCCACGGATGACCTACAAACGGCGTTGGGCTCCATCCCGTACGTGAAAATCGGCGACTGCGCCCGCGCCGCGAAGGTGGACGCCGCCATCAAAGAGGGCTTCTTGGCAGCCATGGATATCCTGTAGGCCGTCGGAGCGACCACCTTTGCCGGTCGACCCAGAGACCTTAGCCACGGCTCCCGACGGCCAGGCGGGCGCCCATCTCGAACGCCTTGTCGCACTCCGCCGGGAATATCTCGGCGCGCCGCTTGGCGCGCGCCTCCACGTCGAACATCGCCGCGTTCATCGCGGAGTAGTCGTCGAACTGCCACGTCTCATGAGAGTTGAGCAATTCGGTCGTGCCGCGGAGGATCCCCATGAGCCGGGTATGCTTCTCGAAGAGCACGTCGTAACGGACAGCCGGTATGGCGTCCTCCGGGCAGTTCATCGTGAAGACGAGCCCGCACGACACCCGCCGCGCGAACGTCCCCTTGCCGAACTCGTCGTAAGAGATATTGGGAAAGAGCAGGCGCTCCAAGAACGACCGCGTCTCGCCGGTGACATCGTCGAAGTAGATGGGCGAGCCGACGAAGAGCACGTCGCTCTCGATCACCTCCGCGAGTACCGGACGCAGATCGTCGCGCATCGAGCAGAGGCCGTTGCATGTGTTGCCCTTCTTCTTGCACACAAAGCAACTCGTGCATCCCTTGTACGCCAGGTCGTAGAGGTGCACCAGCTTCGTCTGCGCTCCCACGCTCGCGGCACCCTCGAGGGCGTGCTTCAGAAGGGTCGCGGTATTCCAGTCCTTTCGAGGGCTTCCGTTCACAGCGATGGCCTTCATACTCATTCCACTCCTTAGTCGTCACAACGTGTGAATGCTACCGCGCCCGAGGGGTCCAACACACGGTATCATCGGTCTGACACGACCATGCAGTATAGGGCCGGCATCGCATGCGTACGCTCCTCGATATGTGCAACGTCACGGTGTTCCGCGGCGAGACGAAGGTCTTCGCCGGCCTCACCCTACAGATCGAAGGCGGCTGCAACACGGCCATCCTCGGCCCGAATGGCGCGGGCAAGTCCACGCTGCTCAAGCTCATATCGGGTGAACTCAGGCCCGTCTTCTCGCCGACGGCGCACGTGAAGGTGTTCGGCAAGGAGCGCTGGAACGTCTGGGACCTGCGGTCCCACTTGGGCGTGGTCTCCCACGATCTGCAGCACGAGTACCTTGAGAGTGCCCTGGGTATCGACGTCATTCTGTCGGGCTACTATTCCAGCGTCGACACCTGGCAGCACCAGGTCTTTGGCGAGGAGGAACACCGGAGAGCCGAGGAGATCCTCGGCATGCTTGAGATCGACGCTCTCAGAGAGCGACGCTTCGGCAGCATGTCCACGGGCCAGCAACGCCGCTTCCTGCTCGGAAGGGCATTGGTACACCGGCCCAGCGCACTCCTTCTGGACGAGCCCACTTCGGGGCTCGATCTGAAGGCCTCCTTGCACTACGGAGCGGTGCTGAGTGGGCTGATGCGAGCGGGCACGACCGCGCTCATCGTGACTCACAAGGTGCAGGAGATACCCCCGGAGATCCAGCGCGTGATCATGCTCAAGCAAGGCAAGATAGTGGCCGACGGGACGCGTGAGGAGACGCTCACATCGGACACGCTCTCGGAACTCTTCGATTACCCACTACACGCGGTCCTTCACAACGGCACCTGCCAAGTCTTCCCGGCAGAGAGGAGTGGACATGTTGGGCAGCGCTAAGCTGAGGCAGCTGGGCAGCCGTCTGGCTGCGAATTACTGGTTCATCCCTTCGGCGATGATGATCACCGCCGTGGGCCTCTCCTTCCTTCTCCCCTGGGTCGACAGGCGTATCGGAGGCGTCCCTGGTTCTATACCCGGATGGATCTACGAGGGCGGCACAGACGGTGCTCGCGCCGTGCTCTCCACCATCGCCGGCTCCATGATGACCGTAGCGGCTTTGGTCTTCTCGATCACCATCGTCGGACTCACGACGGCTTCTCAACAGTTCGGGCCGCGGCTACTGCGCAACTTCATAACCGACCGGGGCTACCAGGTAGTACTCGGCACGTTCTTGGCCAACTTCATCTACTGCCTGCTCGTACTGAGGACCGTAGAAGAGGTGGGCGACGAGCACTTCGTCCCCTACGTGTCCATCGCGGTGGCTCTGTTGCTCGCCATAGCCGGAGTCGGCGTGCTTGTCTACTTCATACACCACGCCGCGTTCTCGCTGAGGGCCGACAACATCGTTGCCGCGATCGGTCGAGAGCTGAAGAGCACCATCGACCGGCTGTACCCCGCGCGCCAGGACGACGCCCTCGGAGCGAACTCGCGGCCGGAGAGCAACGGGAGGAAGCTCCCTGAAGGATTCCCTTCCGGCGCCCGGGACGTTCCCGCCCGCAAGAGCGGCTACATCCAGTCGATCGACCAAGACCGTCTCGCCAAGCTGGCGCAAGAACACCAACTGGTCCTGCGCCTTGACTACAGGCCCGGCCAGTTTCTGACAGAAGATGAGACCCTGGTCAACTGTTGGCCGGACATCGAGCTTCCCGACGACCTGCTGAACGACCTCAACCAGTGCGTGGTGGTCGGACCCCAGCGGCCTCTCGCCCAAGACGTCGAGTCGGCCATCGAACAACTGGTGGGGCTGGCGCTGCGGGCCTTGTCGCCCGGCATCAACGACCCCGACACGGCCATCCTCTGCATCGACCAGCTTACCGACGCCCTCACCAGAGCAGCCGAGAGGGATATCCCGGCGGCGTTGTTGCCGGCTGAAGGCGAAGTCTCCCTCGTCACGTATCCGCTGACCTTCCCACGCATGGTCGACCAAGCTCTCAGCCGCATCCGTCAGCACGGCCGGGGGAGCGTCCCGGTGACAGTACGTCTCCTGGAAGCCCTTGCCGCCATCGGTCAGCGAGCTCAGAACGAGTCGAGCCGGACGGCCGTCTCGGCTCAGGCTCAGATGCTCAAGAGATCTAGCGACGAAGCCATACCGGAAGAGAACGACCGCCGGTTGATCGACATGCGGTTCCGTGCCGTTGAGAAGGCCTTGGAGCGATCGGCCGCGGCGTGACCACGGGACAGATAGTCGTCTTCTGCGTTATCGGCGCGACGCTGATCCTGTTTGTCTGGAATCGTTGGCGTTACGATCTCGTCGCTCTCTCGGCGTTGTTGGTACTCGTCGTAGCCGGATATGTACCCGCTGCGCAAGCCTTTCTGGGCCTTGGCCACCCCGCTGTGGTGACCGTGGCGGCCGTGCTCGTCATCAGCCGCGGACTGTCCAACGCCGGCGTGGTGGATACGGTGTCGAGACTGCTCACCCGGGTCGGCAACCGACTCTGGGTACAGGTGGCCACCCTGACCGGTCTTGTCGCCTTGTGCTCCGCCGGGCTCACAACGGCGCCGACCCATTCCGCATGTTCGATTTCACTCCGGTGGGGATCGGAGCGGTGTTGATAGGCGTCGTCTTCATTGCCCTCATCGGTTGGCGGCTCGTGCCGAAGAGCCGGCGGACGGCGGTGTCCGCGGATCCCTTCGAGATCGAAGACTATATGGCAGAGGTGCGAGTACCCGAAGGGTCGGATCTCATCGGCAAAACGGTGCATGACCTCATCACAGCGGTAGAGGAGGAGGCCGATATCGTCGTCATAGCTCTCGAACGAGGGGGCCAGCGCCGGACGATCCCTTCCATGTACGAGGTCCTGAGAGAAGACGACGTGCTGACGGTCGAGGCCGAGACAGACGACCTGGGCGCCCTGATCGACATGACCGACCTGAAGCTGACGCGGGCTGACGGCGAAGGCGAGAATGGGCAGAAGACAAAGCGCGATCTGACATTGGCGGAAGTGGTCGTAGCGCCGGGCTCACTGCTCATCGGGACGACGCCGAGACGTCTGCAACTCCGCGAGCGCTACGGGCTGAACGTGCTCGCCGTGGCGCGTCGGGGCCAGCGGCTGCAACAGCAGTTGAGCCGGACCCGCCTGGTGGCAGGAGACGTGCTCCTGGTCCAAGGCGACGAGGACGGGCTGCAGCAGAGCCTCCGCACCCTGGGTTGCCTACCCCTTGCATCGCGGGATCTGCGGATCGGGAGACCGCGCAAGATCCTGTTGGCCACCGGTCTCTTCGCCGCGGCATTGGCAACCATCGCGATCGGTGTCGTGCCCGCAGCGGTCGGATTGATGGTCGCCGCGGTCGTGATGGTGCTCGCCAGACTCGTGCCTCTGCGCGAAGTCTACAGCGCGGTCGACTGGCCTATCATCATCCTGCTGGCCGCCATGCTGCCGGTCGGCCAAGCGCTCGAGGATACCGGCGGGACACAGTTGATCGCCGATGGGTTGCTGAAGCTCGGCGCGGCCGTCCCGTCGGCCGTGACCTTGGCTGTCTTGATGGGAGCCGTCATGCTTCTCTCGAATGTGGTCAACAATGCGGCGGCCGCGGTCTTAGCGGCACCCGTAGCCCTCGCGCTGGCGCAGGGCATGGGCGCTTCGGCAGACCCCTTCCTTATGGCCGTGGCCATCGGGGCTTCCAGCGCTTTTCTCACCCCCATCGGCCATCAGTCGAACATGCTCGTCATGGCTCCGGGAGGCTATCGCTTCGGCGACTACTGGCGGATGGGCTTACCCCTCAGCGTCCTGGTCATGGCCGTTTCCATACCGCTCATCCTACTTATATGGCCCCTCTAGACCATGACTTCGGCGACGCAGTGTCAGGAAGCCGCCCCCTCATCCACGGCCACGGGCTGCACTCCTGGCGCTGAAGTCACCCTGGACTCGTCCAACGCGACTCGAGCAGCGGTGCGCTGAGCCTGAGGATCCAGCTTCCGTGTGACGCCCACCATGACCAGAGCGGCAAGGCAGGCGATGAAGAACGGGATCTGATAACCGACGAAGTTCAGGATGATGCCCGCCACAACCGGGACCACCACGGCAGTCGCGTGAAGGATGGTGACCCCCATAGCCAGGCTTGGTGCGATCTCCTCGGGAACCGCGATCTTGCGCAGATACGTAGACGCCCCGATGGTGGAGAACTGGGAGATGAAGGAGTAGATGACGTAGAAGATGCAGGCCAGGTACATCTGCCCGGATAACGCATAGCCACCCAACGCGATGACGTATCCGATGTTGATCGCCTGCAGGATGCGCCTCTCGCCCAGGCGATCTATCAGTCTCCCCACATAAGCCGAGGACACGACCCCGATGAAGGTCACCGCCATCAGAAGAAGTGAGATGTCCTCCACACCGAGTTTGAAACGGTTGACCAGCACCCAGAGCCCGAACGAGAAGAAGATCTGCTGACGCACCCCGTCGAGGAGGTTGAGCAAGTAGTAGTAGCGGTATTCCTTGCGCCAGACGATGGGGTCTCGCCTAGGTTCGACCTTGCGTTCCACCCCGTCGTGCAGGTGGGGGAAGCGGAAGATTGCGATCGCCCCGATAGCCGCAACCACTCCGATGAGCGCAAACGTCGCCTTGTACGACAGCAGGTCGAAGTGGAAGATCAGAAAGACTGAGATGAGCGCGACGAACGTCCCGGCTTGGGCGAAGGCCGCCATGCGTCCGAGCACGTGGCCGCTTCTCTCCTGGGTCGTCAGGCTCATGCCGAGCGAGAACTGGGTCTGCAGGATGGTGTGCATCCCGAAGCTGCTGATGAGGATCCACGGGATCAAGGTGCCGAACCCGGTGGCGATGCCAAAGAGTCCGAACCCCAGAGCCATGAAGAGCATCGCGCCCGAGGTCAACCAGGGTATCGACACCCGGTAGAGCAGCGCCATCAGCAGGATGAGGGTGAGGCCCCCGAACTCCCGGATGGCCGTCATATAGCCGAACTGGGGACCGCTGAAAAGGAGAACGTCTTCCCAGAAGTTCGTATGGACGCTGTTATGCGCGCTGTAAGCAAAGCCGTAGGTGAACTGCAGCGTTGCGAGCATGATGAACCCACGGCCCACAGGGCTCGTCCACGACTGGCGGAAGCGATCGATCATCGAGGGAGGGGGGTCGAGGGTGATTCTTCTGGAGTCGAGTGCATGTTGCCGGTCATGTTATTCCTAGGGCGCCGTGTCCGACAAGTGGATGACCCGCGGCGCCGCCGGATAGCGGACTGAGCGGCCAGCGGTATGATTGATGCACGAACTGGTACAAGGAGGCCCTGATGAGTCTCTTTCCGGGTGACGAGGGATGGCGGGGGCTGGATGAGTTGGTCGAGGAGATCGACTCCCTCGGGCGCATGGGAACGACGGATGACATCGCCGACGTCGCCTCCTTCCTCGTATCCAAGGAGTCCGACTACATGACGGGCCAGTCGCTCAACGTGTGTGGCGGTCTACTGATGGACTGACCCAGAGGGCCTGACACGCTCAGGCGCCTCAAGAGGTAGGCGAAAGGGCTGCGAACATGGCGAGATGCGCTACATGCCATGCCAAGCTCCCTCAGAACGGCTGGGAGTGGTGCTCTGCCTGCGGCAGCTCTGTCGTGCCCGATATCAGAGAGTGGAAGCTGGCCCCGCGCTCCGAACCCTCCAAACGGCGACCCCGAGTCGAGACGATCATCTCCTCCGCTCAGGGCCGTCGACGCTCCCGCAGGTCCACCTTGGCGGTGCTCATCAGCGTGGTGATAGTCGCGCTGGCAGGAATCGCCATCGGGGCCATCGAGGCAGGGATAGTAGGTGAGGCCGAGCTCTTCCCGGCGTACGATTCGGCCGTCGGCAGATATGGCTTCATCGACAAGAACGGCAGCATGGTGATTCAGCCTCAGTTCACAGAAGTCGGACCATTCTCAGAGGGCCTGGCGGCTGTGACCGACGGGGACGTGTGGGGCTTCATCGACAAACAGGGCGAGATGGTCATCCCCATGTGGCTCGATCAAGCCTCGGCCTTCTCGGAGGGTCTTGCTGCGGTGAACGTGGGAGGCGAACATGGGTTCATCGATCAGACGGGCGAGTTCGTCATATGGCCGGCATTGCCCGGCGCGCAGCCCTTCTCCGATGACCTCTCCGCGGTCATCCTCCGCTCGGAGGCAACGTCCGGATGGGGCTATATCGACAGGACGGGCGAGCTGGTCATCCAGCCGGTATCCATGTCTGTATCGCCTTTCTCCGAAGGACTGGCCGCGGTGTGGATGCGAAACGAGAACGGCGCGATGCGTTGGGGCTACATCGACCGCACTGGGAAGATGGCCATCCCCGCCCGCTACTACGCCGCCGAGCCCTTCTCCGAAGGACTGGCGGCGGTGTGGATGGGCGACGACCTCGCTCACCTGTGGGGATATATCGAGAGCTCCGGAGCCTTCGTCATCGACGCGCAGTTCGCGGACGCCCAATCGTTCTCCGAAGGATTGGGCGCAGTGAAGGTCGAGGCCGGATCCGAATACTCCGGCTACGGCTACGTGGACAGCTCAGGGACTATGGTCATCGAGCCTCGCTTCTGGGATGCCGGGGCCTTCTCCCAAGGACTGGCTCCCGTCCAGCCCAGGGCCAGGTCGGGCGACTTCAGATGGGGTTATATCGACCGCAGGGGCACCCTGGTGATCCCCGCGCAGTTCGCCACTGCCGAGCCTTTTCTCTCCGGCGGCCTGGCTCCCGTGACCTTGGACAAAGACGGCATGGAGCACGCGTACGTCGACACAGAAGGCAACATCGTCTATCAGTGGGTGACCCCTGCCGAGTAGACGCGGGCGCATCGTCTGTCCGACCCGGAACGTATCATTCGTCTTATGAAGACCGGCACCGCCACACTGCCGCTCCATGGTGGCAAAGCGCCCGCGTGGCTGTTCTCGCGTATGCGGCTCATGGCCCGCGAGATCACGCTTGCCATCGTGAGCGAATACGGCCCGGAAGCCATGCTGGAACGGCTCTCCGATCCGGTGTGGTTCCAGGCGTTCGGCGCAGTCCTTGGCTTCGACTGGCATAGCTCCGGCATCACCACCACTGTCTGCGGGGCGCTGAAAGACGGCCTCCGAGGACTCGAGAACGAGTCGGGCCTCCTCGTGGCCGGTGGCAAGGGAGGGGTCTCGCGCAAGACCCCTGGTGAGATAGAGGCTGCCGCATCATCGGGAGCACTCTTCGTCGACCCGCATCCCCTGGTCTACGCCAGCAGGATGGCAGCCAAGGTGGACAGTTCCGGTCTACAGGATGGCTATCAGATCTACCACCACACCTTCTTCTTCACTCGCCAAGGCAAGTGGGCGGTCGTGCAGCAGGGCATGAACAGCAACAACCACAAGGCGCGCCGCTATCACTGGCTCAGCGACACGGTTGCCGACTACGTAGTCGAGCCCCATCAGGCTATCGCCTCACAGGCCCCCGGCACCGCGGTGCTCAATCTAGTGGCAAGAGAGAGCCTGCCCGCCCAAGACGTGGTCACTCAGCTGTCACACGAGCCGCCAGACCGCATCCTGGGCCGCCTCGACCGTTTGAAGCACCTGTCTATGCCCACGCGCCACGCCGTCGAGTTGCGAGACATCCACCCCGACAATCTGGCGAAGATCTTCCTCTCCACGTACGAACGGCAGCCGGAGAGCTTCGAGGTCCTGGTCGGCATGCCCGGAGTGGGTCCCAAGACCATCCGTGCCCTCACGCTCATCGCCGAACTCGTGTATGACACCCCCGCCAGTCGCAGTGACCCGGCGCTCTTCAGCTACGCCCACGGCGGCAAAGACGGCTTCCCATATCCCGTAGACCGCGAGATGTACGACCGCAACATCGAGACCCTCCGGCAAGCCGTGACCCGAGTAAGACTCGGGCGCACAGAACGTCTCGATGCCCTCCGACGGCTGGCCGGGGTCACGCGACCCCCGAACGCAGCCGCGTGACAGGAGTCGCGTCAGGCCGGTTGCACCCGGTGTATCACGAAATGCACGTAGTCAGCCGGCCGCCTCAATAATTCTCGTCGGCAAAGGCGGGCCTCATCAGATCGGGAGAGCTCCACTGCTCGGGCCTGAGCACCTGGTGGTAGCCCTTCTCGCTGTGACTGGGACCCTGGTTCACCTCGATGAAGAGCCACGGCTTGGTGGTGTACGAGGGTCTCCATGGAGAGTGGACCACGTTCGCCGGGATGTAGATGACCGTCGATTTGGTGAACACGTGCCGTTCCATCTCCACACCCATGAAGAACTCGACCTCAGAGTTGAGTTCCTGGGGATTGGTCGGATCGCCGCCTATGTGGAAGAGCAACTCCGCGCTCCTGTGGATGTGCGGCGGATGGCCGATCTCGAGGAACGGTTCGTCGTGAGGCATGATCCAGTGAACGTAGTAGAAGTTGCAGCCGGGGATGGGGAACCGGTCGTTGTCGAACCTCGTTACGTAGCTGAACGGCACGTCCTTGGTGGCAAAATTGGTGATATAGGGATCGTCGCCGTCTTTGTACTGGTAGAACAGATCCGCGTACTTCGTGCCGTCGGTCTCTCTACCCACCTCCACCGGAGTGCCGAAGGGCGTCTTCTCCGCGGGAGCGTCGTATATGGCCTCCGCCGGGCACCAGAACTGGGTTGCCGTACACTCTCCGCAACCGGTGCACTTGTCATTGTCCAGCTTGATCTCTTTGAGCACTCGCGACTGCCCGACTGCGTGCTCCCCTTCGCCGCTGAACGCGCCGGCGGGGCATTCATCGATGCACAGGCCGCATAGGACACATCTGGTTTCGTCTATCTTGAGAGCCATGGTCGGTCTCACCTCCAACTGGATCGCCAGCGTATAGTGCTATTGCATAGACACTATCATAGGGGCAGGGCTACGACCGGGGTGATACCCGGTCGGCGCCGTGCATCGACGAACGTGGAGGTGGCTCATGCGAACCTCGGCCGTGCTCGCGGTCCTGGGACAAGACAGGGTGGGTATCGTCGCCGCCGTCTCGGGAGCGCTGGCGGAGACGAACACGAACATCGAAGACATCCGCCAGACCATCCTGGGCAACATCTTCACCATGACCATGCTTGTCACCGTTGACGAGGACAGCGTGCCCTTTGACGAACTGCAGAAGCGCCTCGCCGCCGTCGGCCAAGACCTCGGCATGCAGATAACCCTGCAGCGCGAGGACGTCTTCCGCTACATGCACCGCATCTAGGCTGAGGAGGATCCGTGTACCTCACACCCGAGGAGATCGTCGAGACCCTCACGATGATCACGCAGCAGCATCTCGACGTCCGCACGGTCACCCTCGGACTGTCACTCTCGTCGTGCGCCGACTCCGACATCGAGGTGACGGCACGGCGCGTCTACGAACGGGTCACCACTGCGGCCGACCGCCTCGTGCCGGTGGCCGAACAACTGGAACGCGAATACGGCACCCCCATCGTCAACAAGCGCATCGCGGTCACGCCGGTCGCACAACTCGCGGCCGCCACACGGGCTCAGGACCTCACCCCGCTCGCGCTGGCCCTCGATCGAGCCGCGGCGACCGTAGGCGTGGACTTCATCGGGGGCTTTTCCGCCTTGGTGCAGAAGGGAGTCTGCGACGCAGACGCGCGGCTCATCGCCTCGATCCCCGAAGCGCTTGCTACCACCGACCGGGTGTGCGCCTCGGTGAACGTCGCCACCACTCGGGCCGGCATCAACATGGACGCCGTGCTCGCCATGGCCGAGACGGTGCTTGCCACGGCCCAGGCGACTGCCGACCGCGACTCGATCGGATGCGCCAAGCTGGTGGTCTTCGCCAACATGGTCGAAGACAACCCGTTCATGGCCGGAGCGGTGCACGGCTCGGGTGAGCCCGACGCCGTCATCAATGTTGGCATCTCCGGCCCCGGGGTCGTGCGGGCTGTGGTGGAGTCTCTCCCCAATGACGCGGATCTTGCCGTGGTCGCCGAAGCCATCAAGGAGACGGCCTTCAAGATCACCCGGGTGGGCGAATTGATCGCCCGGGAGGCCGCCGCGAGGCTGGGAGTGGCGCGGGGCATCGTCGACCTATCGCTCGCCCCCACTCCGGTGGAAGGTGACTCGGTGGCCGAGATCATCGAGGCCATGGGCGTGGCACGGTGCGGCGGCCCTGGCACCACCGCGGCGCTCGCCCTGCTCAACGACGCCGTGAAGAAGGGCGGGGTCATGGCCACGAGCTCCACCGGGGGCCTTTCGGGAGCCTTCATCCCGGTCTCGGAAGATGCCGGCATGATCCGGGCCGCCGAGTCCGGCGCGCTGTCCATCGAGAAGCTGGAGGCGATGACCAGCGTCTGCTCCGTAGGCCTGGACATGATCGCCATCCCCGGCGACACTCCTGTTGAGACCATCGCCGGTATCATCGCCGATCAGGCGGCCATCGGCGTCATCAACGCCAAGACCACCGCCGCGCGGCTGCTGCCTGCCATCGGCAAGAAGGTCGGCGACCGGCTCTCTTTCGGCGGACTTCTGGGCGAGGCGCCGGTCATGGCCGTGAACACGTGGGCCGGTACGATCTTCGCGCGCCGCGGCGGCCGGTTCCCGGCGCCGCTGGGCAGCTTGAGAAACTGACAGCCGTCTGCCGCGCCCACGGGCGCGGTCGTGCGGAGCACGAAGAGAGGAGAAACAAGAGATGAGCCAGAGCGACGCATCCCTGTGGGAATACGAGGTCGTCTCCCTGTCGGAACAACTGGCCGATGCCGTAGTCAAGGCCGCGCTCGACGATCTGGGCGGCAAGGGCTGGGAGTTGGTGGGGATACACGCGGGCGCCGCGCAGTGTCCACGTTATGTCTTCAAGAGGCGGGCCGGGAGTGCCGGTTCCGAGGCCGGCGTAGACAGCACCGGCAGCGCGGGGCGCGCCGGCGTGCCGGGCGGTTTGGGCGCCATGACTCAGGTCGGCGCCCCGGATGACGAAGAAGACAGACGGTTACGCAACGCCTCGATGTCAGAAGCGCTCATGGCGCTTCCCCTTGAAAAGCAGGAGAAGCTCTTTGCAGAGGTGCTCACCGATGAAGAAAGGCAGATGCCCTCTCCGCCCGACGACTTCTACGAAAGAGTGATGCTCTACTTCTCCATGCACAAGAACGAGACCTGATCGCGCCGGCGACAACGGCCGGGGCGTTGAGATCGCGGCGATACTGTGGGCGCTCAGGGGACGGCTCAAACGCCCCACAAGCGCCGATCACAATAGGTCAGCGGATGAAGTTGGTCGTCACCCGGGGCTCCCGCTCCGGGTAGGACACCGTTTCCTTCGCCGCCTCGATACACTTGAGCAACCAGGCCATGTTCCGGCCGAGGGTCCGCATGATCTGCATACCCTCGAGGTCCTGCCGCACTTCCTCGGGCGTAGTGCCATGCGTGGCGTTCCAGTACTGGGAGGGCACCACCGGCATACTGGAGATGGTGAAGTACTTGTTCAGGCGGTCGAAAGCAGCGCTGGCGCCACCGCGCCGGCAGTTCACGATGGCTGCGCCTGGCTTGTACGCATACTTGGCGGCTTTCCCAAAGAAGAGCCGGTCGAGGAACGAACAGAGAGCGCCGTTCGGACCCGCGTAGTAGACAGGCGAGCCGATCACGACGCCATCGGCCGCGGCCAGCAGATCGACGCACGCGTTCACGGGATCGTCATCGAAGACGCAGTACCCTGTCTCGAAGCACTTTCCACACCCCACGCAGGGATGGATGGACTTGTTCCCGATATTGAAGAAACGGGCCTCGATACCCTGCTTCTGGAGTTCTCCGGCCACTTCCGCGAGTGCCGTGTAGGTACACCCCTCGTCATGCGGGCTCCCGTTGATCATCAGTACCTGCATCGTTCCGCCCTTTCTGCGAAGCCTTACAACTTACGACCCGTGCTGCTTTTGAAGGCACAGAATACACTCCTCAGGACGAGCGACATCGTTGCCGATACCGATCTTGATGAGAAACACGCGTTTGAGAGAGAGCCTCCGGGCCGCGATACTCGGGGCGGCGCTGCTGGTGACGGTGGCACTGCTGCCGGTGTTCACCTCAGGGTGTGGGGAAAGTGCTTCGGCCGATCCAGGCCCAAGTCCCGCCACGCCCGTGACGGCAGCACCCGTGGCAGCCGCATCCGTGGCAGCCGCGGGCAAGACGACCGCGACCCGTTCGGGCGTGCCGTCGGCGGCTCTGCACGACAAGGTGATGGCCGAGCGCAGCCGCCTCGTAGCGACTGTGACCGCCGTCGAAGAGATCACTTCCATGCCCGACGCTTCCCCTCCGGAGAGCGACGTCCAGCCCGCCACCTCCTCGGCGATCTCGGACTCGACTCCTTCCGCAGCCCCACCTGGCGGATCTCCTGACAACGCCACTGAGGTCGTCCTCACCGGGGGGCAGACTCCGCTCGTGGGAGTGTGGAGCGGCACGGCCGACCGACTGGCGTCCTTCCTCCTCGGTTTGGAGCCCTCGCCCTGCTTCACGGTGCCTACTCTCACTCTCGCCGAGTACTACGTGCACTACTGCGCCGACGCGGGACTGCGCGCCGATGTCCTCTGGGCCCAGATGATCCACGAGACGGGCTACGGCGCATATGGGGGCGACGTATGGCCCGAGCAGAACAACTATGCGGGCATCGGAGCCACCGGCGGCGGAGCAGCCGGCATGTCCTTCGCGACGGCCGAGGCAGGAGTCATGGCCCATGTAGCCCACATGGTCGCGTACGTCTATCAGTCGAGTCCGGTTTCGTGGGCCGATTCGAACACCGATCCGCGCTTCGATCTCGTCAACCCCCGCGGAACCGCGTACGTGCTCGCCGACCTCAACGGACGTTGGGCCGTTCCCGGCACAGAATACGGCCAGCGCATCGAGGACGTCGT
>ERZ747221.1578-NODE-1578-length-22238-cov-2.827986_pt1 | contig 22238 bp, 18 predicted proteins | sample MGYA00374949_ERZ747221 | MGnify/ENA primary metagenome ERZ747221 (study PRJEB28779, sample SAMN05720172) | bioreactor metagenome | isolation source: Anaerobic biogas reactor | place: USA:Washington, USA | collected 2015-08-08 ... | reverse complement strand
CACAGTACAATAGTGTAACCTTTATCTTGTACAATTTTAATTATTTCCTGATTCAGAATGCCGCGGGGAGGACGGAATAGGTAAGTGTTTTGACCGGCGATAGTTTGCATATTTTGCTGACATTGGTCTACTTCCCATTTTAGTTTTTCCGGTGATAATGTTCTCAGGTTATAAGGATGGGTATAAGTATGGTTGGCAATTAAGTGTCCTCGCGCTGATACCTCTCTAACAATATCCGGATATTGTTCCATACGGTTGCCAATCATAAAAAAGGTGGCTTTAGCCTGATACTGATCCAGGATATCAAGAATCTGCGGTGTGTAAATAGGATGAGGTCCATCATCAAAGGTAAGGGCTACGATTTTTTCTTTACCAATCAGCTGGTAAGTAACGCCACTATAAGCCAGTCCTATTTCAGGTATTAAAACAGGTATCGCCAGGGGAAGCAACAATAGCAGTAATATAATTTTAATAGAAAATTTAGCTATTTTAATTGAATTCACTAAAAATCCTCCTTTTATCCTATCTGCATCCTAATTTATGTTGGAACGAAGCTAATTTATTACACAAATTTTCCAGTATAGCTCTGGTTAAACTGTACATAATATGCTTAGAGTCAGCGATAACGATTTTGTTAAAAGAACTAAGTCCCTCATCCGAGGATAAATCTTAGCTCTTCTCTAACAAAACCTTCCATCACGGAAGATATCGCTGGCTCGTTTAAAATCCGCTGGTTAGTATTTCTCACATGGTTGTCGGGTGATCCGATTTTCGATGCTTTGAGAAAGAACCAGCGGATTATTTATTTGTTATCAGAATTTTGCTGCTTAAAATAAAATGGTAGGTAAGCATAATAAAGGGCAAGGCAAGAAGAAAATAGTAGTAAAGGGGCCATCCACGCCAAAGTACGCCTGGTAGTAAAGAGAGCATAGGAACTAAAGCTGTATACCAGAAAAGCATAATAAAGTAGGCATAATTACTCAGGTCCCAGATGGTAGTATGGCTGATAACCAGTAGAAAAAGCAATATCCCTGGAGCTTGCCAGGCGAAAATTACCAGCCATTTGGAATTGGGAGAAAAATCTTGTAATGAACGGGCCTCGCTCCCGATAACGAGTAAATATAGTAAGGAAAGTATAATATCCCAGGGCGGGTAGTAAGTACTAATTCCTACAGCTAAAAAAGCAAAAATATGAATAAAGTATAAACGGGTAATTGCTTTAAGGCTTTGCATCAGACATTCCTCTCCTTTATCACTTCAACCAGGTTGCTCTGATAAAAAAGGTCGGGAGCAACCCAGAAATCGTTTCCCGGGTCAAAATCAAATCCCTGTTCCCGGTAGGCTTTCCACATTATTTTAGTACAGTTCCAATATCTGTCACCATTTTTAAAGGCCAGAGGATAAAACATGGCACCCTGTTGCCCAAGTACATATTCAACTGCCTTTCTTTTCACCGCCGGGTCTGCTTTCACTCTTAGCAAACAGATTGTGCTATATTCCCAATAATGCTGTACAGGTTGAATATTGACTCCGAGGTCACCAAAACTTTCCATGACCTGTCCATTACCTATATAAATTCCAGCATGGGAAAAACGCCCGTAAGAACAACCCGGATATCCCCCCAGAATCAAGTCTCCTGGTTCTAACCCGGCAAATGGGATGTTATTCGCATAATAACTATTGAAACCATAACCGATATGACCCTGGCGGGCACTTTGTAAGTATGTATACATAACCGCATTTGCATTATTAAAGACATGGCGGTTGGCAGAAACCACAAGTAAAAAAAATATTACGGCTAAGAGCGGGAATATTATCAAATTAAAGTGCTTCCATCTCATGCTTCTTTCACTCCTTTCTATATTTTAACCTTAATTGCATCATAAACCCATTTTTCCCTAAAGTTTATTTGCATTTATAGTGTAACTCTCAATGTTTTAATCTATATACTTAATAATAAGAGGTGAATGTTATTGTGGGCCATGGTCAGATTTCAAAGTTTTTAATTGACGATTATCAAATGCTTGCCCGCTATATGGAAGGCAAAGCCATCAAAAAGATTTTAAACTGTACTGAGACTAATATTACCCTCCTTATGGAAGATAGCATTATTATTGATTTCTCTAATTTGGAAGATGAAATACTTTTTGATATCCGCTTACCCGTAAATTCTAGCAGCAATTAACATACTCTACATAAGTCCGGACTGTTTCCGGACTTCTTTCTGGGTTAAAATAGTATAAAACCCGGAGTGGTATAAGTTAATGCGAAGTATTTTAAGAAAACTTAATCAAGGGGTAGAACTGGGTAGGGAAGAATATCAGCAGCTTATGGATTATGCTACCTATCTTATGCTTAAATCCCCAGAATCCTATGCTGTTTTTTACGAGCAGTATGCTAATCAGTTGTACCGGGATTATTTTACGGTTATCCCTCGGTTTCAACAGGATTGGGACAACCTTATAAATTATCTGTTGGAACACCCCCAAACTTTACATTTACTAGAAATAAATCCTCTACCCATACAAGAATTTCCCAAAGGCTTGCATCCTTACCTACAATATACATTTAAGCAGCAGGCTGATAGCCAGGTTTTGCAGAAACTGTTAAAATCTTTAACCCGGTCTGTTCCTAATATGGACCTGCTACCCCGCCCCCACCAGGGTGAGATAGTATATAAATACGAAGATGATAATAGCGGTAAAGAGATTGGCTTAAGATATCACTTTGAAAGGCTAGCACGTTATTCCTTTATTACCCGACTGCAAACTTATCGCTACCTGACCCAGAACAAGGCTGTTGTGGACAAGTTTGAATATATAGATGGCGACCGTTTAGGAGGCATTTTTACTAATAAAGAGAAATCCATTTATTATTTTGTTTATCTAAGCGAAAATGACCCGATGAAAGCCCAAAACGCCTGCCGGGTTTTGAATATTGCTTTTTATAGTTAGGAGTGGGGGGCTAGCCGGGCGGACACATGGGTCCGCCCCCACACCTTTGTGCCTCACGCCTCACTCCTTACAAATAAATAAACCAATGAAAGGAAGAGAAGAGGAAGAGACGCTTGAAAAATGAGGAGTTCTTACTTAACTGTCCCCTCACTCCTGACGCCTCACTCCTCACCATAATATGCAGGACATTCTGGAACAGTATAGGAATATAACAGATGATGAAGATCTCTTTAGTTTCTGGGAACAGGAATTATTGCTGCGCAGTGTTCTGCGCCAGACTCCTTTAACTGTCCCGGTAATGGTGGACAGTAAAGAAGGGGTAAATCTGCTTTACCGCTCCCTGTATTTTTCCCAGCGTAAATTTGATTTCTTTAAAATTCTGTTTGCTAACCTGCGTTTTTTACCGGTGTTGCAATGGCTGGTTAGTGCTCCCGCCAGGGTAATGGATGATTTTTGGCAATTTCTGCCCTGGTATATCCTGAATCACCGGGTAAAACCAGGGGACCTGGAATTTATCGCCCGTATCTATAAGGACGAATATGCACCTGCGATTATGCGGGTTATTAATATGCTGGATGAGGATAGCACTGTATATCTATTATCAAAAACGGCTAATCCTGGTTTACGGCAGCTATTAAAAGACCGGCAAATAAAGCTTAAGGATTTTCGCCTGGAATCCTATTACGGTCTGGGAGAGGGGGGCAAAAAAAGCGATTATCCTACTCTTTACGGAGATAAGGTAAACCTTATCCGAGAGACTATTACCATATTGCAAGATAGCAATGCCGACCGTTTCCGGGACCCTTACACAATTGAACGATTTCTGCTGCAAACAGATGCTGCTGAACTGGTGTTTAAGTGTGGATTACTGGAAGATAGCCTGGCATTTCTACTGGATATTTATAGTGATTACCAACAAAAAAACCGCCTGGTGGAAATAATCAACGACCAGAAAATATATAAAGAGCTGCAGCAGCTACTTCGCGCGGTGATACCAGTTTACAGTCTGGTTTATGAACCGTTAAGGGCTTATGATTGCGCCTATAATATATATAAATGCTATTTCCCTTTAATCAGCCCGGAAGCTGCCCCCCTTGAATACCTGAAGTTATGGGAAACGCTAGTAGGAAGTTATAAAAAAGATAGCCTGCTGGAGGTATTATATATAAGCAAGAGAATTGACCAATTACGGCCAGCAGAGATTCCTCTTTTATTTGATGAGGAACTTAAAAGCGGCGTAAATCAGGAACACCTGGAAAAACTGTTTAAAGTCCTGGAAGAAAAGTTAGTAGCTCTTCCCCATGAATCTTTTATTACTATGGAACTAATCCGGTTACTGCAATTTAAAGGGGTGCTGAAGCTGGAAGGGAATATGGCCTCACAGTTGCTGGGTAATTATATACTTCTGTGGAAATGGCTTCCCAGCAGAATTTTTATGCATGATGAGCTGATAAACCAATTAGCTCCGCTGGTAGATGATAACAGCCGCTATCAAGCCCAGCGTATAATAGAGTTAAGCCACACTATGAACAGCGCCCAGCTTAAAAGTGAACTATCATCGCGCCCACAGTTGTTTAGAAAAAAGGGCGAGAATATCCGCCGCGACCTTTTAGCCGGTCATTTTATGGGGGTGTTATGATGGATAACAAAGAATTTAACCCGGGGTTTTTTACCACCCAACTGGAACAAATCTTAGCCCGGCTGCGGCAGGAAATAGAACAGTCACTTCCCTCTCCCTCTTTTGAGGGAATGGGTGAAGAACTCGATAATTATATTTTTGAACTTAACTCTTTTTATTACCGCAGCTTTGCAGAAGAGCTTTTTCCTCTTTACCATAGCTCAGTCCAGGAAGAGGTTTCTTCACTGCTGAAATTAAGCCGGCAGGAAGCCGCGGTAAAAATGGATGTCATGGCTAATATTAAGCGTTATGCCAAACTATATAATCAGGTTAAAAGTATTGTTTCTATATGTAAAGCATCTCGGGAAAATGTGGGCCAGGCTCTACTGGCTGTAAGTCGCGAGCAAGACCACCGGACGGTGGAGTTGTTGTATTCTTTAAAACAGTTGGAAAGTGAATTTATTAATCTGGAGGCTGTAACCTCCAGGATTAATAGCTGGCTAAAAGATGGGGAGTTATTGTTTTTAATGCAAACCCATCCGGCAGCTGTACCGGCATTACAGGTGGTTTCTTCAATGGATCGAAACCATCCCCTGCAAGCAGATGCTATTAACCGTTTGCTGGTTTACCTGGCCTACCCGGCCAAAATTTTGTCCCGTATCCAACCGCGGCAGGACAGTAAGCAGATCGGCGGCTTAATTGAAGAAATAAGGAAGAAAGAACCAGTTTTACCACAGAGACCAGAAACTAAAGTTCTGACAAATTTTTATGAGGTTCATATTAAAGCCCAGATCAGCCTTTATCTTGATGCTATTCAACTAAGCTTGGTAAGTGAACAACCCGAGCTGCTTAATCATGGCGTATTTGATTTAGAAAACTTTTTAACTGGTTTAATTACGCTCATAGAAAAGGCATCCCCCAATACCCCGGCTCTATCTAGAACTTTCAATCTGAATAATAGCAGTCTGGTAGATAAGGTTAATCAATTACACGATAATAGCAGTAACCTGGTAAAAGCAGCTACCAGTATTACCAGTGAGTTATCCGGCTCCGGTGATCCCGACTTCGCCTATTTCAGTGCTAAAATACCGGAGATTTTGCAACCGGCTCAGTCCCTGCTTAAAAATGCCGTTACCGACCAGGAGTTAACCTGTTTTCCTGAGTTGATTACCGGGTTGAAGCGTACAGAACTGCAATTATCTGTACTAATGACCAGGATAGATTTACTTAATCAAAAGCAAGAACATCATAATGAAGTTCTCAAACATTTATTAACCATTGTTAATATGTTGGATAACTACCTGAATTTACTGGCTAATATTCGGGCTGACCTGGAAAGGATATTGGCTCCCCGTAATATATCGCGGGCCTGGAAAGAGTTAAATGTCAAAGTTGACCGGATTCCCCTGCAAAAGGGCCAGGTATTTCCCCCGGATTACCGATACCTCCTGGATAAGCATCTAGTAGAAACCCATCTGTGCCAGGATGGTCAGGAAGATAACCTGATATTACATGAAGAAGGGGATATTTTTATAATTCGGGTTGATGAACTGTTGGAGGAAGAAATGCCTTACCTGGTCATCGCCCAGAAGGGTTAAAGCTATGCATTTGGGAATAGATTTTGGAACTTCATACAGCAAACTAGGGTATATGGAGCAGGGTAAGTTTATTAACCTGGCCGGTAATGAAAACCAGATACCTACCCTGGTAGTTTACCTGCCCTCCCGCGAAAAGCTATATTTCGGCACCATGGCTATGCGCCTTAATCAGCCAGAGGCTCAAGCAGCCCGTTTTTTTAAGCTGGACATGAAACGCAACCCCGGCTTTAAGCTGGGGCCATTTACCCTCTACGATATAGTTAGGGAATATTTTAATTTTCTCCGAGATAAATATGTCAAACCTTGCGGGAAGAAACTGGAATCGGTTACAGTTTCAGTCCCCAATTATTTTGGACTGGGCGCCAGAAAAATATTACTGGAAACACTCCGCCAAAGTTTTGATCTGAACGAAGTCTATCTTCTACCTGAACCGGTTGCTGCTTTGCTGGGATATAACGTAGTCCGTCCCCAGGAATATCTGGAAGGGGACATCCTTTGTGTAGATATCGGTGGTGGAACTACTGATTTTAGTTTTCTGACTGTTACTCATACGGGCAACGAAATTATTATGGAGAGCCAGTTTCAGATTGGGCATGATGCCTTTTCCGGCAGCGAATTAGATCGGGCAGTTCTACGCTTTATTCTCAACCCCCAGTTCAAAATGCAACACGGTTATAATATACCTGCCCCTATTTTGAGCGAAAAAAATCTGCAGGGAGCAGACAGATACTGGTTTAACTCCCTGATGTTAACGGCGGAAAAGGTTAAGATAGAAATGGGTCAGCAAAGTAGTGTCTATTTTAATATCCCGGGCTTCTACCAGCAGGATTCTTTGATTTTTGATTTGCCGGCAGAATTATTCATGGCTCAACTGGAGCCTGTATTTGCCCGTTTACGCCATTATATAAATGAACATGTTCGGGAAAAAGCAGAATACCTGGGACTTTTCCGGGAGGGACGCTTTATGCTGGATTATCTCCTACTACTGGGGGGAGCTTCGCAAACCCGGGGAGTAGACCGGTTGATAGCTCAAATATGTCCTGGAATGGAGATTGCTCATCCCCAGGATCTCAGTTTTAATGTAGTTAGGGGTCTATCCCAGTGGCAACAAGCAGGCCTGGCCTCTATTATAAATGTAAAAAGCATTTACCCTTTTAACTTTTATATTGAGAAATGGAATCCATCCCAGACCGGGACTGTCCTGGAACGGCTACCCTTTGACACTGAGAACCTGGAACTGGATATTAACGGCCGCTATAAGGTTTTTTCCGTTCCCCTGGTTTCCCCTTATAACCTGGCAACTAATCCTGGCAGCCTGAAACTGCGAGTTTATGAGCTGGCCTCGGCTGATTTACAGGCCAATGTGGAACAATTCATGGGACAGGATTTAATTCTACAGATTGATAATGAGGAAATAACAAGTGATACGGTAGACCTCTACCTTAATCTGGGTACCTCTACCATGGAAGTGGGGGGGGAGAATCATTTTACCACTATAGTAGGTGAGAAACGGCTTTTTCCCCACCTGCTTTCTCATCAGGAAACTGCGCTGGACTTAATCCGGCTCTATCCGGAAACTAATCCCCAGTTGCTGCAGGACTTTGAGGAATACCTGACCGAATTTTCCCGCCAACCTTCCCCTGATTATTCCATTTTGCTAATGTATAAACTGCTGGCCTTCCTGCAATTAATGGGATAGGCGGCTCATTTTCCTCTCAGCCGCGAGAACCAGGATTTTTTCCCTTCCTGGTCGGCTTTCCAGAGAGCTAAAAATTCATCAATCTTTTTTTCCCTTTCCAGATTGCGCTGGTCAATTTTCTGTTCCAATTTGTCCATCCTCTGTTCCAGGCCGCGATTTTGCTGCATTAGTTCTGTATTTTGCTCCACAATCTGCCTGGCCAAGGATACCATTTCCACCAGATCCTGAGCCGTTGCCCCCCTTTGGGGAGTCAGGCTGGTTTCTTCACTTTCCTCGGTATTTTCCAGGGCCAGTTTTATAGCTGTGGTATTAAGCCCCTTGTCTTTAAGCTGCAAAACCAGTCTCAAGGTGTCAAGGTCAGAATCAGTATAGAGGCGATCACCCCGTTCGTTACGTTTTATTTTTAACTTAAGAGAGTTTTCCAGATAACGCAGAGTGTGCTGTTCTATATCTAACATTTCCGCTACTTCACCAATTTTATAAAATCTTTCTTCCAAAGTAGCACCTTTCCTCCCTTCTCTTCATAAGTTGTTATCAGGTGGAGCAATAAAGTTTAAATCCCACAAAATCGTCAATCTTATGCTGATAACAAATTATGAAGTACCCCTCATAGCAGCTCAAACTCTAAGCTTAACTATCAAGTTAATAATCAACTTTATTGTAAGCCTTACTTTCCCTTCCCTCTTTCTTGAATGCTCATATAACAATTACTTGTTAATATATATGAGCATAACCGTCCTTATTAGGACGGTTTTTTTTTGCCATTAAAAAAAGCCCCCGCTTTAAGCGGGGGCCCTGGTAACAGGTTTTTAGTATTCAAATGCTCCAATGGGAATATCAAGAACAGAGGTGTCTCCGTCTTTAACTATTTCAGCTACGGCCCATACGTTGGGAACCACATTCCTCAGATAGTAACGGGCAGCAAGTACCTTGCCAGTGTAGAATTCATAGTCGTAATGGTCAGCACCAACTTCTTTAGCCTTCTTGTCCGCCAGTAAAGCTTGGTCAAGTATTAGACGGCCACAGTAAAGCTGAGAGGTAGCAGTCAGGATACGGCGAGCAAAGGTCGGCATCATGCCATATTGCTTATTGCCGAAATAGCCACCGATAGCCATCTGAATTTGGGTATAAGCATCCAGTGCCCGACCCAGGTTTTCAAATTCTTTTTCGAAGCCTGCAGTACCCTTGTTAGCTTCAAAGAAATCTCTCATTTCCTGGACAAATGCGCCAAAAGTTGCACCCTTGTTCATCAGCCATTTACGTCCAATCAGGTCCATGGACTGGATGTAGTTGGTTCCTTCCCAGATGGAATAGATTTTAACATCACGGGCAATCTGGGCTACCGGGTATTCTTCACAGTATCCATAGCCGCCATAGCATTGAATAGCTTCACCGATTAGCCACCAGGCTTCGTCGGAAGGATAAGCTTTACAAAGCGGAGTACTTACTTCTATCAGGTCATTAGCCTTGGCTCTTTCTGCCTCATCAGGATCATGGGAACGTACGTCGAAAGCAAAATAGGTCTTATACATCATGGCTCTCATGGCCTCAACATGAGCTTTGCCGCAGAGCAGAGCCCGTTTGATATCTTCATGATTAATAATGTTTATCCTATCACCCTTGGGATTGGTCAGCGGACGTCCCTGTATACGTTCTTTACAATAGTCACGAGCATTGTAGTAAGCATTGGCAATACAGGACAAGGCAGCATGTCCGGTCTCCATACGAGCACCGTTCATCATCTGGAACATCTGGGCCATACCTTCGCCTTTACCATCGTTTTCCCGCGGGTCTAAACCCAGAAGCCAGCCGCGGCATTCATTGTTTTCACCAAAAGACAGAGCAGCGGTGCAGGAGCCATGCTGTCCCAGCTTGTGTTCGACAGCAGTGGTTTCGACATCATTTAGAGCACCCAGGCTGCCGTCTTCGTTAACCCAGTATTTAGGTACTACGAAAAGTGAAATACCCTTGGTACCCGGCTTGGAACCTTCGATACGAGCCAGGTAAAGATGAATAATATTTTCGGTGAAGTCATTGTCTCCACCAGTTATAAATATTTTACTTCCTTTAATCTTGAAAATACGAGGATCATCGGTAGGATAAGCCCGGGATAAAATGTCGCCTACGTCGGAACCGGCAGTAGGTTCAGTCAAACACATAGTTCCGGACCAGGTTCCGTCCATCATCTTGGGTAAAAACATTTCTTTCAGGTGGTCATCGCCGAAACTCTGAATCAGTCCGGCGGCACCACTGGTCAATATTATATAAGGACCAAAAGTGGGGTTGGCAGCAGCCAGCATCTCCCAAACTGATGAAAGCAAGACATGGGGTAATACCATGGCATCTTCGGATTCATCAATGTTGCTAGTCCCCCAGCCCTCAGCCTGGAGCTTCTTGAAAAGCGGTCCAAAGGTTGGTGGCAAAGTAACTTTACCGTTCTCCAGTTTAACCGGATTGGCATCACCGTCTTCATTGGTAGGTTCCACAACCTCTTTAGCCATCTTTAGAATTGGTTGCAAAACTGATTTGATATCATCTTTGGAATAATAATCAGCAAAGTTCGGATAGTTAAAAATCTTTTCCGTGGGTAGCCATTCTTGAATGATAAATTCAAAGTCTCTTATATTTTGATATGCAAAATTAGCAGCCATATTTTTATACTCCCTCCATTTTGAAGGAGACCCCCCCCAATATGCATTGACAAAAATTATATATAGGCTGTATCGCTTGCTTAAGGAAGCTCCCCCTTTTTCTAATTTAAACTAAACTTCCCCAGGTCACAGTGCCTCTAGCACGAAGTAGTAAATTCCCCCTGATCACCCCCTCAAACAGGAATAATCCCCACAGGAGAATATCATAGCGGTCTTTGCTGTATATGCCTTTGACCACACCCACCCTTATGGTATTCCGCTGTAGAGTTTCCTTTACGGACATAAGTATCGGCAACTACGTGATCTAAATTAGAATGGCACAAAGAATCCTTAAAATGTCTTTATTACCATACCATTCACATAATACCATTTATATTATTATAGCCTTACCCCATGTTTGAGTAAAGTGAAAAGGAATTTCCGATTACGTAAAATCTTATATCTTTGTAATTGCTAACAACCCTTAAAGTCGATTAATATGGGTATTTTAACAAATTGTACATTAATAAGGTTTTAAAAAATGAAAAAAGTCACAAACTCAACAGGATTTTCGGAAATAGTGTTGAATATACATGGGGGAATAAATAATATTTATATCAGATCCTGAAGAAAGGGGGTAAAGCTGGGTAGTTCTTTCTTAATTTAAAAAATTCTTTTAGTTATATTAGGGAGGGAATTATGGCAAAGGCAAGCGCAAACGTTAATGAAACTCAGGTTAGTGGTCACATTCAAGAGGTAGTTGCCAATCCGTCACCACTCGGATTATTGGGATTAGCTATGGTAACCCTGGTAGCCTGTACACAAAAACTGGGGATTACTGATGGAACCGCTTATATTATTCCCTGGGCAATATTCTTAGGTGCTACAGCCCAGTTTGTAGCGGGTTTGTTTGATTTTAAGCATAACAATACTTTTGGCGCCACCGCGTTTTGTGGTTACGGTTTCTTCTGGTTTGGCGTTGGCATGACCTGGATGATAGGCAACGGTATGTTTGGTATGAACCCGGGGGCGGTAATTGATGTTCACCAGCTGGGTTTTGCCTTCCTGGGTTATTTTATTTTTACTATGTACATGACCATTGGAGCCATGGGGGCTAATAAGGTATTATTTATTATTTTCTTCTTAATTGACCTGCTCTTCCTGGGGTTATTCATGAGTACCCTGGGCTGGGGCGGAGAAGCCTGGCATGTGCTGGCTGCTTATGCTGAACTGGGTATTGCGATCTTTTCTTTCTATGGCTCAGCTGCCACCGTACTAAATACTCACTACGGTTATACCGTGCTTCCTATCGGTGCACCCTTTGGTCCCTGGACTAAAGCCGCACAGTCCAAATAGTTCAAAATAGATTATTAAAACAAAAAAGGCAGGTGCAAAACCTGCTTTTTTTTATAACTGCCTGGAAAGAAGTTTCTAAACCCTTTCCAGGCAGTTTATTTGTGAATCTTACACCAGGAATGCCTCTTCTACAATATCGAGTACCGAGGTATCACCTTCTTTTACTACTTCCAGAATTTTAAATATATTAGGTACTATGTTTCTAACAAAATATTTGGCTGCATTTACCTTGCCATTGTAGAAGGGGTAGTCATAATGGTCGCTACCCAGTTCACCAATCTTCTTCTGGGCTAATAATGCCTGTTCCAGTATAAGCTGTCCGCAGATTAGTTCCCCGCTGGCCTGCAGTATCCTGGTGGCATAAAGCGGCATCATAGAAATCTTTTGATCCATAAAATACGAGGCTATAGTGCTCTGAATTTCTTTATAAGCATTAACTGCCCGCAGGAGTATAGCCATTTCTTTTTCAAAACCGGCTACACCGGCATTGGCCGTAGCAAACTCTTCTATTTCCGCCAGCCAGTCAGCAAAAACTTTCCCCTTACCCATCATCCATTTCCGACCTATCAAGTCCATTGACTGTATATAGTTGGTACCTTCCCATATGGAGTATATTTTTACATCTCTACAGAGCTCGGCAATAGGATATTCTTCGGAATAACCATTACCACCGAACACCTGCATGGCCTCAGCCGTCAATTCCCAGGCCCGGTCGGAGCAATAGGCCTTTACTATGGGAGTATTAACTTCCAAGCGGGCTTTCACCCTTCTTACTTCATCCGGGTCCTTGGAATACTGAACAATATCAAAATAGTAATAAGTCCTAAATATTAAGGCGCGCAAGGCTTCTACATATGCTTTCAGATCAAGCAGCATTCTGCGAACATCTTCGTGCTTAATAATAGGCATTCTTTCAGCTTTGGAGTTGGTGATGGGACGCCCCTGAATACGTTCGGTAGCATAAGCGACTGCATTATTATAAGCCAGGGCAGTCTCTGATAGGGCGGCATGTCCAGTTTCCATGCGGGCTCCATTCATCATCTGGAACATTTGGGCCATACCTTCACCCCGACCTTCAGCATCAGGAGGATTACCCAGGATATAACCGCGGCACTGATTATCCTCACCAAAAGCCATAACACAGGTAGCTGAGCCCTTGATTCCCATCTTATGTTCTATACCTACACAGTTTACATCATTGCTGCCTACGATATTACCATCATCATCCACCCACATTTTAGGCACGGCAAATAAAGATATCCCTCTGGTACCTGGTTTGGCACCTTCCACCCGGGCCAGTACCAGGTGAATAATGTTTTCTGTAATATCCTGTTCCCCACCGGTAATAAAGCATTTAGTGCCCTTGATACGATAAATTCCTTCTACTTCGGTAGGATAAGCCCTGGTTAACAAATCACCTACATCAGTACCAGCATTGGGTTCAGTAAGGCACATGGTACCGCTCCATTCCCCGCTGTACATCTTCTCTTTATATAGGTTTTTTACATGTTCACTGCCAAAATTGGTGATGAGTGTTGCAGCCCCTGCAGTAGCCAGTATATAAGGCATTAAGGCGGCATTGGCTGCCATCTGATATTCAATACAAGCTCTAAAAAGAGTCTGCGGCATATGACCTTCAGTTTCCTCATCCTCATTGCTTCCGCCCCACCCATTCTGATTTAAAAACCAGTAAGCTTCTTTAAAGGACGGGGGAACTGTTACTTTACCTTCGTTAAATTGAGCCTGAATTAGTTCATTATCATCTCTACTAGGAGCGGTAACTTCCCGGGCTACTTTCAATGCCTGATCCAGGATATTGTCTATATCGTCTACACTGTAATAGTCCTTAAAAGCATCGAAACCAAAAACTTTCCCCATGTCAAGCCATTCTTTAAATATAAACTTGTGATCTCGTGACGTATAAATATAATTTGATGCCAATTACAATACCCCCTTGTGCGTCAGGTGACAGGGGACGGTTCCTGTGTCACCTTAAGCTTAAGGTGACACAGGAACCGTCCCCTGTCACCTTTTATTATTAGCTCCCTGGCATTTTGGTGAAGACCCGGCGGGGGTCAACAACGTTGCGTAAGGTTTCCAATACCTCATCGCTAGGAGCAGCAATCGTTGGAACTTCACCATCAGGAAGCAGTAACTCAAAACCGGTACAGGCCTGAGCTATTTCCACTGTCATACCCGGATTTAAGCCTTTTATCCGCATCCTTTTACTTACCGGTTCAAAATCAAAAACACCACACTGGGTCACTACTGCCACCGGACCTCCAATTAGTCCAGCTTTTTCCCGGGAATCACCGCCATCCAGGTAACCAGGAGTAGTGATAAAATCTACCCTTTCAGGAAAACGGTCGGGAGTTTGTAAACCAACCAGCACTGATTTCTCAGTCAGTGATCCGATGTCATTACCGCCACCACTACCTGGCAGTATAGCTTTTAGATTGCCATAGGAACCAATAACAGAAGTATTAACATTACCATACATGTCTATTTGAGCCCCACCCTGGAAGGCTATGTCAACATAGCCCAGGGCACACTGGCCAAAGGAAGAAGCCATTTCCTGAACCATAGGAGATTTGCGGAAAGTGAAGGGACAACCTACTGACCAGGGCATATCTCCTTCTAGAGGATCCTGCCCGCCACTTTCAAAAACCATGGTTATGTTGGGGGCATGGGTCTTGGCTGCCAACAGGGCACCTACCATGGGAAGGCCGGTTCCCACGTAAACAATCTGCCCGTTTTCAATCTGCAAAGAAATATTATAAGCTAGCATTTCCAGGGGGTTTGCCGGTGCTATTTTACTCATCAATTAAACCTCCTTCCTAATCCCATTTGGGTATGACTTCTTCGTAGGCAAAACTAACCTTGGAATCGTCAATATTGGCTTCAGCAGCTTCCATTAACTGGCGGGCATGATCTATAAAACGAACTCCCCCAAGTTTTTCAATAAAATCATACTGATCTTTTGTACTATATACCCAGTAATCAAAGAAAGCATCAATATTTTCTTCTCTAGGTGTCACATTGCGTACCAGCCATTCCCACCATTCGCGAGCCCAGTAATAATAACCAGGACAGCAGCCAGGTAAGGCCCCATAAGGCATATCAACTACAGCATCCACATACCAAAAAGGTATGGAGGCACTGGTATTTTCGCGAATGGCCATCTCCGGTACTATCCTTTCAGCAGTAAGAATAACCTTGCGGCAAGCCGCGGCCAGCGCTATATCATTTATTGCCGGACCATCAATGATGGCATTACCATAACGGTCTGCTTTTTGGACATGAATGATACAAACATCCGGGAATAAAGCCGGAATCAAGCAGACCGGGTCTTTATCCTTGCCTACCGGGCTGTCAATTACCTTGACATAAGGGTTTTGTTTTAACATATCCGAACCTAGTAATTGTTTGGAGGCGATAAAAGGAGCACCTAGCTGGGCCGCTTTAAATCCCAGAGCCATGGAACCGTGACTCCAGATGGAAACAATCTTTGCCTGTTTACTCTTGATAACCCGGGCAAAGTTTTTATCATTACCCCTCATTTCTACGCCTATGTATGATAAATGAATAGCCTTCATTAGCCCCAGCGCCATTAAGTATGAGCAGTTAGACATCGGTGACCCAATCCCCACCAGATTCTGTTTCTTCTGGCGAATCATTTCAAAATATGCCTGTAATGGAGCCCGGACATAAGCAAAACCGGTTTCTGCAAAAATGTCCCCGTCTTCTACATACTGGGCAATGGCCTCGCTTAAACTCATCCGTTTATCAGTCTTGTCCCGTTTTTTCTTAAGGTGATATTCACGAGCTCCTTTAAAATCTACAAGTCGCTGCATTTGTTCTTCTGTTACATATTGGTCCATAAAACTTGCCTCCTCTTAATAGATTTATTGATGAAAAAGTTCATATTCGTTAATATCACCCCCTTGTACGACCGTTAGAATATTTGGCTAGGAAATTTTCGATAACGTAATATCTGCTCTGATTCAATTATAATGGTAGGAACATCTCAATTCAATTAAAAAAAGGAAGATAGGGAAAGTTATTGTAAGAATTGAACCCTTTGGAAGCACGGGGACGGTTCTTTTGCTTCCTTCTATCAATATGGGCAGCAGGTATTTTAACAGTTGTCACCAGGATTATAGATTCTAGCAGAAACCGCGGTCTAGCGATCTGGAAGGGTTGTTCCTGGGAATTTTTGCAGCTGTCACCGGTATTACAGATTCAGCCATGGAAGTGGATACTCACCTCTATAGCCCATTCCGATGGAAATTGTTTTAGCAGCATGGTGGACATCTATAATACATTCTCGCAGTTTTTTCCTCAGTACCAAATTAACTTCCCCGGATACACTTAATGCGGCTATTACTTGATTGGATGAGCCAAAAATAGGGGCGGCGATACATCCAATTCCTTTTACTGTTTCCTCTCGATCAACAGCATAACCGTATTCTCTTACTTGTTGGAGTTCTTTTCTTAACTGCAGCGGATCGGTAATAGTGTTTTTTGTATACGGTTGCAGCTCTTCGTGCTGTAAATATTCTTCAATATGAGCTGCCGACTGCCAGGCCAGCAGTACCTTGCCAACGCCTGTGCAATAAGCTGCAATACCAGCGCCAACCCGGGGGAAAATGACGTGACTGGTACCTGCTTTGTTACCGATTACGAAAACTGCCATTCTCCCGGCATAAATTGCGATGTGAACTGCTTGCTGATATTTTGTAGCCAGGTCTTTTACATGTGGTTCCGCCACTGAGCCCAGACGGGCACTGGCTTGATAAGTTAAGCCCAATTCATAAACTTTCATACCCAATCTATATTTACCGCTCTCGGCTTTTTCTAAATAATGGTTGCTAGCCAGGGTGATTACTAAACCGTGCACTGTGCTTTTAGGTAAATCAAGTTCTCGACTAATTTCGGAAATGCCCCATTCCCCCTGGCGTCCATTATAAAGTTCTAAAATAGCAAGCGCTCTGGATAAAGATCTGCTCATAAAGTTTTCTCCTTAAAAACTATTGCCGTTACTCCCAAGTCCGTTATCTGGTCAATGTAGTTATGATATTATCAATCTGTTCTAAATTATACCACCCTATGGTAACAGAGCACTAGACCCTGGAAAGTACCAAAAGGAGCAGAAGAATGAACCTCTGCTCCTCCCTGTTTCTAACTATAACCCATAGGCCCGCGCCAGTATTTTTATGGGATGGGTAACTTCCCGGTCCGTTACCTGGAAACCGATGTAGAAACGACATACCGGACACTGGGTCAAAACTGCATCTGATACGGTATTATTTAGGTCCAGTAAACGCGAGGCGCGTATTTTTTCTGCTATTTCGCGGTGTTCCATAAAGTAGGTTCCAGCCCCCCCACAGCATTGTTCAGGGTTATCAAATTCTTTCAGCTTAGCATCTGGTATTTGCGCCAATAGTTGACGGGGTGCATCTTTAACTGTAGGTGACCAGCCGCGATGACAGGGAACATGGTAACTCCATGTAACATCCAAAGGTTCAGGTGGTACCTCCAGGCCTTGATTCTGTAAATAATCAGTTACTTCCCATATCTTAGCAGTCACAGCTGCGATTTTTTCCTGAAGCGGGTCATCGTCTGGGAGACATTTTGCAGCTTTTTCCTTAAACATCATGCCACAGGAAGTACAGTCCGTAACAATGGCATCAACATCCAATCCGGCAAAAAGATTAACGTTAGTTTCGACCATACTGCGAGCACCTTCCAGGTCACCTTCCCCCAGAGCGGGAATACCACAGCATACTTGGCCTTTGGGAATAATCACTTCTATGCCGTTGTGGTTTAAAACCTTGACAACTGCTTCGCCAGTGTCTGGGAAAATAAAGTTGGTACCACAGCCTACGAAATAGGCAACTCGCTTTTTAATTGTCCCTGTCGGGGTATAAGTACCAGAATACATTTTATCAAAAGACTTACTGGCCAGTTGGGGAATCTCTTTGGTCGCTATCCCTAATTTTTGGGCTAAGGAGCCTGCTTTGCCCAGTGCCCCGGTTAATCCCCTTTGGGTCAACATCTTGCCCATTACAAATTGCTTGATACCGCCCACGCCTTTTTGTCCCGTCTTAATTCGGGCGGCAATAATAATGTCGTCAATTGGCACTTTACTGGAACAGGTCTGGGTGCAATTGGTACAAAGCAGACAGCTATCTAAAATTTCCTGGGCACGGGGGGTAAACGGAAGGTTTTTATGCATAAGCGTTTCTTTGATAATCAGCAATCGATTCTTGGCCACCGAGCTTTCACTCTGTTCGGTTAAGTAAGATGGACAGGTCGATTGACAATAGCTGCAATGGGAACATTTTTGAATGATCTTTTCATAGTCTTCCAATCTAAGCATTATTATCACCATCCTCCATCCATATTTTACCAGGATTCATGATGCCCCTGGGGTCAAAGGCTTGTTTGATCCGTTTCATCAGCTCAATCTGGATGTCACCCAGTTCCCAGGCCAAATATTTGGCTTTATGAATCCCGATTCCATGCTCACCAGAAATCGTTCCTCCCATATCTAACCCGGCGCGAATAAGTTTATCAATAGCAATTTCGGATTTCTCCAGGGCTTCAGGAGTTACCTGGGGGAATAATACCGAAGGATGCATATTGCCATCCCCGGCATGACCTGCTAGTCCAATCATGACCCCTTCCGCAGCAGCAATGGCCTGTACCGCCCGTACCAGTTCCGGCAGTTTATTACGAGGCACAGTAATATCCTCGGTAGTAGCACGTTCAAAAATAGTTTGAATCATTGGATAAACATTGGCTCGGGCTGACCAGTAAACTTCTGCCACTCTAGGATCTTCAATGACTCTTACCTCTTTTGCCTTCATATCACGGCAGATCTCATCCACCAGTTTAGTTTCATATTCAACCTGGGCTTCGGTTCCGTCAAAAAACATAAACAGATAACCTTCACCATCAGCAGAAAGTGGCGGAAAGAAGTACTGATTCATGACGGTAATAGCGATTTTGGTAAGAAACTCCAGCATTGCCGGGACGGCTCCTCGGCCGGTAATTTCGGCTACTATTTCCGCCGCCTGCTCCACGGTTTCACAAACCACGACAACTGTACGGTTTGCCTCCGGTAACGGTAAGAGACGTAGATTAACTCCGGTGATAACCCCTAAAGTACCTTCGGAACCGGTCATTAAATGAGTAATATCATAACCTACTGATTGTTTAACAAATTTTCCCCCTGGAGTAATTATAGAACCGTCCGGCAGTACGACCTCCAACCCGGTCACATAGTTCCCAGTAGTCCCGTATTTTACACCCCTAGGCCCACCTGCCCGGGTGGCTACATTTCCACCGATAGTGCAGACGCTTCCACTTTGCGGGTCCGGCGGGTAAAACAATTTACGTTTTTCCACAGTATCTTGAAACCTCTTTAGCACAACGCCCGTTTCCACCCTGGCGGTCATATTGCTGCCATCAATTTCTATAATCTGATTGAGCCGTTTTAGATCCATAACAATGCCGCCATGAACCGGTGTACAACCTCCTGCCAGACCGCTACCAGCCCCCCGTGGAGTAACCGGAATTTGCTTTGCAAAAGCATATTTCATGATTTTAGCGACTTCTTCGGTTGTATGTGGTAATACTACGGCATCAGGTATACGGCTTTTAAAATAATGGGTCGCATCATTTGCATATGCCAGCATTTCTTCCGGCTGGGATAAAATCTGAGTAGGCCCCAATAATGTTGCCAGGTCTTTCACTAAACCTTGCATTTAATCCCCCCCTATTTTAAAAAACATCAGAAAATTGCGTTGGATATTATTTTACCTGCTCATAACCAATCTTTAGGACTTTACGATTCATCTCCAGTACCTGACCGCTAAAGCGTTGTTCCAAAATCCGTTCGTAGTCATCAATGTCGATTGGCACCGAAGGCAAAGCCGTTAAGGCCCCCATCAGGAGAATGTTGGTAGCCTGACTGTTGCCTGCTTTAAGTGCCAGGTTAGTCGCTTCAATTATCTGTACCTGACCACTCAGCTTTTTCAGTTCTGCTTCTATTGCTTCCACAGGTGGATATTGGGCTTCACCGATTAAGACCCCCAACGGATAATTAGGCCGGGAATCAGTTATGATTAAGGTTGATTTATTAGCATAATCGCGCGCCACCCGCAATGTATCGGTGGGCTCAAAGGAAACGATAATATCCGCCTGTTGCAGCGGAATTAAGACGCCATACTCAGTAGCAGCCGATATTCTCACATGACTCATCACTGATCCACCGCGTTGCGAGGCCCCGTAAGTTTCGCCCACAGTTGCAAAATAGCCTTTCTCCACCAGGGCAGAAGCTAAGAGCTCAGTGGCTAAAATGTTCCCCTGCCCTCCGACGCCGCTTATAATAATATTTAGAGGGTCTTTTATGAGCTTTTTACTCACCCGCTTCGCCTCCCTCTATCTTGATTGCCCCTGCCGGGCACAGCGAAACACAGACTCCGCAGCCGACACAGACTACCTCATCGATTTTGGCCTTGCCGGCCTCATAGTCCCAAATATTGCCGGGGCACCCCCAAACCCGGCTACAGAACCTGCCGCATCCGCATTCATCTCCCCGACATAAATCATAATCAACCCACACTTTTGCTTTTTTACGTTTACGCACTGCCAGGGTGGCACATTCCTGCTTTAGGATTAACACCTTTAATCCCGGCTGTTTAAGTAGCCTATACACTATCTCGGTTGTACTTGCAATATCGAAAGGATCTGCTACGGTTACCGGACATCCGATTGCTTCCACCACCTTCTGAATCGAAATGGGCTCTGCGGTTTTCCCCATGGCAGTCAGTCCAATACCGGGATGAGGTTGAAATCCAGTCATAGCCGTAGCTGAATTATCTAAAATCACAAACAGCATATTAGAATTATGAAATTTGGCATTGACCAGCGCAGGCATACAGGTATGGAAAAAGGTTGAATCTCCAGCCAGAGCAACAACCGGTTGGTCAAAGCCGAAACGGGTTAACTGCCCCAGGCCTTCAGCCGCACTTATGCCAGCACCCATACATGACAGGAAATTAAAAAGAAAATGGCCGGCCCGCTGTCCCCCCATGGTATAACAACCAATATCGCCCATTACTACGCCCCGACCTTCGTGAATGCGCAGTGACTGTTTAAGGAGGAAAAAGGAGGCCCGATGTGGACAACCGGCACAGAAGGTCAATTCCCGTGGTGGCAATGGGACGGCTTCTTCAAATGGAATATGTGTAACCTCAGGTCCCTGAAAGGTTGTTCCGGTCATATTGACCAACGCATTTCTTACCACATCCGGGGTTAGTTCACCGTTACGGGGTATAATTTTTTGGCCATGGCGTCCTGTCAGTTCAATGTTTAATTCAGAATGATAAGCAATAATATTGGCAATGTTCTGTTCCAGGAAAGGGTCAACTTCTTCTACCACCAACACTTTTTTCGTCCTGACCAGGTGTTTGACAATAAATTCTTCCGGTAGCGGCCAGGTGGTACCAATTTTCAAAATACCAACTGAATCCTTAACGCCCAATGCTTTAACCGCCTCTACACCATAAAGCCAGCCCGTACCACAGGTAATAATCATCATATCAGGATTTCCAGGACCGTTATACCAGTTAAAAGGTGACTCTTCAAATATTGTCCGGGCTTGTTCAATCTTGGCTATTTGCGCATCTTTAAACCAGTTGATGGCAACCAGGCGATCCCATTCACCAATTACCGCAGGAACCTGCTTATGCTGCGGTATTTCACCCAGGGTTACACTGCTGCGGCCATGATTGATACGGGTCACGGTCCGAACCATAACTAGCTGCTGCAGCTGTTCCGATAGTTCAAAACCCCACCTGACCATCTCTTTGGCTTCCTGCATATTGGCCGGTTCCAGCATTGGTACCGCCGCAGAACGTGACTGATGCCTGCTGTCAAACTCATTGGTGCTGGAATGGGCACTGGGGTCATCGGCTACAACCAGTACCAACCCACCTTTTACGCCGGAGAGGGAAGCACTGTGAAGAGCATCCCCAACTACCAGCAGACCGTTCTGTTTCATGACACAAAGTGAACGGATTCCGGCAAATGAAGCTCCTAAACATGCTTCCAGAGCACAGGTTTCATTGGTCGACCATTCAGCATAGATTTCCATTTCATCGGCTACATGGCCTAACATGGTTAAAATTTCCGAGGATGGTGAACCTGGGTAAGCTGCAGCAAAACGGATGCCGGCTTCCAGGGCTCCCCGGGATATGGCCTCGTTTCCCTGCATAAGGTAAGTTTTGCCAGGCTCATTGGCAGTAATCATCCATTCCATAACTATTTCACCATCCCTTCTGCCAATTCTTTAAGCTGTACATAATATGCACT
>ERZ747221.1568-NODE-1568-length-22313-cov-4.529906_pt1 | contig 22313 bp, 20 predicted proteins | sample MGYA00374949_ERZ747221 | MGnify/ENA primary metagenome ERZ747221 (study PRJEB28779, sample SAMN05720172) | bioreactor metagenome | isolation source: Anaerobic biogas reactor | place: USA:Washington, USA | collected 2015-08-08 ... | reverse complement strand
TAGCTTCCGATGGGCGCTGAAGTCCGTGAAGATGCCACCGGCAGCGGCCACCACGCCCTCCCAGGCGCGGATCTCGGCCGCCCCCTGATCGAGACTCGAGAAACCGGGCAATGACAGATAGACGAGACGCGGGTTGAGTGCAGAAAGATCGTCGGCACCCAGACCCAGTCGGCCCATGACGCCCGGACGCGAGTTCTCGATGAACACGTCCGCGGAGCCGGCGAGACGCCGAGCGGACTCGAGGTCCTCGGGTCGTCCGAGATCGAGGACGGTGCTGGCCTTCCCACGGTTCAGTACCGCGTTGGCCGGGCTCTTCCAGCGCGGCCCGTCCGGCGGGTCGATCCGAATGACTTCGGCCCCATGGTCAGCAAGCATCATGGCCACAGCGGGGCCCGCGATGTACTGCCCCAGATCCAGCACACGAACCCCGGTCAATGGTCCGCATCGTGTCATTTGGTCTCCTTTCAGGCAGGGATGGCCGCCGCCGGAGAGCCCGTGCCCACGACGAGACGGACCGCTGCGGCAGCTCGGATTTTCGGCCACTTGGACTCCGCATGATGGAAGGTGCTCTCAGCAGCCCGGCCAATCATGTCGCGTGTCGTCAGTCCGTCCCGTCCTCTCTGATGAGAGCGGGGCTCTCGTGATGGACCCATGAAGCCGCGCCAATCCGGGCTCTCACCCCGGAGCCGCGAAGCCGTGTCATCGCCCGCGCACGGCGCTCTGCCTGGACGGGAGGCCACCGGGGTTGCGGACAACCGCCAAGCCATGTCCCGGCGGCCCTCCCTGCGCAGCCCAGCCAGTCACTCCATCACTTCATATACCACTTGTTGAAGCGGAAACCGGCCAGCGGGGTTCCCTGCTTGTCAGCCGCTACGCCGCCGATCTTCTGGTTATAGGCGTCGACCTGGTCGTTGAACGCCCAGATTATGTAGCCGCCTTCCTCGTGCTCGATCGTCTGCGCCTCGGCGATCAACTCGTTGCGCTTGGTCTCATCGACGGTCCGGAACGCCTCTTCCACCAGCGCCTGCCACTTCTCATGCGTCCAGTGGGTCTCGTTGTAGGGAGCCGTCGGAAGGGTGCATGCTCCGGCCTGCGCGAGGAAGTTGCGCGTATACCAGAAATCCTGTGCGAAGGGCCATGAAAGGTAGTCCTCGCCATAGAAGACAGACGGGTCGACCTTGTTGACCGTCACCTTCACACCACAGCTCTTGGCCTGCTCGGCGAACACCTGGGCAGCCTCGACTGCCCCGCTGCCGACCGCCTCCGAAGTGACCAGTTCGACGGCCAAGTCGGAGTATCCGGCCTCACGCAGCAGGAACTTGGCCTTCTCCAAGTCCTGCTCGCGCTGCGGCAGATCCGGGGTGCCGGGGTCGAACGGGGCGTACATGTCGTTGCCGATCCAGCCGTGTCCGCTGTAGGCGTGATCGATGAGCTGCTGCCGATCGACGACCAAACGGAGCGCCTGCCGGACACGAACGTCGCTGAACGGCTTCTGGTCGATACGCATCGTGAATGGCCGCCAGGAGCCGGTCTTCGCCCGCAGAATCACGTGCCCCTCCCCGCTCTCGACCGTCGCGACCTGGGCCGGGGGCAACTGCGACATGGCGTCGATCACGTCGCTCGAGAAGGCATTGACGCGGGCCGTCTCGTCGGCGAAGTTCAGCACGACGAGCTCGTCGACGAACGGGCCTTCGCCCCAGTACCCCTCAAAGGGAGCGAAGACAGCCTGCTCCCCAGGCTTGAAGTCGACGATCTTGAACGGCCCGCAGCCGACGCCTGCGTTAGGGCTGTAGTCTGCCTGTACCACCATATTATCGAGATAGGCGAAGCCCTCGGGCAGGATGCTGTTGGGTGCGTCCAGACGGAATTCGACGGTGCGTTCATCGATTCTGACGACACCCTTCGGCCGGAGTCCGCCCAGCATGGCTGACCCGGGCATCGGGTTCGAGGGGTCCGTGATTGTTTGGTATGTGAAGACGACGTCGTCGGCTGTCACCGGCTTGCCGTCGTGCCAGGTCAGATCAGGCTTCAGATGTACCGTCCAGACACTGGCGTCAGCGTTTGCCGAGATCTCCTCGGCGAGGTGGTTATGAAGCTGATACTCCTCATCCCATCGCGTCAAGCTGTCGAAGAGCTGCAGCGCATAGCACATCTGCGGCTCCGTCGAGGCTACCAGAGGATTCAGGCTGTCCTTGGCGGATCCCCCGACAATGCCGACTCTCAGACTGCCGCCCTGCTTCGGCTGTCCGCCACTGGAGTCGGCAGATGATTCGGCAGCGCTCGTGCCCGCACCACCCCCGCACGCGGCGAGCGCCGGTGCGAGTGCGGCGCCGGCACCTACCGCCAACGCTCCTTGCAGCACTTGTCGACGAGTGAACCGTGACTCTGCGACGCTCTTCTCGAGATCCTCAAAACGCGTGCCCATGAAACCGCTCCCCTCTTTCCTGACTCCTGCATGTCCGCCCCGTGCTCCCGGTCAGGCGCCGGGAGTCTCCGCCCCGGAGCCAAGCCGACGTGCCAGCGGACTTCTGTCGATCCTCTCGCCCTCCCATTCGTAGTTGTATTTCGTGACGCGCAGCACATGCCAAATCTCAATCGACTCGACGCCGGGGATGGTCGCGACGTCCTCGTCGATGAACTTGAGGAGACTGGCTTTGTCGGGCAGGAAGGCCTCGGCGATGATGTCGAAATCACCGGTCGTATAGCCCACATACGACACCCTGGATTGCGCGGAGAGACGCTCGCCTACCGGGACCGCCTGCCCTCTCGATACCCTGATGCCGACATTGACGTGGACGGGATAGCCGATCGCCGGCTGGTTGACCTGAGCGATCACCAACATCGCTCCGGTGCGCAGCAACCGCTGCACACGACTCGCGACCGTTCCCTCGGACACTCCGACCCTGCGTGCCATATCCGCGAACGACCGTCGCCCGTCCTGCCGCAAGATGCGGACGATCTCCTTATCCAAGTCATCGATGTGGGTCAGTCGACGCTCGGCTCCCGGTCTTGCCGTCCATCCGCGTATGGATCCACGGGCATCGGCCTTCCCGACAGCCGCCGTCGACCGCCCAGGACGCTCTCCGCCCGTATCGCTATGCTGATCCCAGAGGTACTCGTACTTGGCACTGCGCAGGACGAGCCACTCCCTGCTGGACACGATGTCGGGCATCTCGCCCAAGCACTGGTCCAGGAACTCGAACACGGCGTCAGTGTCCGACAAGAAGACCTCCGCGAGGAGATCGAAGCTGCCCGTGCAGCACCCGACCCACGCTACGTGGTCCATCCCCGCAAGCTGCTCCGCGACACGACTCCTCGTGCCGGGCTTGGCGTGCAGACCCATGCCGAAGAAGAGAGGGAATCCAACGGCGACAGGGTCGACCCAGGCCGTTATGCGGACGGCGCCGCGCCGGAGCATCCGGTCCAGGCGCTTGCTCACCGTCTGATTGGTGGTATCTAGGGCTCGAGCGACGCTGGTGACACTGCGCCGGCCGTCTCTGCGCAGCAGACTGACGATGCTCTGATCGAGATCGTCGAGCCCAGCTCCCGTCGTCTCGTCGGTCATGTCGCGCACTGTCCTCTCTTCTCTTCGTGTCGCATGCCGAGCAGTCGTATCGCAGAGACCGGGTCGCAGCCCGAGTCAGAGTCCGCAGCCGAGGCGGCCTTGGCAGGGAGGCACAGCAGACCCCGGACGAGATGACGTCGGCGGCCTGCCTTGACCACCATTTCCATCGTGCGTCGCCTGGATCCACTGTGACAGCGCAGCACTGTTCTTATCTGCAGCCTTCCAATGGATATGCTCCGGAATCCTCCATCGAAATCACGCATCATGCTTCAGAACATAGGCCGTATCGCCATTCATGTCAAGCTTCGTGCTACAGCGTAAGACGCTCTCCAGTCCATCCGCCGTAGGGCGCCGGGGAGAAGAGATGACGGGGAAATGGCTGGCCGCGACCCTGTGGAGCGAGGGCATGTGCACGGATCGGGACGTCCGGGAGCGGTCTGTTCGGGGCGAACGCCCCTCACACGGTCCGGCCCTCGCGCACGCCGAGGAGCAGCGCGAGGGCCACGGCGGCGGTCGCAGCCAGAGCCCACCAGGCCGGCGCGTACGCCCCGGTCCGGTCGACGATGAGGCCGAAGATCGGCGGGCCGAGGAAGATCCCGACGTTGACGAAGGCGGCGGAGACGCCGGCGGCGGCCCCGGCGGCAGTGCGGCCGCCGGTCTCGCCGGCCAGCGTGCCCATCAAGCCGCCCCACCCGATCGCTCCGACGCCGAGCAGGAACAGGGCGCCCCAGAGCAGCCCCGTATGGCCGGGAGCGAGCACGGCGAACGCCACGCAGGAGAGCGCGGCCAGCGCCCCCATGCCGATCAGCGCCGGGACGCGGCGGCGGCCCAGGACCCGGTCGCTCACCAGCCCGCTGAGCGGTTTGCCGACGGCGCCGGCGAGCTGGCTGAAGGCCAGCATACCGGCGGCGGCGGCCACGCCGAGGCCCCAGGCGCCGTTCAGGAACAGCACGAGGTGGGCCAGCGCGGCGAACTCGACCGCACCCAGGAGGAGGGCCGCGAGCCCCATCATCCAGATGTCACGCGAACGCAGGACCGCGACGAACCCGGCCGTGGCCGTGACGCGTCCGGAGGACCCGTCGTCGTCGGACGTCGGCCGCGCCCCGTCGAGCTCATGGAGCGGAACCTCGGGCGGAGTCGCCGACGGAGGCTCTTCCGGCCGCGGATCACGGTACAGGGCCACGGCGAGGACGCAGACCAGGAGGGCGAGCACGGCTGCGAACGTGAAACCGGCCTGCCAGCCGAACGCCGCCGCCAGCCACGGCATGACCGCGGCGCCCAGCATGCCGCTGACGTTGACGGCCGACTGGTTGACGCCCACGGCGGTGGCCCGCTCCCCGGCCGGGAACCACAGCATGATGGCCTTGACCGCCGTCGGGTAGATGAAGCCGCAGCCGAGCCCGGACGCGCCGAGCAGCAGGAGCATGGTCCCGTAACTCGGCGCCAGCGCCACGGCGCCGATGCAGGCGCCGGTGATCGCGGTGCCCGTGAGCAGCGCCCGGCGCACGCCGATGCTGTCGACGAGCCAGCCCGCGAAGATGAGCGTGGGCGCGTAGACGACAGCCGTCGCACTCGTGAGGCCGCCGACCTGGGCGTTGCTGAGGTCGAACGCATCCCTGAGGAACGGCGCCAGCGGGCCGACGCAGAGGCGCGAGAGGAAGACCACGAGGTAAGCAGCCCAGACGACCGTCAGGACGACGAAGCGGTAGCGCGACGACCCGGCGGACGTGGCCGTACGAACGCCCACGGAGGCGGCGGAGGGCGAAGGATCCACGGCCGTGATCCTACCCGTCACCGGGGTGGCGCGGGGAGCCGGGCCGGCGCCCCCTGTCTCACGGGCCGGTGGTCTTCGCGCGGTAGACGCAGGCGTCGGCGTTGACGCCACCGACCCAGCCCTGCACCTGGCCGGCGGCCAGCACCTGCGAGTCGCTCAGGACCAGCAGGTCCGTGAACTCACAGTAGCCGCTCTGCTGGCCGTCGGAGCGCCACATCGCCTGTGCCGAGCCGCCGGCCGAGTAGCGCACCATCAGCAGATTGGCCGTCTGATCCGAGTAGTACTTGCCGCCGGCGGCGTAGATGCGGCCGACGGAGTCGACGCCGACCGCCTTGAAGGAACCGTCGAACTGGAAGTCGACGTCCTCGAACTCGCTGTGCCAGGCCGTGCCGCCGGCCGGCGTGAGCTTCCAGACGACGCCCTGGTCCTCGCCGGACACCCCGATGCCGTAGACGACGCCGGCCACGACCGGCGCCCCTGCCCGATCCACGGCCAGGCTCTCGGCCCAGGCGCCGTTCGCGAACGTGAGCGTCCTGATGTCGCTCCAGGCCCTCACGCCGGCGGTCGTGTACTTCATCGCCATCAGTGCGTTGGTGGAGGGGACGCCGGTCGACTGCCCGGCGACGTACACCCTCTTCCCCCTGACCACCACATGGCGCCACGCGGGCATCGCCGGGGACACCGCGGTCGCCGTCCACCGGACCTTCCCGCCGGACGTGTAGGAGCGCAGGATCGCCGTGCCGGCGCCGCCGGACTCGCCGCGGTCGCCGGCGGCGTACACGTTGCCGTCCGCATCCACGGCGACCGCCTCGATCAGGTCGAGGCCCGGCCGTGAGACCACGCGCTTCCACCTGAGCGCCCCGCCGGCGCTCCACTTGACGACGGCGGCGTCGTAGCCCCCGGCCGCCTCGCTGGTGCCGACCACGATCACATCGCCGCGGCGGTCGACCGCCATGCCGTAGGGCGTGTCCTGGCCGTTGCCGCTGTCGTACGAGCGCCTCCACAGTCGCGTGCCCACCGGAGAGTACTTGACGACGACCCAGTCGCGCCTGCCTGAGATGGTCTCGAGAGCGACGAAGAGGTTGCCCGCGCCGTCGCTCGCCGCCGCCCGTGGGATGACGCCGGCCCCCGGCGTCCCGGGGTATGTCCAGGCGCGCACGACCTTGCCGTCCGAGACCCTGATCCTGGCGACGGCCGCGTAGTACGCGGGGGTCTGCCCGAGGGCGACCTCGTACACCGTCCCCGAGGGTCCCTTGCAGAAGGCGCGCGTGTCGAGGGTGTCCTTGATCTGCCGCAATCCACCGGTCAGCGGCGCCCAGGAGTGCGGGAACTGCGGCGGGACCGCCGGCGCCGGTGCGGCCGGCGCGAGCAGCAGCACGGCCGCGACGGCCGCGAGTATCGGGATCCGGATCCTCATCTGTGCCCCCTCTCGAGCCGCGCTCAGGCGCGGCGTGCGGGCGCCGTCGGCGCCGCAGTCCCGCGCGAGTATGCCGTGCACGCCGGCCCGAGGCAACGGCGTCCTGGCCGCAGGCGTCGCCGTGCCCGGCTACACGGAGACGACGGGGGCTGGAGAGTGCGATACCGATATGATATCATATCGGTATCGCGAACAGCGTGGCCGCGCGACCACACGGGCGGTGAGGACCCGCCGGCGCGGCCCCCGGAGGTGGGCGCCATGCCAGCGGACCAGAAGACCCCGACCCAGGAGCGCGAGAAGCGGGTGATGAGCGGCTGGCCCATGCTCGCCGTCACGATCGCGCTCTACACCCTCTCCCCCGTCCTGATCGCGCTCGCCTTCGTGTGGGGCACGACCGGTGCGGAGGGCGCCGCCGAGCCCGTGTGGAGCCTCTTCGTCGGCGGCGTCGTCGCCGGCGGCGTCGCCGTCCTGCTGAGCCCCGGCTTCTTCACCATCCAGCCCAACGAGGCGCGCGTGCTCATCCTCTTCGGCGACTACAAGGGCACCTGCCGCCAGGTCGGGTTCCGCTGGGGCAACCCGTTCTACGCCAACGGCCCCGCCGGACAGTCGACCGGCATCCAGACCCAGTGGCCCTGGGGCAAGAAGAGCGAAGATGCCCAGGGCCAGACAGGCGCCAAGAGGCTCAGGCGCTACAAGGTCAGCCTGCGGGCGAGGACGCTGAACGGCGAGCGCCTCAAGGTCAACGACAAGCGCGGCAACCCGGTGGACATCGCCGCCGTGGTGGTCTGGCGCGTGGACGACACGGCCAAGGCCGTGTTCGATGTCGACGACTTCGAGAGCTACGTCGCCATGCAGAGCGAGACGGCCGTCCGTCACCTGGCCAGCGCTTACCCGTACGACTCCGGCGAGACGTCCGCCGACTCCGACGACGAGGTCACGCTGCGCGGCAACGTGGACGACGTCTCCGAGGCGCTGCGCGTCGAGCTCACCGAGCGGCTCGCGCAGGCGGGCGTCGTGGTCGAGCAGGCGCGCCTCAGCCACCTCGCCTACTCGCCCGAGATCGCCCAGGCCATGCTGCGCCGCCAGCAGGCGGAGGCGATCATCGCGGCGCGGCGCAAGATCGTCACCGGAGCCGTCAGCATGGTGGAGATGGCGCTGGCCGAGTTCCACGAGCACCGGACCATCGACTTCGACGAGGAGCGCAAGGCGGCCATGGTGAGCAACCTGATGGTCGTGCTCTGTGGCGAGAGCCAGGTCGCGCCGGTCGTCAACACCGGCACGCTCTACCAGTGACGGCGGCGTGGCGCTCATGACCGCCGCGACCGTGAGAGGAGCATGACGTGGCCGGGCGCCCGTGGTTCCTCCCCAGGCGACACGGCTGGGGGCTCACGCCGTCCTCCTGGCAGGGCTGGGCCCTCACCCTGGGCTACATCGTCGCCGCGCTCGTCCTCGGCCTCACAATAGCCGAGTCGCAGCCGTGGATCTTCCGGACGTTGTTCGTGTCCGCCACGGTCGCCTTCATCCTCGCCGCCCTCCTGACCCGGGGGACACGATGACGAAGGGGCGGAGCCCGGGATCGGCCCGCGCAGGGCGGTGGTAGCCGATGGCGGTGCGTAAGCAGTACCTTCTGCGTGTCGACCCGGAGCTGTGGGCCGAGGTCGAGCGGTGGGCCGCCGACGAGCTCCGCAGCGTCAACGCGCAGGTGGAGTACGTCCTGCGCGACGCGGTGCGGAGGCGGCGCGGCGACCGCACCTCCGCCGGCCGCGGCGCCGGTGCCGGCAGCGCGGCCGGCGGCCACGACACCGTCGCCCCCGGCGAGCACACCGGGAGACGCGATGGGTGAGCGCTGAGCCGGCGGGGGCGCGGTCGCGGGCGTGTGCCGCGTACCATGTGGGTAAGACCCGGGCACGGACGGTGCGCGACCAGAGCGGCGTGAGCCGCCGCGCAGAGCACACGAGGAGGGACGTCATGGCGCAAGGCACGTCAGAGGGCGGCGGCAAGGGATGGCTGATCGGCGGCGGCGTGCTGCTGGTCCTGCTCCTGCTGTTCATCTTCCAGAACACGGCCGAAGTCACCTTCAAGTACCTCGCCTGGGACTTCACGCTGCCGCTCTGGCTGGGGCTGCTGATCACCGCCGTGGTGACCTTCCTGGTCGGCCAGCTCGTGGTCATGTGGATGGGCCACAGGCGGCGCCGGCGCTGAGGACGACGGCGCCGCCGGATGGGGACGTCACCGCACGATCGCCCGTCCCGAGGCGCCCTTGAGCAACGTCAAGAGTGAGCCCCGTTCAGCGGTGGTACTCTTGGCACGACGCTAATCCCAACTGATGGAGTCGGGTATGACCGCCACGCCGCCGCTGACCCTCACGCCCAAGACGACGGTCCACACGTTGCTCAAGGAGTTCCCCTTCCTCCTCGAGTTCCTCCCCGAGTACAACCCCGAGTTCAAGAAGCTCACCAATCCGGTGCTGCGCCGCACCATGGGCCGCATGGCGACCATGGACACGGTGGCGGAGCTCGGCAACGTGCCGCTCAACCAGCTCATCGACGACATCGCCCACGAGATCGAGCGGCAGACCGGCGCCCGCCCGCCGGTCTCCGACGTCGCCGACGCCGACACCATCGACCCGGCCCGGCTGGCGGAGCTCCACGCCATCGTGAAGGACCTCCACGCCGGCAAGACTGTGGAGGAGGTCAAGCCGCGCTTCGAGGAGCTGATCAAGGACATCGAGGCGACCGAGATCGCGGCTATGGAGCAGAAGCTCATCGACGGCGGCGTGCCCGACACCGAGGTCAAGCGCCTCTGCGACGTGCACGTCCAGGTGTTCGCCGACGCGCTCGAGGGGCACGCGCCCATCAGCGTCCCCGCCGGGCACCCGCTGGACACCTTCCAGCGCGAGAACCAGGCGCTGCTGCAGGTGACGGCCTCGCTGCGCAAGGTGGCCGAGGCGGTCGGCGAGCCGCCGGACGGCGCGGCCTGGGCGCGGCTCAAGGGCGCCCTCGCGAGCACCGTGGAGCGGCTCGCCGAGGTCGACAAGCACTACCTGCGCAAGGAGAACCAGCTGTTCCCCTTCCTGGAGGAGCACGGCGTCGAGGGGCCGAGCAAGGTCATGTGGGCGATCCACGACGACATCCGGGCGCTCCTCAAGCAGGCGCGGCAGACGATCGCCGCCGACGATGCCGCGCTCGCCGTGAGCACCTGTCTCGCGCTGGTCAAGATGGTCGACGACATGGTGACCAAGGAAGACAAGGTCCTCCACCCCATGGCCATCGACACGCTCAGCGAGGCCGAGTGGATCAAGATCCGCGCCGGTGAGGACGACATCGGCTACGCCTTCATCGAGGGCGTCCCGGACTGGCCGCCGCGGGCGGCCGCGGCGGCCGGCGGCGAGACGGCTGAAGCTCCCGTCACCGGCGCGGACGGCGACCTCCTCGCCCTGCACACCGGCGACCTGAGCCTCGAGGAGCTCAACCTCATGCTCGGCGTGCTCCCCATCGACTTCCAGTACGTCGACGAGCACGACCGCGTGCGGTTCTACAGCGAAGGCCACCGCATCTTCCCGCGCAGCCCCGGGGTGATCGGCCGCAAGGTGCAGAACTGCCACCCGCCGGCCAGCGTGCACAAGGTCCAGCAGATCGTCGACGCCTTCCGCGCCGGCGAGAAGGACACCGCCGAGTTCTGGATCGACCTGCGGGGGCGGTTCGTGCACATCCGTTACTTCGCGGTGCGTGACGCCGCCGGCGCCTACCGTGGCGTGGTCGAGACGTCGCAGGACGTCACCGACATCCGCGCCCTGGAGGGCCAGCGCCGGCTGCTCGACTGGTGAGTGCCTGCCGTCGGCGGACTCCGGGGCGGATCATCCCCGCCCCCAGGTCCGCCGACGGTCTGCTGCGTGCGATACGATGAGCGGCGGCCATATCCCACAGCGGCAGGAGGTCCCGGGGATGCTCTGGAAGCACGGCAGTCTCACGCCCGAGCTGGCGGATCTTGTGCTCACCCACCTTCCCTGCGACCTCAGCGTCGCCGACGAGGACGACGTGCTGGTCTACTGGAAGGGGCCGACCTACAAGACCTGCGACGCCCGGTTCATCGGCAGCGACGTCCGCGACTGCCATCCGGAGAGCTCGCTCGCCTGTCTCGAGGAGATCCTCCGCGCCTTCAAGGCCGGTGAGAGGGACGTGGCCGAGGGCTGGCAGGAGGAGAAGGGCAGGCTGAAGCGCTCGCGGTACTTCGCGCTGCGCGACGCGGACGGCACTTACCGGGGCATCCTCGAGGTGAACGACGACGTGACCGAGGCTCGCTCCCTGGAGGGCGAGCAGGCGCTGCCCGGCTGGTAGCTCCGGCCGGCGGAACGGGACGGGAGACGCTGTGATCACCGTCGGGGTCGCCGTGACCGGGACCGGCGCGTGGCTGCTGCTGATCGGCGCGGCCGTCGCCGGACTGGCGGTCGGCCGGCTGCTCGGAAGGCTGATCGAGAGACGACGCCGCAAGTAGCGGGAAGGCGTGAGGTGGAAGTCCCGGGTGGCCGGTGGGGCGGTCGCCCAGGCTCAGTCCACGCGCGCGAAGAAGCCGCGGCGGCCGTCGAACGAGAGCAGCGTGAGCGTGACGCCGCGCGCGCGGCCGGCGCGCACGTCGAAGACGGCGGCCGTCCCGGACACGGCCTCGCGCCACACGTCGGCGCTCCAGGGCATGTAGTGTAGCGTCTCCCCGCGGCCGAGCCGGATCGCCAGGCCGCCGCCCGGCGCCCTGCCGACCCTCACCTCGCCGTAGTAACGGTCCGCGTAGGTCCCGAGACAGGCGCCGCGGGGGCGCGGCGGAGGAGCCGCCGCGGGCGGGAGCGGCGGGAGCGTCAGCCCTCGGGATCGCTCCCCGGGCGCGGCCGCCGCCTGCTCCCGTGACACCCAGTCCTCGCGCGGGATCCCGACCACCGCGAGGTCGATGAGCGTACGGGCGAGCGCCCTGCCGAGCCACACGCCGTGCGGGGACGCGTTGGCGAGCACGATCACGGCGACGCCGTCGTCGGGCACGAGCGTCACGACGGCGCCCGTCCCGCTCTCGAGTCCGCCCTCGGCGGTCGCGATCAGCCGGTCGTCGAAGCTGGAGAGCGTCCAGCCGGGGGAGGACGCGAGGAGGGTGGGCCCGTCCGACGCGACCACCGCCGCGGGGGTCAGCGTCTGCGCCATCGCGCCGTCCGGCGCCACCCGCACCCCGCCCACCGCTCCGTCGTTGAGGATGAGGCGGGCGAACGTCTCGACCCCCCGGAGGCTCGCAGCCACCCCGAGCGACGGCGCGAACACGCTCTCGTCGGGCGGACGCCCGGCGAGCATCGACCCGGCCTCGCACCGATGAGGCGCGACCCGGTCGCGGGAGCGCAGGAGCCCGCCCCGGGTCACCACCGTGTCACGGTCCCCGAGGGGCGCCAGCAGACGCTCGCGCACCATCCGCTCCCACGAGACTCCGGTGGCGCGCGCCGCGGCGACGGCCGCAGCGGTGACCAGGGCGTCCTGGGAGGCGGACTCGGTCCGGAAGCCGGCGACCGGATCCAGGTGGCGCAGCCGACGCAGGATCTCCGCCCGCCCGTAACCGAACCGGCGCAACTCCATGCCCGCCTGCGCCGGCAGACCGCTCCTCCCCGCGGTGAGGTCGCGGAAGGTGGTCTCACTCGACGCCCAACGGTCGCGCAGCCTGAACCCCAGCCAGACAGTGCGGACGGGCTGGTCCCACCGCAGCTCGCCCTCGCCCACGAGCACGGCCAGAAGGGCCGTCGTATAGGCGCGGGACACGGCGCCGAGCGGGAAGAGCGTGTGGGGGCCCACGGAGTCCGAGCGCCCGACCTCGCGCACCCCCGAACAGCGCTCGTACATGACCGTGTCCCCGGCGATCACGGCGACCGCCGAGCCGGGCACCCCGCTGCGCGCCACCGCGGAGGCGACCAGTTGATCGAACGCCGGGAGCGCCCTGCGGACCGCCGCGGCGGCCGCCACCCGACGCGCGGCCGCCTCCAGCAGCGCTTCGCCGCGAGCGGGCGGGGAGGGAGCGCCGGCAGCCGGCGGCTCGGCCAGGGGATCCGGCGTCAGACCGGGTGGAGTGGACGGGGCGGGGGACGCTGCAGGCGGCGGAGGCTGCGGGCACGCGGCCGGCGGCACATCGACGGCCTCGCTCACAGCTGAAGGGGTGGCGTCACGCGATGGCGGCGCGGTCGCGCGGCCGTCGCACCCGGCGAGCAGCGTCGCCGCCCCGGCTGCGACGAGCACGCCCGCGCACCATCCCCGTCTCACACCGTCCTCCTCACCGCCCTCGACTCATTCGCCGTACCGACCCGCTTCCCCCCTCCCGGCCCGACGGACGGGCCTCTCGGAACGGATGACGGACCCGACGCGGGCGGCCGCCCGGACCCCGCGGAGTGTAGACTGCCGTGGACACGTGGCCGGCCTGGCGGGCGACGCTCTCGCCGACCACCCTCGGACGGACGCCGCCCGGGCGCCGGCATCCTGCCGCGCCGGGAACGCCGTACACACGGGTGACGATGCCGGCCGACCCGGCGGCCTGACCGCACGGACACGGACGGGAGGAGACCATGACGCAGACCTTGCCGACGCCGGCCGATACCGTGGCGGACGCGGCGACGAGTCCGCGGGAGCGGTGGTCGCCGCGGATCGACGGGGAGATGCTGGCGCGCCTCGCGTCGCGGGCCGCGGTCGCTGCGCCCACAGAACAGCTGTCCGTCGAGATGCCGTTCACCGGCCGCGTGCTGACCGAGGTCCCCAGGGGAACGGCGCGGGACATCGCCGCCGCCTGTGCCGCGGCGCGCGCCGCACAACGGGAGTGGGCGCGCCGCCCTGCGCCGGAGCGCGCCGCGGTGCTGTTGCGCTACCACGACCTCGTGCTCGACAACGTCGACGAGATCCTCGACCTGCTTCAGCTCGAGAGCGGCAAGGCGCGCATCCACGCAGTCGAGGAGGTGCTCGACGTCGTCATCCAGGCGCGCTACTACGGTCACGCCGCGGCCGGCATCCTGCGCCCGCAGCGCGCTCCCGGCACGCTGCCGCTGCTCACCTCGACCCGCATCCACCACCGCCCCCGGGGCGTGGTCGGCATCATCACGCCGTGGAACTACCCGTTCGCGCTCACCTTCGGCGACGCCCTCCCGGCGCTCGTCGCCGGCAACGGCGTCGTGCTGAAGCCCGACACGATGACGCCGCTGAGTTGTCTGTGGGCCGCCGATCTCATGGAACGGGCGGGGCTGCCCGTCGGTCTCCTCCAGGTGGTCCCCGGCCGTGGCTCGGAGCTCGGGACGCCGCTCATCGAGGACGCCGACTTCATCATGTTCACGGGGTCCACGGCCACCGGCCGTCGGGTCGCCGCCCAGTGTGGAGAGCGCCTCCTGGAGTGCGCCATGGAGCTGGGCGGCAAGAACGCGCTGCTGGTGCTGCCCGACGCGCCTCTGCGACGGGCCCTGCCGGGCGCCGTGCAGGGCATCACGTCCAGCGCCGGCCAGCTCTGCATCAGCATCGAGCGTATCTACGTCCACGACTCCATCTACGAGGTCTTCGTGCCGGACCTGGCTGAGCGCCTCAAGGGTCTCAGACTGGGTTCGAGCCTGACGTTCGCCGACGACATGGGGTCGTTGACCGGCGCCGGCCAGCTGGCCAAGGTCAGGGCCTACGTGGACGACGCCGTCGGCAAGGGAGCCGAGGTGCTGGCGGGCGGCAGGGCCCGCCCCGACCTCGGCCCGCACTTCTATGAGCCCACGCTCCTGACCGGCGTGACCGAGGACATGGCGCTGTGTCGCGACGAGGTCTTCGGCCCCGTCGCAGCCGTCTACCGCTGCTCCTCCATCGACGAGATGGTGGCGCGCGCCAACGACAGCGACCGCGGTCTCAACGCCAGCGTCTGGACGCGCGACGTCGAGCTCGGACGCGAGGTCGCAGGACGCATCCACGCCGGGACGGTCAACGTCAACGACGCGTACGCGGCCGCCTGGACCTCGGCGGCTCCCATGGGCGGGTGGAAGGAGAGCGGCATCGGCCGCCGACACGGACGTGAGGGTCTGCTCAAGTACACCGCGGCGCAGACCGTGGCGACCCAGCGTCTCTTCAACATCGGCCCTCCGCCGTTCCTGAGTAACGAACGGTACGCCGCGCTGACGTTCCGGGCGGCGCGCATCCTGAGGCACATGCCCGGCGTCAAGTGACGGAGAAGGCGCCGGCGCGCCTGGACGGAGGAGCCGGCCTCGCCGAAGGGACGCCGCCGGGCGCCGTCAGAGTCTGAACTCGTGCCGGCAGACGGAGTCCCCGGCGCTCAGCGCGTGGGTCTGGGAGTGCGCCGCGGCGTCGACCCCGAGCAAGCCGCAGAGCATGCCGCGGTCGAACGCGCAGACCACGTCGGGGTACTCCCGCGCCAGTTCCTGGTAGACGCAGTTCTGCACCTCGATGACCGCCACGCCGTCGCCGTCGGCCGAGAGCGTGGCCCGGTATCCGGCGAGCTCCATCCAGTCGAGCACGGCACCGGGAGAGAGTCGCACCGGTCGCCCGTCGCCGTTGCCGGACTCCGTCGCGAGCGCTTGACCGTGGGTCCGGCCGAGCGTGGCGGCCGCCGTCACCGCGATGTCGGGCTCGAGCGTCTCGTCGACCAGGGCGAGCAGCAGCCGTGCCAATCGTTCGTAGTGGCGCGGCGGCAGCATGATCTCGAGACGGGTGTCGACCAGCGCGTAAGTCTTGGCCGGCCGCCCGCCCCCGGCACGCCGCCGCGTCGAGGTGGCGACCAGGCCTAACTCGACGAGTCGCTCGAGGTGCGCCCGGGCCACGGTCCGGTGCAGGCCGAACACCTCCGCCACCTCCGCCGCCGAGCGGGGTCCGTCGCAGTCGCGCAGGTGGCGGTAGATCTTGCGGCGCGTGGGGTCACCGAAGACGTCGGCGAGCCTGCCGAGGAACAGGCCGTCCTTGTCGTAAGAGACCTCCACGCGGACGACCTTATCGCACTTGCATGCGCCCACCAACGCTTGTGATGGCCCATGGCCACCAAATACAGTGAACACCCTAGGCGGCGCCGGAAGCCGCGACGGGAGGCGTGCCACCACGGACGAGAGGAGCGGCCATGATCAGGGTGCGGACGTTCGCGACACCGATCAAGATCTTCGCCACCATGCGGGAGCTCCACGACCTGGACGCCCAGGTCGAGGTCTTCCTGAAGGAGCAAGGGGCCACCGAGGTGTTCTCCATGAGCGACAGCACCACGGTGGGCGAGAGCGGCGAGACCATCGGGCTCATCCGCGCGGTGACGTACAGCGTCCCCGACTGAGTGGCCGCTTCTGACCGCCGGGCACGGGCGCCGTTCGCCGGCGACGCGGGAGCCCGCGGAGTACGCGCACGGCGCTCTTGACTGCGACCGGGGTGTGGCGTATTCTTTTGGTGCGCTATCACAGTCAAAACTCGTGATCGCGTGTCCCGTCAGGGGGACGAGCATCGGTGCTCCCCACCAGCACCGAGGCCCCTCGAAGGCGGCGCCTCCCCTCCAGGCGCCGCCTTCGCTTGTCAGGAGGCGCGCTCCGCGAGCTCCCGCAGCAGGGCCGGGATGTCGGCGCGCGGGACGACGAGGTCGGCCGCCGCGCGCACCGGCGCGGCCGCCTCCGCGACCGCCACGCCCAGCCCGGCCCAGCGCAGCATGTCCACGTCGTTCATGCCGTCGCCCAGCGTCACCACCTGCTCACGGGCGACGCCGAGGCGCTCGCAGAGCCAGGCGAGCGCCCCGCTCTTGCTGACGCTGAGGTCGACGAACTCGATGTACTCAGGCTGGGAGCGGACCACGTATAGCCGTCCGTGCCAGCGCTGCTGCAGGCCGGGCAGGATCTCGTCCGCCCGCTCCGTCGCCGTGACGAGCACGAGCTTGGTGGGCGGACGGCGACGCACCGCCGCCTCGAGGTCCGGCACCGTCTCGATGGCCACCTCGACGTGCTCGGCGTAGCGTCGCGCCCAGCGGGTGACCTCCTCGACGCAGAGCTCGTCGTCGATGTAGGCGTTGATCTGACATCCCATGGCGGTCACGTGACGTACGACCTCGGCGGCCGTCTCGCCGTCCATCGGCACGTGCCGCCACCACTCCCCGCCGGCCAGATCGGCGACCAGGGCCCCCTGGTAACAGATCACCGGCCCGGCGGCGATACCGAGCCGTTCGGCCATGCGGCGCGCGCTCTGCAGCATGCGGCCGGTGCAGATCACCGTACGCACGCCCACCGCGCGGAGTCCGGCCAGGGCCTCCGGCGTCCCGTCCGCCCACGCGAGATCGCGGCCGATCAGCGTGCCGTCGAGATCGGCGCCCACGAGAGCCGGCCGGAACGATGCGAGGACGACCGGGGACGTCACCGGGCGCCCCTCAACGGGATTACGCACCACGTCGGCGCGGGTACACTGCCGGTGTATCGCACAGTCCGATACGTGGAGAAGAGCATCGCCCCAGCGACCACGGGGAGCCTTCTCACGAAGACCTGGTGATTCCCAGGTCTTCGTTTTTCATCGGGCCTTCTCCGCCGCTGGACGAATGGACCTCGCCACGACGTCGAGACGCACGATCTCGATGCCGGCCACCCTGCGGAGGTCGTCGCGCAGCCCCTGGAGCAGTGTCTGCTGGGCCTGCCGCAGATCGCACACGGGAAGGTCGGCCTCGACGCGCAGACTCCAGCCCTGCCCGTCCCGGGCCACGCCCACGTCGGTCACGCTCGCGCCGGGGAGCAGGGCCTCGAAACGGCGGCGCACGGCCTTGCCGAGGGCCGGCACGGAGAGACGCGCAGTACCTCCGGGAACGGCGTACTCGACGACCTGCGGTGGAGCGCCCGGAAAGATTTGCCGGTAGGCGAGCGCGGCGAGGAGGGCGGCCAGGGCGGCGGCGCCGACCGCCGCGGCGGTGGTCGCCGCACTGGGGGCGGCGGTCAACTCGGACCACCAGCCGGCCACCGGCCAGGACACGCCCGCGTCGGCGGCCATGGCCGCCTGCCGCACCAACCCGGCGCCGGCGAACGCCAACGTGACGAGACCGACGGCGACGGCGACGATGCGCGCGAACACGCTCACGGCAGATACCTCACGAGCTGCCCCACCTTGAGGACCCGGACCCGGACGCCGACATGGTCGAGGTCACGGCCGGTGAGGCGCTCGGCCTCATGCCGGACTGCGGCATCCGCTGCCGCTCCGACCGCCTCGGGATCCGCCAGCGGCCGCGTCCACACCGTGACTCTGGCACGGAGTGCGGCGCCCCGTGCCCGGAGGTCGACCTGGGCGCGCAGCACGTCAGCGTGCGCCCTCCCCACGGTCGTCGCGAGAGGACGCTCGAGATCGGCTCTCGGCGCGAGGACACCGCCGTCGCCCCCCGCGGACGACAGCCAGACCGCCTCGGCGTCGTGCCGCAGGACGAGCCAGAGGAGAAGCGCCAGCAGCGCCATGCCGGACACAAGCACCCATGCCGTCAGCGCGTGCCCCGGCGGCGTGACGGAGGGCAGCCGCGACCAGGCGCTGCCCAGAGCGGCGGCGGCGAGTCGCGCGGCGAAGAACGCAGCGACGACCGCTCCGGACAACAGCAGCAGGGCTGTCGCCGACCGCGTGAGGGGACCGGCCGCCGCTCCGGCGGGCCGGCGGCTCTCAGCCGGCGCCGCCAGCCTGGTCCTCCGGGAAGACGACGTCGGTGACGAGGACGTTGACCGCGCGCACCGGGAGGCCGGTGGTGGCGGTGACCTGCTCCGAGACGGCCTTGCGGCAGGCCTCGGCGACCGTCGGCACGTTGGCCCCGAAGACGATGCTCATCGTGACGTCGATGTCCACGCTGCCCTCGCGCAGGTCGACCGAGATACCCGGCGTGCCCTTGTCGCCGCGCAGCCCGGCGAGGGCCCGCGCGCTGGTGCCGCCGAGGGCATGGATGCCCTCGATCCCGCCGATGGCCTTGAAGGCGACCTTGGCGACCACGCTGTCCGAGATGGTGACGCCGCCCCCGCCGGGGGCCGCTTCTGACTGAGGGTCGCTCATGGCACTCCTCCCGTCTCCCGTGATCGGTCGTCCGCGTCCGCCGCGCAGGACGGCGGCCGTCGTGCCTACTGTACCCGGAGCGGGCTCCGGGGACGAGTCGCACCGCGGCAGAGCGGGCTCAGCTGCACTTGCTGAACCCGCACGACGGATCGTTGCACACGGCGCATCCGCCCTCGTGACGCATGGATCCGCCGCACTCGGGACACGCGCCCTGGGCGACCTCGACGAGGGAGAGCTGCGGCTGGGGATCGGCCGTGGCACGGGCTGCGGCGCCCGTCACGTAGCGCCGCTCCAGGGCTTTGCCGATGGCGTCGGCGCAGCTGAGCGTGGCCGTGGGACCGATGCCGTAAGGGACGTGGCAGCGGATGCCCTTGAGCTGCTCGACGACCTCCTGCGGTGAGGCGCCCTTCTTGAGCGCCAGCGAGATGAGCCGGCCCAGCGCCTCGGTGTTGCTCGAGGCGCACCCGCCCGCCTTGCCCATGTTGGCGAAGACCTCACGCGCGCCGTATTCGTCGTCGTTCATGATGACGAAGAGCTTGCCGCAGCCGGTCTCCATGCGCTGCGTCTCGCCGCTGAGCAGCTGCGGACGCGCCGGACGCGTCGTGGCGATGCCGAGTCCGGGCCCCGGCTCGCGCTTCTTCCTGGTCTGGCCGACGTTGAGCACCTGCTCGTCGCGGCTGCCGTCGCGGTAGATCGTGACGCCCTTGCAGCCCGTGCGGAACGCCATGCGGTAGACGTTCTCGACGTCCTCGACGGTCGCCTCGTTGGGGAAGTTGACCGTCTTGGAGACGGCGTTGTCGGTACTCTTCTGGAAGGCCGCCTGCAGCCTGACGTGCCACTCCGGCGTGATGTCGTGGGCCGTGGCGAACACGCTCTGCACGTCCGGCGGCACCCCGTCCACCTGCCGGGCGGAGCCCACGTCGGCGATCTTCTTCATCAGTTCGTCGCTGTAGAAGCCGCGCTCGCGGGCGACCTCCTCGAAGTAGGGATGGCTCTCGACCAGACGGTCGTCGTCGAGCACGTTGGCGCGCACGTAGCTGAGCGCGAACAACGGCTCGATGCCGCTGGAGCAGCCGGCGATGATGCTGATCGTGCCGGTGGGCGCGACGGTGGTGACCGTGGCGTTGCGCACCCGCGGGCCGCCGGGCCGGTCGAAGGTGGAGCCCTCGAAGTTGGGGAAGACGCCGCGCTCGCGCGCCAGCTCCTCGCTCTCGGCGAGCGCCTCGTCGCGGATGAAGCTCATGAGCTCGCCGGCGATGCGGCAGGCCTCGTCCGAGTCGTACGGCACCTGCAGGCGCAGGAGCATGTCGGCGAACCCCATGACCCCGAGCCCGATCTTGCGGTTGCCCTTGGTCATGCGCTCGATCTCGGGCAGCGGGTAGCGGTTGACGTCGATGACGTCGTCGAGGAAGCGCACCGCCGTGCGCACGATGCGGCCCAGCGCGCCGTAGTCGATGTGCCCGTCGGGCACGATCCTGGCGAGGTTGATCGACCCCAGGTTGCAGGACTCGTACGGCAGCAATGGTTGCTCTCCGCAGTTATGGATCACGAGCCCGTTGGCGACGAACGAGTGGGTGAGCGGCTCGGTGACGTCGTACACCATCTCCATGCCGTCGGGCTCGAGCGAACGGAAACGGGCCGTGAACGGCTGCTTGTACGGGCCGCGACGGCAGCCGTCCAGCAGGGTGAGCAGCTTGGCCTGCTTCGCCTCGCCCATGAAGCCGATCTCCGAGGCGAACGCCGTGAGGCCGCCGCGGGAGACCACGAGCTCGTGGTAGGCCCGGCACTCGTGCGGCGCGTGCCCGCCGCGGCCGTCTGGCAGCTCACGCATGCCGGCGGGCCTGCGGTCCTCGTGGATGCGCGAGAGGATGCCGAAGTTGAGCAGCAGTCGCTGCACATCGCGGAGGAGCGAGCGGCTGACGGAGGTGAGCCGGACGCCGACTCCCTTCTCCGCGGAGCCGCTCACGTGACCGTCGGCCGTGAACAGCGCCGTGAGGAACCCGCGCTGCATGCCCTCGGAGCCGCTGATGACCTCCTCGGGCACGCGGCGCCTGCGGCCGCGCCGGAGGCCGTGCTCCTCGGCGACGCGCCAGAAGCGCGCCGACTTGACGCGGTACTCGTCGCGCCCGGCCACCTCGCTGCCGTACGGCGTGTACGCCCGGTCGCGCAGCTGACTGCCCTCGACCTCCTGCCGCATCATGCCGGCGGACACGGGCGCCGACTCCCCCTTCTCCTCGCCCAAGAACGACAGCACCACCTCGGTGGCCTTGACGGCGCCGTCGCCCACGAGCCAGCCGAGCAGCATGCCCAGGCGCTCGGAGCCCCCGGCGCCGAACCCGCCCTTGCGGTCGACGAGGTGGATGCGGTCGCCGTCGACGAGCCCGCCGGCCGGTACCCACCCGCGCGTGGTGCTGACGCGGTGGTCGGCGGTGAGCCGTAGCTCGTAGCCCTCGACGGTCGTGAGCCGGAACACCGGCTTGACGCCGCTGGCGACGACCCTGGCCGCCTTCGCGCTTCTGCGCTCGCCGGCGAGGCGGCTGTCCAGGACGAGGTCCGGGCGCCGGCGGGTGTCGTACAGGTCGGCGATCCGCTGCAGCCCCTGCTCCGTGGAGACCAGCGACTCGCCGGTGACGCAGGGGTTGGTGCTCTCGATCTCGCCGAGCTGCGGCGTGGGGTTGTCCTCGTTGATGCGGTCGATGAAGACGATGCCGGGATCGCCGTTCTTCCAGGCGAGGGTGACCATGCTCTTGAACACCTTGCGCGCGCTGAGCGTCTTGACGGTCTCGCCCGAGCGCGGGTTGACCAACGGGTATTCGGCGTCGGCCTCCACCGCCCGCATGAACGCGTCGGTGACCGCGACCGAGATGTTGAAGTTGTTGAGCCGGTCGTCGTCCTGCTTGGCGCTGATGAACTCGAGGATGTCGGGGTGGTCGACCCGCATGATGCCCATGTTGGCGCCGCGACGCGTGCCGCCCTGCTTGATCGTCTCGGTGGCGGCGTCGAACACGCTCATGAAGCTGAGCGGGCCGCTGGAGACCCCCTTGGTGCTGAGCACGACGTCGTTGTGCGGGCGCACGCGCGAGAAGGAGAAGCCGGTGCCGCCGCCGCTCTTGTGGATCAGGGCCGTGTTCTTGATGGCCTCGAAGATGGACTCCATGGAGTCGCCCACCGGGAGGACGAAGCAGGCGGAGAGCTGACCCAGCTCGCGGCCGGCGTTCATGAGGGTGGGGCTGTTGGGGAGGAACTCGAGGCTCGTCATGAGCCGGTAGAACGTCTCCTCCCACTCCTCGACCGGGGCGGCCGGATTGTACAGGCGCTCGGCCTGCGCGACGGCGCGGGCCACGCGACGGAACATCTCCTCCGGCGTCTCGAGGAGGTGGCCGTTCTCGTCCTTCTTGAGATAGCGGCGCTCGAGCACCTTGAGCGCGTTCGCCGAGAGCTCGATCACCGCGTTGTCCGTGTCAGTCATGCCCCGTGGTCTCCTCGGTCGGCGCCACGCCGCGCGTGGCGAAGATGGTCGCACCCTGGTGGAACTCGGCCGCTTCC
>ERZ747221.1561-NODE-1561-length-22442-cov-6.575229_pt1 | contig 22442 bp, 16 predicted proteins | sample MGYA00374949_ERZ747221 | MGnify/ENA primary metagenome ERZ747221 (study PRJEB28779, sample SAMN05720172) | bioreactor metagenome | isolation source: Anaerobic biogas reactor | place: USA:Washington, USA | collected 2015-08-08 ... | reverse complement strand
TCGATCTGCTTCACCGCCCCGCCGGCCCAGCCACACGAGCCGTAGGCAGCAGCCACGCGGTTCTTGGGCCGCAGGCCTTTGAGATAGGTCAAGAAGCCGCCCACCGTAGGGAAGATCCCGTTGTTGAGCGTAGGCGAACCGACCAGGAAGGCACGCGATTCGAGAATCTGGTGCATGGCCTCCGAACGAGGGCTGACGCTCAGCTCGAGCACCGCACACTCGACACCTTCTTGTACCACCCCGTCGCAGATGGCCATGGTCATCTCCTCGGTCGCGTGCCACATGGTGTCGTAGACCAGGGTCACGCGCTCGGGCGCTTTGGATGCACTCCAGTATTCGTAGGCCTCGACGATGCGGGCCACGTCTTCAGGAGTCCTCCAGATGACGCCGTGGCTTGGGCCGATGGCCTCGATCTCAAGGCCCATCTCACCGATCTTGCCCAGCATCTTCTGGATCTGTCCGCCGAACGGCATGAGGATGTTGGCGTAGTACTTGCTGGCCTCTTCCATGACGATGTTGATGTCGACCTCGTCGGCGAAGCGCTTGGAGGTGGCGAGATGCTGCCCGAAAGCATCGTTGGGAAGGAGGGTCTTGGCCTCTTTCACGTAGGTGAACATGCTGTCGGGCCAGTGCAGCATGGGCGCCTCGATGAACTGCAGGGTATTGCGCCCCAGGGCCAACTCGTCGCCGGTGCCGACGATCTGCAGGTCCCACTTCTCCACCGTATCGGCTCCATAGTAGAGAGCCAGGGCGTCTTTGCCCCTCTTCGAGCAGAAGATCCGCTCGGGCTGCAACCTCTCCACCAGCTCCGGGATGGCGCCCGAGTGATCGGGTTCGACATGGTTGATGACCAGGTAATCCACCGGGCGCAGGCCGCAGCAACCACGTACACGCGCAAGCACCTCGTGCCCGAAACCCTCCCGGCACCCGTCGATGAGAGCCACTTTCTCATCCAAGATCAAGTATGAGTTGTAGGTGGTCCCGCGCACGGTCTCATATCCGTGAAAATCGCGGGCGTTCCAATCGATCGCACCCACCCACCAGATCTCGTCTTTCAGTTGATACCGTTCCATCCGCGCTCCTATCAAGTCACTTCTTCGGCTCCGGCCAGACTCGCTGCGCCGGCCCCTTCTTCCCCACCGGCCGGGTTCCTGTCGCAGTAGAAGTCGCCGGACAAGCCAAGACCGCTCCAGAGAGGGCACCAGCGGCACGCGCAGAAACCCCGAGTGATGACCGCCGGACTGGCGCCCCTTGCGCAGTAGAAGTGCATCCCATCATCTACCTTGGAGGGACAGTTCTTGCAGAGACACGCAGCCTCGTTCTCCGGGCTGTCGGGTACTTGCGCCACGCCGACCTCCTCCGCCGGGTTGACTGCCGGTTGTCAGAAACCTGCCCGTGGGCAGTGCTTCATAAACCTCGGGGGCGCCGGGCCAAGACGAGCTGAGTCGAGGCTGAGTCGAGGTCCACCACTTCGATCTCGACGAAGCCGGCGTCTCTCAACCACTCCCGGTGCTGCTCCTCGGTCCACACGCCGCCATCCACCGTGGAGCGCAGCATGTTGACCGCGAACATCGCCGCTTGGGCGCTCCTGCCCAGTATGTAGTCCTGTATGGCGATGACGCCGCCCGGGGACACGGTCGAGAAGGCCTCCCGCGTGACCCGGGCGTTCGTCTCGGGGCTGTAGATGTGGTACACGTTGCCGAAATACACCAAGTCGAAGGGCCCCGCGGGCAACGACCGGGTGTAGTCGGCCGTGATGAAGTCGATGGCGTCCGCGTCGGCCCCCAAGTACTCCCTGGCCAGTGGGATGACTGCTTCTTGGTCGAGCAGGGTCGCCTTGATCCCTCGCCGCGAGAAGCGCCGCGCCAAATGGCCGACAGCGCCACCCACGTCGATCATGGTGCGGACGGTCCCGCCGTAAGCCAGACAGCGCTCCACGACCTCTTCCAGCAGGTCCGGATCGCGCTCGCCCATGGCCAGGGAGCGAGTCGCGATGTCGCGGGGGCCCTTTCCCTTGGACGCCGGCTCACCGGTGCGGATCACCTCGGGGAGTTCGAGCCAGCCCCGCACCTTGTTGACCTGGTGCAGCAGGCGCGACCGCTCCATCCGCGGTCCTTCGTCGACAAGATGGGCCTTGCCGACAGGCGTGAGCCGGTAGGAGACACCGCCCTCCGTAACGCGCTCCACGACCCCCGTCGTCGCCAAAGCGTCCAGCACGATGCCGGTAGCACGCCGATCGGCGCCGGCCGCGGCGGCCACCTCCGCAACAGACCTCGCCTCACCGCCCGCCAACGCGTCGATGAGGCCGGACCGCAGGGCCCCGGCCAGCAGGAGCAGTTGCTCGACCGCGTCTCCGTCCACGATGGATGATGTTCTCATGACTCCTCCGCTCAGGAGAGGCCCGGCCTGCGCCGGGGAAGATGATCCAGAGGGTCGCCCGGCTCTTCCTGCCCGGGCTTCAAGATCACTCCTTGTTGCCGCTTACCGTTGATCTTCACCACGAGCGGGTCAGCGAAACTGAGATGCCGGGCCACTGCCTGTTCCGCCTCACCTATCTGGGAGTCCAGCCATTCCCAGTCGATGCAACCCTCTCCATCCTGAGGGTTCACCGTGAAGTAGCCCACTCTGAACGACGTGAGGTTCTGGAAGAAATGGCTTCCCTGCGAAGGCGTGACGTGCAGGTCCTCGAAGCCCACCTCCACGATCACGCGCGCCCCTGAGATCTGGTCCCAGGTGACCGGTATGCCCAGCCACGGATCGGCCGAACCCCACCGGCCGAGACCGATCAGGGCGTAGGGGGTCCCCCGCCGCAGGAGTTCCGCGTTCAGGCGTGCCACCTCTTGGGCGACCTCCTGGGTCTTAGCACGTGCGAAGCGGCGGCGGTCAACCACCACGAGGTCATGGATGTGGGCCATCTTGCCGTTACCGAGGGCGCTGTCAGAACGACATAGGACGCTCGCGGGATCGGTATCCTCTATATCGACCTCTTCGCTTTCCCTGGTCATTGCCATGGGCCGCATCTGCAGGAAACCGAACTCCTTGGGCCTCCCTTTCGCGCTGGTCAGATCGACGGCGAACTCTATCTCGACCTCGCTGTTCATCCCCTTCTTGCCGAATTCCAGCAACTGGGTCATGATCTCCGGCAACGGGAAGATGTGGTGCTTGAGGATGGGGGCGAAACTCACCAGCCTGACGCCGGGACGCGATATTCCGTCGTATACGGCGTCGTTCTCGGGTGAATAGGTGGAGCCCACATAGCTGAGAGTCCCATCCTCCTCAGCGATCTCCAGCGGATGATGCCGCTCGGTGACGTCGCCGTTCTCCTCGTCCATCTCGATGGTGATGAACTCTCGCTGCGTGTTGTCGAGCATGTCCCTGGGCGTCGAGAACTGCACCAGATGCTGCGGGCACGCCGGACAGAAGGAGAGCGACGTCTCTCCGTCCACCACCGTGCGGCCCAGCCCAAGGGCTACCGCGACGATGCCGTCTTCAGCGGTCTGAGGCGGGTAGGGGTAGAAGTTGTATGAGCGGGCGGCTCCGGCTAAGTGTGGATAGAAACGAGACCCGTGCCGGGAACCCACCACCTTCTGGATGAGCACCGCCATCTTCTCTTCTTCCAGCCGGTAGGGGGTCACCTTGAAGTAGTTCTTCGGATAGCTGAGGAAGGTCGAGGCATACACCCGCTTCACCGCTTTGACGAGGTCGGCCAGGCGGACCTGCGGGTCTTCGTGGTTGTTGGGCAGCATGTAGGTGTTGTACACGCCGGCCAGCGGCTGGTACTGCGAGTCTTCCAGGAGGCTGGACGACCGCACCGCGAGGGGGCTGCGCATGAAGTCCAGGAACCAGGCCAGCTCCTCCTCGTATCTCTTGGGGAACTGGGCCTCGACGAACCTCCGCTCCACTTCTTCGTCGTCGTCGCAATCCATCGCGAAATCGCGCAGACCGTTCTCGTCGAGAAACCGGTCGAAGACGTCGGTGCCTAAGACGGCCGCCGGCGGGACGCTGATGTGGATGCCTTCGAAGTGGTCGGCCATGCGGAAGTCCGCCAGGAGACGCCGGGCGAACGCCAGCGCCCGCGCCTTGCCTCCCAGAGACCCTCCCCCGATACGCACGAAGCTCGCCGCCGGATCGAACGTGGAGGGATCGAAGTCGCCGATGCTCTCCCGAGCCTGCTCGCGCCGGTAGGCGTCGATCTGGGAGACCAGGTAATTGCGCCGCTGCTCCACGCTCGGGTAGTCGATGCTCTTGCGGGCACGCAGATGCCGGGCGAGGTCGAATTCGGTCCTCACCCGCAGCCAGCGGGAAAAGTCATTGCGATCGGCGTGATACACGATGCTCTCCGCCGGCACCATCTGCAGCTTCTCCAATAGTGAGCGGAGATCCTGAGCGCGGTCGACCACCGTCCCGTCGGGCATCTGGAAGACGAAATCGCCGAACGACAGCCGCTCGACCATGAATTGGCGCAGATCGCTGAGCAGGGTGGGAGATCCTTTGACCCTGAACGAGGCGCCCACCTCGATGGCTGCCGTCTCGTTCTCAGGCCTGCTGGACTGCAGGAGTATGGGTATGTCCGGCCACTGCTCCTGCACCTTGCGGGCGAATTCCACCCCGGCCTCGGGGTCGAGTATGCCGTTGTGGGGGAACTGCATGTCGGCTATGACGCCCAGAGTCTGGCCGGAGAACGAGGAGAAGTACTCCCACGCCTCCTCGAAGCTGGTGCAGAGCAGGATCTTGGGACGCGCTCTCATCCGCAGGATCTTGTGCGCCATGTTGAGCCCCCGGGTCAGAAGGCTCTGGGAGTGCCTGATGACCTCGTCGTACATCAAGGGCAGAAAGGCCGAATAGAAGCGGATGTTGTCTTCCACGAGGAGGATGCACTGGACGCCGGCCATGCCGGCGTCATATTCCACGTTCTGCCGGTCCTCCACATATTTCACTATGGCGAGGAGGATCTTCGGGTCTCCCTGCCACAGGAAGACGCGCTCCAGCACCGATGTATCACGGCGGGTCATGTACTCCGACAACTCCCCGCCGTCGTAGGCCAGCAGCACCACGGGTATGTCGAGCCCCTCTTTGCGCACCCGTTCCGCCAGTTCCACCGCATCCATGTCGCCCACATTGACCGCGGTGATGATGAGGTTGAAGCGGGTCTGCGATTTGGCCAGCGCGATGGCTTCCTCACCGCTCGAGACGTGCGTAAGACCGGTGGTGTGATGAAGGTTGAGCTCCAGGAACTCGCTCAGGATCAGCTCGCCGAGCTGCCCGTCCTCCTGCAGGATGAACGTATCGTAGAGGCTGGACACCAGGATGATGTCCTCCACCCTCCGCGACATGAGGTGCTGGAAGACCCGGCCGCCCCGCTCGCCGGGCAGGGTGGGTTTCCACCCGTTGACTCCCGGCGTCGGGTGAGGGCTGGGCGATCCAGGATTGGTGGGGTCAGACGTCACACGACTCCCTGGTCGATCATGGCATTGGCGACCTTCAGGAACCCGGCGATGTTCGCGCCGGCGATCAGGTCGTCCTTCGCGCCATACCTCTCCGAGGCGGCGATGATAGTCCGGAAGATATCCTTCATGATGCCCTGCAGTTTGGCATCCACTTCCTCCCGGGTCCAGGCCAGACGCATGCTGTTCTGAGACATCTCCAACCCCGAGGTGGCAACGCCGCCGGCGTTGGCGGCCTTAGCCGGGATGATGACGGCGCCGCCGTCGGTCAGGGTCTCGATGGCGCCCGGTGTGGTGGGCATATTGGCGCCCTCGGTCACCAAACGGACGCCGCCGGCCAGGAGATGAGCCGCGTCGCTGTCGTTGATCTCGTTCTGAGTCGCCGATGGGAAGGCGCAGTCGGCCTGGTGAGCCCACAACGGATTGTGACCCAGGGTGGGATCGACCGGAATGTAGACGGCCTCCGGATACTTCTCGGCATACTCGGAGATGCGCCCACGCATGACGTTCTTCAGTCTCATGATGAACGCGAGCTTCTCCTTATCGATGCCCGACTCGTCATAGATGTAGCCCGAGCTGTCAGACAGGGTGACCGTCTTCGCGCCCAGTTCGAGCAACTTCTCGACTGTGTACTGGGCCACATTGCCGCTACCCGAGACCAGGCAGGTCTTGCCTGCGAAGGAATCGTTCTTGGTCGCCAGGTATTCGGTCGCGATGTAGACGGCCCCGTAACCGGTCGCCTCGGGCCTGATGAGCGATCCGCCCCAGTTGATGCCTTTGCCGGTGAGAGTCCCGGTGAACTCGTTGTGCAGGCGCTTGTACTGGCCATAGAGATAGCCGATCTCGCGCCCGCCCACGCCGATGTCGCCCGCCGGCACGTCGGTGTCGGGACCGATGTGACGGAAGAGTTCGGTCATGAAGCTCTGACAGAAGCGCATCACTTCATTGTCACTCTTGCCCTTGGGATTGAAGTCCGACCCGCCCTTGGCGCCGCCCATGGGAAGCGTGGTGAGGGAGTTCTTGAACACCTGCTCGAAGGCGAGGAACTTGATGATGCTGAGGTTCACCGACGGATGCAGCCGCAGTCCGCCCTTGTAGGGGCCGATGGCGGAGTTCATCTGTACGCGGAAACCGCGGTTGACCTGGATCTCGCCGCGGTCGTCCACCCACGGGACGCGGAACATGATGGCCCGCTCAGGCTCGACCATGCGTTCGAGTATGCGGGCCTGGCGATACTCGGAATGAGCATCGAGCACAGGGGACACCGACTCGAGGACCTCCTCGACGGCCTGATGGAACTCCGGCTGGCCCGGATCCTTGGCCTGGACCACCTCGGTACAGACCTCTCTACAGTACTGGTTCACGTAACCTCCCTCCCGGCGCGCAGATGCGTCCGGCTCTGCTGATCGTCGGAAGGGAAGTTTACTAGACCACGCCCTGGTCCATCATGGCGTCTGCGACCTTGATGAAACCGGCGATGTTCGCCCCGGCAGCGTAGTCGCCGGGCGACCCGTACCGTTCGGCCGCGTCCAGGCAGGCCCGATGGATGCCGCGCATGATCTGATGCAGTCTCTGATCTACTTCCTCGCGCTGCCAGTTCAACCGCATGCTGTTCTGAGACATCTCCAGGCCGGATGTCGCGACACCGCCCGCGTTGGCCGCTTTGCCCGGCGCGTACATGATGCCGGCATCCTCGAACACGCGGATGGCCTCCGACGTGCACGGCATGTTGGCCGCCTCGCAAACCACCAGACAGCCGTTCGCAGCCAGGGCCCTTGCATCGTCACCGTCGATCTCGTTCTGCATGGCCGTAGGTACGGCGATGTCGCATGTGACAGAACGCCAGGGCTTGGTCTCAGGGCGCCATTCGCACTCGAACTTGTCTGCGTAATCCTTCGCCGACTTACGGTGCACGGTCCACAGGTCGGCCATGTATGTAAGCTTCTCTCCCGAGATGCCATCGGGATCGAACACGCAGCCATACTCATCGCCGATGCTCACCACCTTCGCCCCCAACTCGACGGCTTTCTGCACGAAGTACGTGCCCACGTTTCCATAGCCGGAGATGGCGATGGTCTTGCCCGCCAGTGAATCCCCCTTGGTGGCAAGCATCTCGGTGAGGAAATAGGCCACTCCGTAGCCGGTGGCCTCGGGCCTGACCAGAGACCCTCCCCAATTCAGCCCCTTCCCGGTGAGAACCCCGGTGAACTCATTGTGGAGGCGTTTGTAGTGGCCGAACAGATAGCCGATCTCGCGCCCCCCCACGCCGATGTCGCCGGCGGGTACGTCGGTGTCGGGGCCGATGTGGCGAGACAGTTCGGTCATGAAACTCTGGCAGAAGCGCATGACCTCGTTGTCGCTCTTGCCTTTCGGGTCGAAGTCCGACCCGCCTTTCGCCCCACCCATCGGGAGAGTAGTGAGCGCGTTCTTGAAGGTCTGCTCGAAGCCAAGGAATTTCATGGTGCTCAGGTTGACCGACGGATGGAAGCGCAGCCCACCCTTATAGGGCCCGATGGCAGAATTCATTTGGACCCGGAAGCCGCGATTCACCCTGATCTCGCCACGATCATCCACCCAAGGGACTCTGAACATAATCACTCGCTCGGGCTCCACCAGCCGCTCCAGGATCCTGGCCTGGCGGTACTCCGAACGAGACTCGAGCACGGGGACCACAGACTCGAACACCTCAGCCACGGCCTGGTGGAATTCCGGTTCGCCCGCATCCCGGGCCTTGACGGCGTTCAGTACTTCTTGGGTGTAGCCGTGCATCGCAACGCTCCCTTTCTCAGAAACAGGTGGTGGTCGCCCTCGTTCAACCGGGCTCCGCCGGTGGGCGCTCCGGCGGCGGTGCAAAGACCCTAGTCGCTGGCTCTCAGCGTCGCGTAGGGATTGATGGCCGTCCCCGACGGGGTGTACGTGCAGAAATGCAGGTGGTTGCAGGTGCCCGCATTGCCGGTATGACCGACCCAACCGATGGTCTGCCCGGCGCTGACCGAGGTCCCCGAACCGATGCCCGATGCTATGCCGTCCAGATGGGCGTAGTAGTAGCTGTAACCGTTGCTGCCGCGCAGCCAGATGGTGATGCCCCCCAGACCGGTGTCGGTCCGGGTGACACGGCTGACGGTCCCGCTGACACAGGCCACACAGGGCGTGCCCTGCGCAGCCATGATGTCGGTGCCCTTGTGCGTGCGCCCACCTGAACGGGGCGCCCCCCACGAGTCGATGAAGCTGTGAGGGCCGGCGACCGGGAAGACGAAGCCGGACTGGACCAGGCTGCCTCCGCTGGAGGAGCTGGACCGCGTGGTCCCACTGCTGCTACTACTACTGCTGCTGCTGCTCGCCGCCTTGGCCGCGGCGGCGGCGCGCGCGGCGGCCGCCCGCCGCGCTGCTTCCTCTGCAGCCCGCCTGGCGGCCTCTTCTGCCTTGCGCACTTCGTCGCGCAATGCTATGACCAAGCCCCTGAGCCTTTGGTACTCGCCCTCGGACGACTTGAACTTCTCATTCATCTCGGTCTGCACGGCCTCCAGCTCGCGCAACTGGCCGGCCTGGGCCTCTCTCTTCGCCTGCAGTTCGTCTCTGTTCTGATTCGACTGGTCCACGTAGGCAGCTACCTGGTCGAACAACTTCTCGTCTTGATCGGCCAGTTTCGATAGCAGAGAAAGCCGGTTCAGGATGCTCGCAAAATCGCCCTCTCCCAGCAGGATCTCCAGGTAGACCGGCGTGTTGGAGAAGCCGTCCTTGTACATGTCCACGACCCGATCGGCAAGCTGAGCCCGGGCGACGGCCAAGTCCTTCTCGCCCTTGTTGATCTCATTCTCCACCGAGTTGATGGCATCGTCGATCTCAGCCAGACGGATCTCAGCCGCGTTGTGCTTCTGGGCCAAGGCGTTGAGTTCGTCCTGGAACTTCGAGTACTCAGCGTACGCAGCGTTGAGCTCGGCCTGCTTCTCGGCGAGCTTCTCTTTCAGGGTGAGCCCCGACGCTGGAGACAAGAGTGGCGTCGCGACCAAGAATATGACGAGCAGAGCCAACACGAACAGAGGGCTGACCCACCACCCTGACCACCTCGTGCGCTCTTCCGGTGTACCGAAAACGCTCATTAGCACCTTATTTTATCAAATCAGCGCTGTTACCGGTCTTCGGACCGGCGGCTTCACAGCCGCACCGGGATCCCGTGGGCCGCGAGATGCTCTTTCGCCTCGCGGATGCGGTATTCGCCATAGTGAAAGATCGAGGCGGCCAACACGGCGTCGGCTCCCCCTGTCTTGACGACCTCCACCAGATGGTCGAGTGTGCCGGCGCCTCCGCTGGCGATCACCGGGACGTTCACCGCGGCCGCCACCGCCCGTGTCAGCTCCAAATCGTAGCCGTCTTTGGTGCCGTCGCGGTCCATGGAGGTGAGCAGGATCTCTCCCGCCCCCAGCGACACAGCTCTGGCCGCCCAGGCAACGGCATCCAGACCGGTGGGCGTGCGCCCCCCGTTGACATAGGCCTCCCACCGGAGCATCCCGCTCTGGAAGCCGGCTTCAGTGGCGGCGTTTGTGTCCCCAGCAGGCTCCACCCGCTTCGCGTCGATGGCGATGACCACGCATTGCGACCCGAAACGGCGCGCGCAGGTGGCAATGAGCTCCGGGTCGTCTATAGCGGCTGAGTTGAGAGACACCTTGTCGGCCCCAGCCCCAAGCAGCGACCGTACATCGTCTTCGCTGCGGATGCCACCGCCTATCGTGAACGGGATGAACAACTCTTCGGCGCAGCGGCGGGCCAACTCGACGATGGTGTCGCGTTTCTCGTGCGAAGCGGTGATATCCAGGAATACGACCTCGTCTGCACCTTCGGCGTCGTATCGCGATGCCAGTTCCACCGGGTCTCCGGCATCGCGGATGTCTACGAAGTTGGTGCCCTTCACCACGCGCCCCGCATCGACATCCAGGCACGGGATGATGCGCTTGAGCAGCATCAACCACCGTCCCCGGGGGCGTCGAGGACGGCCAGAGCCTGAGCCACAGTGAACCGCTCTTCGTAGAGCGCCCGCCCGGCGATGACGCCGGTGACTCCCATCGGTTCAAGCGCCTTGAGGGCACGGAGATCGTCCAACCCGGTCACTCCACCGGAAGCGATGACCTCCAGACCGCTGCCGCTCGCAAGCTCGCGGATGCCCTCCAGGTTCACGCTCTGCATCATGCCGTCACGGCTGATGTCGGTATAGAGGATCTCGCGGATCCCCATGTCCACCAGACGGAGAGCCAGGTCCAGCGCACGCACGCTGGTGCGTTCCTTCCAGCCCTTGGTCTTGACGAATCCGTCTTCGGCGTCTACCGCCACGACCAATCGGCCGGGCCCCAGCACGCTCAGCGCCCGTAGGAGAAACGCTTCGTCTTCCACGGCGCTCGTCCCAAGAACCGCTTTCGCCACCCGGCTCTCGGCCACCATCGTCAACGCGGCCTCAGTACGGATGCCTCCCCCCGTCTCAACCGGCACCGCCACCGTGTCGGCGATGGCGCTCACCAGGGAGAAGTTGCGCAAGACCCCATCGCGGGCCCCATCGAGGTCCACCACGTGCAGATAGCGCGCGCCCTCGGCCACCCAGCGCTGAGCCATCGCCACCGGATCGTCCCCAAAGACCGTCTCGTCGGCGAAATCACCCTTGCGCAGCCTCACGCACTTGCCGCCCCGGATATCTATGGCGGGGATGAGCCTCATCATGCCGCGAGTCCCGCCCGGCGGGCGAAATTGCGAAAGAGGTGCAGGCCCAGGGCACTCGATTTCTCCGGATGGAACTGGACGCCAACCACGTTGTCCACCTCCACGGCCGAGACGAAATCGACCCCGTCGTAACTGGTCATGGCAAGAACGTCGCCGGGCGAGCGCGGGACCACCGCGTAGCTATGCACGAAGTAGAAGGCCGACCCCTCGGGGATGTCCTCAAAAAGGTCGGAACACGTGCACGTCTGCACCTGGTTCCAGCCGATATGGGGCACCTTCACTCTGGGCGGCAGCGCCCGTACGTCGCCCCGGATGAGAGCCAGCCCGGAGACACCCGGGTCTTCCTCGCTCGATTCGAAGAGCACCTGCAGGCCGAGGCACACCCCCAGAAAGGGCACCCCCGCTTCGATGCGCAGCAGCAACGGCTCGACGAGACCCCTCTCCTCCAATTGCTCCATGGCGGCGCCGAACGCGCCCACACCTGGAAGCACCAGAGCGGGAGCCGACCTGATGGCCCCGGTATCGGATCCGACAGCGGCCTGCACGCCCACGTGTTCGAAGGCCTTCTGTACCGAGCGGAGGTTACCGGCGCCGTAGTCCACGATGTAGAGCGGCCGGGCCCTGCTCACAGAACCCCTTTTGTCGAGGGGATGCCCGCCGTCCGCGGATCGAGGCTGACGGCCTGCCTGAGGGACCTACCGAATGCCTTGAAGATCGCCTCGATGGTGTGATGCACGTCGCCGCCCGCCAACACCCGCACGTGCAGGGTCATCCGGGCGTTGTTTACCACGGCGCGCAGGAACTCAGCCACCAGGGCACTCTCGAACCCGGCGATGTTCTCCGCCACCGGGCCACCCTCATAGGTGAAGTACGGCCGGCCGCTCAGATCGAGCGCAACCAGCACCAGAGCCTCGTCCATGGGCACTACGGCGCTGCCGTACCGATTGATGCCGCGTTTGTCACCCACAGCGTCGGCCAGAGCCGTGCCCAGGCAGATGCCCACGTCTTCGACCGTGTGGTGTCCCCCCGTGTGCAGATCGCCCTTGGCCTGGATCTGGAGGTCGAAGAGCCCGTGACCGGCCAGCAGCTCGAGCATATGATCGAAGAACCCCAGGCCGGTCGACACAGCAGCCCGGCCGAAGCCGTCGAGATCGAGGGATACGCCGACTTTGGTCTCGCGCGTCTCGCGCTCGACCTCGCCCGCCCTGCGGTCCGGCCCGGCGGCCTGTGGCACATTGCTGGGTCCCACTGCCTCCCCCACTTCATCCTCCGTGATAGAATCCTTGAGCCCCGTTGACTGCGCGGTCTACGGCATGTCTCGACCGGGCTCCAAGGCTTCTCAGGAGAATACCACAGCGTCTGTGGTCACTCGGTCACACGGCACTTTCCCGTCCTCAAGCTTTCGTATCATGGTGTCGATGCACCGGTTTGAGGTGTAGGCCGCGGCAGATGGCGGCTCACGCGGGACCGGGCGACAGACGAGGAGGGTGTGACGGGAGCGAGGCCTTGACAAGACGCTGGTTGGTAGTGGGGGGCTTCGCCCTGGTGGCGTATGTCGTCGCCTATCACCTTGCGTGCCGGCTCATCCCGACCGAGGACTTCTCATGCACGCTCGTCTCCGACCTCGGTTTCGTGGCCCTCCAGGCGGTCGTGCTCATCCTCTGCATCCTGGCCTGGCGCTTCAACAACGGTGAGAGCGACCGATGGGTCTGGGCCGGCACCGGGCTCTGGCTGCTCTTCAACCTGTTCGCCGATTCTGTCTGGGCCTATTACGAGGTGGCCCTCCGGGTGGAGGTCCCCTTCCCCGGCTTGGCCGACGTGGGCTACCTGGGCAGCTACATCGTGGGATTCCTGCTCGTCATCACGGCCACACGCAAGGTGTCCGGCCGCCTTAGGGCCCTCGAGACTTCGCTCGACGCGACGATGTTCACTATCGGGGTGGCAGGGTTGCTCTGGCCCTTCATCCTCGGTCCCATGCTGAGAGAGGTGGAGGGCGGCCCGGGCTTCTGGGTCAATCTGGCTTATCCTGTCGGGGATCTGCTGATACTTCTAGCCATCGCCTTCTTCTTGCTGGCTTCCTCCCATCGCAGTTCGAAATGGCCCCGCAGCTACCTTTTGGTCATCTCTCTGGCGATCCTCTGCCAGTCGGTGGCCGACTCGGGGTACTTCATCGTGGTCGAGCGGGGCGGAGACTACGGGCCGGGGAGCTGGATGGATACGGTGTGGCTGTTGGCGTTCGCCATCGCCGGCATCGCCGCCCTCATGGGTATACACGCCGCCGGACGGCCCTCGGTCGCTACCGTGGAAGAATCTCTTCCGGCGGCAGACCCGCCCCCGCGCCGCGATGAAACGCCGGGCCGGTGGAGAGTCATCATCCCCTACACAGCGCTCGTGGTGCTCCTAGCCGTCTTCATGCTCGAATTCCGCAACAGCGGATGGCAATGGGGCAGTCGTACCTGGGGACCCTTCGTCATGGGCTTCATAACCGCCATGCTGCTCTTGGTGCGTCAGTACACCGTCTTGACCCAGAACCGCCGGCTGAGCATGGGCCTGACTACAACATCCGCCGAATTGGAAGCACGGGTTGATGACCTCGAGAGTCTGAACCGGCGGCTCGAGATACTCAATGAACAGTCGACTCACATCAACACTCTGCGCGATCTGCGCGAAGTGGCCGGGGCAGGGCTCGAGTTGGCCTGCTCCTTTGCCGGTTATCCGGGGGGCTGGCTGACCGTGAGGGATGATGACGGCCAGGAGGCGGTGGTCGCCACCAAAGGCCACGTGGACCGCTACCACCCAGGGGCTCCTTCGCTGAATGCCGTGAGCGTAGCTCGGAACGTCCTCAGAGCGGTGCCTCTCGAGATCCGAGGCGAGACTCTTGGCACCATGTGGCTCGTGAGGCCCGCTGAAGGCGGGCCGGAGGCCGACCTCCTGCCGGTCATCGCCACCCACGTGGCAACGTCCATCGACAACGCCAAGCGATACGAAGAAGCAGTGCATCTTGCCGAGAGGGACGCGTTGACCGGCCTTTACAACCACCGCGGAATACACCGCCGCCTGGCGGGCGAGGCTCTGCGCGCCCAGCAGAGCGGCGCGGAGCTGTCGCTCATCATGATAGATCTCGATGACTTCAAAGCGCTGAACGACACGTACGGCCACCCCGCCGGGGACGCGGTCCTGAGACACGTTAGCGACGCGGTCAGATCGGTGCTCAGGCATGCCGATCTCGCCGGCAGGGTGGGCGGCGATGAGTTGCTCATCGTGTTGCCCAACACGGGCGCCGAGGGCGCCCTGCAGCTCTGCGAACGACTCCAGACATCCCAGCTCTCCAAGCCCTACACGGTGCCCGACGGCCGGCCCCTCCCCATCAGTCTGAGCCTGGGAGCGGCAACGTATCCGGGCGATGCCCAATCCCTGGGGCAACTGATCGAGATCGCCGACGCGAACCTTTATGCCTCCAAACAACGGGGCGGCGGCACCGTCACCAGTGCTCCAGCCGACAGGCCCGACTCACCGCCGGTCGACGCAGCGGGTATCCTCGGCGTCGCCGGACGGCTGCTGAACGTGGTCGGCGCGCGCGATCACTACACCCGCCGTCATTCAGAGCACGTGGCTCTCTATGCGCTGTCGTTGGGCGAGGCCGTAGGGCTTTCGGACGAGTCGTTGAGCACGCTCCATGTGGCGGCCATGCTGCACGATGTCGGCAAGATCGGAGTCGCGGGCGACCTGCTCCGCAAACCAGGCCCACTGGACGAGGGAGAAGAGGACATGGTCCGCCGCCATGCCGAGTTGAGCGCCGCGGTGATCAGAGACCTACCCCGTCTCGCCGAAGTAGCCGAGGCCGTGCAGGCACACCATGAGAATCACGACGGGAGCGGCTATCCGGGAGAGATCTCGGGAGACGACATACCCGTGCTGGCCCGTATCTTGGCCATCGCCGACGCCTACTCGGCCATGACGCTCGACAGACCCTACCGCAAGAGCCTGACGCCAAGCCAAGCCCGGGAGGAACTCCTGAGATCCGCGGGGACGCGGTTCGATCCCGGCCTCGTGGCCAAGTTCGTCCAGATCATCGATGCGCAGGCGGCCCAGACCGCGGAATCAGAAGCCGAAGCCGGCTAGGCCGAGCCTTCACCCGACCGCGACTCCGCCGAGATGCGGTGAAAGGCAAAGCCTTCGCTGTCCGCGATCTTGGCCAGATGAGGCGTCAGTAGCCGCACGGCCTCAGGGGTCATCTCCACATACGATGATCGCTTCATGAAGGTGTTCACCGACAGACCGGACGCGAACCGAGCCGAACCCTCCGTCGGGAGCACGTGATTGCTGCCCGCGACGTAGTCACCAAAAGCGGTAGGAGCGAGATGGCCCACGAACACCGCCCCCGCGGAACGCACCCGGGAGAGAAAGCCCCGCGGGTCGGCGGTCTGGATCTCGAGGTGCTCCGGCGCGTAGGTATTGACGAGTGCCTCTGCCACATCGAGGAAGTCCTCGCCCGGCGCCGGATAGAACGCGGCCAAATGGGGATCCGCCTCCGAGTCAGCGGCCGCATTGCGCCCAACGCCGTGACCGGCGCCGCGTAATCTGCCCAACGCCTCCTGCACCGCCTCGCACAGCGCCGCGGAATCGGCCATCAGCACACCCGCCGCACCCATGCCGTGCTCCTCCTGGGCAAGCAGGTCGGCGGCGATCCACTCGGGCCGTGCCGTCCGGTCGGCAACCACCAGCACCTCGCTGGGGCCGGCCAGGCTGTCGATACCCACAGTCCCGTAGACCTGGCGCTTCGCCTCCATGACGTACGCGTTGCCGGGGCCGCCGATGACGTCCACCCGGGGCACGGTCTCTGTGCCGTAGGCCATGGCCGCGATGGCCTGGGCCCCTCCGGCGCGGAACACCTTGTCGACGCCCACCAACCGCGCGGCGGCCAAGACCGAAGAGTTCACTTTGCCATCGCGGCCGGGAGGCGTGCAGATGATGAGCTCGCCCACTCCCGCAACCTGCGCGGGGACCGCGTTCATGATGACTGTTGAGGCATAGGCGCCGAGCCCACCCGGCACGTACAGGCCGGCCCGCTCCACGGGCAAGTGGCGGATGCCCAGACGCTGGCCCTGCGGTCCCGTCTCTTCCCAGTCGGGCGTCAGCTCATGCCGGTGAAAGAAGGTGCAGTTGTCGCGTGAGGTCTGCAGCGCCGCGACTATGGCGGGGTCGACCTCCGCGTAGGCGGTCTCGAGGTCTGACTGAGAGACCGGGATAGTCTCGACGGCGGCTCCGGGCCAGTCGAAGCGGATGGTGGCCTCCACCAGAGCGGCGTCACCGCGCGCTCGGACGTCGGCCAGCAACCCGGCGACAACGTCTGCCACCTCGCGGCTCGTCGATTCCGAAGGACGGAGAGCCTCTACCTCTGAGGCCACAGACGGCCGGGCAAGAGGCTTGGACTTCACGGCCGCGGCTCCCGAGTCGGCAACATCCCCACGATCCCTATCTGGCCGCGCCGTTGGACGAGGCGGCGCTCCTCTGCGCCACCGCGCCCTGGCAGACACAGCCCTCACCCAGCAGCGCTTTGAGCTCCGCGAACAGGCTGGTTTGCGGATCGACCCGGAAACCGTCGCCGAGCCGCAGACACCGCGCTCCACCACCTGTGCGCACGTACATGTGGACCGAACACTGGCCCGGGAACCTCATCAGGATGCTCTTGAGGTTCTCTATCACGCCGGCGGGGAAGCGGTCGCCGTCGACCGAGAGCGACACAGGCTCGAGCCCGGTTCTGGGGACGAAGGGCTCGATGGCCAAAGGTATGAACTTTGTCTCGGCCTCGTCTTTGTGGTCTACCCGGCCCTTGATCTTGACCACCTTGTCTTCCACCAGAAACTCCTTGCTGTCCTGGAAGATGCTCGGGAAGCACAACATCTCCACCGAACCCTCCAAGCCTTCGATCGTGACGAAGGCCATGAGCTCATTGGTCTTCTTGGTGGTGATCCTCTTGACCGCGCTCACCATGCCCACGATGGTGGTGATGGCGCCGTCCGGCAGTTCGCCCAACTGTGAGATGAGGTGGCCGGCCTCGCGCCGCACCTGCTGCCTGATGTCTTTGAGCGGGTGGGAACTCACGTAGAGGCCCAACGTCTCTTTCTCGAGAGCGAGCAGCTCTTCCTTGCTGAAATCATCGCGCGGTATCTCGACCGGCGGATGGCCGTTCTTCCGCCTGCCGTTGGGCCGGTCGCCGCTCCCGCCGTTCTTCGCCGGCTGGGCCTCCGACTCCACGAGGAGGTCGAAGATGGACCCCTGCCCACGGTCGGCGTCGGAACGGGTCTTCTTGCCGTGCGCCATGGCCTGCGGCATGACGAAGAGCATCCCACGGCGGGAGGGACCTATGGAATCCATGGCCCCCGACTTGATGAGGCTCTCGATGGCCCTCCCGTTCACGATACTCATGTCGACCCGCTCGCAGAAGTCGAAGAGGTCGTGAAAGGGCCCGTCCTGCAGCCGGGCCTCGAGGATATTGCGGATGGCCGTCTCGCCCACGTTCTTCACGGCGTTGAGGCCGAAGCGGATGCGCCCTTCGATGCCCCGGAAGTCCAGCACCGACTCGTTGATGTCGGGCGGGAGCACTTCGATGCCCATCTCGTTGGCCACCGTGACGTAGAAGGGCACCTTATCCTTGGTGTCCATGACGCTGGAGATGAGCGCCGCCATGTACTGCACGGGGTACGTGGCCTTGAGATAGGCCGTGCGGTAGGAGATGAGCGCGTAGCAGGCGGCGTGTGACTTGTTGAAGGAATAGTCGCCCGCCTTTTCCATGAGCGACCAGAGGTGATCGATGGCTTTCGGAGCCGTACCGGCGGCCGCCGCGCCCTCGCGGAACTTGGGCTCGAGTTGCTCCATCTTGGCTTTGATCTTCTTGCCGATGGCTTTCCGAAGATCGTCGGCCTGAGCGGGTGTGAAACCGCCGATGCGCTTGGAGATCTCCATCAACTGCTCTTGATAGATGGCCACGCCGTACGTGGGACTGAGGATGGGCTCCAACCGTTCGTCGGCATACTTGATCTTGCTGGGATCGCGCTTGTTGCGCGCGTACTCGGGGATGAACTCCATGGGGCCCGGCCGGTAGAGCGCCACCAGCGCGATGAGATCGTCGAAGCGGCTGGGCTGGATCTCGCGCAGCGCCTCGCGCATGCCGCTCGACTCGAACTGGAACACACCTTCTGAGTCACCCTTGGCCAGCATCTGATACGTCGCCACGTCGTCGAGCGGGATGGTCTCGATGGAGAAGTCGGGCTGCCCCTCCGCCCGGATGATGCGGACGGCCCCGTCGATGACGTCCAGGTTGCGGAGACCGAGGAAGTCCATCTTGAGGAGGCCCAGCTTCTCGACGTCGGTCATCGATACCTGGGTGACCACCTCGGCGTCGCCCTTCTGCATGAGCGGCAGATGATCGGTGAGCGGCCCCTTCGCGATGACCACGCCCGCGGCATGGATGGAATCCTGGCGGATGAGCCCCTCGAGCGGCCGGGCCATGTCGACCACCTCGCGGACCTGCTCGTTGGTGTCGTAGGCCTGGCGAAGCTCACACTTGGGATCGGCGAGGCACGCTTCCAGGGTGATGTTCAGCACCTCGGGCACCAGCTTGGCGATGCGGTCGGACTCGCTGTAGGGCACGTCCATGACCCGGGCGGCGTCGCGGATGGCCTGCCGGGCCTTGATGGTGCCGAAAGTGGCGATCTGCGCCACCCTGTCGCGCCCGTATTTGTCGGCCACGTATTCGATGACCTTCTCCCGCCCGTTCACCGAGAAATCGATGTCGATGTCGGGCATGCTGATGCGGTCGGGGTTCAAGAAGCGCTCGAACAGCAGCTCGTACTTGATCGGGTCGAGGTCGGTGATGCCCAGGAGATATGCCACCAGGGAGCCGGCGGCCGATCCGCGCCCCGGCCCCACGGGGATGCCGGCATTCTTGGCGTAGCTGACAAAGTCCCACACGATGAGGAAGTAGGGCGGGAAGCCCATCTTCTCCACCACGGCCAGCTCGCTCTCCAGGCGCTCGCGGATCTGAGGCGTCACGGCGTCGCCGTAGCGACGCGCCAGCCCTATCTCACACTGCTCGCGCAGGTACGACGACTCGTCGTATCCTTCGGGCACAGGGAAGCGCGGCAGGAGCATGGCCTCCAGCTCGATCTCGACGTTGCAGCGCTCGGCGATCTCAAGAGTGGCGGCCAACGCCTCGGGATGGTCTCTGAAGACCGTCCGCATCTCTTCCTCGCTCTTGAGGTAGAACTCGCGCGAGTCCAGGCGCATGCGCTTCTCTTCGGAGAGACGCGAACCGGTCTGGATGCAGAGCAGCACGTCGTGTGAATCGGCATCGCTCTCGCGCAGGTAGTGGACGTCGTTGGTGGCCACCAACTTCATCCCGGTGCGCTGCGCTAACTCGACCAGGCGGGGGTTGATATCGACGAGATCTTGCAGCCCGGTCTCCTGCATCTCCAGATAGACGTTCTCCCTGCCGAAGATGCCGTTGAGACGCTCGACCTCCGCCTCAGCGGCCGCTATCTGCCCCTCTTTGAGCGCACGGGAAAGGCGGCCGCTTGCGCATCCCGAGAGACAGATGATGCCTTCGGCATGTTCCTTGAGGATCGCGTAGTCCACCCGGGGTTTGTAGTAGTACCCCTCGAGAAAGGCAAGGCTGCCCAGCTTGAGCAGGTTGCGATAGCCGGTGTTGTCGCGAGCCAGCAGGGTGAGATGCCAGCGGTCTTCGTTCTGCCCTTCTTTGCGGAAGCGGTCTTCGACCACGTAGGCCTCGAGCCCGATGATGGGCTTGATGCCGGCCTTGCGGCATTCCTGATAGAACTGGATGATGCCGGAGAGCACCCCGTGGTCGGTGATGGCGATGGCGGGCATGCCCAATTCCACAGCCCGCGCGACCAGCTCGTTCACCTTGCAGGCGCCATCGAGAGCCGAGTAGTGAGTGTGGACGTGCAGGTGGCAGAACTTGGCCGGAGTTGACAAGATAACGGGTCTCCCTCCGCGTATCCCTCGAAAGACTTACGTAGCGGACTTCCCTCTGTTGTTCGATTCTACCCGACGGTCGCCGGGGCCTCAAGCAGAATGTAGGCTGTCAGTGAACAAAATCCGCTGGGAGCGGGATTCGGTCACCGGGAGGCTGCCGCCCTTGCTGTCACCAAGGCGCCCAAAAGGGGTCGCCGCTCCGACTCGCACCCCCCGCCACCGCGGCTATAATCGGCTCATGCGGACGAGACTCTGCGACCTCCTAGGTATAGAGCACCCCATCATCCAGGCGCCCATGGACTGGATCACCAACGCGCGACTGGCCGCGGCGGTCTCCAACGCGGGAGGCTTGGGCGTCATGGGCCCGAACGCGGGAGCGCGGACGGTAACCAGCAATGTGGAAGAGACCGGCGAGCGGCTCCGCCGCCAGATCCGGGAGGCCAAGGCCCTCACCACCAAGCCGTTCGGGGTGAACCTGGTGGCCATGAAGGCTCCCGACGACTTCCCCGAAGACGCTTTCAGCGACCAGTGCTACAAGGTGGTTCTGGAGGAGGGAGTCCCGGTGGTGGTTTTCGTGGGCAACGCGCCGGAGAGATACGTCGGCGGACTCAAGGACGCCGGCATCAAGGTGCTCCACCGGGCCCTCCCGGTAGACGTCGGCACCGCGGTACAGGCCGAGGCATTGGGCGTCGACGCCCTGGTGGCAGTAGGCTACGAAGGTGGCGGACACACCAGCGCTTCCTGTGAGTCGACTTCGGTGCTCGTGCCTGCGATAGTGGACGCGGTGAAGATCCCAGTGGTGGCCGGCGGGGGTATCTGCGATGGGCGAGGCGTGGCTGCGGCGCTCGCTCTGGGAGCCGACGGCGCCTACCTGGGCACCCGGTTCATCGCCACGGTGGAGTGTCCCGCCCATCCGAGCGTGAAGCAGACCATCGTGGAAGCCGGCGATGCCGCCACCGTCACCCTTGCGGGAACGCTGGGCGTGCACCGCGCCCTTGACGGTCCCGTGATCTCCCGATGTCGGCAGATGGAGTCTGACCGACGGTCGCTCAGAGAGATCACCGAGACGTACCACGCCCGCTACAGAAAAGGGATGCTGGAGGGCGATCTGGAAGCGGGCGTCGTGGTCTGCGGATCGTGCTGCTCGCTCGTACGGAGCGTCCAGGATGCGGGAATGGTCGTGCGGGAGTTGGCCGAGCAGACCGACAGGGTGCTGGCCACGCTGCGATAGGAGGTTGCGGTCCGGGTGGGCGCGAGATCCTTGCCGCAGACGGCAGATGATGCTCCTCTACGCTTGCTCCTCCAGTCCGAGCAAGGCCTCCACGGGCCCGACTGCTCTGACGGTTGAGGGACAGCGCTCTCTCTGCTGCCGATCGAGCGTCACCAGTGTCGTGTCAAAGAGTCGGGCGACTGCAACGTAGACCGCATCCGCCCCCCTCATGCCGAACTCGGCGGCCAGATTCGCAGCCTCCGCGGCGAGCCGACGATCCAGGGGGACGAGATTCAGGTTCGGCAGTTGATCGAGGACCTCCAGCGCACATCCGGCGATGTGCGAGTCACCGCAGAAGCGACGCACTGCGCCGGTGATCTCAGGCTGGACAAGCGTCGGCAGCATGGTCAGTATCGGCCTATCAGGCAAGGCCTCAAGGAACTCGCGACTTGCCTCGTGGGCTTCGTCACCTACGCGCAGCCTGCTCACGAGGACACTCGCGTCAATAGTGAGCCGGTTGATCATGGTCTTCCTAGCGGCGAAGTTCGTCGCTGACCTCGGCGACCGGTCGTGGATCTTTCCAGCGGGCGCCGATCTCCTTTGCAAGCTCGTCCAGCCGCGCTGTCATCTCCTGCCGAGACAGAGCCCGTGTCTCCTCACCCCGCTCATACGGCACGACCATCGCAACGGGAACCCCCCTATTCGTTATGGTGTAGCGTTCACCCGTCTCTTGCACGTCTTTAACCACCTCCGACACGTGGATCTTCAAGTCGCGCAGACCGATGCGAGGCATGGCGGCCTCCTCGACATAATGTGGTGCCTTCTGTGACCTCATTATACCTCGCAGCATCAGCGCGGCGTATTCTGTCGAGCAGTATGAATCCCACCGCTGCCGCATGCCGTGCGACTTTGGTTGGAGACTGGCGGTATCACCACGGCAGGTGTGCTTGGACCGATCAAGCTCTCAAGGACGCGATGCTCACATCCGCGGAGTGACGGTCGGCCTGATTCAGCCCAGCAGATAAGCATAGCTCTCTGGGTGCTTCTGGAGGTATTCCGCAAGGGACTCGGCGGGGCGTCCCGTC
>ERZ747221.1549-NODE-1549-length-22604-cov-5.021974_pt1 | contig 22604 bp, 11 predicted proteins | sample MGYA00374949_ERZ747221 | MGnify/ENA primary metagenome ERZ747221 (study PRJEB28779, sample SAMN05720172) | bioreactor metagenome | isolation source: Anaerobic biogas reactor | place: USA:Washington, USA | collected 2015-08-08 ... | reverse complement strand
GCACGCGGATCACTTCGGCCTTGAGCCGGATGTCGTCCAGCAGGGCGTAGGCCACCTCGTTCTGGATGACGGCGTCTTCGAAGGCGACGCTGATCAGGTTGCCGTTGACGCCGGTGATGGTGCCGTGTTTTGGATTCATGCCGCCGTGTTCCTTGAAGTGGGCCCCGCCCGGGGGCCTCGGGCTGTCCCTCGATTCAGGCCGGGGCCGCCGCCGCGCCGGGGCCGCCGGCTTCGGCCGGCAGCGCGGCGAGCAATGCGTCCAGCGCCTCGCGGCCGGCTTCCGGCGTCAGCCTGTTCCAGCGTTCCGCCAGGCTCAGTTTAACCGCGTAGGCTGCCAGCGCCGCCAGGCCGAAGGGGTCCTGCCGCGCCAGCTCGTCCAGCGCCGCCCAGCGCACGCGGTCGAGCGCCAGCTCCCGCTCCAGCGGCTGGGTTTTGGCCATGGCCTCAGTCACGGCCCGGTCCAGGAAGACATCCAGCTGCCGGCAGGGCCTCAGAAACGGGCCGGCTTCCGCCCGGGCCCGGGCCGCGCGCTGAGTGGCCGCGGCATTGCGGATCTGGGTTTCGATGTCGCCCCAGCGCCGGATGCAGACTGCCTGGGCCGCCTCCGGGCGGCCTTCGAGCAGCAGCCGCAGGTCGCGGCCCGTGTCCTCGTCGAGCCACGGGGCCCAGGCGGCCAGAAGCTCCGCCATCGTCAGCGGCGGCTCCTCGTCGAGAAACAGGGGCTCCAGACTGGCCGCCAGATAGTAATAGGATGCCACGCCCGCTCTCCCGGCTATTTCGATTCGGCCGTCAGCTCCCGGGCCGCGCGGTGGGCGAGTTCGGCGGGGTCTCGGTGGTCTCGGGCTCGATCCGGGGCCAGACCAACACGCTGCCCTTGCAGATCGAGTTGCTGTTCAAACAACTGAAACAGAACTTTCCGTTAAAATACTTTCTTGGCGACAATGAAAATGCCATTGAAATCCAGATTTGGGCAGCACTGCTGGCAAATTTACTGCTGACGCTAATAAAAAGCAGACTGAAACGTAGTTGGTCATTTTCAAACATGGTGTCCGTAATCCAGCAGCAATTGATGAATTACATCAATATCTATTGTTTCCTGGAAGACCCTGAAGGAAGTTGGCGGGGAATCATTAAAGATAACCGACTGAAGTATCAAAACTCACTCTTCCCTGAATTGCAGGGGGCTTACTTTTGAAAATTGAAAATGCTGTTGTTGAAAACCAACAGCTTGCGAGATAAAAAATATTAATTCACCGGTTTACCGGACAACAATGGTTTTTTTTTAAAGCTTTTTCATGATCCGACGAATTACCTTCCTTCTGTGCCATCTCTCACGAGAGGCCAATTATAAGCTGTTGCTTATGATAATTTCCGGGGGTTCTTCAGGGGATTGGGAAATTTTAAGTAATTTTAAAGGTTGAACTGTGAAATAAGCATAGCCAATACCATTATGATATGAAAATTACAGAGCGATTGAAAAAGGGAGAAGTTCCCACCGGGGACTTCTTGCGATCGGCATTGATCGTTTTATTCCTCGTAATCGGCAGCATTCCTATTTCCCTGGCGTCAGTTCCTCCGGGGCATTCGGAGAAGGAACAACTTACGGGGAGCGGACAGGACAGCAGGATTCGGGTGAGCGGGGTGGTCAGGGATAAGGATGGCGGAACCCTGCCCGGTGTCAATGTTGTGGAAAAGGGAACGGTCAATGGGACAGTGACCAATGCGGAAGGGAGTTACACCCTGAGTGTGCCATCAGACGCCACGCTGGTATTTTCCTTCGTAGGTTTTAAGATCAGGGAAGTTGCCGTTTCAGGCCAGACGTCCGTCAGCGTAGTGTTGGAGGAGGATATCCGGGGGTTGGATGAAGTGGTGGTGACAGCCATGGGGATCAGGTCGGAGAAGCGTCGGTTGAATTTTGCCGTTCAATCGGTGAATTCCGAAGATCTGAATGCCGGGCGCCAGACCAATTTCGTGGATGCCCTGCAGGGGCGGGTTGCCGGAGTAGAGGTTTCCGGAACGGGAGGTTCTCCTTCCGCCTCTTCCCAGATCCTGATCCGGGGGATCTCCTCCATCAATCCGGCGCAGAACAACGAGCCCATTTTCATCCTCAACGGGATGCATATATCGGGCGGAGCAACCAAGGCGGCGGAGATCAATCCCAATGATATTGAGAACGTGACGGTTCTGAAAGGAGCCGCTGCTGCTGCCCTCTACGGCCAGGAAGCTTCGAACGGGGCCATCATCATCACCACCAAATCGGGACAGGTGGGAGAGATCAGGGTGGAAGCCAGCGGTTCGGTGCAGGTGGACCAGGCGTACCGGGTTCCTGAAATCCAGCAGATGTACCTCCGGGGCTCTTACGGCGTTTACCGGGAACAATCGATGGGAGGCTGGGGCCCCCTGGCACCCGAAGGAACCGTGAAATATGACAACCCCGGGAATTTTCTGAAAACTGGACTCTACCAGAAATATGACCTTTCCATTTCCGGGGGATCCGAGAAGTTCACCTCCTACACATCGGGAAATTACGTGCGCCACGAAGGGATTGTTCCTTCGGACTACCTGCAGCGTTACGGTATCCTTTTCAAATCGAAATATACGGTATCCCCGAAAGTATCGGTCGATTTCATGGCCAACCTTGTTTCGCGGGATTCCCGGGGAGGGGCCGGAATTAGTTCGGCATACCAATGGCCGATCGATGACGACATCACCAACTACAAAAATCCCGACGGTACCATCCGCTGGCTTTACATAAACACCAACAATCGTTACAATTCCCCCATCAGTCCGTTGTGGTCGCGTTATGAGGATCAGGGCAAATATGAATCGACCCGCACCCTGTTACAGGGGTCCGTCACCTGGAACATCGTCAAAAACCTGGATCTCACCGGGAGGATCAGCTACGACCAGACCAACTCGGAAAGCACAAGTATCGTCACGCCCAGGTGGAGCCTGGAACCCGGACAGACACCCACGTCGGAGGACCTGGGTTATCTCGGCTCTTTTTTCTATTCCGACGGGAGAAGCGGGGTGATGAACGGTGGCGTGCTGGCGACCTATGAACTGGCACTTGGCGATAAGTGGAGGACGGAACTCCTGGCAGGATGGGATGTGAAAAGGATTTCCGGGAGGTCGGCCGGACTGGGTGGTCGCGAATTTATCGTTCCGGAATTTTACAGCGTGGGCAATCTCTCGGACTTCCGCAAGGAAGATATCACCCTGAACCGCACCGAAAAGAACATGTACGGCTATTACGGGGAGGTCAAGTTCGATTATCAGGGTATTGCCCAGTTAGGCATCACCGGCCGCAATGACCATTCCTCGACGTTGCCCGTGGAAAACCGCTCTTACTTCTATCCCTCCTTCAGCGGAGGCGCCATCCTCACCGAGATTTTCAACCTTCCGGAGAAGTACGTCACCTTTGCCAAGATCAGGGCCAACTGGGCCAAAGTAGGGAAGGATGCGCCCCTCTACCGCCTGAACAACTGGTACAAGGCCATGCCACATCCCGACGGGGGTTATGGGGTGGATCCCACCCGGAGCAGCAATCCCTACCTAAAACCGGAGATGACCACCTCCTGGGAAGTGGGGGCTGACCTGCGGCTCTTTAACGACAAAACCCGCCTCGATGTGGCCTGGTTCTCGACGTCCGTCACCAACCAGATCGTGGAGGTGAGGGTGTCTCCCGCTTCGGGCAACATCTTGCAGACCCGCAACGAGGGAGATATCAAAAACGAAGGTTTTGAAATTTCATGGGATCAGTCCCTGCTGAAACGGAATGGTTTTTCCTGGAACATGGTCACTAACTTCGGCCGCAGCCGGGGTACCGTGGTGGATCTTCCCGACCAGCTGGTGGAAGTCTACCATTATGCCGGACAGGTGAGCGACATCCGTCCGACTGCCTACCTCCACGGTTCCACGATGGCGCTCTCCGGAAAGGATTACCTCCGCAACGGGGAGGGCAAGATCATTGTCGACGAATTGGGAAGGCCGAAGATCAACGCTTCTAGTTCCCTGCTGATCGGCAACCGGGAACCGGAGTTCACGGCCGGGTGGTTGAACCGGTTTCAATACAAAGCTTTGTCTCTCTCTGTTATGGCCAACTTCCGCTATGGGGGGGATGTGGTCAACGGCACCCTGCGGAGCCTTCTGTCGGGCGGACAGGCGAAGATGCTGGAGGATTACCGCAACCGCCTGATCCTGATTGACGGGGTGGTGGAGCAGCCTGACGGCTCGTACCTTCCCAACACGGTGCCGGTGGTGTTCGACCAGGCTTTTTACAACAACTATTACGCCCCTGTGGGCCGGAATTTTGTGGAAGAGGCCTCTTTGGCGCGGATCAGCTATGCGACGCTAGCCTACGATGCTTCTTCCCTCGCCCGGAAGATCGGCGTAAAAGGGCTTCAGTTTTCCGTCACAGGAAAGAACCTTCTCCTGCTGACCAACTATTCGGGATCAGACCCGGTGGTCAACTATACCGGTAGCAGCGGAGGAACGGGGACTTTCGGCATCGACTACCTCGGGATACCCAATACCCGCAGTTATACGCTCAATATCAGTGCAACCTTTTAATCCTGAAGAATCATGAAGCTGACTAGAATAGTATGGATTTTACTGGCATTGCTGTTTATTTCACCAGGTTGTGATGAGTTTCTGGGGGAAAACCGCGATCCCGACGGGGTGGACCAGGTCCCTGTCGATGAGATCATGCCCGTTATTCTTTTTTATACGGCACTGGAGAATTACGACCACGGGGAGTACGGGACATACCTTGCGCAGTGCCTCACCACCTCGGGGCGCAGCCAGACCGGCGCCCATGCCTACCGCAGCGGCTGGGAATTTTTGGGGATGAACCGCCATCCCCAATGGAGAAGGCATTTCTACGATGTGGGTACCAACGCCAAGGAGTTGCTCCGCTTTGCCGAAGAGGAGAATTCGGTGAACTACACAGCACTCACCCGTCTTCTGAGGCTTTTATCGGTTCAGCAAACCACTGACTTTTTCGGGGATATGCCCCTGACGGAGGCTTACATGTCCTCATCTCCGAGATATGATACCCAGGAGAGCATCTATGAATGGATGAAAAAGGAGGCTGATGAGCTGCTGGTATTGTTTGGTTCGCCCGAAGTCACCCAGGTTTCCAACCGGCCCATGGGCAGGGATGTGGACCGGGTCTTTGCGGGTGATATGGCCAAATGGAAACAGGTTCTGCTGGCCGTAAAGGCACGGATTCTCCTGCGCGACCTTCCCAATCTCAATACCGGAAATGCCGGTCAGGTTTTGGCGGCAGCCGAGGCAGCCCTTGCCGGTTGGACCGATCCCCGCTACAAATTTGACGGGGGCTCCAGTGTCGAGAAGAATTGTATGTGGGGAAAAAACAACAAACCGGTGAATTCGTGGGAAAGCCGTTCCAACGACCTCCTGGCGGCTATCCCCACCACTTTCCTCGTGGAAACCATGATGGGCTACCATCCCGCTACCAACACGTCAGATGATCCGCGGTTACCCTATCTCATGAAACAACGTCCCGATGACAAGGGCGTTACCGTCTACCGTTACCTGGAGAGCAACTCCGGAATGCCTTCCACAGCGAAAATAGAATGGTATCCCGATCTCTATGAATCGGTACTGACCACCGATACTTCCACAATTACCTTCATCACGCGGGAGGAACTTCACCTGATCGCCGCAGAAGCCGCTTTCTGGGCCGGCGACAAATCCAAAGCCGCCAACCACCTCCTGGAAGGGATCTCTTCTCATATGAACCGTTTGGGGGTCTCACAGGATGAAATCGAGGCTTACCTCGGCAATCCCGACCTGGTGCCGGGCTCTTCAAACATCACCATCAGCCATATCATGAAGGAAAAGTACAAGGCGATGTACCTTCAGCCTGAACAGTGGAACGACCTGCGCAGGTACGGTTATAGCAATGACCTGAACAACAGGAAATATGACAATACCATCGTCTACCCCGGACTCCGCAGACCGCACAACCTGTATACGGCGTATTGGGCGGAGGAAAACCAATGGATTCAGCGCCTCAACTACGACCCGGAAACGGAAGAGAAATACAACCGGGAGGAACTGATCAGGCTCAACGCCTTCAGAAATCCCGAATGGCTCAAAAAACCAATGATATGGGCACCCCAGAATTAAAAAGGAAGGAGGATATTATGAAAAAAATGAAAATGGATAGTATAAATGGCAGGCGGCACCCAGGCATCGTACCGGCTCTGTTTGCCACCCTTTTGTTTCTCCTGCCGGCATGTGAGATCAACGACCCCGTGGGTGACATCAGCCGCCCGGGTCATATCGCCGCCAGTATCTACTGGGATGTTCCGTCAACCAATGTGAACGCCGGAAATGAAGTTCCCTTCTACGCCGAATACTGGTCTACCGATCAAACGTTTACTTCCCTGGGAGTCTGGTACGACGTGGTCAGGAAACTAAAGTACACGATCACTTACCCGGGAAATGGTTTTGCCTTTTTTCTGGATTCCACGGAATTGGTCCGGGAATCCCAGGAGATCACGACTTTCAAACATTCGGAAGGGAGCTTTGACGCAGAGAAAAAGGCCTTTGTCATAGAAGACAAATTTCCGGTCAGTTATACCCTCTCCTCCCTGGAAGTTAAGAATCCGCTGGTTTATGATCAGGCACAATACGACAATCTAATCCCTGCGGCCATCAGGGAACGCTTTATTAAAAGCCTGTTCTCCCAGTTGGGATACGCCGATTTCAAGACATTGCTGGTGACCCAGAATCCTGTGGTGCCCGCAGATACCCTGGAAACATGGTTTGACACGGTGACCGAAGGCGATGTCATCACCCGGACTGTAAGACAGGATGCTATTCCCTTGCTCAACGAAAAGATCAGACAAATTCCCTTCTCTGCTCTGATCTACAATAAGAACCGCCAATATTACGCGGTGGAATTTACCCGGAGCTATGAACTCAACGCCCGGTTCCGGGTGGTAAACGGAAAACAGGTGGAGAACTTTTCGGATAGTAAAAAGATCACGGTATTTTAACAACGTAGAAAAACTGACAGACTATGAAGAGGATTAAAATATTCGCCCTTTGCACAGGTTTTCTGGCTGCGGCCCTGATATGGAGCTGTGAACAGGAAATCACCCCGGAAATGTTTCCCCCGGCAGCTGTTGATTTCAGCTATTCCGCGAAATCGCTCCATTATGTTGTGGGTGAGGAGATCCGGTTTTTGAACCTCTCTTCTACAGGCTCTTCCTGGCAATGGGATTTTGGGGACGGAACCACCTCCACGGAAAAGGACCCGGTTCACAAATACGCGGAACCGGGAACCTATACCGTTGCCCTGAAAGCTGACGGCACCACGGAAGTGAAGAAGAAACTGATGATCAGCGATATTGTACCCGTGGTGAAGTTTACTTCATCAGACCCGGTAGTTATTTATAATCAGTCACAGGTCCAATTCTCGGTGATGCTTGAAAATCCCGAAAGCAAACCAGTTGTCCTGAACTGGCAATTCCCGTCGGGGACCAGGGGACCTGATGTGGATGACCTGGGCAAGAGCAAGTCGGAAGCGCCATCGGTGGTCTTCGGCAGCATCGGAAGCCAGATTGTCTCCCTGACTGTCAACATCGGCGGGAAAGATCTCGATCCCGTGATGGTCAACGTGAGGGTGAATTACAATTCACCTGCCACCACCCTTTACTATGCCGTGAAAGGGGGCAATATCATGGCCAAAAAGCTGATTGAGGGAATTGATCCCGCCGTGAACAACGCTTTTGACATGGGCTACCGGTCGGGGAAACATCCGCTTACCCTTCAGTTCAGCGGGGATTGGCTTTATGTTTTTGATGCAGGGACCTTTTTTACCTATGTCGCCGAACCCCTTTACCGCACCGCGGGTGACGGGGAGATTTTCGTGGTTTCCCATGATGGTTCCCGGCGTGAGAGTGTGGTGGAGAATTTCGGAGGGGACACTTTCCTCGATTTTTACTATGGCTTTATTGACGCGGAACAGCAGATGATCTACTGGGCCGACCGCAGGGAAGGGATTTTTAAAACCCCCGTCAATACCCGGAACAAGAAATTTTCCCTGGCGGAATTTCCTTACTGGATCCGGAACAACTGGCTCGGCTATTACGGAGAAGGAATAGGGTGGGGCAACATCAACGGCACCATTATGCGGTATAACGGCCTCTGGTGGTGGGCAAAGAATTCCACCGGATCAGGGATTTTCAGGTTCGCCGACAGCGACAACCTGAACCGCGCCAAGGTGGACGGAGACCCCGTTCCTTCTGCCGGTGCCATCCACCAGAGTTTCGGGATACGCTCCTTTGTTATCGACGATCTCAATAAGAAGCTCTACTTCTCTGACAGCCGTTATAAAATGATTATGCGTAGCAATCTCGACGGAACCGGCATCAAAATCATTGACCGCAGTCCCTTCGACGGGGAGGGAGGTGATAGTGAAGCGCTGCACGTCACCGGAATGGCCGTTGATGACAAATACCTCTATTGGGCCTACCGGGGACCGCAACCGCCTGCTGGGGCAGATCCGGAAACCTATTATGCCGCGAATCCGTTACACCGGTCGGGAATCAAACGGATCAGCCTGACCGAAGAAACCCCCGTGGTGGAATATTTCATTTCCGGTGTGGAAGCTTACGGAATTGCCATTGATCCCACACCCCGGTGATTCAATGAATTCTGGCGAGTGCAATGACTACATACGTTCTTTGTGCCAGGTAAGCATTAATGCCTGGTCTCTGCTTTTGGAAGATCTGGTGCTGAAACCCGTAGAACCCATCCCGGTTTTCCGGGATTCGTTTCCCCGTTAGCTCTGCCGCGGGGTTAGCGAGTAAGCCATAGAGAAGTCCTCTGCGGAATCGGATTCCTCGCAGGGTCTGCCGCGAGAAGTTTCAAAGGGAGTCATCAGGGAAAAACCCCTGATATCAGCAATGCGGAAAAAATGAAAAGGAAAAAATCATGTATGTTTTCCGGCAGGTTACTGCCGGTGTTCCTGGCATGTTTATTACAGGCTTTGGCCTGTCGCGGCCAGGACAGTCTTCTGATCCAGGGGATCAGGTACAGGACGGATACCATCATCCACACCCACGATGTTGGATTGGGGACCCTCCACACCTACTACCGGCTTCCCGATTTGCCCTTGCTCGTCAACACCCTGGTTCTGGATGCCCGGAATCCCTATCTCCGTTTTGAGACCTGCCTGGGCAAGGATTCGCTGATCGGGCTGGAGCGGCCTTCAGCGATGGCGCTGCGCAACAGCCGTACGGGTCACCAGGCATTTGCCGCCATCAACGGTGACTTCTATAATACGGTTTCGCCCAACCAGGGGGTTCCGGTGAACGGACAGATGCTCGCCGGCGAAGTGGCCAAAGCACCCCACGCAAGCAGGCCGGTGATCGCCTTCGACGGCGGGAATAATCCCTTTATTGATATCATGACTTTCAGGGGATCTGTGGCCAGGGCCGGTAAGCAGATTGCCCTTAACGGGGTCAATGAAGCCCGGGACGCCGATGAAATGATCCTTTTCAACCGGCATTTCGGAAAAGTTACACGTACTAATAAATGGGGAACGGAAGCGGTGCTGTCGCTCCTTTCAGGATCCTGGGGTGTGAACTGGGTACTTCAGTTTAAAGTTGACAAAATCATCGCCGGCGTGGGATCGGCACTCATTCCCTCCGGGAAGGCGGTCCTTTCGGGTCACGGAAAGGCCGCCGCCTTTCTGAATGAGCTTTATGCAGGAGATACCCTTCAGATGGAGGTGCAGGTCGGGTTGAAAAACGATCCTTTCCTGGCTCCGCTGCTGACGGAAATGGTGGGGGGCGACCGGCAGATCCTCAAGGACGGTATCGTCCTGGATAACAACTGGGTGGAACTTCACCCCCGTACTGCCGCGGGCTTCTCAGGTGACGGGTCGAAAGTCATCCTGGCGGTGGTCGACGGTCGTTCCGATTATTCCAAAGGGGTAAGCACCAAACAGCTCGCCGACATCATGAAGGCTTCGGGGGCGGCATCTGCCCTGAACCTCGATGGCGGAGGTTCCTCGGTGATGGTGGTGCGGAATCAGGTGAAAAATTCCCCATCCGACGGTTCGGAAAGGGCTGTGGGAAATGCCCTCCTGATGGTCTCCACAGCCATTCCGGGAACGGAAAAAACGATGCAACTCAATGCGGAGCATGTCACCATTCCCTTCGGGAAAAAGTTCCTCGTAAAGGGAAGTACCTTTGATGAGGCGGGTGAAGTCATCCGCTACCTGACCGCTGAGAATGTCACCTACGCCGTGCACGGCAATATCGGAAAGATTGACCAGAGCGGGGTGTTTACTGCATCGGGAACCGGGGGAAGCGGCTTCATTACCGGTACCTGGAAGGGGATGACCGATACGCTCACCGTCGCCCTCAAACCGGTCAGGCAAATCAGTTTTTTCGTAAAATCCCTGGTCATAGACGACCGCAGGGATTATACCTTCAAGGTTTTCGGAACTGACATGGATGGAAACAAATACCTGATTGATAATGATATAATTCAGTTCAGTGTGCTGGACGGGAGCATCGGCAGCGTGGATGCGAACGGGATATTCCGCGGACTGAAGGATGGCAGGGTGGCCGTCGCCATTAAAACAGCGGACGGGGAGCATACCGATACCTGCCATGTGGATGTGGAAATCGGTCGCGGCAATCTCCTGCTGGATGATTTTTCAGATCCCGGGAGTTGGAGTTATACCACCAGCTATATCGACAAGGTGACCTTGTCACGTCAGGTCCATCCCGATTTTCAGGTTGAAATGATGCGGGTGGATTATGAGTTCACTTATTCGAACAGGACTGCCAGTATAACCTTGAACAAGAATATCGATGTATACGGGATGCCCGATTCCGTTCTGATGGAAGCCACAGGGAACGGCCGTAAGGCTTCCTTTTATTATTTTCTCGATCATCCCAATGGACTGTGCGTGGTCCCGGCTTTCACCGGCACTTCGCTGCAGGGTTATAAAGCTGCGGTAAACACCGCCGGTATTGCGCAGGAGGATTATCCCCTGCTTTTTAAAAGCATCAGGCTGATCGTGGAAAAAGATCCGTCATATGTTGCCGGGCAGAAATATTCCGGCACTTTCTGGCTGAAAGGGGTGTATGCGGTATATCCGGCGAAGGATCCCCAAAATTCTTTGAGTCGGCCCGTCACTCCTCCCGCCTGTTCTGTATTTCCGAATCCGGTGAAAGGGGGTTTTTACCTGCAAACCGACGGTGCCGTAACCGGCCCGGTGCGGATGAGGTTGTACACGCTGGGCGGACAACTGGTAATGGATGAATATATTGAAATAGGGCCCGGGGGAGTTTCAGATTACATTCCGGTGGTGAAAATCCCGCCTGGAGCTTACCTCTTTGTTGTTAGTGGGGATTCAGGATCCCTGAAAGGAAAACTTATTGTATTGCCATGACGTTGAAAACACTCAATCCCTTGAAACTTTCCCCTTTTCATTTTGCTGCTTCTGCCGGCTGTTGTACTGCGGGATTTCTGCTGACGCTGTTGTTCTGTGCATTTTTCATAAAACCGACGACCGGGCAGACGGAAATCCCTAAGCGGGAGATGCGGGCTTCGTGGCTGACCACGGTATGGGGGCTTGACTGGCCAGGTATAAAAATCCCGGCGGGAGGGAGCGCTGTGAATGTTACCATGCAGAAACAGCAGTTGACGCGGATTCTGGATTCTATGCAGGTGACGGGGATGAATGCCGTTTTTTTTCAGGTGCGGCCCGAATGCGATGCCTTTTATCCCAGTAGTTTTGAACCTTGGTCGGCCCACCTGGTGGCCTCCCGGGGACAGGATCCGGGATGGGATCCCCTGCAGTATGCCGTTGAGGAAGCTCATAAAAGAGGCCTTGAACTGCATGCCTGGCTCAACCCTTACCGGTTTGAATCGGTAGCCGGAAAATATTCCGGACAACCCGGCGATTACCGGCAGACCCATCCTGAATGGGTGCTTACCTATTCAGGGGGAGGCACCATCCTCGACCCCGGAAATCCGGGGGTCCGCCAACTGATTGCCGATATTGTCACGGAAATCGTCAGCCGCTATGATGTCGACGGCGTGGTCTTCGATGATTACTTCTATGCCTATGGGGGTACGTCCGCTTCGCTGGACCAGTATTCCCAGGAACGGTGGAGACCTGCCGGCATGGACCTGGGTGACTGGCGGCGCGACAATGTCAACAGGATGGTCGCCGGGGTATACCAAGCCATCCAGGAGGTGAAACCGTGGGTGACTTTCGGGGTGTCGCCTTTCGGGATCTGGACCACAGACCCTATGGTGGCCGCCTCCCGGGGACTGACGCTTCCCTCAGGAATTACCGGTTCCGACATGTACAAGTCGATCTACTGCGATCCGGTGGCCTGGCTCGAGGCAAAAACCGTGGATTACATCTCTCCCCAGTTGTACTGGCCCACAACCAGCTCAGGACAGAGCTATAAAATCCTGGCACCCTGGTGGTCGGAGGTAGTCAACCGTTTCGGACGCCACCTCTACGTCAGCCATTCCCTTTCAGACCTGGATCCATCCGACTACCCGCCTCCCCTGGCCATGGATCCTGCTCACGGGGAGTTCCGCTATGAAGAGATGGAAGGACTCTCCATGATCGAATATTTTTCAAAAAGGGAAATCCTCAAAAGCACGGCAGGCTACGATCCTTCGGAATTCGGACTCCAGGTGGAGTGGAACCGGCGGTCTGACAAAAACGATGCCCCGGGGAGTGTCTTCTTCCGGTCGACCAATTTCTTCACCAAAGGGATCATCAATTATTTCCGGACCCATGAATTCCGGAACAAAGCCCTGCTCCCTGTAAAACACTGGAATCCCTGGACTCCGCTGCCCGTGCCAGCGAACCTGCGGATGGAGGGGAGTCGCCTGGTGTGGGATGCTGCGGGCGAGAATCTGCGGTATGCGGTATATGCCATCCCTGAAGAAATTGCCGGGGAACCTGGAAATTTCAATTCCGGGGAATACCTGTTGGGAATATCCTGGCAGCCGGCCTTTGACCTGACAAATTACAACCGGTACCTTGACTCCCACCTCTTTGCCGTATCGATCCTCGACCGGAATGGAAATGAGTCGGCACCCGCTTTGATGAATGATATCCCGCGGCAAAACCGGGCAACCCGGCTGGTTTTCCCCGTCGACGGTGTTAACCTTTATCCTGGTTTTCAGTTTTCATGGGAGGCAGTCCCGCTGGCAGATTCCTATCTGCTGGAAGTAGCCGAAGATTCGTCGTTCACGGCTATCGCGGGGCGGCGCGAAGTGACGGGGAGCACCTTCCCCTCCGGTTTGTTGGGACTTCCTGAAAACAGGGATTATTACTGGCGGGTATATACGCGGATGGCCGGGGTGAAGGATACCGTGTCGGAAAAAAATTCATTCAGGCTTGTTGAGATGCCCAGGGTGAGGGTGACCTATCCGCTAAATGAAGCTTCAGGCGTTGAGGTCACTCCGCTGATCCGCTGGGAATCACTGGGAGAAGGGTATAGTTATCGGTTGCAGATTTCAACTGTCAACACATTTTCGACTCTGCTGGACGACAGAATGGGAATTGAGGGAACGGATTTCAGGCTTCCGGCAGGAGTTATTTCATCCTTTGGCACCTATTATCTGCGTATGCTAGGAACAAAGGGGGATTCAGTCACCCTCTGGTCCGATGTTGTCAGGTTTGCTACCGTCAGGATTCCTCCGGCCATCCCGGAGATCATAAATCCGATTAACGGTGCTCAAATTTTGGGGGAATCTGCTCATGTCATTGTAAAAGCCGATCTTTTGGCTTCTGGATTTACTTTCCAGTGGTCCTCCTCGTCGTCCTTTCCCTGGAACAACAGGTCGCAGCAGTCTGTTGATGCGCCCGACAGCAGCCTGGTGCTTCCGAACCTGGCCTCCGGGACCTGGTATGTCAGGTGTCGGGCAACCTATTCCTCCTCGCTGTATACCGAATGGTCGCCTGTGGTTTCCTTTTCCTTCCTTCTTTCCGGGATATCCATGGCAGATAATCCCGCGATGGCTTTGCAATGTTCCGGACTGGTTGGGCGGGAGCCGCTGAAGATCACCTTTTCCCTGCCCGGAAGGGGAAGAATGAAGCTCTTCCTGACCGACATGACTGGCAGGATAAGGGCTGTTCTCAGGGAGGGCGTTCCGGTGAGAGGGGTTCATGAGGCGGTGATCCCCGCTGAAAAAATTCCCCGGGGTATCCATCTGGTGGTGCTTGAGTCTGATTACGGCAGAAAAGCAGTTAAAATCGTCCGCCCCTGATGCTTTCCTTGTACTGCAGGATGCAGTCGGGAAGGAAGAGGCGGTTTCAGATATTTAAAATTGTTGGTCATGAAAAATCTTCTGTTTTTTCTTTGTTCGATGGCGGCGGTTTCAGGGTGCCCGCGAATCGATGTGGAACCTGCGGTGAAACTCTCCCTTCCGGAGGGGGAGGAGTATTTCCATCCGCGGTTTGATGCATCAGGCGAAAGGCTTCTTCTCAGCAGGCAGAATTACAAGGGGCTCTATCTCTTTGAATCCGCAACCGGCATGCTGGTAACCATTTCCGAAGAGGAAGGCGCAGGTTATTCCCCGGTATTCAGTTCTGATGGAGAGAAGATCTATTATACCGAGAATGAATACATCAGGAACCTCCGTCATATCAAGCTGAATTCCTGGTCTGTTGCTGATGGGAAGAGTGAGCTTTTGCAGCCGGCGACACGCACTCTTTCAGGACCGGTGGTTTCGGGGAATGCGGTACTGTACACCGAGGCATATCAGCTGAAAAGCGCGTCGGCGCAAGGGGTTGTTGCGGAGAAAGCCGTTATGGTGGCCATAGAGGATCAGAAACTGGTTCTGTACTACGGAGGAGAACGCAAGGAGCTTAACCCTTACCAGGGAGAGAGCTACATTTGGCCGTCGGTGTCGCCCGACGGGAAACATATTGCCGCCTACGCCATGGGGAAGGGGGCTTTTGTCTGTGATCAGGAAGGCACCCTTCTTGCGGAACCGGGCAGGCTGGAGGCTCCGGTATGGGCGGGCAACAAACTGCTGGCAGGGATGGAGACGGCCGATGACGGGCACAATGTCACCTCGTCGGCCATCTTTATGGTGAACATCGAAACAGGGGAAAGAACCCGGCTGTCACCCGACGGCATCATAGCCATGCACCCTTCTGTTTCGGTTGAATCCGAACAGCTTGCATTCGACACTCCCGCCGGTGAGATTTACGTAATCCGGTATCATATTAAAAATTAGGGTGATGAAGAAGATACTGAGATTTCTGATTCTGCCTCTGTTTTTCGCACCGTGGGTGTTGGGGGGACAGAATCTATCCGGGGTTAAGATTTATGTTAATCCGGGTCACGGAGGCTTCAATTCCGATGACAGGAATGTGCCCATCCCTCCCTTTGCCCTGGGGGATACCGCCGGTTTCTGGGAGTCGAAAAGCAACCTGGTGAAGGGGCTTCATCTCCGCTCGCTTCTGGAGTCCGCCGGTGCAAAGGTGATCATGTCAAGGGTGCAGAACCGTACGGAGGATGATCGGCCGCTATCGGCGATTGCCGAAGAAGCCAATGTCAACCAGGTCGATTTCATGATCTCCGTTCACAGCAATGCCTTCAATTCCGTCACCAACTATGTGCTTATGCTTTTCCACGGGTGGGACAACAATCCTATTCTGCCGCAGAGCATGGAGCTGGCCCATCTCTTTTTTGACAATCTGTTCTCCAACCAGGCTTCCCAGTGGAGCTATTCAGGACGGCAGGTACGCGGGGATAAAACGTTTGCTCCCGAGTCCTGGGACGGTTATGGTGTGTTGCGGCCGCTGACGGTACCCGGACTGATTTCCGAGGGCTCTTTCCACGATTACCTCCCGGAAACCTACCGGTTGATGAACCGGGAATACAAACACCTGGAGGCATGGCATTTATTCAGGGCATTCTGCCAATACTACGGGGGAAATCCCGGGAACAGGGGAAAAATTGCCGGTACTGTCAAGGATTCCTATCGCAAGGTGACCGATTACCCGGTTATCCCCAATTCAAAGGATCAGTGGCTGCCCGTCAACGGTGCCAGGGTCACCCTTCAGCCCGGGGACCTGGTCTATCAGGTGGACCAGCTCAACAACGGGTTTTACTGCTTCGACAACCTGGACCCCGGGAATTACCGGCTTACTTTTGAGGCGGATAAATATACCGGCAAGGTTGTGGAAAATATAAGGGTTGATTCAGCGGCCGTTACCTATTACCTGTGTGCCCTGGAACAGGATCGTTCCGACCCGATGGTGGTGGAGGATTACGGCCCCAGGGATGCCCCGGAAGGCGTTTCGGCAGCTTCAGCCATTATGTTCCGCTTTAATTTTGAAGTGGATACCACCTCCTTCCGCGAAGCTTTCTCCATTACCCCTTCCGTGGAAGGAACCTTTGTGTGGGAAGACCAGGGACGCATTGCTAAATTTGTTCCTGTTGATCCCCTGGATGTTTCAACAGAGTATCATGTCTTACTGCGGAAAAGCGTTCGCCATATCGGTAACCTCGCCATGGAGGAGGATTTCTCCTTTTCCTTCACTACAGTGGCGCGCAACCGACTCACGCTGCTGAATCTGTATCCGTCGGACGGGATGGAAACGGTGTTTCCCTTCACCCAGGTGCGCCTTCATTTCGATGGCAGGATAAAAAACGAACTACTCACATCGCGGGTTAAAATTGTCGACAGCCTGGGAAATGAAATTTCCCGGAGCGGCGTGGAGGTGAACACTTTTTCCGGAAAGGTGGGGTCTTACGCCTTCCTGTTGAATAACCTGCTTCCCGGTTCCTCCTACAAGCTGATGATTGACGGTGACCTTGCCGACAGTGAGGGGCTTACCTTACGGGACGACCAATTCGTAAATTTCCGGGTGGCTCCTGTGTTTGTGCCGGAGGCACCGGTTGTTTATGATTTCGAGGCTACAGCCACCACCTGGAGGGTTGATACTTTGAATAGTAAAAACCTGCTTCCGGGGACCGCCAATCGGATCCTGCGTTACAGTGGCAGCAAACTGGCAGGCAGCTATTCCTACCGGTTGCTGTATGGATTCAGCTCCCCGGATGCCCATGTGGTTGTGAAACCTCCGGAAAGTTATTTCACGGTGAAAAACGGAGCGTTTCTGGGGCTTTACCTGTGGGGGGACCTGTCGGAAAACCATCTTTCCCTTTTGTTTGAGAAAGATGGACTGGTGACGGAGCTTCCCTTTGCGGAGATTGATTTTGCAGGATGGCAGTTCCGGGAGGTCAAAGCGGAACTGCCCGACGATGGTGAATATGGTTTTGCCGGGTTTAAACTGGAATCGGCGGGAACTCCTTTTTCAGGCGGAGGGGCTGTCTATTTTGACAACATGGTAAAGAGCGAAGGGCCGATGACCGGAGGCAGGACGGATGTCACCCTGCCTCAGGGGCAAATCGCGATCTATCCCAATCCCGCCAGGGAACTGTTTTTTGTCGAAATGGAAGGCCCCCTTTGTGATTCGCCTTACCGGATCTGCGACATGGCGGGAAGAATGGTCAGGGAAGGGTACGCCCGTTTTGAAGGATCCAGGGCAGCTATTTCAGTTGCGGGATTAAAACCGGGAACGTATGTAGTTACTTTGTCAAACTGTGGGGGGACCAGGAACGGAGTGCTTATGGTGAAATAGGCTTTTCTGAAAAATATAAATAATGTTAAATGCAATTTTCTGCTGTTTTGTCATTCAGTTTTATTATTTTTAAAGAATTGAATTCCGGCGAGCGCATTGATTGCAATAGCAAAGGGAATAGTATAAATAATATGATGTCGAACTTAAATGAATGAACCATGAGAAAATTTACCTTGTTTTTTGTTTTTATTTTGACTGCGGCGATTGTGTTTGCCCAAAAACCGGTAGTTGCGCCGGTATGGGAGCACTCCGTGAACAGCACGGCCGTATGGGAGGGTGACATTCCCATTGTTCCGGGGGTTGTCCCCGACTGGATGGGGAATTTGACCGAACGGGGCATGGCTTTTTATGACGGAAAAGTCTATGTTATGTCCAGGAAAGTTAATCCCCCGGTGATTCAGGTACTTGATGGCGAGACTGGTAACGCACTCACAACCATCCCGATTGATACTTCGGTAGTAAAGGGAGGTACCTTTGCCGTTAATGATATCTCCGTAACGCCGACGGGAAAGATCCTCTTTGCCAATCTCTCCACCAATTCACATACGCAGCCTTTCAAGGTTTATATGCTCACACCGAAGAGTGATGGCGGCTATGATCTTTCCACCCTTCTCTCCTGGAATTCGAAGGATACCATCGATGGTGTGGCGCAGCCTCTGAAAAGGCTCGGAGACGGATTTGCCTTTTACGGGGATGTTTCCGAAGAGGGTGACGGCTATGTTATTGCCGGGGATGCGAACGGTTCAGCACCTGAGCCACTGGTTTTCCGCTGGAATGTACAGGCCGGGGTGATGGATCCTGAACCACAGGTGATCGTCCTCAAAAGTGTGTATCCCCCTCCGACGGGTACGGCAGTAGCCAAACTGGGGCTTACCCCCAAAATTTTCCCGCTCGACAACGATCATTTCTGGGCTGATGGCCATTCCACCTATCCTGCATTGTACAATATGCAGGGAGAATTGCTTTCCACCTTCAGCGGCCCCCAAAAGTTTCTCAATCCCGGTATTTCAGGGGTAGTGTTTTTCTCCTTCAAAGGGAAGGATTTTCTTCTGGGACCTACCACGAGCCATGCCAATGCCAGTGCTCCTAATGCTCCCAAGGCTGCTTTCCAGCTGTTCCACATTCCGGGAGGAGGGGCTGAAGAGGCTGACTCCATTGCCGTTTTCCCCGAGAAGGGACTGGGTGCCAATTCGAATGCTTCCTACGCCGCTCCTGTAGCCGTTGATGTGCAACCCAACCAGGTGATGATGTATATGATGTCGCCCAACAACGGGATCGCCTGCTTTAAACTGGCCATGGAGGAAGATGAAGTTATTATTGACCTTTCGGGGATTGATAGTGAAACTGCCCTGGCCGATACCCTGGCCGATGTGCCCGGTGGTGCAGTTATTTTACTTGCCCCAGGGAAGAAATACACAACCGGTGGATATGCCTTTGACAAATCGCTTGAAATTAGAAGCGCCGATCCCGAAGCCACCGATCTGCCTAAAATAGATTGTACTTCCAATTTCAATGTTGCAGCCAATGCCAACATTGAATATATTGTGTTTAAAAACCTTTATTTTTCAGGAACTTTCGATGACAGGTATGTCTTCAATCCCAATATGTCAGATCCCTTTACGATCGGTGAGATCAAATTTGAGAACTGCCGCATGCACCGGCTCAGGGGTATCACTCGCTTCCGCGGGCCTGCTGCGGCAAAGATCCTGAAATTCACCATGAACAATTGCGTGGCTGACAGCATCCGTGATTATGCAGTACTGACCCTTGACACGGATAACGGAGTTTCAGTGGATGATATCGTAATAACGAATTCAACTTTCTCGAGATGCCGTAATTTCCTGCAGTCCAGGATGCAGTCCAATTCTGTCCTGGTTGAAAACTGCACGATCAGTGAAGTGCCATCTACCGGTTCCAATTATATGTTCAGGTGGAGAGGCGGAGCAGGAAATGCCGACATCACAAACGGGCTGACCATCCGAAACACAATCTGGGGTCATGCCTGGGATGAGGCGAATTCGGGAGGCTTTGCCATCCGTGGACACAATGGAGCTCCCAGTCTGGCGAATACCACCGTCAACATCGAAAATGTCTTTAGCACGAATCAGTTTGCCTTTGTCAGTGGTTTTGAACTCTCCAATTTCCCGGTAGGTAATTATGCGGGAACATCAGCTGATCTTTGGGTAGATCCCCTGGGTGGGATGGATTTTCATTTCAAGGACCTGAACTTTGCCGGGGCTTCCACAAGTGGAGATCCCCGCTGGCGGTCATCAACCGGGATCGACGATATTCGTTTAACTCCCGGTGAATACAGGCTCTATCCGAATCCCGCACGCGAAAGGGTGTTCATCAATGTGGATAAACCCACCGATGTGGGAATTTACTCCATCTCAGGCAGTCTGGTGATGACCCAACGCGTGGAATCCACCAATGATCCGGTTAATATAAGTTCCTTACCCAAGGGCATGTACCTTGTCAGGTCACTCAACAGCAATGACTTTGCGCTGAAGATGATCGTGCAGTAACCGGTTCCCGGTGCGGTGTAACCAGTTCTGATGTATAGAAAAGGGCTGTTTGTTGTATGACAAGCAGCCCTTTCATTTGATTATATCCGATAAAGGTAAGAAATACTTTTATTTTCAAATTCTATATAAATGAATATCAATGGAATAGATGCAATTGTATGGCAATAAAAAAAATTCAGGATTTGGTTAAAAAAAATTAAAAAGTTATAATACAAAATAACAAATTTTTGTTTACATTGCGCGATGGAACGGTTGAATGCTGGATCAATCATAACCTATATAATATCAGATTCATATGAATTACTAAAACCAAATCCAAAGTGTAATGAGAACGATCATTTATGTGTGTTTGACGGTGCTCGGGAGTTTGTTATGGCAGATTTCCGGTGCGCAAACGAATGTTGTGCGGGGTCTGGTGACTGATTCCCGGACGAACGAGACCCTTCCGGGGGTTTCCATTGTGGTAAAAGGGACCACGACGGGGACGATCAGCAGCCTGGACGGAAGCTATGTAATCAACGCAGGACCGAATGCCACCCTGGTGTTCAGTTATGTGGGGATGAAGACCGTGGAGGTGGCTGTGAGCGGCCGCAGTGTGGTCGATGTTGCCCTGGAATCCACCATGGTTGATGTGGAACAGATTGTGGTGGTGGGGCATGGTACCCAGAAGAAGGCCAACCTGACCGGGGCGGTCTCTTCGGTAGATACCCGGTTATTGGAAAGCAGGCCTATTACCGATGTGGGCCGTGGATTGCAGGGTTCCACACCTGGTTTGAACGTGGTGGTCCCTAGCGGGGAGGTGGGATCCGACCCGATCCTGAAGATCCGAGGGCAGTTCGCTTCCATGCGCGGGGGAACATCACCCCTCATTCTGCTCGATAATGTGGAGATTCCCTCCATTCAGATGATCAATCCCGATGACATCGAATCAATTTCGGTGCTCAAGGATGCCGCTTCCTCCTCCATTTACGGAGCCAAGGCCGCTTTCGGGGTTTTGTTGATCACCACCAAGAAGGGAGCCAAGTCTGAGAGCGTCAATGTCTCTTATACGGGGAACCTCTCCTTCCAGAACATCTCTAAGAAGATGGAGATGGGGGGAATTGATGCCCTGGAGTATACCCTGAGAGCTTTTGAGAGGGTGGGCGGCACAGTTGCCGGGGCCTTCTGGATGGTTACCCGCGAGGGGTATGAAAAAGCGGTGGAATGGCAGAACAGATGGGGCAAAGTGGTGAAACCCAACGATCCCATGCTCTACGGCCGTGACTGGTATGTCGATGCCAACAACCGCAAGATAGGACTTCGTACCTATGATCCCTATGATTATATGGTGGAGGAGTGGACACCCACCCAGACTCACGGCCTGACGGTAAGCGGCAAGAGCGGCCGCACCGATTATAACATCGGCATGGGATACCTTGACCAGGAAGGGATCATCAAACCCTCCAAGATAGATGATTTCAAGCGTCACAACGGATCGGTCAGGGTGGGCACCGATGTGAACGACTGGCTGAGAGTTACAGGAGGTGCCATGTATTCCAAACGGGTTAAACGGTACGGTTATGCCACAAGCTCGACCACGGCCGACCCCTGGCTCTATATGTACCGGTGGGGCCCCACCTATCCGATGACCACCGAAGACGGTAACCCGCTGCGGAACCCGGCCTATGAGCTGAAAGTCGGCAATACCGCCTTCCAGGAGACCAACTATACCAGCATGAACGGCGGCATCACCGTCACCCCGCTCAAGGACTGGACCATTAACCTGGACTACACCCATGCCAACCAGGAATACATCACCAAGCGCCCGGGGACCCGCTTTACCGCTGGGAATACCTGGACGGCCGCTCAGCCTAAAAACGATGTAAACGGTAACCGGATCTATGTCAACGATGCCGGGCAAGAAGTAGCCGCTAGCACCCCAGGTGCTATGCCGGCCTATAAGCTCGACTACATGACTTACACCTCCGCAGGGGCCAATCCCGATCATGTCTACCGCTACTCTAAGAATGACATGTGGAATACCCTGAACCTGACGACCAATTATGTAAAAACCTTTGCGGATGTCCACAATGCCAAACTGTTGCTGGGGATGAGCCGTGTGGCTTACGAGAATGCCTACAACTGGTCGCAGATCACCCAGCTTATTGACTACTCCAATCCCCAGTTCGACCTGGCCACCGGTAACCAGACCACCAGTGGCGGAGAGGACTGGGAGTCGCAGCTGGGGTTCTTCGGTCGTATCAATTACGATTACAAGGAGAAATACCTACTGGAGGCCAACCTGCGGTATGACGGGACTTCCAAGTTCCCCACCAGCCTGCAGTGGCGCTGGTTCCCCTCCTTCTCGGCCGGATGGCGGCTGGAGCAGGAACCCTGGATGGAATGGGCCCTGC
>ERZ747221.1539-NODE-1539-length-22677-cov-3.857876_pt1 | contig 22677 bp, 19 predicted proteins | sample MGYA00374949_ERZ747221 | MGnify/ENA primary metagenome ERZ747221 (study PRJEB28779, sample SAMN05720172) | bioreactor metagenome | isolation source: Anaerobic biogas reactor | place: USA:Washington, USA | collected 2015-08-08 ... | reverse complement strand
AGGCGAAAGGACGAGCGATGGCCAGCATAACGCGGCAGCGGTTGGCGAACGATTTTCGTGCGTTGGGACTTTCAGCCGGCGATGCCGTGATGATGCACAGCTCGCTCAGCGCGCTGGGCTTGGTCGAGGGCGGGGCTGAGACGGTGATTGACGCGATCCTCGAGGCGATCGGGCCGAAAGGAACGCTGATGGTCCCAGCGTTTCGCGACAGCGTCTGGGGCGATCCAGCGGATTTCGCCATCACCGATGGCTGCCCGTGTCCGCAAGCGTTGTGCCCCAGCGCTCAGCCGGGTTTTCAAGGGGTGATCGCCGAGACGCTGCGCCGCCGGCCTGGGACGCTGCGGAGCTGCCATCCGACGCATTCGTGGGCGGCGCTGGGACCGATGGCCGAGAAACTATTGAGCGGGCATCGCGGTTCGCCGACGCCGTGCGGGCCGGGTAATCCGTTCGAGCCGCTGGTCGAGTTGGACGGCCAGGTGCTGATCCTCGGCGTGCAGGTCAACACGGTTACGCTCTGGCACTATTACGAGGAAATCCTCCGCGTTCCGTACGTCGGCCACTATTGGCCGAAGCAGCGGCATCTGAACCACTGCGTGCCCGGTTTGCGGATCCAGTATCAGTATCCCGGGTTGATGCAGGACGTCTGCCGGGCCGCTGGGATTCTGACCGTCGGGCCGGTCGGCAAGAGCACGTCGGGCCTGATGCGGGCGCGACAGTTCGACGCATTCATGGCCACCGCGATGGCGGACGATCCGTTCTGCATGGTGCTTCGGCCGCCGGACCGCCGGTGCGGCGATCTGGCCATTGACGCGCTGCAGAAAGCCGCGGCGATGCTGCGGGCCTGGCGTCAGGGGCCGAAGCGTCCGCAGCGCAGCTTCGACTCGCCCGTCGAGCCGATCGTCGCCGCCGGACCGGACGACGTGGTTCGGCGCGACTGCCCGGCGTTCGCGGGCGACCACGACGCAGGCGGCCGGAGCGTTCCGATGTGCCGGGCCAATGGCCGGCACCCGGACTACTTCCGGTTCGGCGGCGTCTTCAACGAGATCGGAATCACCACCTGCGGCCGCTGTCCGTGGCACCAGAAGTTTCCCCTGTAATAAGGTAGCTCCAACATGAACGCCCAATTCCTCGCCGGCGCAGCCTCGGGCTCGATCATGCCCGAGCGCGACATGATCGACAACTCGATCCACTCGTGCATGACGGTGCGGTTCGATGAGCCGGGAAGTCCGTTGCGGGCCAAGGCTTTGGCCCTCTCGTTCGGCGAACGGCGGCTGATCCTGATCGCTCTGGATCTGGCCGTGCTCAAGAACGCCCACGCGGACCACATTCGTGCGGCGGTCGCCGCGGAACTCGGAATCCAGTCGAAGGACATTGTTTTAAGCTGCTCGCACAGCCATTCGACGCCGTTCGCCGAACCGCTCGACCGGCCGCATCCGTTTCTCGACTTGATCACCGGACGGTGTATTGAAACGGCCAAGGAGGCGTGGGCCTCCCGACAACCAGCGAGGTTCGGGCATGGCGTGACTCACGTGGTCGGTGCCTCGTTCAATACGCGCGTGCCTCTGCCGGATGGTCGGGTCAAATTCACCCGTGATTTCCGTGAGGGCCTGGCCAGCGGTCGGACGGTCGATCCGCGGCTGAGCGTGGTCCGCATCGACGACGCGGACGGAAGGCCCATCGCCGGGTGGGTGCGGTTCGCCGCGCATCCGGCGTGCGTGATCTTCGACGCTCCGGTCTCGGCTGAGTATCCCGGCTACATGACCGAGCAGCTCGAAAAGACCGTCAGCCGCGGCGCGCCGGTCCTGTTTGGTTTCGGGTCGTCGGGCGACGTCAACTGCGTGCCGATGTTTGGGACCGAGGCGGACTCCCAGCGGCTGGGGCTGAACCTGGCGAACCTGGTCGCTGAGACGTTCGAGTCGATCCGCACCAAGCCGCCGCATCGGATGGCGGTGGTGTCGGGCGAGGTCGATCTTCCCCTCGATCCGCCGCCGGATCCGCAGACGCTGGAACGCGAGATCGCGGAGGTCGAGCGGTTCATCGCCGATCTGGATCGCGACCCGCGGCTCGAGTGGGTGCTGGGCGTCAACTGCAAGAAAGACTGGCCGGTGGAGAAGAAGAAGTCGCACGCCCGTCCGCTGGCCGAGTGGGCCCGCCAGGTGCGCCAGGCGCTGGCCGACGGCTGGGCGTTTCCCACGAGCTGGCCCCGGCGGATCACCAGCATCGTGGTGGACGATCTGGGCCTGGTGTTCGCCTCGGGCGAACCGTTCGTGGAACTGGGCCTGGACCTGGCCGCGCGAAGCCCGCTCGCCGATACTTTGCTCATGGCGATGGGCAACGGCGCCGACGGGTATCTTGGAACCGATGAGGACCGGCGTCGCGGCGGCTACGAGATGTATACGCTGGTCCGCTACTACAGCCTCGGCGACGACCACCGACCGCTGCCGTACGCCCAGGGCGCGGGCGAGAAGTTCGTCCAAGGATGCCTGGATCTAATCGAAGCGTGCCGGAAGCGGTAAGGACGCCGCCAGGCCATCCACCAGAGGCGGATGACCCTACGACGCACTATTCGAGATCGCGGACCACTTGCCCGTCGCGGCGGATAGATTCGTGAGCCATCAGTCCGACGCGGATCGATTCGAGGCCGGCCCGCACGCCGGCCAGGGGTTGGGTTCGCGAGTCAATGGCGTGGGCCAGGTCTTCGATGAGTCGCGGGTCGCCGCCGCCGTGGCCTTCGCGACCGGCTGAGGGTCTGTATTCCATCACGTCGCCGCTGTGGCGCAGCTCCATGGTCAGCTTGCCCGCCCGATCGTCGAGCTTGAGCTTGCCCTTGGTGCCGATGAAGATGTACTCGCGATTGTCATCCGGCGTGTAGTGGCATTCGTCGTAGCTGGCCTTCACGCCGTTCTCGAACTCCATCAGGACCATGTGATTGTCGAGGCAGTCGATCTCGCGGCGGAACGCGCACTGGGTCCGCGGGTGGTCGTCGGGCATCCGTTCGGGGCACGCGTGCCGTTCGCCGCACTGCGGACAGCGCAGGCCGTTGGGCTTATCGCCGCCGAAGACGTCGCGCGAGCCGATCGCGGAAACCTGTTGGACCCGCGAACCGGCGAACCAGTTGATGATGTCGAAATCGTGGCTGCCCTTCTGCAACAGCAGGCCGCCGGTGTTGGCGAAGGTGCCGTGCCAGTCGTGGAAATACCAGTCCGAGCCGCTTTTGACCGAGTGCAGCACCCAGATGGTGGTCAGCTTGCCGATCCAGCCCTGGTCGACGAGTTCCTTGGCGCGGGCATAGAGCGGAGCGTACCGCAGGACGAAACCGACGACGACCACGCGCTTGTTTCGCTCGGCCGCCTCGACGACCCGCGTGCCGCCGGCGTGGCTGATGGCGATGGGTTTTTCCAGCAGCAGGTCCTTGCCGGCTTCGAGGCAGGCACCGGCTTGTGCTTCGTGGGCGAAGTCGGGCGAGGTGATGACGGCGACGTCAAAGTCGTTCCAGGCCATCAGGTCGTCGAACGATTCAAATTCGCGGACGTCGCGGCTGATGCGGCTCTTGAAGAATTCGCGGCCGTCCTGGCTGGGATCGCAGACGGCGACAAAGCGAAACCGCCCGGTGGCCACCGCCCGTCCGGCCAGTTGATCCACGCCGCGGGCCCCAGCCCCTATCAACGCGGTGGTGTATACCTTCTTCTCTTCGGTCATTGATGGCTTCCTTCGCTCTGAGCGTTTCGTAGTCTCTGCTTTCAGATACAAGGGGGTGATTGTACCGCCTTTCCAACCTCTTGTCATAGTGATGTCAAAGCAGATTCGGCACTGCTATGCCACTGGCGATTAGTCATAATGATGATAAATAAAACATTGACGCGATTATCTAATTGTTTGTAGACTATATCTAGACTAGTTGTACACGAGAAATCGAATGCATACGCGACTGGAACCATCGAGTTATCGCAAGGCCCCTCAACTGGCCCAACTGCTGCGCGAGCACATCCGTGAAGGAGCGTTCGCTGCGGGTCAACTCTTGCCGCCGGAGACCGAGTTGGCGAAGCGCTACGGCGTGGCCCGGATGACGCTTCGCAAGGCGTTGGGGACGTTGGCGGAGGAGGGGCATCTGGTCAAGCTGCCGCACCGGGGGATTCTGGTGCCTGAAGAGGGCGGCGGCGTGGAAAGTGACCGGTCGCAGCGGACCGAGCGGCGGGTGTCGATGGCGACGGTGTGGGCGGCGGCGCCGGATTACGGGATCACCAAGCGGCTCGAGGGCATCCGGCGGTACTGTGAGCCGCGAGGGGTGGAGTTTGGGAACTGCCTGTTCGCCACGAACGAGGAGGCGCTGGACGCGTTGGAACGGATCGCGGATTACGGGGTGGATGGGATCATGGTGTACCCGTACAAGGATCCCCGCTACGTCGCTGTGCTGGCGCGGCTGATCGATCGCGGTTTTCCCATCGTGAGCTTTCGCGGCCTGAGCGGTCTGCCGTTGAGCACTGTCGGTTCGGATGACAGCGTAGCGGTGTACCGGGCGGTGCATTTTCTGATCGATCGGCATCGCCGGCCGGTGTATTACATCGGCGAGGTCCAGGACGCCGATTCGTCGCCCGAGCGGCATGCCGGCTATCGGGGCGCGATGGAGGACGCCGGGTTCGGCGATCTGGTCGAGTCGCATACGTGGCGGATGGACACCAGCAGCGTCGATCCGCGGTATTGGCCGATGGACAACAAGTGGCTGCCTGGCTTCCAGGTCGCGGAGAGGTTGCTGGCGGAGGCGGCCTGTCCGATGAGCATTTTCGCGGTCAACGACTATACGGCATTGGGCGTGTACAAGGCGGCTGAGCGGTGCGGTCTGACGATCGGTCGGGACGTGTGCGTGGTCGGGGCGGACGATCTTCCGCTGGCGGAGATGCTGGATCCGCGGCTGACCACTCTGCACGCCTCGACGGAACAGATCGGGTTCGAGGCGGCCAGACTGTTGCACCGGATCATCGAGAGGAAGGCGAGCCCGCCGATCAGCGTACGGCTTGCCGCGGAGTTTGTGGTGAGAGGATCGGCGGGAAATTGTTGATGGTTAATTGTTGATTGCCGATTGCTGATTTGAGGAAAGCACGAACATGTATGGGTTTGCGGCTCCTTCAAATTCGAGGCTCGAAATTCGACATTCGAAATCCTTTACGTTGATCGAGCTGCTGGTCGTGGTGGCGATCATCGCGGTGCTGGTGGCGATGCTGCTGCCGGCGCTGGGTGCGGCCCGTGAGGCGGCCAAGGGCGCGGCGTGCGGCGGGAATCTGCGGCAGATCGGCTTGGCGATGATGGCGTATGCGAACGACAATGCGGAGTATTTTCCGCCGATGTGCAACGCGGAGTGGAGTTCCAACCCCGGAACGAGCTACGCGTTCAAGTGGTACACGAACCTGTTGATTTACGGGAACTACCTGCCGATGCCTGAGTGTTGGACGACCGGCGACTGGGGTCTGCAGTATCACATGCAGGTATGGGGTTTGGTCACGGACGGGGTGTGGCGGTGTCCGTCGGCGATGCAGATCGGCGAAGGCGGCGGCTACGGCGTCAACGAGTCGCACCTGTTGAGCTACGTGAACACCAACAATTACGCCGGCACGATCCAGATCAGCACACTGGAGCAGCCGAGCCGGTACTGGCTGATCGGCGATGCGTGCCGGCCGCCGGACGTGACGTGGAAGGCGGTCGCCTGCTGGGCTGAGACCTGGCAGTACAATCCGGTCTATCAGCAGCCGAGCCGCCGGCATCACGGCGCGGCGAATGTCGCCATGACCGATGGCCACGTGGAGACGATGGACGTCCAGGGCCTGATCGAGGTTGGTCGATGGCAGGAAGTCTGCACCCTCTTCTATCACCCTCCGTACAGGTAAATCATGCCGCAATCACTCTCCGCCACGATCGTGACGTTGACGACCATCCTGTTTTGCGCCTCGCCGGCGACGGCCCGGCCGCAGTATCGCTGTCCACGGGCGGCGCAGCCGGTGACGATCGACGGCGACCTGGCCGAATGGCGGGACGTTCCGCTGCTGGTGCTGGACGATCCGAGCCAGGTGGTGATGGGTAACTGGGGCGGACCGGCCGACTGCGGCGCGAGGGTGTTTCTGCAATGGGACGGCCAGTGCCTGTACCTGGCGGCCCAGGTCAGCGACCAGACGGTCACGCCATCGTCGAACCTCTCGACGATGTGGATGGCGGATTCGCTTCAGTTCGTTTTCGACACGGCGGGCAATCGCGGCGGTTGGGACGGCGACGACTACCGGTACCAGTTTGGTTTTGTGGCTGAGCCGCAGATGTTCATGGAACTGGTGGTGACGGGCAGCGACCGTCCGCAGCCGCGGCTGGCCCGCAACGATCCGGTTTCGCCGCGTCCGCACGGGCTGGTGGATCGGGCGAAGGTCGCAGCCAGGATCGCCGAGGGCTCGTACACGGTCGAGGCGGCGATTCCGTGGGACGAGCTGAATCCGCTGATGCCGATCGCGCCGGGCCGGTGCGGCTTCGGCATCATCGTCAACGACAACGACGGAGAGGGACGAAAGGGATGGATCGGCTGGACGCCCGGTATCGGCGAGGACCGCGGGACCGATGAGTTCGGCGATCTGGTGTTCGTCGGCGATTCGACGCTGGAGCTGTTCGCGGCGACGGACAAGCTCGTTTACGGCGACGGCGAGCAGGCGGCGCTGCGGTTCGCGACCAACTCGGATCGCGTGGTGGAGGCGGCGACGCTGACGTGGTGGATCGACTCGCCGGACGGCCGGATGCCCGACGGTTACGCCCACACGGTTCGGTTGCAGCCGGGCCTCAATACGGTGGAGGCGAGTTGGCCGACGGGCGACCATCCGCGAGGAACGTACACGCTGAATGCCCGTCTGGAACCGGGCGGCGGCACGCGGACGCTGTCGTTCGTCAAGGAAAGCGTGGCGTCGATCCATCGCGGGATCGAATCGCTTCGCCAGCAACACCGCGACCTAGAGTCACGATTGGCGGAGGCCGAGACGGCGGGCGTGAACGTGCAGTATCCGCGGGTAACGTCGGCAGCGGTGGCGATCGCGTGCGAATACGCCCAGTACGTGGCGGCGGAGTACGGGCGAAAGCGTCCGGACGTGGCGTCGCGGATGCTCGATCAGGCAGGCAAACTCGTCGCGCGGGCATTGACCGAGGTGCGGCAACTGGCGGAGCGGCCCGTGCTGGCGCCGCCGGTGGTGGCGCCGCTGGACCTCGATCGAGGCATCACGATCCGCGACGGTGGTTTCTACAACGGCGAGCAGCCGGTGATCCTGCTGGGATTGATGGCGGCTGGGCGGTTTGAGCACCACTTGCAGGTGATCGACTGGTCACCGCGGTTAGGCTTTAACTTCCACAACATCACTGAGCCGATGGGACCGAACCGGCACTTGACCCACCGCGGCGAGGTCATTGCGGAAAACGGCGAGTGGGTTCGCCGCATGCTCGACGCGGCGGCGGCCAACCATCTGGCGGTCGATCTGCATCTCCAGGACCACTACTACCACGGCATCTTCTCGGATGAGTTCCCCGTTGTATACGACGAGAATCGCTGTCCGGTCGGGTGCCACAGCACATACGCTCCGCGGTGCCTGGAGAACGCGAACAACCGCGAGATCCTGCGGCGGTACCTGGAGGTGCTGATCCCGCGGATCAAGGACAAGCCGGCCCTGCTGAGTTACGACCTGGGCAACGAGTCGAAGTACGCCTGTTCGTGTCGGGCGCGGATGGAGCTATTCCGTCAGTGGCTCCGCCAACGTTACGGCGACCTGGATGGGGTCAACCGGGTCTGGGGAACGAAGCTGGCGTCGCTGGAGGAACTGCCGCCCGCGTACGCGGTCGATTTCCCGCCGCACGCGTATGGCCCGGCGGTCTACAGCGAATTCTATCGCGAGCACGCGGCGGCGCGGTTCGACTACGCGACGTTCAACCAACAGCGGTTCATGGACTGGTTCGGCTTCATGCGCCGGACGGTCCAAGCGATCGATGAAGACGCGCTGACCTGGACCAAGCTGATGATGATCGGAGTGCCGTATCAGGAACACCAGCTTTGCGGTGTGGGCATCGATCGGGAGGCGATGGCCGGGCTGACCGAGATCAACGGCATGGACGGCTGTTTCCTCGGGGTGTACTATCCCGACCTGATCGGCCGGCGGACGGAGCGGGCGTATCGCAACGCCCTGTTCTGCGACCTGCTCAAGTCGCTGGCGCCGGACAAACCGATCATGAACGGCGAGAATCTCTGCGCCGATTACAACTACAGCTTCGTGCCGCCCGAGGCGTACCGGCTGGCGCTGTGGGAGTCGGTGATCCGCGGCCAAGCGATGACGGACATCTGGATCTGGTCGGAGGCCCTGCCGCACACGCCGATATCGCAGTACGCCTCGCGGCCGGAGATGATCGACGCGGTCGGCCGGACGAGCCTGGACATCCGGCGGCTGACGCCGCAGATTGTGCCGTTCTGGTCGTCGCCACGCCAGGCGGCGGTGCTGTACTCGCAGACGTCGATCACGTGGTCCAACGCGGCTGAGGGCGCGATGTACGATGTGTACATGGCGGTCAATAACCTCGGGGCGGCGATCGGGTTTGTGACCGAGCGGCAGTTGGCGGCGGGGCTTAGCGGCGACCTGAAGCTCATCATCGTTCCTCGGGCCAACTACCTGCCTGAGGCCGTCTGCGCGTCGCTGCGCGAGTTCGTGAGCAAGGGCGGCAGCCTGCTGATCGTTCCGCCGTCGCTGGAGGCCGACGAGCACGGCCGAGTGCGCGAGCCGGATGAGTTTCTGGCCCTTTGCCGGCGACCGGTCGTCAGCGGCCTATCCGAGCCCGCCGCGTTCGGAAAAGGGTTCGTGTGGGTCTGCGGCGACGACTTTGCCGATCCGAGGAATGAAGAGCATTGGGACGCTGTGTTTGCCCGCGCGGGCATCGAGCGTCCCGTTCGACTCCTGGATGAAGGCGGTGAACCGGCGTCCGGTATCGAGAGCCGGACCGTCCGGATCGAAGGCGGCTTGCTGGCCTTCGTGCTGAACCGCACGAACACCGCTCGCCGGATCACGATCCGGACGCCGCGGCCGATCGAGTCCGTGCGTGATCTGATCGACCGGCGGAAGCTCGCAGGCGACCTGGAATTGAAGCCTCTTGACGTGATGCTGCTGGAAATCACCCTCCGCTGACGCTAAGGTATGGGTCCGCGACTTCGCCGCGAGATGTTCAAGAGGAGACGTGGTATGGACCTTACCGAACTTTCGTTGGATCGCAAGATCGCGCAGATGCTGCTGGCGGCGTACCGGACGCATGAGAACGGGATGGCCATGGCGCGGGCCGGAGCGGGAGGAATCTGGCCGATCGGGATTCCCAGCGATCAGGCCGAGCCGTTTCGGCGGATCATGCGCGAGCTTCAGTCGCAGGCTGACGTACCGCTTCTGATCTGCACCGATTTCGAGACCGGCTGCGGCCAGCGGATCACGGATGGAAACTGCACCGAGTTTCCCTCGATGATGGCCTTCGGAGCGCTGGCGGACGGGGAAGCGGAGGATCTGGCGTATCGCGCCGGATGCGTCGTGGCCGAGGAAGCGGCGTGGCTGGGAGTTCAGACTACCCCGTCGCCGGTCTTCGACGTCAATACCGTGCCGGAGAACCCGATTTCCAACACGCGTTCGGTGGGCGAAGACCCGCGGCGGGTGGCGCGGATCGCGCTGGCGTACACCAAAGGGATGATGAGCCGCAGCCGATTGCTGCCGCAGGCCAAACACTTTCCCGGCGAAGGCTGTCAGCGGCAGGATCCGCACCTGGGCTTGGAGGTGATCGAGGCGTCGCGGAAGGAGATGGAGGAGGTCCACCTGCATCCGTTCGCGGAGGCGATCCGCGGCAGCGTGCCGGCGATGATGACCAACCACGCGATCTACCCCGCGTTCGATCCGGACTTTCCGGCGACGCTGTCGAGAAAGATCATGACCGATCTGCTTCGACGGAAGATGGGGTTCGACGGCCTGCTGGTGACCGACGCGATGGAGATGCACGGGATCACCAACCGGTTCGGCCCGGAAGAGGCGGTCATTCTGGCGGTCGACGCGGGCAATGACCTTATCCTCGAACCGCCGGAGAGCCACCGGTTCGTCGAATGGGTCCGGAAGGCGATCGAAAAGGGGCGGATCGAGACGGCGACCATCGACGCCGCGGTCAGCCGGATTCTCCGGGCCAAGGCCCGCATCGGCCTGTTCGAAAACGCCCTCGACATGCCCGAGCCGACCACGCCGATCGAGCAGCGGAGGCAACTGGCGGTCGAGATCGCGGAAAAGTCGATCACGCTCATCCGCGACGAGGCGAAGCTGATTCCCGTCGATCCGCGTTCGTGCAATCGCGTCTTCGTTCTGGAACCGCGGCATCCCGGCCACACGCTCGAGTGGGGCCTGCAGTTCAGCATCTTCGGCCTGCTGGAGTTCGCGGGCAAGTATCACAGCCGATGCGAGCACGCCCTGTTCGACGCGCAGCCGGCGGACGAGCAGATCGCCGCACTGGCTGCGAAAGCCCGAGGGGCGGACCTGGTGCTGGTCAGCACGTTTTTCCGCAGCCTGGCGGGACAGACGGGATTGCTGACGAGCCGACAGGTCGCACTGCTCAGGCAGGTGGCGGCGGCGGCGAAGCACACGATCTGCGTGACCAGCAACCCGTACGTGGTGGCGGAACTGCCGTCTATCGGCACGCACCTGGCGTGCTACGGGACCAACAAGACGAGCGTAGCGGCGGCGGTGGATGCGGTCTTCGGACGGCTGCGGCCGCAGGGGCGAGTGCCGGTTACCATACCGGATCACATCGATCCGTCGAAGGTCGAGATCATCGCGCACGACTGAAGAAGAGCGGCGCGGAGCACACGGAAGAAGATAAGCCAGGAGTCAGAAGTCAGTAGCCAGAATGGGAGAAGCGGAGGAGTCCGCTGAGGGTGACAGACCTACACGAACAAATCTCTCCTGTCCGCGTGTTCCACGTGATCCGTCCCACTCTTTCGGGTGTCGTCAACCCGATCAGCCGACGGTTTTGGGCGTCTTCGGGTGGTTGGGCCCGAAGTGCTTGAGGATGACCATCGGTTCCCACCGGCTCGAACAGGCTGTAGCGCACGAAGCGGCTGCGCGAGTTGAGGGTTTCATACATCACAGGTGCACCAGATGGCTTTTCGCCACCTCGAACTGATACGGTCGAAGATCGCTCTCGAAGCGAAACCGCTTGCTCATGGCGACTTCCTTTTGGCCAGACGACGGATGAAGGTGAGGCGCTCGCGTATGAGGTCCCAGCGGCCGTCGGTCAGCCACTCTTGCGGCACGAACGTGCTTTCCATGGCTGGACCGACGCACACGACCTTGCGCCACTCGGGCAGCGTCTCGAGGGTCATCGTGCCGGTCGGGCAGAAGGTGATGCCCGAGTAGATCGCCCCGGCCATGCGAACAGAGTCGCGGGTAGGCCGGGCGAGGATTTCGATCGCCGGGTAGCCCTCCTCCGCCAGCACCCGCATGTACTCGGCGACCGGGCCGGCGGGCATCGGCAGGATGTTGAGCATGGCCGGGGCCTCGGCGATCTTCATCAACACGTGCTCGTTCATCGCGGTTTCTCCAGGATCGGCTGATCGCCGTGCCAGCGGATGCGCGAGAGGTAGATGCCCTCCTCGAGGGTCTTTTCGTCTCCAAAAGTCCCGCGGTAGCAGAGACGTCCGGCTTGGCGGTTGAGCCGCCGGGTCTCTTCCTTGCGGTCGGTAGTCAGCCACCACTGCCCGTCCTGGTCCTGAATGATTTCGGTGGCGTGGAACGGACCCATGCAGTAGAGCCCCCTTCCGACGAACCACGCGCTTTTGCCGCGGCAGGCGACGAACGCGGTGGGCGTGCGGCTGATGGAGTGCCACAGGCCCGGTCCGTAGGTGAAGAACAGGTGCCAGACGCCGTCCCGTAGGATCACCGCGGGTGACTCGATTCCCATCGTGCCGCGAAGCATCGGCGCCGAGCGGAACACGCAGCCCTCGTCGTCGAAGCGCTTCCAGTCGGTGGTCGAGGCCAGAGCCACGCAGCAGTAGCCATCCTGGTCCATCACGATGTAGTAGATCAGGTAGACCCCGTCGATCAGCATGACGTGCGGGTCTTTGCACGTGCTGCCGGGACAGGCCCAGGCGGGCGGGCTGAGGGCTGGGTTGTCCGGCCCGAGTTCCCAGTGCGAGAGGTCGTGCGACCAGGCCAGCGACATGCCGATGTAGTCCTCGCCGCGCACGTCGTAGAGCATGCCGTAGCGCCCGCCGCAGCGAAAGAGCGAACAGACGCCGCGAGTGACCATGTCGAAGCGGCCCTGGGCCTCGAAGAAGACGTTCTCTTTGAACTTCAGGCTGCGCAGGTCGGGTCCGACGGCGTGGCCGTTGCCCGGTTCGACGGTGTGTCTGGCTGCGCCTTCCCAGTCGCGCTGGGAGAAGCATTGGACGTACTGGTCGCTCTTCCGGATGTCGCCGGTTACGTAGTAGAGGTGCCAGTCGGTTCCATCGTGGATGAACGAGTGATCGACCTGGTAGAAACCCGGCGGCGGCTTGAATACGTGCGTGGTCACGTCGTCGAAGGCGAACTCGGTCGAGGCGAAGAGTTGCTTGTGAAACGCCAGGAACCGGCGTTCGAAGTCTTCCACGCTCATCGAGACGCCAAAATCATCTGTAAGGGCCATGTGGTTGATTCTCCTGTGCCGACGGCGACTACGTTCATCCGACGAAACGGAAGCTGTACAACTCGGCGTCGGCGACGCTGAACTTCAGGCAGCAGCGCCGCCCGACCAGTTCGCCCAGATCATCCTTGCGGTTCCATCGCACCGGAACGGCCACGCTACGTTCCTGCATCTTTGGACAATCGGCGGCTGTGTAACCGTCGATCGGCCGGTTCTCCTCGTCGCGCACCTCCACCTGCACAAAGCCGTAGGTGTTCTGCATATTGACCAGCAGCCGCGGTGCGGTCACCTCGATCGGCTCGGTCAGCACGAACCCCGGATGGTGGGCGGAGAGGGCCACGAAGCGGTCGACCGCCAACGAGGCAACGCCCAGGTAGTTGTGGGCGGTGGCCCGGCCGTACCGATCCGAGTTGCGGGCGGTGTAGTAGATGCAAAGTCGGTCGCCGCAGCGGACCGGCGGGTTCAGCGAGACGTTCAGCGTTTCGCCGTTCCAATCGCCCAACTCGCCGACCGGCAGGAACCGCTGCTTGCCGACCGGCAAGTGATAGTCGCGCCCATCGCGACTGGCGGCCAGGACGATCTCGATCCCTTGCGCCTGCTCGTTGGAGACACCCAGAAAAGCCAGGTATTGATCGCCATAGTTGAACGGCAACATGCCCCAATGCTGCCACGAGAGCCCGAAGTTGGCCTCCTCGCCCAACACCATCGCGCGGCCGTGGCGCGTCCATCCAACGAGGTCCGGGCTTTCGAGGATTTCGATCAGCCGGACAAACTCGTTGAGCCGGTTGCCATCGCCGGTCATGCGGTTGGCCCACATCCACAGCCGGCGGCGGCCGTCCCAGACCACCGAGTAGGTGTCGCCGCCGTCGCGGATCTTTCGCGGCGGCGACCACGTCAGGCCATCCGACGACTCGAGCAGGTAATAGCCGGTCAGGGCACGGAGCTTCTCGAGCCGCGCCGCTGGGAGCTGATCGTTCCATACCTCCAGATGCTGCCCCCACGCGAACATCCGGTACGGCCGCTGAGGGTCGGACGGATCGAGCAGCACCGCGCCGCGAAGGTCGTGGATCGCGTCCGGGTCGCCCTGGGCCAGCAGATCGCCGGTCAGGAAGATGTTGTTGTCCTTCGAGCCGCGCCACTCGACCAAACCCAGATTCGGGCGTTGCCAGTGCAGGCCGTCGTCGGACTCAGCGACGCAGGCCATGACTGCCGACGGATAGTCGCGCGGGTCCATCTCGGTGTGGTTGCCGAAGCACCAGTAGTACATCCGCAGCCGCCCGGTCCGTGGATCGGGTACGACCGAACTGACATACGGGCAGAACATCCGGCCATCCTCCCATGGGGCTTCGGGCCCGCCGGGATGCATGATCGGTTCGGGCGAGTTGGAGACCGCAGCCAAACGGCGACGCAAGCCCCAGATCTGTCGAACCTCCACATCGTCGACAAACAGGTGAAGGTTCGGATCGCAGTGGTCGGTGGTGAAGTTGGCCATCGTCTTGGCTCCCGTCAGGGAATGTAGGCCCCGTTCGATCGTAAGGCGTCCTGAAGCCTGGCGGATGAAACGTCCCGCAGGGCTTCGTTTTCCGTCGTCGCGATCGCCGCCGCGGCGCCCGCCGCTTCGCCGGTGGCCAGGCACGTCGGCATCACGCGAAGCGAGGCCAGCATCTGACGATCGCAGCTTATGCACCGCCCGGCGGCCAGCACGTTGTCAAGGTCGGCCGGCCGCAACGACCGGAAGGGGATGCCGTAGACCTCGCCCGGCCGAGTCCGGCGGTTGTAGTAGAGCTCGTAGTATTCCTCGCGTTCCTCAGCGGTCGGACGTGAGGCGTGAAGGTCAATCGCGTAGTCGTAGACGCACACGTCGTCCTCGTGGCGGTGCGACTCGAAGTAGGCCCGGCCGGTCAGGCGAAAGTCGCCGACTATCCGCCGCGTTTCCCGCACCCCCAGCAGCGACGCCAGATTCACGATCCGGGCCCGCTCGAAACCCGGTACCGTATCCTTGAGGTAATCGAGCAGTTCGTATGCCGTCTCGCGTCCCTCGATGGTCGCCCGCGTCAGGTCGTCGGGGTCGAGGCAGTCCACGTCGTAGACGTGGTTGTAATTGAACACCATCACGTCGGGGCCGAAGATGTCCTTTTCGCCGCGATGGTCCTCGGGGTTGCGCAGGCGTCCCTCGCGTTTGCCGCGGACCAGGGCCTCATTCACTCGCTTGGGATCGCCGAGGCGGGCGCGGTCGATGTTGCCGACGGTGAAGCAGTAGGTGGGAGGCATGGGCGTTTCGGCGACCTCCACCGCCGCCCCGGCTGCGGCGCACAGGTCCGCGTCACCGGTGGCGTCGATGACGATCTTCGCCTTCCACCGTTCGGGACCCGCCTTGCTCGCGGTCAGGATCGACTCGACGCGGCGGCTGCGTACCTGGGCCTCGAAGAACGTGGTGAAAAACCGCACCCGTACGCCCGCCTCAAGGGCCATCCGGTCGAGCACGAGCTTGGCCTTTTCCTTGTCGAACAGCTTCCACCACTGGTTCGGGCCCAACCCCAGCAGGGCGTCGGCCCGGTCGAGGCGTTCGACGAATTCCCACGCCAAGCCGCGAATCCACGGCGGGCCGTGGGGGTCGTTGTAGTTGTACGGAGCGAGCGCAGGCACCAGGCCGCACGTGCCCATCCCGCCCAGGGCCGAGGCGGACTCGATCAGCACCGTGCGGGCCCCGCCTCGCGCCGCGGCGATCGCCGCGGCTGTCCCGGCCATGCCGCCGCCAATTACCATCACATCACATTCATGGTCGGTCATGGTCATGTACGCCGCTCGCATATTGGTCAGACGGAAAAGGCGAACACCTTCGCGGTAAACGCCCGGATGCGGATCGCCTCCGTCTCGCCGACACCGGAAAGGTCGCTGCGCCCAGCCCAGCGGACCACCTGGTCCTCGCTGTCGCCGGTCAGGCGATCGCACTCGGCGAAGGAAAAACCGGCGATCGGATCGGCGTCCGGGTGCAGGCGCGACGGGATGGCCCGGATCAGTTCCACCGCGACCCAGCCGCCGGGCTTGCAGCGGTAGTTCAACCGCAGCTCATTGCGCCTGCGGCCGACGGTGGCGATGGTGAACCGCCCTTCCGCGTCGGCCTCGACCCCGCAGAACCGGTTCGGCCGCCAGCGGGCAAAGCGGATCTCGCCCGGCCGCTGGGGCATCACGCCGCGCGAGTTGTGCAGCCACGACTCGCCGCGATACGGCACCGCCCAGTAACCGTCGGGTAGTTCGACCAGGCCGCCGAACGCGCGAACCTGACAAGACTCGCGGCCCTCGGGCGGACCGACGGGAATAACGGCGCGGCGCTGCGGCCGGTGCCAGATTTCGCCGTCACGGCTGAAAGCGATCTGGGTGTCGCAGTGATCGGTGACCTGGTGATAGATCTGAACGAACATGCCGAACAAGTCGTCGCAACCCGGATAGCGGAAAAAATCGCCCGCGTAGAACGAGACGTCCGGCTCGTCCTGCGGATCGGGCGTGTAGATGACTTTGGCGGCGGGCCAGTGCCAGAAATCCTTCGTTCTCGACAAGCCGATGGCCCGTCGGCCCATGCCGCCCACACGGAGATAGGCGAAGTATTCGCCGCTCTTTTCATCGTAATGGGCGGCATTGGAGCTGTCGGCGGGCATGTCGGCCAGGGGTTCGGGCAGCTTTTGCCAATGAATGCCATCCGGCGAGACCCAGCCGGAGATCCAGTGCCGGCTGACCACCTTCGGGCCGTCATACGAAGGGCCGCCGTACTCCATGGCTTCAAATCGCCGATAGGCCTCTTCGCCGCTGAGGCGCTCGTTGGTCTCCGGATCGAAGTTGGCCCCTTCCTGACCGATGGCTTTGAAACGTTCCTCCGGCCGACCCGCTGGGTCGATGCACGGCCCACCGGTCGGAGCGTCGGCCAGCCTGTTGTTCTGGCGCGAGCCGCGGAACTCCACCTGGCCCAGTTCCGGCCGTTGCCAGTGATAACCATCGTCACTGACCGCGTAGCCCATCCCGCCCAGACCGGGCTCGCGGGTACCTCCCAACGAGGCTGCGGTCTGGTTCGAAGCCGGGTGGGCTGCGTACAGCAGGTGGTACCGCCCGTCGGCCCGCCAGACTTTCAGCGACTCGATGCAGCCGCCGCCTTCCCAGTCGTCCTGAGCCACCAGCAACGGCTCGGTCTTGAGACCTTCTTCGACCCGCAGAGCGACGCCCACCGGTCCGTCGTAGAGATCGTAGTGCCCCTGCCGATCGACTCCGCGGTTGCCCGGGTAGACCATGGACCAGTCCACCAGCGGGGTCCACTGGCCCTGACTCTCCCGCACCGATACCGCCCGTTCGCCCTGGGCGAAGTCCTTTGGTCCGCTCATTTGCACCAGTCCTTTAGAACCATCAAGACGTCGCGCCCTTGCCGTACTTGGCCCGGAGCCAGGTAACAAAACCGTACATCGTCCCGCTGCATTCGAGGTGGGCCCGCATGGTCCGTTCCGCTGCGGCCACGTCGCCCGAGGCGACGGCTTGGGCCACCGCCTGGTGATCGGGCGGCGGCTCGGGCGGCGTTTTGGCCGCCGCCTCCACCGCTTCGCATCGCGAGAGCTTCAACCGATAGATGTCCAGCCGGCCCAACTCGTGGCGCAGCCGTCCGCAGCCGGAGCACTCGGCCACCAGCAGGTGAAAGCCCTCATCGGTCCGCGAAGTGCCCGGTTCGCCGCGACGCACCGCCTCATCCAGAACCCGTCCCGCCTCGATCAACCGCTTGGCCTGATCCGGGGTCATGAACTCGCAGGCCAGCCGGGCGGCCTGGCACTCCACCGCCACCCGCCACTGCAGCCACCCCCACATCTCCTGGGCGTCGATCCGGCAAAGCTGCGTGCCAACCCCCGGCCGCGAGAGGACCACCCCCTCCGCCTCCAGACGCTTGAGCGCCGTCCGCACCGCCAACCGCCCAACCGCCAACCGATCCGCCAGCCGCCGCTCACTGATAATATCATTAAAACTGATATCTCCAGCGTGAATCAGATTAAGAACAGCCCGATACGCCTGCTCAGCACTGCTGTCAATCGCCATTTCCACCATGCGATCTCCTGGTTGCGCAAGTGGTTAACCAATTGGTAAACCACTATAACCGCACGAACGGCATCCGTCAATGGGTTCTGAAGCACAGGTAGTTTTTCTGGTGCGTCGAAACGACGCACCCTACTTATCTCCGCGTCTCAGCGTCTCTGCGGGAGATAGATCGCCCGAGATTCTAATGCCGGAAATGCCGGGTGCCGGTGAAGATCAGGGGGATCTTGTGTTCGTCAGCGGCGGCGATGACTTCGTCGTCGCGCTTCGAGCCGCCGGGTTCGACGATGGCTTTGACGCCGACCTTGGCGGCCTGGTCGATGCTGTCGCGGAAGGGGAAGAAGGCGTCGGAGGCCAGCACGCAGCCGCCAGCACGGTCGCCGGCCAACTCGGCTGCGACCTTGGTCGACATGACCCGCGACATCTGGCCCGCGCCGGTGCCGGCGAGCGTGCCGTCCTTGGCCAGGACGATCGCGTTGCTCTTGGTGTGCTTGCAGATCAGCCAGGCGAACCGCAGATCGCGCATCTGACCGTCAGTCGGCTTGGTCTTGGTCATCACCTTCCACTGCGATTCGTTGAGGCTCTCGTTGTCGCGGGTCTGGGCCAGCAGGGCGCCGCGAAGGCGCTTGAGGTCCCAGCCGGCCAGCGCAGCTTCGTCGAAGGCGGCGAGCGGCGTGCCGTCCCAGCCTTCGACCTTCAGCAGCCGCACGTCCTTGCCCCACGATTTTTTCGTGGTGAGCACTTCGAAGGCGTCGCCGGAGAAATCGGGAGCGATCACGATCTCAGCGAAGAACGCGCCGGCCCCGGCGTCCTTGCCGTAGTACTGGAGGCTGTTGACGATGGCGTCGGCGAGCTTGGCGTCGACCGGACGGTTGACCGCGATGATGCCGCCCATCGCGGCGTTGGGATCGCCCAGGTAGGCCCGGCGGTAGGCTTCGACGATATCGGCGTCGACGGCGGCTCCGCAGGGGTTGGTGTGCTTGATGACGCACACGCCCGGCTCGGTGAACTCCATGACCAGTTCGAGGGCGGCGTTGGCGTCGACGAGGTTGTTGTACGAGAGTTCCTTGCCGCCAAGCTGCTTGATATGGCCCCAGCCGGTGGGCACGTCCCTGGCGTCGATGTACAAAGCCGACTTCTGATGCGGATTCTCGCCGTAGCGCAGGTCCGGACCGGCCTTGGTGAACGAGGCCAGCAGCTTGCCGGGAAACGGCGAAGTTTCACCGGCCTCCGGGCGATCCTGCCCGCCGAGGTATTCCTGAATATAGATGTCGTATTCCGCGGTCATGCGGAACGCCCGATGGGCAAAGCCGAGCCGCATCGTCGGATCGACCCGCCGGTCGTTCTCCTTGAGCGTCTGGAGCACCAGCGGATACTGGGCGGGCGAGGTGACGATCAGCACGTCCTTGTGGTTCTTGGCTGAGGCCCGCACCATGGTCGGGCCGCCGATGTCGATATTCTCGATGGCCTTCTCGAACGTGCAGTTCGGATCGGAGGTCACCTGCACGAACGGGTAGAGGTTCACGCACACCAGGTCGATCGTGTCGATCCCGTGCCTGGCCAAATCCTGGCGGTGGGTTTCCTTGTCGCGCTTGGCCAGAATGCCCGCGTGGATGCGCGGGTGCAGCGTCTTGACGCGGCCGTCGAGCATTTCGGGAAACTGCGTGACGTCCTCGACCGGCGTGACGGGAATGCCGGCGTCCTGAAGGGCCTTGCAGGTCCCGCCGGTGCTCAGGAGCCGGATGCCGAGTTGATCGAGCCCGCGGGCGAACTCGATCAGGCCGGTCTTGTCGTACACGCTGAGCAGGGCCGTCTTGATCTGGACTTGCGACATGGTTGTGCCTCCGTGTTCCGCGGCCTAAAGCGAGATCAGGTCCGCGAGTTTGACGTTGAATTTGGTTTCGATTTCCTCGAGCCGCCCAGCCCGCTGCAGATCGTCGTTGATCCGCTGCCCGAGCGACAGCACGTACGGCCGGCCCTCGAGCCGGTCCCGCAGGTCCTGCCGCAGCAGGTCCCACCGCCCACCGTAGAATTCCTCGTTGCAGACGATCAGGACCTTGTCCTGCTCGGTCAGGGCCTCGACGATCCGCCGGAGTTCATCGGGCGGTTCGGCGTCGGGGGCTGGTTGTTCACTGGCATCCAAGGCCATGATTTTGTCGGCATCGGCATCGAAAAGCTGGCAGAACCCTGGATGGCGGAACAGCGAGCAACCGGCTGCGACGAACCCGATCAGTCGGCGGTCTGGTCGACGGCGCTCAGGCTTTCCGGCTCGAAACTGATCCGGCGGATGATCCGCTCCAGCAGATACCGCTCCAGCCGCTCATCCCGCCCCAGATCGACCCAGTGCACCCCGTCCCCTTCCTTGAGACGCTGGCCGGTATAGAGCGGGACGTTGTCCCGGAAGATCGTCAGCGTACCCGAGGCGGTGGTGACCTGCCGCTCCAACTGACTCTTTCGCTGGACATGCACCAGCACGTCCAGGTCGTAATGGTCGTCGGCTGGGACGAACTGGATCTCGACCTGGCGGCGCACGGTGTGCAGGGCGCTTTCAGCCCACTGGCACCATCCACGGGCGTCGGCCCGCCAGAACTCGAACGGCTGCTGGGAGACCTCCGGATGGCTCAGGATGATCCCAGCCCGGCGGTTCTGGAAGTCCGGCTCGAAGTAGTGCTCGCGGAGCACGTCGAGCACCTCGTCCCAGACCAGGTCGATCTCGGCTTTGGGAATGACGACTTCCGGCTTCTCGACGCCGGCCGTCCAGTCGGTGCCCTCGCAGCGGGAGCAACCCGTGATTATCAGCAAAAATGATGCAACTGTAGTCGCAAGGATTATTCTCATGGGCAAGATCATACCCTTGCTCATGGGCGGGTTCAACAAAAAACAGGCGGCCGAAGCGGGTTGGGCGCCAGAGATTTCCATTGACAAGCTCCGACCGACGCGGTAGTTTGTATCTGATTTGCGATCTCTTTATGCGGGGAAACAGCGTGAGGCGACAACATCCTGAGGGTGGGCTTTCAGGATAATCGACGGCCAGGGAAGGTCCTGTGTGGGCATGATCCGGCGCGTACTGCGCAATCAGGGTGCCTTTCGGCGCAGTGATCGCATCAACCGGATTGACTGCTTCTTCGACGGCGTGGACCGAGGATCGACTGGCGGCATCGGGGCTTGTACCTGACGCGGCCGATCCGAGGTCCGCGACGGTCGAAGGGCGGGGAGACGAGAGCCGAGATACGCGTCGAGTTGGGTGTGGGTTTTCCTTTCTAGGAGGAGGCACATGAACCGTTTGATGGTGGCAGGTGTGTGCCTGCTGCTGGCCGCGAGCTTCGCCGCCGCGGATTGGGATCCGATCGAGTCACAAAATGCACTATCCTCAGATGCCGGACATGAACGGCTGGGATGTGCGGGCCACGTACTACGCCGGTCTGGCCGATGATTTCCTCTGCGGCGGAACCGGTCCGATCACGGACTTCCACATCTGGACGTCCTACAAGGGCGACGTGGCGCTGTTGCCGAGCGACCTTGAATTCATCCACACGGCGATTTACGCGGACATCCCGGACCCGGACGGCGCAGGTCCCCTCTACAGCATGCCCGGAGCGATGCTGTGGCACCACGACTGGCAACTGGACCCGGCAATCGGGACGTTCAGCGTGGCACTCGGCCCTGTGATGACCGCATTCCGGGATAGCCAGCCGATGGCGGCGTCGTCGGGCCCCGCGACCTCGAGATGCAGCACGCCATGGGCATCGGGGGCGGCCCCGCGCAGGCTGACGGCGATCTCCGTGGCATCGCCCTTCTGAGCGCCGGGGGCAGCAGCGAGGGTCAGGCGCTCGACACGCTCGGGCAGCAGGGCCCACAGGCGGGCGTCGCCCGGCATCATCGTCGTCTCCACGCGGTCGGTATTGCCGATGTAGCTCCCCGAACGGCAGTCGTAGAGATGGCCCTTGTGCGTGAAGGTCACGGCTACGGCTTCGGGCTCCCAGGATGCGTAGGGGTGTCTGACCGCGAGCACGTACTCGTTACCTCCGGCGGCGAACACCGATGTCAGCACCTGATCGGGGATGCCGTCGCCAGCCGAGAGCACGGCGGGGCGCCGGACTCCGGCACTCTCGAGCAGCGCCCACACGGTCGCCCGCACGCCGACACCCATTGGCCCGCGCATGTCCTTGTAGCCTTCGAGCGTGAGGTTGAGCAGCGCCGCCGGTCCTGTGCCGCCGCCGTGGCGCATCAGCACCGGCACCCCGCCGGCACTCTGGGCCGCCTCGGCCGCCGCGGCGGCGATCCCCTGGTCGCACGAGACCACCGGCATGAAGCGGTCTACACCGCCAACGACCATCTCGAGCCTGACCGGGCCCTCACGCCTGATGCCGAACAGATCATCCAGCCGACCGTGCGGGAGCGGGGCGCCGCTTTCGGTGCACACTCACGTCAAGGACCAGCGCGGTCTGTGGCCCAACCACGAGTTCCTCACTCCCGGGGAAGGGCCGTTCGACTATGTCGAGTATCTGCGGGCTATGGACGCGGCCGGTTACCAGGGCTTTATCATGGCAGAGGTCAGCTTTATGCGGCAGGCCAAGGCCGACTATGAACCGTTTGTGCACGCGGCGTTCGCTTACCGTGTGCTCGACTATGCCTTCCAAGCAGCGGGCGTGTCCCGCGATCCGAACTAGGCGCCCGTCGGCCACTACTTTGGTGGAGGTTGCCCGTGGCAGATGATAGTTACCTGCTCTGGCTAGTGAAGCATACCGCGACGACCTGGTGGCACGACTCGGCCGACCCGGTGGAAGTGGCCGGGGGTCTGGCGCACGGCGCGAGTGGGGTGACTACCAACCCGGTGCTGACCAATCGAGCGCTACGCACGCATCCGGAGCGGTGGATTGAGGAGATGCGGGGGTTGCCGGATGAGCTGAGTGGCGAGGTGCG
>ERZ747221.1517-NODE-1517-length-22923-cov-4.517158_pt1 | contig 22923 bp, 31 predicted proteins | sample MGYA00374949_ERZ747221 | MGnify/ENA primary metagenome ERZ747221 (study PRJEB28779, sample SAMN05720172) | bioreactor metagenome | isolation source: Anaerobic biogas reactor | place: USA:Washington, USA | collected 2015-08-08 ... | reverse complement strand
GCATTTCGGGATGCAGTCCGGTGGGGATATCTCAGCCGCAACCCTGTTGACAGCGCCGACCCACCGAAGACAGGTAGTGACCAGCGAGGTGAGATGAAGACCTGGTCGGCTAAGGATCTCAGGAAGTTCCTGGAGTCGACCAAGGATAGCCGTCTCTACCCTCTTTGGCACACTATGGCTATGACGGGACTTCGGCGAGGCGAGGCTCTTGCTCTTCGTTGGGAGGATGTGGATCTCAAGACCGGCCGCATCTCAGTCAGACGCTCGCACGTGCCCATTGGAACGAAGGTGATCGTGACCCAGCCCAAGACCCGTCGCGGTACCCGGCTGGTGTCGATTGACCCCGGCACAGTGACGGTTCTCAAGAAGCGGCGCCAGCAGCAGATGGAGGAGAGGCTGGCCTGGGAGGGAGCCTGGAACGACACCGGACTTGTCTTTACCCGGGAAGATGGTTCCATGATTCACCCCGAACGGGCGACCAAGAATTTCGCCTCGGCTGTCAAGAAGGCCGGGGTACCGGGCATCACGTTGCACGGTCTTCGGCATACGAACGCCACGCTCGCCTTGGCCGCTGGCGTCCACGCCAAGATCATCTCTGAGCGGCTGGGTCACGCTACTGTCTCGCTCACCCTGGACGTCTACAGCCACGCCGTTCCTGCGCTTTCCGAGGAGGCGGCTAGCACTATCGCAGCGTTGGTCATTTAGCGGTTGGGCATTACCTGCCTGCCGCTCCTCGAGCCAACGCCAAGCCAACGCCGCAGTTGATTCTGCCTGGTCGCAGTTGGTCGTCGTTGACCGGTGATACCACTCATGTGCAGGACTGGTTGGTCGTAGTTGGTCGCCGATGCTCGTGGCTGATCGGTCTCATCCACCACTGAAAATCATGGTGTCCCCGGTTCAATTCCGGGTCCCGCCACCTCCATGAGAGGGGACACGCCCCCTCGATGCCAGGACATCTCCAGACCCAGGTCCAAACCGCGTACATGAAGCGCCAGGCCGTTCGGCCCAGCTAGGATCTTCGAGAACACCCCGTTGAGCAGCTCGCGCTGCTCGGCAACCGTCGACTCTCGCCAGATGTCCACGATGTCGAGGTCGAGCAGATACTGCCGCGCACTGCGCCACTCGCTCACCCGGGTACGGCCCTCCATGCTTGCCTTCTCCCTGGCAATCTCCTGGTCAAGCTCCACCATCGCCCTCTGATACTCCGTGGCTTTGGCCTTGAGTGCGGGCGACAGCTCCGCCGACTCCAGCATCGCATCGAGGGCGTGATCAAGCTTAGTGGCCAACTCGGCGCGAGTCCGGGCGAGGTCAGCCAGCCTTCGGTTGCTCTCGGAGTACTGATCCCGCGCTCGCAACTCCGCCTCGACTTCCTTCTCGAACTTGGGAGACCGGGCAAGGAGGGCGAGCGCTGCGAAGATGGTGTGCTCAGCATAGGCGTAGGAACGCTCCCAGCGGCAAGCATCGCAACGGATGGACGGAGAACGTTCACCTTTGGGCCGCCGCATGCGAACGGCTGAGCCGCACTTCACGCAGCGGAGCTGGCCGGACAGCGCGCGTCGTTCACTGAGACGCTGACCTCGGTTCTCACGGGCGTGTCGGAGCTGCATCTTGTCCCACGTTTCTGAGTCGACGAGAGGCTCGTGTTTGCCCGGGTACAGGAACCCACAGCCGGAATCAAGAGCGAGCGCCCAGAGGGCAGCGTACGAGCGGTCGGGGAGAAGATCGATGTTCTTGCGGATCTTGTAGACCAGGCCGATGTAGAGCGGGTTATCGCGCTGCCACAGGATCGTCGTCTCGTTGAGCCCCATCTGCCGCGCAGCCGACTTCTGGGAATGGCCCGCAGCTAGGAGCCGAAACAATCTGGATATCATCTCGGCCTTCTCCGGATCGGGCACCAGGATCCGTCGGCTTCCTTCGCGGTTCTCGAAGACGTACTTGTAGCCGGTGGGCGGGTGCCCGCTCCAATACCCCTCGCGCAGTCGATGGTCGCGGTTCTCCTTGGTCTTCTCGGCCACCTGCTCGCGGTAGAGGGCGCCGAACCGCAAACGAAGGTCGGTCATGAACCTGCCCATGGGCGTGTCCTCGTCGGAGCCCCCGGTCGAGACCCACAGCCGGATACCGCGGCTGCGCAGCTCCTTCATGATGTACGGACCGTAGTAGGCTTCCCGAGCCAGGCGGTCGTGATCGTAGACCCAGACCTCGTCGAAGCGGTCCAGGTTTGCAAGGACCCACTGAATTCCGGGACGGTCGATCTCCCCACCTGACTTCCCCTGGTCCCAGGGGGCGATCTCGTGCTCCAACTCCTCGCCCATGGTCTGCCGGGCTGCAATGTCCATGAGGAAGCGCCGCTCCTGGCTGGGGCAGCTCAGATCCTTCTTATGTCCCTCTTCGTCCGACTGCCGGATATAGCAGACCACCCGTGTCATGCACCCCTCCATCCCCTGGCCGCCGACTTCTCCCACCCGTCAGTCTCCCACCCGGGCCGGACACCAATGATGGCTTGGAAGGAGACGAGAGGGGAGTCGTTTCGGGCCGGCGCGGTGAGGAAAAAGCCCCTCTATGCGACGAAGTTCGCGGGCTCCCAGTGTGTGCGGACTTCGTGGAGAGCGAGGGGGTTAGGAACCACCACTGGGTCCACCGACCGATCGTGGTTGGCAATCCGGAAACCAAGCTGTCCGCGCCGGGCACGCTAGGCGACACGGGAGTAGCATGGTCTGACTGGTCCTGTGGGGGAACAACCTCGGGATGCCGGCGGTCGAAGCTGACTGAGTGCCCATAGCACCCACATTCGCCGCCAGGAGCACCTGCGGCCATCAAGCAGAAGGAGGGCGCCATGCCATTCACCGGAGTGGGGAAAGGGTTGGGCCTCACGGGCTGCGTCGTGGTGGCGCTTGCGCTGCTGGTCTTCAGCGTCGCCGCCTGCACCTCGGACTCCACCGTGCCAACGACGGCGGCGAGTTCCACAACCAGTTCGACCACCACGACAGTCGGTGCCTCCGAAGCACAGAGTGCGCTTCTTCACACCGTCACCGTCTCGGGCACCGGTCACATGAGCGCGCGGCCCGACGAGGCCGTCATCAACATAGGCGTGCAAAGCAGCGGGTCCACGGCAGCGGAGGCGCTCGACGCCAATTCCCAACAGATGCAGAAGGTGCTCTCGCGTCTCAAAGCCGAGGGGATCCCGGACTCGGCCATCGAGACCAGCGATGTGAGCGTCTATGGATATCCCATCCACGATCCCAAGACCGGCCAGCAGACCGGAACCAGCTATCAGGCCTCGAACTCGGCGAAGGTCACCCTGACCGACTTCAGCGCCATCGGGAGCGTGTTTGCCGCCGCAGCCGAGGCGGGAGCCAACAACCTTTCCGGCCCTATCTGGCAGCTCTCCGACAACACCAAGGCCCAAAGCGAAGCCCTCGCCCAAGCCTCGGCGCAGGCCCGTGCCAAAGCCGAGGCGTTCGCCGCGGCGAATGGAGTGACCCTGGGCGAGGTGCTCGTCCTTACAGAGGGCTACTCGTCGCCTGTCTACTACTATGGCGCGCGGGCCGAAAGCGCCACGACCACCGCCGGCGGCGCGGTGTATGCTCCGCCGATCAACCCGCAGAACTTGGACATCTACATCAACGCGACCGTCACGTATCAACTCAATCGCTAGACGGCTGGTGCTCGGCGGGCACTACCCACGACTTGTATCGGGCAGAAGGGGGAGAAACAGACTGGCTCGGTCAGCTCAGGCCCTTCTTGTGGCCCTCCTCATCTGACTGTCGGAGGCGACGCCGGGGTGGAAAGCGCAGTCGCCGATGAAGGGAGGCTACGCGTGAGATCCAGATGTCTTACTTTGGCAACGGTCCTTCTCTCTGTGCTCCTGGCCGGAACCAGCGCCGCCCTCTGGGGCTGCGGGACGGAGACCGCTTCTACCACCTCCGAGCCCAGTCCAGCATCCAGCATAACTGCGTCGACAGCCGGTTCCACGGAGTCCTCTTTCGAGGAGACATGGGCGGCGAGCCTGGCGGCGCTAGAGGGGTTGGGTCCAACCAGAGTGAGCATCGTCGAGACCACCCAGGGCCGGGCTACGGGAGACGAGATCCCGCCCGAACAGTCCAACTTCGGCCCCCAGACTGAGGAGGCCGAGCAGTTGCTGGACATCACCAGCGGACGCGCCCGCTTGACGGTACACACCTCGGACCAGATGGTCAGGACCACGGTCGTACGCGGCCAAGAACGGATGAGCACCATCAGCCAACCATTGACGAACTCCGACTTGGTCTCGGTCAGCCGCTACATCTCGCTGGAGGCACCCGAGGGTCTGCCTCTGCCTCTCTGGGCCGGCAACGCCGTCGGCCCGACCCAGGGCTACGCCGACCTATTCGCAGCCAACACGAGTGGAGCGGGGAGACCGCCCGCCGACGGCAAGGTGGAGCCTCAACCCGATGGGAGCCTGAAGCTCACCTGGGAGCACTCCGCCAAGGGCATGACCTCGGCCCGGGCCCTCGTGCTGGACTCTAACCAGCTGCCTGTCCGTGTCGAGATAGCGGCGGAGGGGACGCCGGAGGAAGGCGATCTACAAGGAATACATCTCGAATACTCGACGACCATTGAGTACCAGTATGAGCAGGTCGCCTCTTTCTCGGACTCGGATTTCTCCCTTGACGCGCCGGCCAATGCCTACCGGGAAGGCGTCACCTATGAACTCTCGCCGGAGCGTCCCTGGAGCGAGCGGGCGGAGTGGGGGCAGTATTGGCTCGGGGAGGCGGTCGGCGACTGGAAGCTGACCACAGCCGAATACGCACTCCACGAGGATAGTCCCGAGCTGGGTTCCGGCGCTGAACCCCGGGACGAAGGGGTCTTCCTCATCTACGAGCGACCGGACAAGACCAGCCCCAACGAGAACATCCAGATGATCGTGAGACAGCCCGAGGGCCGTTACTTCGAGGATACGCGCAAGTTCGCCGAAGATCGGGTGGCCTCCGGGGACTGGCAGCGCCAGGAGATGACCCTGGCCAGCCAGCCTGCCACCCTCTATTCGGGGTCGCTCGAAGGCGGAGCCGACAGCCATATCGATTCCATCTACGTATTCTTGCCGGATGCCTTTGTGAATATCCAGGTATGGGCTCCGGTCGATCCGCTGCGGGTTTTGGAGGCGTTGTCGCCAATCGAGTGAACGACTGGGGCATCGCCCCCTGGTACTGGCTGATGCCCGTGGCTCGTCTCTTCGCCTCCGTCTAGGGAGTCGGCTCCGTGTCACCGTCTACGGGCTCCTCGTCATCGACGAGCGGCAGCCCACGCATGGGCATGCCGCCGCGATCGGAGGCCTGCAATTCCTCCATGATCCGCGCCCGGGAGAGCACCGTGCGATAGACATAAGGGCAGATCTCCGGGTGGGCTTCGAGGGCCTCCGTGATCTGGAACACCTGGTACTCCAGGAAAGTCTCCGGCGGAACGCCCAGGGCGTCAGCCATCAGTTCCATGGCCCGCGGCTGCAGGCGGATGGTCCCCGTGATCATCTTCCGAAGTGTCGAGTAGTCATACTCCGTGATCCCGGCGCAGAAGGTGCGCAAATTGATGCGGTCCTTGGGCAGCTGCTGCTTCTCGCGCAGGAGATCGGGGAAGAGGTCATAGAAGGATCCGCAGCGCGCGGGCACCCGACCACTCACATCTGGCTCAGACATGTTTCCCGCTCTTTGCGACCGAACATTTGTTCGCCATGCTCCCACCCTCTTCAATCTGTCCGCTGCCCCTGTTACGATGAGGCACGCTCCTTCCCATCTCGTGCCCCGGAGGTGCGTCGGCATGGGTAGGGTGCGAGGAGAGGAAGGAGCGATGGGCGGCACGAGCGGGGGGACCAGGGACGATGTGGCCACCATCAAGGAGGCCAGCCGGCTTCTTGCGAGCGTCGATCCCAAGAGCCCCTTGGCCGCCTGGTCTCACGCCAACGCCGCCCATATCAATCGGATGCTTCATGACCTTGGGCTCGCTGACGAAGACGCGCCGCCTCGGCCAGGAGCGTGAGGTCCTCCAGCGTTATGAGCCCGTCGCGCATATCCCGCTCCACCTGCTGCCAGGCCCGGTAAATACGCACCTCCAGGAAGTATTCCGGGTCTAGAGCCAAGGCCACCGCGATGTCCGACATGGTGGTCACGGTCTCCTCGTTTATCTGCCGCCCGCGCTTGGCCTTCAAGTAGCGGTTGATGGTGGCCTGGTTGTAGGGGGTGAGGTAAGAGAGGGCCTCCTGTGTCAAGCCTCGTTCCTCCATGATCCGGGCGAGCGCCTTTGCGAACGGCTCAAGAGTCTGCGCACCTGACTCAGCCACGGCTCGTCATCACCTCCCGACCCCAAAGACACCCCACGGAGCTTGCGTCTGTCCGACCGGTGAGGTAACGTACCATCACTGGCATTACCAACGCTGGTATGGCACCAGAGAGAGACCCAGGAGGGCCGGTGACGGTGGAAGTCCAGCTCCGCAGACGGATGGCAGAGGCGAATGAGAAGAGGCGGGCGGCCGGTCTTCCCGAACTGACCCAGCGGGCGCTCGCTCGAGCAGCTGGGGTGGAAGAAGCCCGCCTGAGCGAACACCTGAACAACAAGCGCCTACCCTCCTTACCCATCCTCGCTCGTTACGCCGAGGCGCTCGGCTGCTGCCTCTGCGCCCTTATCTGCCCTACTACGGACGCGTCCACCATGCCACAGGTGGAAAGGAACTGCAAGTGCGGAAAGCATACGACTAAAGGTGGAACCTGGTGAACACCGGTCCTGGCCTACGTCAGTGGGAGGGCCTCTCGGAGCGGGAACGCCTGGAGATGAGGAAGGAACGAGCCATCCGGGAGTCGCGTGAAGAGGCTCGACGGCTGGCTCGGGCCCGGCGCTTCCGGCGCATCCGCTCGCTCACCTTGCCTCAGGTCGCCTTCATGGCGGCCGGACTCATCTTCGCCTTACTCCTCGCCCTGGCGGCGATCCACTGACATGCAGCAAGGAGGTCCCGCATGAGGCCATAAAAAGAGCCGCTCGGCAAAGCGGCTCCGGAACCTAAGTCCACCCGCATCGTAGCAGGAGGAAAGAGCGAGATGCAATCTACTCGACCATATGGCATCAAGGGCGTGACCGACAACGCCCGACCGCCGGTCATCGTCAAAGCCAAGATCGGCCGCAAGAACGAGAAGGGCTATCCCGAGAAGCTGGACTACATCAGCTTCGTGGAGCCGGGGGAGGAGGGGACCCCCTGTGCGGCCTTCGACGTCCTCGGCACCCGCCCCCAGAGCTTCCTGGGCGCCTTCCCGAGCGACGAGACCGAGACCTTCGTGGACGCGGCCTGGAAGCGCTACGGGAAGTCGGGTCTCAAGTGCCGGGGCGACGGCGAGATCGGTGTCGATCGCGAGACCGGCGAAGAGCTGCAGTGCGCCGGCGAATACAGCAAGGACAACCCCGAGACCCACCTCTGCCCCCATGCCCGGCCCATTGAGAAGACGGTGAACGGCGTCCTCAAGAAGTACCCGCCCGAGTGCAAGCCCACCCTGTCCATGCGCCTGGTGGTCCCGCTGGCGGGGTCCATGGGGCTCGTCCAGTTAGACACCGGTGGCGCCGCTTCGAGCGTACCCACCCTGTGGTGGCAGCTCGCGCAACTTCGGCGACTGGCTGGAGGGGAGCTGGCCGGAGTGGCGGTCAAGGTCGGCATCCGGCCCTTCACCACTAAGTTCGGCACCTCCTACGCCTGGCATCTGGAGAACCCCAGTCCGGAGGAGCTGCGCGAGCTGAAAGAACAGTTCGACCAGATCGCTCCGGCCCGGGTGTTCGAACGGGCGGCAGCCCCCAAGGAACTGCCCCCCATGGACGAGGCCGTCGAGCAGGACGTCTACGGACTCCCCGACGAGGCCCTGGCCGATGAGCGCCAGATCGAGCCACCGGTGGAGGAGAGAGATCCCCTGCCGGAGGACGCGCCCCTTCCCGACGAACCCTTCACCGGTGACGATCCGCTGGAGGTCGGTGTCCCCGGCGAGGTGGTCCAAGCCGAACTCGCCTACAAGCGAGCGCTCGCAGCCTCGCCCATCCCCGAGGCCAAGAAGACGGCCGCCATCGCCGTCATGGAAGCCAACCGCGCCAAAGCCGATGCCGACGGCACCCTGGAGGCCTACGCGGGCTGGCTCGCCCAGATTACCGATCGGGTGCCGAGGGCCGCGGCATGACACCGACACTTACAGACACCCGTACGTACACCATCCGCCAGTCGACCCTGCGTCATCTGGAGGAGCACTGCCCGGCCATGTCCTACGCCCTCTCGGTCGATGGCTTGGAGGGCCCTTCCGGACCGGCTGCCTACCGAGGCCAAGCCATCCACGACTTCTTCAGCCGCTACGCCCAGCACCTGTTCGCCAGTGGTCGGCAGACGGACTGGAGCGCGACCGAAGTGCTGCTAGAAGACGTGTACCGAAGCTTCCCGGCCCTCTCGGAAGAGCAGCGCCGGGACGTGTCCGAGCAGGCCCACAACGTGGTGCGTGCCCTGGAATACCGGCCGGCCTGCTTCTACGGCACGGAAGAAGCCCTGGCCACCGACATCACCTTGGCCGATGGGAGCATCTGCACCGTCACCGGCCGCCTGGACTACCTGGAGATGGGGGACGGCGTGGCCCGCATCTTCGATGTGAAGTCGCAGTACAGCATCTGGCCCGACTCCCGGGTGAAAGACGACTTCCAGCTCAAGACCTACGCCCTCTTGGTGCTCGACACCTTCCCTCACGTCGATCGGGTGGAGGGTCGGCTTCTCCTCAGCCGTTACGGACTGAGCCTCCCACAGAAGGGCGAGGCGGTCTTCTCGCGGGCCGACACCGACGAGTTCAAGGCGCACCTGGGCTACCGGCTGGCCGCCCACTTCGCCGGTGACCTCAAGGGAGAGCGTGTGCCCGGCACTCACTGCCAGTGGTGCCCGCTCAAGCGGGTGGGCAAGTGCACCCTCTACCGCAGCTACTGGGGGACTACACCCCCGCCGCCCCTCAAGGACGCCCAGGCGCGCAGGCTGGCCCGGCAGGTCATCGTGCTCGAACAGGCTCGGGAGGAACGCATCGCCCTTCTCAAGGAGTACGTGAAGGAGGCCGGTCCCCTGGCGGTCGGAGCGACCTCCCAGGCGGAAGTCTTCGACTACCACCCGAGCGAGTCGGAGGAGATCAGCCCCAGCGACCTCCTGCGCATCCTCGAAGAACACCGGGACCTGGTGGGCGAGCAGCCGCTGGATGAGCTTCTCACGGTCAAGAAGACCACCAAGACCTACAAGGCTCTGCGGCATCACCGGGATCTGGCCCCTGACTTCGCCGACGCCATCACCGTCAAGAAGAGCACCAGGTTCGGCCACAAGGCACGTGGAGGCGACGATGAATAGCCTCCTCACCCCGGTCGCCGCCGTCCCTGGGCTCAAGCGGCAACCGAGAAGACGCTACCGCGAGGTGTGCGACGAGTTCCTGGCCTCCGGTGAGCCCCAGGTGAGGCTCGACTGGCAGGCCTTCGCCCCGGGGCGCTCCCTGATGAGCGTCACCAACTCCTGGCGCACGTTCTTCTCCGACCCGGCCCGCGACTCACCCGAGGGGGTCCGGGTTGTGAAGCGCGGCGAGGAGCTGTTCCTGGTGCGGACGGAGGCCGAGAGATGAAGAGCGACTGCCCCGGTCTTAAGCACGAGTGGGAGGGCGCCGGCATCTACTGCCCCAAGCGCGCCCCGGAGGAACCCGAGGACGGCGACTGGGACGCCTTCTGCGCGGCTTGTCTGGCCGAACGCGACGACTACTTGGGTCGGCTCGCCGACTGGGCCGCTGAACGGCGCTCACTGGCAGGGAGCTGCCCGTGACCCCAGACGCCTTAAGAGAACAGGATCTCGAGGGCCTTCCGGCCCTCGGGGTTTTAGCGGCCTGGCGCGTGCGGGTGGGGTCCCGACTGCTGGAGAAGGAGCTACGCGGTCTTGCTGAGATAGAGCCGCCCGAGGGGGCCAAGGAGCGGACCTGGGAGAAGGCCCGGCGTGAGATCGGGAGTGGTGCGATCGGCGAGGTGCCGAGATGAGGGGCCGCGACCTCGAAAGGTGGCCCTGGCTCGCGGAGATGAGGTCCGGTTGGGGGGCCACCCTCGCGAAGGAGCTACGCGCGGGCACCATCATCGACCTGGGCCCGGTGGGCGCGGCCACGATGACCAATGTCCCCAAGGTCAGGCGTGATCCCCGACTGGGGCCCAAAGGACAGCTGACGCTAGATGGGAGGACTGAATGAACACGAGGACCAAGTCCACGGCAGTGCTCACGCCTGTCGCGGCCATCCGGGCCAACTGTCTGGAGTGCTGCTGCGGCTCGGCCAAGGCGGTGCGCGATTGTGAGCTAGCTAGCTGCCGCGTTCATCCCTACCGGATGGGCAGGCGCCCTACACCCGAGGAGCGACTGGCGTACGAGAAAAGGGGCACTAGGCTGGCCAGTTTTGACGCGGATGAGGACGGTGAGGGGTGAGCCCTCCGATGAACTCAAGCAGGGTGGGGGTGGCTCCGTGACTTACGAGAGCCAAGTGGCCCAAAGGATGAGCCGCGTGCGTCTCGGCAAGAGCGCACAGAAGAAGATGAAGAAGATCGTGCGTGCTCACCTCATGGTGGTTCAGGGCTACGGCCTGGAGCGCGGTATCGACCCCGAGCAGCACGAGATGGTGTTCACCATCGAGCGCGAGCCGCGAGTGGTCATCGTGGCCAAAGGGACGGGCACGCCTGTCGGGACCATCAGCCTGGATGAAGCCATCGACCTCGCGATGAAGGGTCTCCAAGCCTCCATGCTCATCGGCGCACTGACAGGTACTCCGGTCAAACGCTCCGCTGTGAGCGCGTACGCGAAACCATGAACTGCGCGAACAAAGGCGAGGCACGTGCGTGAACCCTATGTGTGCACCATCCCATCCGTCCCTCCCTCCAATAACGTCTACCAACGGCTGCACTGGGCCAAGCGTGAACGCGTGCGCAAGGAGTTCCAGGAGCAGCTCTGGGCTGTGCTTAACGAGAAGGGCAACCGGTGCCCGCGGGGGCTCGAACGTGTGGAGCTTAAGGCCGTCCTTCACTTCACCGAGCGGCGGCGCCGGGACTCGGACAACTTCGGGGCGACGCTCTGGAAGTTCGTCCAGGACATGCTCGTGCGGGAAGGGGTCATCCCTGACGACACCGCCGATCGCTGCACGTCCTACGCGCCGGGGATTCTCCTGGCCGAGTCCGAGTACACGCTCCTGGTCGTTCAACCATGTCGCGATGGCGACGATCGCTGACCGGGGCAAGAGGACCCTGGCGGCGAGAGAGGGGGAGGGATGCAGAGGCAGATAACCAACGCGTGCCTGCCCGCCGCGCGGAAGCCGCCCAAGTGGAGCATTCCCGAGAGCTACCAGGGCATCCATATGCGTTCCCGCCTGGAGGTGCGCTACGCCAGGTTCTTCGACCAGCACCACATGGCCTGGGCGTACGAGCCCGAGGGCTTCCACATCCTGGGCGTGCGCTACCTCCCGCACTTCTACCTGCCCGAGGTGCACACCATAGTGGAGGTCAAAGGGGTCCTTGACCCCATCGACGTAGCCAAGCTTGCGGCCCTGGTGCCGGCGGCAGCCAGGCAGGGGGTGCTCACCATTCTGGCGGAACCGGGCGAGCCGGTGAGGTTCCGCCTCTGCCGCCCCACGCCGGAGATGGAGTCAATCGCCGTCTCTGACCCGGCCTACGCCGAGGTCTGTTCGTGGGAGTTCAGACCCCAGTGCGACGTCTCTTCCGACGCGGCCCTGGTGCGCTGCGCCACCTGCGGTCGCTGGTACTTCATCGATTCGAGCATGTCCTGGAAGTGCACGGGCTGCGGAGCCTACGACGGGAACATGACCTTCGACCTGGTACACCCGGGCTCGCCGGGGTGGTCGTGCCACGACTGTCCGGACTGTGGGGAGCGTGCAGCATGAGAGCGCGAGGCATCAAGCCCAGCTTCTTCACCGACGAGGCTCTGGTGGAGGTGCCCTTCGAGGCCCGCCTGCTCTTCGTGGGGCTGTGGTGTGCGGCCGATCGCGAGGGCAGACTCGAGGACCGGCCCAAACAACTCCGCATCCAACTGTTCCCCTGCGACAGCGTCGATGTCGATGGCCTGCTGGATCAGCTCCAGGGCGAGAACCTCATTCTGCGCTACCAGGTGGCCGGCGCCCGCTACATCCAGGTGATCAACTTCAAGAAGCACCAGCGGCCGCACCAAAACGAGGTCGAGAGTGTAATCCCCGGGCCCGAGGACTGCCCACCAGAACCACAAGGAAGCACAACCAAGGTTGCACCCGAGGACGACCAAGGTTGTGCCGACTCGGACCTTGGTGTGCCGGACTTCGCTCTGACTCCTGACTGCTGTTTACTGACTGCTGATTCCACTAAAACCATCTTGTCGGAGGAAACCCCCGACCAGCCGCCCCAGACGAAGGCCACCCACTCGTCCCTGGTCAAGGCCCGCTTCGAGCACTGGAAGGCCACGTTCCCCGAAGAGACGGCCCGATTGTCCCTTACCGAGGACCGCAAGCGGGCCATATCGGGACGACTGCGGGAGGGGATCGCCCCGGAGACCATCGATCAGGCGGTCACTAACGCCCGGGCGGATTCCTGGTGGAACGGAGCCCAAGACGGGGAGTGGAAGGCCGACATCAAGACCATCTGCGGCAAGGGTTCCACGGTCGAGAACCTGGCCGCCCGCTCCCGGCACCCCACGAGCGGTCTTGCACGCCTACGCGCCCAGTACGGCGGTGAGCCGTGATCGCCCCGGACGAACTGCTCACGCGCCTTGACGGCGTCAAGCGGGCCGGCCAGGGCTGGAGCGCCCAGTGTCCCGCCCATGAGGACCGCCGGGCATCTTTGAGTGTGGCCCAAGGCGCCGACGGTAGGCTGCTCCTTCACTGCCATGCCGGCTGCGATCTGGAGCGCATCCTCGAGGTGCTGGGAGTGGACGTGAAGGACCTCTTCCCCGACGACGGCAAGGGCAAGGCCGAGATCCTCGCCACCTACGACTACACCGACGAGGAGGGCAGGCTGCTCTTCCAGGTGGTGCGCTTCTACCCCAAGGACTTTCGCCAACGCCGACCGGTCGCGGGCGGAGAGTGGGAGTGGAGTCTCAGGGACACACCGCGAGTGCTCTACCGGCTCCCCGAGGTGCGTGCGGCCGTCGCGGCCGGTCGACGGGTGTTCGTGGTCGAGGGCGAGAAGGACGTCCACACCCTTGAGGCCTGGGGACTGGCCGCCACCTGCAACGCCGGGGGCGCGGGCAAATGGCCCCGGGAGTGCTCCGAAGGCCTGCGCGGCGCCCATGTGGTGGTCATACCCGACAACGACGAGGCCGGCCAGCGACATGCCGAACTGGTGACTGCAGCTCTCGCGGGCATAGCCCTCGACGTGATGGTGCTGAAGTTGCCGGGCCTAGACGCCAAGGGCGACGTCACCGACTGGGCGCGCCGGGGAGGCACCCTTGAGAAGCTGAAGGAGCTGGTCACCCGACCTCCTCTCCCCGAAGGCGTCATCAACCTGACCGAGGCCATACGGAGCGTGAGCGCCTGGGCCCGAGAGCCCATGCCCCGAGGCATCGACTACCCCTGGCCCGGGGTCACCACGCTTACCCGGGGCCTGCGCCCCACCTGGCTCGCCTTCATGGCCGGGTATCCCGGACACGGAAAGACGGCCGCCGCCATCGAGACGGCGGTGTCGGCGGCGAGACAAGGTAAACAGGTGCTCTTCGTGAGCTTGGAGATGAGTCCCGATGAGATCGCCATCCGGGTGGGGCAGCGGTTCGGCCTGGATACGGGACGGCTCTACGGCGGCACTCCCGACGACACCGACCGCTACGCCTTCGAGCTGGCCGAAGGCATGCCTTATCACCGGCTCGTCAACATCTGTTACCGGGGCAGTCTCGCCGAGGTCGAGGAGATTGCCCAGGTCATGAAGCCGGATCTCGTCATCGTCGACTATCTGCAGCTCATGGATATCGGCCGCGAGTCCCGGGTGGAGGGAACTACACGTAACTCCCACGGACTGAAAAGGCTGGCCCAGAAGCTCCAGTGCGCGGTCCTCTGTCTCTCCCAGCTCTCCCGGCCCCAGGAGCGGGTGAAGGTCTACACCCCCGGCATCTTTGACCTCAAGGACTCCGGAGCGATCGAAGCAGATGCCGACCAGATCATCTTCGTCTACCGTGAGCGCGAGCCGGGGAACAAGACTCCACGCGAAGAGGGTGCCTTCATCGTCGCCAAGGCGCGGATGGGCCGCACCGGCATGCAAAGCTTCGTCTTTGACGGAGCCACCCAGCAGTTTGAGATGAAGGCGGTCGCCGAGGAACGGGCCGCCATACAGGGCTGGAGCGTCTACCAGGGCGGAGGGGAGCCGTGAGCGGCCGCCCACCTGCGACACCTGCAGCACACAAAGAAAGGGATCCGGGTCTGGAAGAAACCATCGGCGAGATCAGGGCCCGGGCCGGGCGACGGCGGCACGGTCGGATCCTAATCGTGCTGGAGCTACTCGACGGTCGAGTTGCCCGGCGTCACATTGAGGAAAGCGCTATGACGCGCGAAGACTACGACCGGTTGATGCAAGAGCGGCCATGGACCCGCGGGCGAGGGAAGGAACGGCTTTGATCGCGAGCGTGCTGGCCATCAATGACAGGCGTCGTTCTCGGGCCTGGTATCCGAATCATCGCCGTCTATCGACGGGGATACTCGGGAGGGTGATCCATCTGGCCCACGCCGATGAGGAATCCTGGCGGGCGGCCAACCCGCCTTGGATCGCGGAGCCCCCGCGGAATTCTCGACAGAGACCACGGCGTGACTACGAGGAGTGGGCATCTACTTGCCTTCGCCAGAGTGGGCCCCATCAATCGCCCTGCGGCTGTGGCGCCAGCTGGGGACTGCGTCCTGCGACGCCGGAGGAGATAGCCGAGCGGCGGTTGTGCAAGCTGTGCTTTCCGGACGGACGAGGCGACTAACCAGGCGTCATGACCTCCAGGGCAGCGGCAAGCGCATTCCGTGGGTGCTCATGCCCCGGATGGCGACCAAGGGTCTCGAAAACCGTTGTGCCTCTTTGAGGTCCCGGGGGTTCGAATCCCCCTCTCCGCTTTGGAAAGCCAAGACGGCACTTTGGGGCCCGGCCCGTGAGGCCGGGCTCTCGCGCCCTTCAGGCGAGTTCGGGGGCAAGTCGGTGGCAAACTCGACGGCACTCATGGGTGCCAGACGGACAGAATCACACGCACGTCTTCGCCCAGGAGATGACCCCATGGGTGGGGGTCAGCCGCTTCACACAATGGTGGAATGCTCAGTGATCGTCGAGCCATCTCGCCGATCTTGACCCCCATTTACCAAGGCGAACCCGGTGTGGAGGCACGTCGGCGACAAGGTCGACAGGAGCAAACAGAACGAGAAGGACAAGAGCGCCAGACGACGCCACACCACCGGCTACGACCCGCATCTTGCGCAACGAGATTTGCGACTCCCGAGACTAGAGCGTCCATAGGCCAGGTACACTTACACACAAGAACGCTACACCTCTCTTGAGAGATGAGGAGACGACGTCCTGGACCTGTCTTTGTCGCCATACCTCATAGTCCTTGTGACAGGAGGCCTGATCCTCCTCTGCATCGTTGGCAGCAAGATCTCGGAGCGAGTTGGCGTACCAGCCTTGCTCGTCTTCTTGGGGATCGGCATGCTCGCCGGTTCCGACGGACTGGGTGGCATCGAGTTCAACAGTCCGGCCGTGGCCAACCTTGTGGGGACCTTCGCCCTCTGCCTTATCCTCTTCTCCGGGGGTTTGGACACGAACTGGCGAAGCGTGCGCTGCGTTCTTGGCCGAGGAGTCACTCTCGCCACCATAGGAGTGGCGATCACAGCCGGTCTCATGGGAGTCTTCGCCTGGCAGGTGCTCGGCTTCTCCTGGCAAGAGGGTCTCCTTCTGGGAGCGATAGTCTCGAGTACCGACGCAGCTGCCGTCTTTGCCCTCATGCGCTCCCGCAAGGTAAGCCTCAAGGGTCGACTCAGGCCCCTCTTAGAGCTAGAGTCGGGCAGCAACGACCCGATGGCCTTCTTCCTCACCGTATTCTTGATCGGAGTTGTGAGCGGAGAGACGACCTCCTGGTGGTCACTTCTCTCGTCTCTTGCGATCAGTATGCCGATAGGCTTCCTCGTCGGCCTCGCTGCCGGACTTGCCGCCGGTTGGATCCTCTCCCGGGTCACTCTGGAATACGAGGGTCTGCGACCCGTGCTCAGCCTCAGCATCGTGCTGGTCGCCTACGGGCTAAGCGAGCTGCTTCAGGGGAACGGGTTCCTGACTGTCTACGTTTGTGGAGTCGTGGTCGGCAGCAAGGACATCACTAACAAGCGTAGCCTCCTCCGGTTCCACGACGGAGTCGCCTGGTTGATGCAGATTGTAATGTTCCTGGTTCTGGGATTGCTCGTGTTCCCATCTCAGTTGCCCTCTATTGCTATCGTGGGCCTGCTGGCCAGCGCGTTCCTCATGCTTGTGGCCCGCCCGTTGGCAGTCATGGTTTGTCTCCTGCGCAGCAGGTTCTCCTTCGCCGAGCGGTCACTTGCGGCCTGGGCAGGGTTGCGAGGGGCGGTGCCGATCGTGCTTGCCACGTTCCCGTTCCTAGCTGGGCTGCCGAATTCCAGTCGACTCTTCAACATCGTCTTCTTCGTCGTCATCACTTCGGTGCTCCTCCAGGGTCGGACTCTGATGCCCCTTGCCCGAAGGCTCAGGGTAGACAGACCACTGGATACGAAGCCACGCTATCCACTCGAGATCGACCAGACACCAAGCCTTCACGGCGAGACGCTCGAGGTAGACATCTCCATCGACGCGGCCGTGGTCGGTTCTCGGGTCGCTGAACTCGCGCTCTCCCAGGGCACCCTCATCGTGCTCATCAGACGCGGGGAGGAATTCATTATCCCGCACGCAGATACCATCATCGAGGTCCATGACACCCTGCTGCTACTGGGAACGAAGAGTGGGCTTCATGCGGCCGAGGAGTTGCTCACGAGACGCATAGAAGCGGACTTGTGATGAGTTGCAGAACTCGAGGCGGGGTCAGGAACCTCCTTCTTGGGCGAGAACAGGGCGCTCGTCAGCCTTTCTCAAGCTCTCGCTCGGGGAGGAACGATGGTTACTGGACAAGGTGCATTATCTGCCACGTACCTGCTGACCGAGCCCAGGATTAGGCCAACCAGACCGCGCTGACCCCGTCTTCCCACAACGATGAGAGAGGCATTATGCCCCTCTTCCACCAATACCTTGCCCGGATCACCCCCCAGCACTTCTCCCCCACACGATGTGTCCGGCCTGAGTTCCCGCGCTCGCGCTACCGCCTCGGCCACAATTGCCTCCGCCTGCTCCACTTGGATGCTGAACAGCCCGGGATTCTCTACTACCTCCGGCTTGACTAATAGAGGAGGTTCCCAGACGCAGACCACCCTCAAAGTCCCATCTCGCCTCTGAGCCTCTTCGACTGCGAATTCCAAGGCGGACGCGGCCCCCATAGATCCGTCCACACCAACTGTGATGATGTCCATCGGGTCTGTGTCCTCCCAGTGTCGGCCGTCTCCGAGCGCGCTATGTGCGCTCACGTACCTTATACCCGGAGACGACAGTCATATGCCTGAAGATGCCAGGCGAGACTATGGAGTGTGGATCGTGAGACAGCATGGCGTTCCGAGAGGCAGATGGACTGGACGATAGCCCTGTGGGTCGTCATCTTCGTGGTGGCCCTCCTTGCCTTGGTCAAGTCAGCCGACTGGTTCACCGAGGGCGCAGAGGAACTCGGGATCTTCCTCGGCATACCCTCGTACGTGGTGGGCCTGACCATCGTAGCTATAGGCACGTCCTTGCCTGAGCTGGTCAGCTCGATCTTCGCGGTGGCCCTGGGATCTGCCGAGATCGTGGTCGGCAACGTGGTCGGTTCGAACATCACGAATATCTTCCTGATCCTGGGCCTGGCGGCCATCCTGGGCAGGCGTCTGCTCGTGAGTCACGAGATCGTGAAGATAGATCTGCCGATGCTCGCGAGCTCAGCTGCACTCCTGGGCCTGACTGCCATCGATGGAACGGTTTCCCGGATAGACGGTCTGCTTCTCTTTGCCGGAGCTCTCATCTATGGCGTCTACGGGGTGCGCATGTCCCGGCCTAGCCCTGTCGCGCGAGCCGATATCGAGGCGGCAGTTGCGGAGGATCTCGGACCCGAGCGTGGGCGCCTACGACCGCTGGTGCTCTTCAAACTCATTGGTGGGGCGGCTGTCCTCTACTTTGCTGCTGAGTACACCATCAAGTCAGTCATCGAGCTATCTACACTCCTTGACGTAGGGACTGATGTCATAGCCATATCGGCCGTCGCCCTGGGGACGTCACTTCCTGAGCTGGCCGTCAGCGTGATCGCCGCCCGCCGGGGCAAGCTGGGGATTGCCCTCGGCAACGTCCTTGGTTCGAATATCTTCAACGCCTTTGCAGTGGTCGGTATCCCGGCGCTCATCATGCCCCTTCCCGTGACCCAGCTGGTGCTCACGATCGGTCTGCCGTTCATGGGAGTGGCCACGGTTCTCTATTTCTTCATGGCCCAAGATCGAGAAGTGACGCGGTGGGAGGGAATGCCGCTCGTCCTCTTCTACGTCCTGTTCCTGGGTATGTTGTTTGGGCTGTTTTAGGAAGAGCGACTGTGCATTTCCGGTCCATCCCGCGGGGACCTTGCGAGCAACTAACCTTACTCCGGGCCGCATCCGTCGCGATAGGCGACTCAATCCTGGTGCTCGCGCGCCAAATATGTCTCTTCTCCCCTTTGTGCCGTCTTCACGTCCTTGTTGCCCTCGAGGACGCTCGCAGCCCGGCCTCGGTGTCACGGGCTACGTCCCTCCCTGTGGATCGACAGGTCGAATGGTCTATCTGTCCGCTTCGCGATAGACCGCCCGGGCAACGGCATCGTGTTCGCGCTCGTGAGGTAGTGGGAATATGTCACTTGGGTTTCGTTGGCGGAGAGCAGAGTCTCCCCTCCGGACACCCTGAGTCCTGACAGCCGAACGACCGAGAGCCCAGGAGAACCACTGTGAGCCCTCTACTCTTCGCGGCGGCCCTCATGGCTGCCTTGTCGCTCCGCACGTGCCCAAAGTGCGGTCATAAGCAGCAGGTCAGGCGTTCTGAGACCCATAACATCGTGCGCTGTCACCAGTGCGGCGAGAACATCCCGCCTCGTACGACGGCCTCGCGCGGCCACCAGCCCAGATCCTGATGGCGTTTAGTACCTAGCAGCCAGAGTGGGTCGGAGGCACGACGACAACGGGGCAATCTGCACGACCTATAACACGCTGACTGACTGAGCCGAGCAGCAGGCCGGCGGTTGCCCCTCTCCCTCGGCTGCCGACCACGAGGAGGGTGGCCCCCCGTGCTTTCTCAAGGAGGACCTTCTCGGGTCTGCCGGAACCTACGAAGCTTTCCACGACCACACTGGGGGCCAAACGACCGACTCTGGCCACTGCTTTCTTGACCATGAGTTCGGCACCGATCCGAGCCGATTCTACTACCTCCAGAGCCCGCATCGCCGAAAGCATGACCTCATTCGGCAGCTCCCACACCGTGACAACAAGCAACCCGCAGGACCGAAGCGACGCTTCCTGGGCTGCGAAGTCGAGAGCCCCTTGGGCACACTTCGATCCATCTACCCCAACAACGATAGCAGCCATCATTCACATCCTCCTACTTGGACCAGGTCCTCCACATGCTGGCCAACGACACACCATTACATTGGTGATACCACTCGGCTCGCGCCCAGTCTTTGACATCTGCGCGACCTCAGAAGATCCATCACGCGTTGCGCCTCCTGGGTTTGCACGGGGCAAAGGGCAAATAGACCCCGGCCAGATGCCCGCTGCCCAGAATACCCCCACGAGGAGCGTAGAACATGCCCAACTCCAATTGGCGACTGACCAGAACGACGCCACATCCACCCTCGATGACCTTGTCACTCTCCTTTCAGACCCCGACCGAGGTCTGGATGGTGCCGAGGTGGACAGCCGCCTCCAGCGCTACGGGCTCAATACCATCACCAGGCACAAGGGCAGGGGGGCCCCTTCGCCTGCTCCTATCGCGGTCGCTCAGACTCCGGCGGTCATTTCTCTCTCATAGCCGGATCGGCGATGGTTGTTCTGAGGGGATGGGTCGACGAGGTTGCTTAGCCCTCTCGTTCGGTGCTGTTCGGCTGCACCAGAAACATCATCTCACCCCTCCGTGTTGGCTTCACACCGCCCTGCTACCCTCGGGTGCGCGTCGTAGTCCTGCCCGCACCGTCGCCGGCTTCATCCACTCTATGGTCACCTGCGCGAATGGCAGGCGGCCTGTTACCCTCACTTCTGGCACCTACTCCCCATTTCACAGAAGGAGGTCCGATGCCTGTCAGCTCAAAGGAAATCTCCGCGTCTGAAGTCCATGTCCGTTCAACAGCCCCCAACGACGCCCGTTTCAAGCACGTCGAGGAGCTCCAATCCGCCCTAGAGGAGTACGCCGCGTTCCACGACGGCACGATCGTCCGCAACTACGGCCCCCCGTCCCCGGCCACAGCTGGTGCACGCAGGGGCGACGAGATGGCAGCGAGTCAAGAGCGCATCATGCGCCAGAACAAAGCAATCGATCGTGCCATGCGCCGGCTGGCTGTCATGGCGCCACTCAGCTACCGACTCGTGCATGGTTACTATCGCCGGCCGGGGCCCTCGGGAACGCCCGCAGCCTGCCAGGAAGCCAGAGGCTGGGAGACGGCTGCACGCTACGCCGGGCTCATGCCAACCAAAAGCGATCGGCTCTGCCGGGCAACGTTTGACGTCTTCCTGGAAGAGGCCATCGGCCTCTTGTTTGTCGCGCACCGCGCCAAGCACGTTTTCAGGCCTTGACTATGCCAGTGATGGCATAGTAAGATGACGGCACCATGTGATGATGCCCGAGGTGCACTCGTAATCCGCCGTCTGGTATAGCCTCGGCGGGAGGGTGCGCTCCCTCTGATCCGTTCGCACCCTTCCCGCCCCCGGATCGGGCGCGGACCCCCTTTGTCAGCCGGGGCTTCGTGATTCACCGTCACCGCCGTCCCTCTGGGCGGCTTTCTGCGTTCGGGGGAGGTGGTCGTGGACCAGAGCTTCTCCGGACGCGGGCGGTGCCTGGTCTGCGGATCCCGCTACGGCCTTGAGGACGCGCACTTCCCCTATGGCATCGGCATGGGCCGCCGGAGGAGGAACGTCCATCTCCCCACGGTGACCCTCTGCATCTACTGCCATCGCCTCGAGCACCTGAACGACCCCATCACCATCGACACCCTCCTTCGGCGCGCCCCGGACTACTGGCGGGAGCGGGAGGAATGGGAGTTCGCCCGGCCCTACCTGGAGCGATACCTCGCGCGCCGCAAATACCTGGAGGCAGTGATTGGCTGAGAAGACAAGGGCCTGGGAGTCGCGCGTCGTGGGCTGGGATCTGGTATCGCCTGAGTCCCTGCTTGCGCACCCCGGTAACTTCCGCCGCCATCCGGCTGCGCAGAGGGAAGCCCTCCGAGGCTCGCTGAACGAGCTGGACATCATCGCCCCCTGCTTGGTCAACAAGGTCACTGGTCATCTGCTCGACGGACACGCCCGGGTGGAGGAGTACCTGTCGGCCGGCGTCGAGGGTGTACCAGTCGCCTACGTGGAGATTCCCGAGGACAAGGAAGCCCTCGCGCTTCTGTCGTTGGACCCGATCGCCGCTCTGGCCGAGGCCGACACCGAAGCGCTCGACGCGCTGCTGCGGGAGGTCGTGACCAACGACGCCGGGCTACAGGCCATGCTCGAGGACCTGGCGAAGAAGGCCGGGCTCTACCTGGAGCCCAAGCCGCTCATCGAGGACCCGGGCGCGGAGATGGACCGGGCCGACCAGCTGCAGGAGAAGTGGGGCTGCAAGCCGGGGCAGGTCTGGACTCTGGGGCCGCACCGCATAGCCTGCGGGGATTGCCAGGAGCCGCGGCTGGTGGAGTTGCTGCTGGCCGGAGAGAGGTGCCACGTCTGCTGGACCGACCCGCCGTACAACGTGGCCCTGGGGGACAGCCGACCCCAGGGTAAGAAGTCGCGGGCCATCGTCAATGACAACCTGGGGGACGAGTTCCCCGACTTCGCGGCGAAGTTCTGCCGGGTGATCGCGGACGCGTGCCTGCCCGGGGCTCTGATCTACATGGCCATGAGCGCGCAGGAATGGCCCACCATCCACACGGCCCTGACCGATGCCGGGTTCCACTGGTCGTCGTCCATCATCTGGGCCAAGGACAGTCTGGTGCTAACGCGCAAGGACTACCACACCCAGTATGAAGCCATCTGGTACGGCTGGAAGAAGGGCGCCGGCCGCCTGGTTCCCCTGCGGGACCGGACCCAGAGCGACCTGTGGCGCATCGACAGACCCAAGCGGTCGGACGAGCACCCCACCATGAAGCCTGTGGAGCTGGTCGCCCGTTCGCTCACCAACTCAAGTCGCCCCGGCGATCTGGTGTTCGAGCCCTTCTCCGGCTCGGGCTCTACCATGGTCGCGGCCGAGCAGACGGGGCGGGTGTGCCGGGCCATAGAGCTGGAGCCCAAGTATGTGGCGGTGGCCCTGGAGCGGCTGAGCCTGATGGGACTGGAGCCAGCGCTGGACGAACGCACTGCCGATGAGAAAGTGAATACCCATGGGCGTGAATAAAACATCGTTGAAGAAGCAGACGATGGCTTCGCGCCGCGCCCAGGTGAGTGAGATGCGATTCCGCCTGTGCCTACGCGAGCAGGAGATTGCCGACCGCCTCGGTGTGAGCCAACCCACTGTCGCCAGAGATATACGGGCCCTGCTTGACGGCTGGGGGCAGTCCATCTGGAAACGGGCGGACCTGAAGCGTATGCTTCGGCGACGTACCCACAAGAGACTATCGAATGCTCAGAAAGG
>ERZ747221.1512-NODE-1512-length-22974-cov-3.474298_pt1 | contig 22974 bp, 20 predicted proteins | sample MGYA00374949_ERZ747221 | MGnify/ENA primary metagenome ERZ747221 (study PRJEB28779, sample SAMN05720172) | bioreactor metagenome | isolation source: Anaerobic biogas reactor | place: USA:Washington, USA | collected 2015-08-08 ... | reverse complement strand
GCTGATCTTATACTTAACATTTCGGCTTCGCCATACATACGCGGCAAGCGCCAGGCGCGCATGGAGATGCTTGCAAAGCTTGCCCGTGAAAAGAACATCCCGGTTGCATACGTCAACCAGGCCGGGGCCAATGACAGTCTTATCTTTGACGGTAACAGCATGTTCATAAACGCGAAGGGCGGGATATGCGGACACGCAAAAGGTTTTAGCGAAGACCTTCTGGTCATAGAAACCGATTCGCCCGTACCATGCGAGGTAAAGATAAACGACATCGAAGATATACAAAGGGCCCTGGTGCTGGGGATTAACGACTACATGTCCAAGTCAGGCTTCAGCAAGATTGTTCTGGGACTGAGCGGGGGGATCGATTCGGCACTGGTCGCAGCACTTGCGTGCCAGGCCATAGGACCGGATAACGTCACCGGAATAACCATGCCTTCGGAATATTCATCCGCGGGGAGCGTTGATGATTCGTACGAACTGGCCCGGAACCTGGGCATGTCCGTGGTGGCCGAGGGCGTCGAGGCGTAGGCTCATGGTCTGGGGGCCATCTCCTGGAGCAGGGCGCGTAGGGGCTTCACCAAGGACTCGGATGTGCTATACTGGCGACGACCCAACGTCATGCCAGAGCCACGCCTCAGAACGGAAAGGAGCACCCACCGATGGCCGAGTCCACCCCACAGCCCACCGAGATCCGTCACCTGCAGATCAGCGACCTGGAGCGCATCGAGCGCTACCGCCGCGCCGGCTACGGCGGCTGCGTCTCCGATGCCCTCGCCTCCCTGGGGGTGCGCGACAGCGTGCTCTCCGACCGCTTCAAGCCCCTCCGGCAGGGGATGCAGCTCGTCGGACGCGCCCTCCCCATCAAGCTCCACTCCCAGGCAGACGTGTCCAACCTCCCCGGCGGGCGCGAGGCCTTGGAGAAGGAGTGGCAGATCCAGGGGGAGCACCCCCAGAAGCACATGATGCGCACCGTGGCCTCCTCCGCGCCGGGCTCGGTGCTGGTCTTTGACTGCGGCGGCGACCTGCAGCCGGCGCACTTTGGCGAGATGAGCTGCCAGCTGGCCTACGCCCACGGCTGCCGGGGGATGCTCATAGCCGGCAACTGCCGCGACACGCAGTACGTGCTCAAGATGCCCGATTTCCCCATGTTCACCTTTGGGACGCGGCCCAACGCCTTTGGCGGATGGCGCATCATCGAGGTCGACCGGCCGGTGTACGTCCCGGGGCACCTGACGCACTATGTGCGGGTGGCGCCGGGCGATTTCGTGTTCGGCGACAACGATGGCGTGCAGATCATCCCCAAGGACCTGGTGGATGAGGTGCTGCTGCGCGTGGAAAAGACGTACGAGATCGAGACGGAGGAGCGCAAGCAGTTGGCCGCCGGCATGCCCATCGACGAGGTGTACCGGGTGTTTGGCGTGCTGTAGGCGCACTCTCCCCTTTGACAGCACACTCCGGCGCCCTCAGGGGCGCCGGAGTGTGGTTTTCTGCGGGCATACGGATGGCGTCGAGGCACGCTGAGAAGGGAGGGTAGCGCGCTCGCACCCCTCCCCGCGCCCAGGCGCCTACACCCGCGCCTTGGCGACGGTCTCCCTGGCAAAGGCGCGCGCCCTGGCCAGTCGCGTGGCGTCGGGCTGGCCCTGGCTGTTGTCGCGCTTGGCCATCTGGCGCAGCCCCCGCATGGGGAGGATGGACATGATACGCTTGGTCCCCTTGGAGAGCTGCCCCTGGCAGTCGAAGATGCCCACGATGTTGGCGCGGGCCGCGGCCGTCCGGAACCCCGCCAGCCACTCGGGGAGTTGCGCCTCATCCTCCGGCGCGGCGTGGGTGATAAAGAGCGCCACGTCCCTGCCGGGCTGGCAGTGCTGCTGCAGGAGGCGAACCGTCTTCGGGTCCGGGCCAAACCGCTGGACCGGGAAGCCGAGGAAGCTCAGGTCGTACCCGCTGATGTCGGCGACCTGTTCGACGGGCATGATCTCCTTCTCGCAATCGAGCGCCTCAAAGATCGCTTCGGCGACCTTTTTGGTGTTTCCCGTCTTGGACATGTAAGCGACGAGGGCTTTCATCTGCGATCTCCTTTGCACCACGCGTTCTCGCGGGCGCCCCCTGGTGGTGGCGAGCCTCTCTGGCTCGCTCGTCTGACCGAGGCACACTGCACACCGACCCTCACCGAATCCCGTTACGTCCGAACCGGTCGCGCCTGGCCCTGGTCGGATCGCCGCGGGCAGGCCCGGCGCACGTCAGGGCCTTCTGAACGGTATCAGACGATCGACCCTTGCCGTGTAATCCGTATACTCAATGCCAAAGGCCCTTCCGAGTTGGTCTTCCTCTCTCCGGATAAAGACCGTGACACCCACGTAGAGGAGGGCGGAAACGATCAGGTACACCCACGTGCCCGTCAGCAGCGTCACGGCGGGAAGGACGAAAAACGTCATGCTGGAGTAGATGGGGTTGCGTACGATCCCGTAGGCGCCCGCAGTCACCAGCCTGCCCCCAGAAAAGCCCACGAGCAGCTGGACGACGGCGGTCGCCCAGAGGGCCAGCCCCATCGGCAGAAGCACATATCCAACGGGCCTCAAGAAACGGATACTTGCAGGCAACGCGGCGATGTCGGGATGGTAGCGATGCAGCCACAGGGCCACCGCCAGCGATGGCAACGTAAAGAGGATGATCTTGCCACCCTGACCGACGATATCCATTCCGTGTTGCCTTCTGAAGACACCGACCATGGCGCGTCTCCTTCTCATCACCGTGGGCGGATGGTCCGCCGCGTGACCCAACGCAGCGTGATCTGCCCCAGCCCACCCCAACATCGCAGGGCGTGCACCCACATATGGTACGACGCGGCATTCGTGCGCACATCCGACAGGCGGAGAGCCCAAGGATAGGCCAACACGCCTGTTTTTGCCCTGGCCTGATGGCGGCTGGCCGTAGTCGCTCTGCCCCGCGTCGACCGGATCGAGACGCGGGGCATCGGGAGCCACCCTCAGCGACTCCTGGCCGCCAGGGCGTCAAAGAGCTTACCGGCTCCCCTCTTGAGTAAGCCGAGGCGAGTGGGATAAAAGTAGTCTGACTCTAGCCATCCCTTGGCGGCATAGTGCGTATAGTCGCGACTGCGGTCATCCAGTTCGGTCATGACCTTCGTCCGGCCAAACCGAAAGACCATGAGCTTGGCCAGCGTCGGCGCCGGATAGGCCGACCCCTGCATCCGCGCATAGTAACGCCTGGCATGTGCAGCGAGGGTCCTGTCCATCCGGCGCTTCTCCTTTTCCGTCATCGGCTCGAGCGCCGTGATGCTGCTTCCCTTGACGGTGTTAAAGCCCAGCCCATTGGCCACGAAATCCAGATAGGCGACGATCTTGCCACCGCCGAAAAAGCCCTGCGTGACGATGCTAGTAAAGGTCTTGCCGAAAAACGGCGGGCGATGGCCGGCATAGCCCAGCCTTTCGAGAAGCGTCTTGACCGTCGCGGACACCTGAAACATATAGTTCGGCGACGCCACGATCACCCCGTCGGACGCCATCATCTTGGCGATGAGCACGTCGCGGTCATCTTTGAGTGGGCAGTGCTCCTCACCCCTCTCAAAGCACACCTTGCAGCCCCTGCAGGGCTCCAGATGGTAGTCGCTCAGGGTGACGACCTCACACGCGAAATCGTCCATGGACTGCAGGTTGCCCAGAAACTGGGTGACGGCATCGTCCGTGTACCTTTTCCGAGCGCTTCCCACGAACGCGGTAACCCTCTTCATCTGTGTGGCCTCCCAGCCTTCGCTGTCCATGCGTCCCACGGCATTCCCACAGCCGGCCCGCTGCCCGTGTTGCCCTATCGGGCGGATGGGCCGTCACGTCGCACCGAGATGAGCCTCAGGTTCAGATCGCGTATCTTGGCCAGGACCCCGTGTAGGGCGGACTGATCCGCCAGGGGCCCCGACAGGATGCTCTCCCCCGGGGGGACGGGCCGGATCTCCAGGCCCTCGAACCAGCTCGCCCAATCGCTGGGCAGCTCGCCCTCCACGCGTATCTCGTACCACTCGGGTGGCATACGCCCACCTTCCCAAGACGGTCGTTCGGGTCGCTGTGCTTGTACGGCCCGACACGTCGGATGCTTCGTCATCGCTTCCGCCTGCGCCGCCCACTGATCGGCAGTTGCCCTCGCCGGTTCCTCGCGGAACCGGCGAGGGCGCGGCCCTATTCGACGAACACTTCTACGTGCTCGCCTTTCTCTTCGTCCTCCGCGTCCACGATCTTGCCCGCCTCGCCGGCCCTGGCCGCCGCGATGATCTCGTCCATATCGAGACCCTCCATGGCGTCGGGCGCGAACTTGGCCCCCATCTTGAGGCCCATGTTGACCAGGCTGAGCGGGACGTGAACGTTCGCCTTGCTCTTGCCCGTCTTGAGATCCGTCACTCGAACGCACAACCTCTTGCCAGACATCTCGACCCCCTTGTTGCGCTTGGTCCTTGTGACCAGCGTGCTTTTCGGCGTGCCTCACGCATCAGCCTACATCGTTACTATAGGGGAAGCTGGCGCCACCGTCAGTGAACCAAGGTAGAGTCTTGCGAGGGGACACAAAAGAGGGAGAAGGTGGACCAAGGTCTACCTTCTCCCCACGTTCGAGGGCCGTGCGCCGCGTCGAGCGGTCAATCCTCAGAGTGCAGGCCCAGTTGCCGCGCCCTGACCATCGCCTGCGCCCGGCTCGTCACGCCCAGTTTGCCAAGGATGTTGCCCGTGTGCTTTTTCACGGCGCTCACCGTCACCACGAGCGCATCGGCGATCTCGCGGTTAGACTGGCCGGCGCAGATGAGGTGCAGGACCTCCATCTCGCGCGGCGTCAGCGGCTCGACCAGGCCGTCGATGCCCGCACGGGACGTGGCCTCAGGCGACCGAGACGCAACGGCTGCTGGCGAGCCCTCGCCGGCGGCGTCAAAGGCCGCGAGCAGCATCTGAAAGTACTCGGCGGAGCACCCGTCGGCCTCGCGCGTCCGGGATCGCCCGGAGGCGATCCGGCGCACCAGGGCCGCCATCGCCGCCCCTTCGTCGACCAAGACGCGCACGTAACCCTCCGGCTCGGCTAGGACGAGGGCGCGACGCAGGTCCTCCTCCGCCGCCAGCGCATCACCGCGGCGCGCCAGGGCTAGGCTGCGGAGGACGCGTATCTCGATCGCCGTGCCCAGCCGGCCGGCCGCCTCGGCCGCGTCGAGGGAGCGCGTCAGTTCGGCCAGGGCCTCGGGCGCATCCTGAGCGAGCAGCACCCTCAGCCTGGCGAGGGTCACGATCTCGCCGGTCTGCCCCCGGTCCCCGCCGGCCAACCGCGCCGCCTCTTGGACGCATTGCGCCGCATCGTCCGTTCGCCCTTGCCGGAGCAGGATCTTGGCGCGGAGCGCGAGCATCTCGGCCCTCGCCAGGGCGGCAGGCCTCTCACCCAGCGTGGCTTCCGCGTCACGCACAGCCGCCAGCGCCGCGTCCGCGTCGCCTCGTGCCAGCCGCAGGCGCGCCAGCGACGAGGCGGCGTTGGTGACGGCGTCGAGGCGCCCGCTCCCCTTCCCTTGCTCCATCCCTTGGAGGAGATGCGCCTCCGCCGCCTCCAGCGCGTTCCGCTCCAGCAGTACCTCGCCCATTGCCACGTGCAGGATGCCGGTGGCCGGCAGGCGCGCCATCCCCTGCTCCTGCACGTACTCCCAGGCGCGCTGGCAGGCCTCGTCCGCCGCTCGCAGGCGCCCCAGCACGCGCAGCGCCCCGGCCATGCGGTAGGTGATGCCGGCGACGCCCGTGGCGCTGGCGCCCAGGCGGCTGAGGCGAATGGTCTCGGCGTAGGCGCCGACGGCCTTCTCGAGGTCGCCGAAGCCGTCGTAGGCCGACGCCAGCGTCAGGTAAGCGAGGGAGCGCAACTGGGCGCTCTCCTGCGGGGGAAGGCCCTCGGGCACTAGGCGAAGGGCCTGCTCGGCGCGCGCGATGGCGGTCTCATAGTCGTTGTGATAGCGGGCCACGAAGGAGCGCAATGCCAGGACCTGCGCCCGCAGCGCGGCATCGTCCTCCCCGCCCGCGCGCAGCCCCTCCGGCGCCGCCAGCGCGCTCACGGCGCGCTCGGCATCCACCAAGTGCGCCTCGATCTCACCCACCCTCCCCTTGAGCCACAGCACCCAACAATAGGCGACACCGAGCGGCGCGCTATCTCGCACCACTTCCTCCGGCAGCGCCTCCAACCACCCCCAGACGGTCTCGATCTCGCCGTTGCCCATGGTCCGGTGGCAGTGCTCGGCGATGAGGTCGGCGGCCCGCCGATAGTCCTTGGCCGCCAGGGCATAGGACACGGCATCGGCTACCTGTCCCTCCCGCTCGCACCAGGCCGAGGCGCTCAGGAGCAGGCGCGCCACCGCATCGGGCCCGGACTGGAAAAGCCTGGCCTGCAGGAGGTCGGAGAAGAGGTGGTGGTAGCGATACCACCGACGCTCGTCGTCCAGCGGCACCACAAAGAGGTTGCGCCGCTCCAACCGCTCCAGCATCTCCTGGCCGCCGGAGGCGCCCGTCACCGCGTCGCACAGGGGGCCACACAGCCGGGTGAGGACGGCGGTCTGGAGGAGAAAGGCTTGCACCTCCTCCGACTCGCGGGCCAGCACCTCCTCCAGCATAAAGTCCATAATAAAGCGGTGGGTGCCCGCGAACGCCTGGATGAAACCGTCCACGTCCTCCCGCCCACGCATCGAGAGCGCGGCCATCTGCAGCCCGGCGATCCATCCCTCGGCCCGCGCGTCCAGGGCCGCCACCTGCTCGGGCGACAGCGCGAGCCCCATACTCTCGCCGAGAAAGGCGGCCGCCTCGTCGGGCGTGAACCGCAGGTCGTCGGCGCGCACCTCGACGACGTGCCCGCGCGACCGCAGCCTGGCGATGGGGATGGCCGGATCGGAGCGCGTGGCGATGACGAGGTGCAGGCTGGGGGGCAGGTTCTCCAGGAGAAAGGCTACCGCGCCGTTGATGGCCGCGGAGGTGATGGCGTGATAGTCGTCCAGCACGAGGATGAGGGGGGCATCCTCCGCGGCAAGTTCGTTCACCAGGGTGGTGACGACGACCTCGGCGGTGGGGGGTTGTAGCGAGCGCAGCGGGGCGACAAGGTCGCCGGCCACCCCGGGCACCGCCGTCTGCAGGGCGGCGATGACGTAGGAGAGGAACCGCGCCGGGTCATTGTCGGCGGCGTCCAGCGAGAGCCAGCAGGAGCGATGCGGCCGATCCTTGAGCCACTCGACGAGCAGAGTCGTCTTGCCAAAGCCGGCCGGCGCCGACACGAGGATCAGGCCCGCGCCAAGCCCCTCGTCGAGGCGTTCGATGAGGCGGGCCCGCGCCACCAGGTGGCCTCGCGCCTGACGCGCGTACAACTTGGTGGCGAGGAGGCCGTCACCCGGTGAGGCGCCGGATACATTGACCCGAGCCGGTGCGACTTCTGACATCTTCCGCTCCTGACCTGGATCGCGCCCCGTGCTGTCCGCCCATACGTCGGCGCCGTCCTGACGCGGCAACACGGCACATTCCAGAGGCACAGGCACGAACAAGGGTCACTATACCATACGAGCCATACCGGGCGAAAACCTTTCAGCGCCGCATGGGTGACAGTGTGTGGCTTTTCGCGTGAGAGCGATGGTGCTCGGCGGCATGGCGGTCGATGGGAGACGCATCGCGCGTGGCCGTTGACCTGGACGCTAGATCGTCATATGATGGCGGGTGCGTCCGCTGGGGAGAGGCCCGTCGCATGGCAAGCGTTTGGCGTGCCGCGCCCTCGGAGCCGCCCCGCGCCTGCCTTGCCTTGTGCCATCGCCCGTCGACACCACTCTATCGCCGCCCTGCTCTGGGTGGGGCGCAGGAGCCAGGAGGCCCCATGACCACGAAACGCTTCACCATCCTGCATTCCAACGACATGCACGGCGACTTTGTGGCGGAAGAGGGGGCCACCGACGGGCATCTCATCGGCGGGCTCTCCCTCCTGCTCGGCTACTTGAACAAGGTGCGTCGCGAGGAAGAGCACGTCATCTATGCCATCGCCGGCGACATGGTGCAGGGCTCCATGATCGACGCCGAGTACCGTGGCATATCGACCATCGAGATCATGAACTATCTCGCGCCCGACGTGGTCACGCTCGGCAACCACGAGTTCGACTATGGCCTGCCGCATCTCCTCTTCCTCGAGCGCGTGGCCAACTTTCCCGTCGTCAACGCGAACCTCTACATCCGCAACTATAACCGGCGCTTGATGCGGCCCTACCATGTGATGCACGTGGATGGCTTTGACATCCTGTTCATCGGCGTGATCACCGAGATGGTCATGTCCAGCATCGCCGCCGACGAGCAGATCGGGAGCTTTATCTCGCTCGAGGAGGCGTGCGCCGAGGTCGGGCACATCATCAACGCCTACAAGAACGACGACATCGATCTGACGGTGTTACTTACGCACATCGGGTACGAGTCGGACCTGGAGTTGGCCTCGATGCTGGATCCCGAGTGGGGCGTGGACCTGATCATCGGGGGCCATTCGCACACCGTGCTCGAGCAGCCGACGCTGGTGAACGGCGTTCAGGTCGCCCATGCCGGCATGGGCACCAACCAGATCGGTCGGTTCGACATCGTGGTGGATGACACCACCAACCGCATCGTCGAGTCCTCGTGGCAGCTCGTGCCCATCGACACGCGCACCGCAGAGCCCGATCCCCACCTGCACGAGTACATCGAGTCGCTGGCCGACGTGGTCGATCGCAAGTACAACTCGCTCATCGCCCACCTCGGAGTGGAGGCCACCCACCCCCGGCGCGAGGTGGAAACGTCCCTCGGCAACCTGACGGCCGACGCCCTGGTCGCGGCCACCGACGCCGACGTGGTGCTGGTGGGCAGCGGATCGATCCGGTCGCAGTCCCTCGGCCCGGCGGTGACGCTAAAGGACCTGCTCGCCTGCTTTCCATACGACGACCCGCTCATTCGCCATACCGTGTCCGGCGCGGACCTGAAGCGCATCTTTGCCCACATCATGCGTCCGGAGAACCGCACGGGCGAGGGGGAGTGCTTTCAGGTGAACCATGGCGTGGTGGCCGAGTACGACGAGGCGAACCGCCGCGTCACCACGCTCCGCGTGGATGGGCGGCCGGTGTCGGACGAACAGACCTACCGGCTGGTGGTGCAGGAGTATCACGCGCGCAACGCCGAGGCCAACCTGGGAATCTCGTCCGACGACCTGGCCCGCCTGAACAGGCCTCGCGTGGCGAGCACCTCGCTGCGCGATGTGCTGCAGGAGTTCTTGCACGACCACCAGAACCGCGTCGCCCGGGTGGAGGGGCGGCTGGTGTACCGCTAGCGGCGGGGCGCGGCCCGCCTGGAGGTATGGCTGTGGGGTCGCGCCAGCTTACGCCGAAGGACCGACACCATCGCGGGACTGGACGATCCTCTGTCCAGCCCCGCGCTCTGCATCCACCTCGCCCCTGTGCGCCCCTCAGCCTCGGCCCAGGTACGGCTGCTGGACGGGCAGCACGATGGCCTGGAAGAGGTTGGTCTGGGGCGGGAGCGTCACCATCACCAGGGCCAACTGGCCGATCTCATCGGTGGACATGAGCGGCGTGGTGCCCTCATCCGCCGCGCGCCGCTCCACGAGGACGTTGCCGGGGTGTAAGCAGCCGCACACGATGCCGAACTCGCGGCCGTCGAGCGCCGTCGAGTGCGTCAGCCCCTGGATGGCAAACTTGGTACTCGAGTAGGGCGCCGAGCTCTCGCGCGGCATCTGCGCCGAGATGCTGCCGATGTTGACGATGTGGCCTCCGCCCTGGTCCTTCATGAGGCGAAAGGCCTCGCGGCTGCACAGAAAGGCGCCATTCAGGTTGGCATCCACGACGCGCAGCCAGGCATCGTACGAGATCTCATCGAGGCGGCCGCCGTCGAACGCGCCAGCGGCGTTCACCAGGATGTCCAGGCGCCCGAACCGCTCGGTGCACTGCCGAAAGAGCGCCAGGACCTGATCCTCCTTGGCAACGTCCGTGGGGATCGCCAACACCTCGGCCGGCCAGGACGAGCGCGCACCCCTCCTAGGCGAACGTCCGGGCGATCCCCTTGCCGATGCCGCTTCCACCGCCCGTGACGATGGCCACCTTGCCGTCGAGTTTTCCCATGTGTCCTCCCATATTCTCGTTGGGTATGGGATCCCGTCTACGCCAGTCGCAGGCGGAAGGCCGTCACCGAGGCGGGCGGGAAGGTGTAGCGGAACTGCGCACCGTTCGCCTCGCTGCGCGCCTCGGCCGGCGTCACGGCCTCCGGCGTCTCAAAGGTATTGTGGGCGTGGATGTCGTCGTCGGTCAGGGTGACGACCGAGCCGCCGCGCCACTCCGCCTGGCGCACGAACACGTCCGCCTCGATGGCGGCGGTGGCGTGGGCGTTCACTACGGTGAGGGTCATGACGCCGTCCTTGATGGACGCCGAGCCGCTGAGGCCCGGCAGGCGCGCCTCCTCCCCCGCCAGCGGGAAGGCGATCTCGTCGGCCTCAAAGCGCGCCCGCACGCCCTGCCCGCCCTGGTGGGTCTGGTACATGTCATAGACGTGGTAGGTGGGCGTGGTGATCATCCGCGGCCCATCCGTGAGCACCATCGCCTGCAGCACGTTGATCGTCTGGGCGATGTTGGCCATCACCACCTTGTCGGCGTGCCGCTGAAAGATGTCCAGCGTCATGGCCGCCACGAGGGCGTCGCGCAGGGTGTTCTGCTGCCACAGGTGGCGCGGGTGGCGCCCCGGCGCGGGCGGGTGCCAGGTGCCCCACTCGTCGACGATGAGGCCGATCTGACGATCGGGATCATAGCCGTCGAGCACGGCGCGCTGTTGGATGACCAGCGGCTCCATGAGCAGCGCCCGATGGAGCAGCTCGTACCACTGGTCGACGGTGTACTCGGTGGCGGTGCCCGCCGTGCGGCAGTAATAGTGGGCGGCAAAGCCATGGATGCGCCGGCGGCGCCCCTGACCCAGCTTGTCAAAGAAGCGCCGCGTCCAGTCGGGGTTGTTGCCGCTGGGACCACAGGCGATGAGATAGAGTTCCGTGTCGCCAAAGCCGGGCAGGTAGGTGGCAAAGCGCTTGTACTCGGCGCCATAGTCCTCGGGGCAAAAGCTCCCGCCGCAGCCCCAGTTTTCGTTCCCGACGCCCCAGTATTTCACGCCGAACGGCTCCGGCGACCCGTTCGCCCCGCGCTCCAGCGCCAGGGTGCTTTCCCCGGGAAAGTTGCAGTACTCCACCCAGTTGCGCAGCTCCGCCGGCGAACCGCTGCCCACGTTGCCGCAGATGTAGGGCTGCGCCCCGATCAGGCGGCAGAAGCGGATGAACTCGTGGGTGCCAAAGGCGTTCGACTCGAGCGCCTCGCCCCACCAGAGGTTCACGCGACGCGGGCGCCCCTCACGCGGGCCGATACCGTCGCACCAGTGATAGTCGTCGGCAAAGCAACCGCCGGGCCAGCGCAGCACCGGCGGCGAGAGCCGGCGCAGCGCCTGGACCACGTCGGTGCGGATGCCGCCGTCGTTGGGGATGGGCGAGTCCTCACCCACCCAGATGCCGTCATAGATACAGCCCCCCAGGTGCTCGGCAAAGTGTCCCTGGATGTTCGGGTTGATGGTGGCGATCGGTTCTTCGGGCGAGACGACGATCCTGGCTGTGGCCATGGTGCCTCCTTTTGTGGGTCGGTTCCGGGCTGCGGGCGCTCTGATAGTGGTCAGTGATCAATCATCAGTAGTCGGTGGGACTGGTTGAGTGAGCGTCCGGGCAAGGATGCACTACTCTGGCCTCGTGGTCAACCTCCAGAGCGGCGCGCTCTACGGACGCCTCCAGCCGCGATGGAGCGCATGTTCATGAGTTTCTCGCTTGATTTTGTCCGTCGTACCGGCTATGCTCAACGTGACGAGCCGGCCACGACCCGATCTGCCACTCACTCCACATCACTCCCCATCGACCAAAGCGCCCGCCAATGGCTTTACCCATGGCGGGCAGGCTTGGCTAACCGACGCGACGCGCTCGCCCGCGGATCGGGCGAGGCGACGGAGGATGCAGGAGGGCGAGACGATGGCGCAGTTGCCGCGCACGGGGTTCATCTGGCACGAGCTGATGACGACCGATACCGAGGGCGCCCGCGCGTTCTACCAGCAGGTCACCGGACTGGTGGCCACCCCCGGCGACTATCAGATGCTGTTGGACGGCGACCAGCCGGTGGGTGGTCTGATCGGCCCCACGGACGAGGGGCCGGTGTGGCCGTCGGGCGGGCCGGAGCCGCACTGGATCGCCTACATCGCCGTGGAGGACGTGGACGCCGCCGCGCGGCGGGCCCGCGACCTCGGGGGCCAGGTCCTGTTGCCGCCCGTCGACATCCCGGGTTTTGGCCGCGCGGCCGTCCTGCGCGACCCGCAGGGGGCGGCGTTCGGCGTCTTTGCGCCGTCGTCATAGGGCAGAGCCCCGACGCCAACCGTGAGGCTTTGCCGCGTGGCCGGGCATCACGGGCGAGTATCTCGACGAACTCGAGCGGCTGGGCATGGTGCGGTACCCAGCCGTGGCGACTGAATGGGCTCTGAGCACAGAGAGCAGAGGTGAACCGAGATGCGCAAGCTGGTCGCAAGCCTCTTTATCACGCTCGATGGCGTGGTAGAGGCGCCCGAGCAGTGGCAGTTGGAGTACTTTGATGAGGAGATGGCGGCGGGCATGGGATCGCAGATCGCCCACGAGGACGCCGTCCTCCTCGGGCGCGTCACCTATCAGGAGTGGGCGGGCTACTGGCCAAACGCCACCGACGAGCCGTACGCCAGCCACATCAACAACACACAAAAGTACGTCGTGTCGACGACGCTGGACCGCGTCCCCTGGGGCACGCGCGATAACACCACGCTCATCCGGGGCAACCTGCGCGAGGAAGTGACGCGGCTGAAACAGCAGCCGGGAAAGAACATCGGCGTCGGCGGGAGCCCCACCCTGGTGCGCTCGCTCATGCAGGAGGGCCTGCTCGACGAGCTGACGCTTCTCATCCACCCCATCGTGGTGGGGCGTGGGCGGCGCCTCTTCCAGGACGGTGACGCCTTTGGCAAGTTCGCTCTGGCATACTCCAAGCCGACGCGGTCGGGCGTGCTGATCGCCACCTATCGTCCCCTGTAGCCGGGGCGCCGAACACACGAATGGCCCGCCATGACGGCGCGGGCCACGAAAGGAGCTGAGCCATGGCGCGGAGCCAACCACAGGGCCGCGTGGAGTACGTCAACCCGGAGGGGTTGCACAAGAACCCCGCCTACACCAACGTCGTGGTCGCCACCGGCCCCGTGCGAACGGTGTATGTGGGCGGGCAGGACGCGGTGGACGCGACGGGCGCCATCGTCGGGAAGGGCGATCTCAGGGCGCAGACGGAGCAGATCCTGAGGAACATCGAGGCCGCCCTGGAGGCAGTGGGCGCCGGCCTGGAGCACATCGTCAAGTGGAACGTCTACGTGGTCCAGGGGCAGTCGCTACGGGAGGGGTTTGAGGTTTTTCAGCGTGTGTGGGGCAACCGCCCCAACCCTCCGGCGATCACGGGGATGTTCGTGGCAGGGCTGGCGCACCCCGACTTTTTGGCCGAGATCGACGCCATCGCGGTGGTCCCAGAGTAGGCGGATACCTCCTCTCGCCTCACGTGCCCTGGGGCAGGCCTATGTGCCTGCCCTCCCTCGTCCTCCCCATCCGCCCCCCTCTTTCACCCGCCGGCTGCGTGCAGCTCATTATGTCGTCTTGGCGCACCATGACGGGCTTGCGCTTGGCGGTGCACCCTACCGGCCCGAGCTGCCCCTCCCACACGACTTTTATCGTCGCGCTCTCTGCTGATATTGTCTATAATATAGATATGATAACTATGATAATTCAGCGGCCGGCGATAGGTGCTTGACTGCGGTACCCCTTCAGGGACCGGCATCACGTCGGCTTGGGCCTCAAGTCCCGACCATCGCGTCGGCCCACGAAAGCATGTGCGCCGCGGGTGCGCCCGGTGGGCGGGGTGTCGAGGCAGCGGGGGTGATCCCATGTCACGCCATATGCGCCGAACGGCGCTCACGATAGTCGCGCTCGCCATCGCACTGATCCTGTCGCCGTCACTCGCCCGCGCCAACCACGGTACACCGGTGGGCCCGGACGACCAGCGTCAGGTCCTGCGCCCCGACTTGCGCGCCGAGGTCGACCTCAGACCGCTCCCCTCCTATACCATCACCGCCGTCGTCGACACCGCTACGGGAACGCTCCGAGGGGACGAGTATGTCACGTTCAGCAACCCGGCGGGCGGCCCGCTGGACCGCGCCGTGTTCCGTTTGCTGCCCAACGCCGCCTCCATCTATGGTGGGGGCAGCCTGACGGTCGAGGAGGTAGCGCGCGGCGAGGCCGCGGCGCCGTGGGAGGTGTCGCCCGACGGCACCGTGCTCACCGTCTCCCTCGCGCCGCCGTTGCAGGCCGGCGAGGCGGTCACTATCCGGCTTGCCTTTCGCGCCATCATCCCAACGGGAGGGGGCGGGTACAACATCTTTCACCATTCCGCCGGCGTGACGAGCCTGGCGGGATGGTATCCCATCCTGGCGCCCTTCCAGGGGGAGTGGCAGGTCGCGCCGGTGCCGGTGGTGGGTGACGCCAACCATTTCGCCGCCGCGCTGTACGATGTGACCCTCACCGCCCCCGCGACGCACGACGTCGTAGCCACGGGCGCCAGGCTGGGCGTTCGGGACGAGGGAGAGACTCGGGTATGGCACCTGGTGAGCGGCCCTGCCCGAGGGTTCGCCGTCGCCCTCAGCGACCGCTTCCAGGTGCATACCGCCGAACGCGACGGAGTGACCATCAACTACTATGCGCTGCCGCCGGCTGGCGGGGGGCGATCGCCGCAGGAGGCGCTACAGATGGCGGCGGACGCGTTCGGCGTCTACAGCCGTCGTTTCGGCCCCTACCCCTACACCGAGTTCGACGTTGCCGAGACGCTGGTCTCCGTCGGGGGCTACGAGTTCGCCGGCATGGTGTACGTCCAGCGGAGCCTACGGGCGAGCGGGAGCCTGAGCCAGTTGCGCTTTATGGTCTCCCACGAGGTGGCCCACCAGTGGTGGTACGCCCTGGTGGGCAGCGACCCGGTGATCGAGCCATGGTTGGACGAGGCGCTGGCGACCTACTCTGTGGCGCTGTATCTCGAGGACGTCTATGGCGAGGCCACGAGCCGCGGGATGGTAGCCTACTTTGCCCGCGAGGGGGGCGGGCCCAACGGCGCCGCCCCTGGCATCGACGTCTCGGCGCTGGACTATTCCAGCTGGCCCGCCTATCGCGGCCCGGTGTACTATCGCGGCGCCCTGTTCCTCGACGCCCTGCGGCGCGAGATGGGCGACGACGCCTTCTTTGCGATGCTGCGCGCCTATGCGCGCGAGCACCGCTTCGGCATGGCGACGACGCGCGATCTGACGGCCGCGGCGGAGCGGCACGCCGGGCGGCCGCTCGACGAGGTGTTCCAGCTCTGGTTCGGCACGCCGGATCCTGGGGCATAGAGCATATCGGGGTGGGACGCAGATGAACGCGGATGAACGCAGATGGAACGGATCGACGCGGATCGGATGTGTCGCCACGATAGGGGCGGTTGTCGGCTGTGGCCTCACCCTGAGGTGACGCGGCGGTTCAGGATGACCTGTAGCGGCCAGCGCAGTTCCTGCATGCCGAGGAGGTAGCCGGCGGCGACGTACGTCGTCGCGCCGGCCAGCGCGCCCCCGGACACGGCGGCGAATGCGCCCAGGCCGGCGCGCTCGACGAGGGCCAGCACCGTCAGGACCACGCCCCCCATGATGGCCGTGGCGCCGCCAACACGCGCCAGGGGCGCCAGCAGCCCGCGCCCACCTACGCCGCGCCAGCGGCGGCGCAGGACGAGCAGCAGCGTCAGCACCTCGCCCGAGATGGCCAAGGAATTCGCCAGCGCCAGCCCGCCGTGCCCCATGACGCCCATGAGCAGCACCCCGAGGCCGATGCTGGCCGCCGACCAGACCGCCGCGATGACGAGGGGACGCACCGTGTCCTGCTGCGCAAAGAAGGCCCGCGCCACGAGTTCGAGGCACGAGTGGCCCACCAACCCCAGGGCATACCAGTACAGCGCGGCATAGACGGCGTCGCCCGCGGCCGCGTCGAACGCCCCGCGCTGGTAGAGCAGGCTGAGCAACGGCCGCCCCAGGAGGATCAGCCCCAGGGTCGCCGGCACCGTCAGCGCCAGCACGGCGCGCAGCGTCTCGCCCAGGGTGCGGCGAAGCCCGGGGATGTCGCCCTGGGCGGCGAGATCGGCGAGGGTGGGCAGGGCAACGAGGCCGAACGCCGTGCCGATGATCGTCTCGGGGAACTGCATCACCCCCCAGCCCCACTCCAGGGCGGCGATGCTGCCCGCGTCGAGCCGCGATGCGAGGTTGGTGGTGGCCAGCAGCGTCAGGTGCCACACGCCCAGGTCGAGCACGCGCGGGCCCATGAGCGCCAGCACCCGGCGCACGGGGCGCATGCCGATCCCCAGCACGGGGCGCCAGCGGAATCCATAGCGCATTACACCGGGAAGCTGGATGAGGAGGTGCAGCAGCGACCCGCCAATCGCCCCTACGGCCAACCCGCGCACCCCCATGGACGGCGCGAGCCAGAGCGCCCCCGCGGTCACGCCGAGGGGATACACCACCGGCGCCAGCGCCGGCAGCAGGAAATGCTTGAAACTGTGGAGCGTGCTCGTCAGCATGGCGCTGACGCCAAAGATCACCGTGGAGACGAGCACGAGGCGCATGAGCGAGGCCGTCTCCGCCTGCGCCGCGGCGTCGAACCCCGGCGCGATGAGCAGCCGCACCAGATGCGGCGCGCCGAGGGCGGCCAGCGCCGCCAGCGCGCTCACCACCAGCACCACGAGATTGGTGACGGCGCTGGTCAGATGCCAGGCGCCCTCCAGATCGCGCCGCGCCAGGAACTCGGCCAGCACGGGGATGAACGCCGTGGCCAGGGCGCCGCCCGCCACGATGGTGAACAGCAGCTCGGGCAGGCGAAAGGCGGCATAGTAGGCGTCTAGATCGGCGCCGATCCCGAACCGGCCCGCCACCACCATATCCCGTCCCAGGCCCGCCACGGCCGCCAGGGCGAACGATGCCCCCACCAGGAGGGTGTTGCGCGCGATGTGGCGCCCCTGCGTCGAGATGGCCATCAGCCGAGGCCCTCCAGCGCTTGGACCGCGTCGGGGTAGCCGGGCCTGAGCTGAATGGCGCGCTGCAGAGAGGCCCTCGCCCCGCGCGCATCTCCCAATGCCGCCAGCGCCATCCCGCGCCAGTAGTGCAGCTCCTCGACGTGCGTGGTGACGCGCAGCGTGGCATCCGCCAGCGCGATCACTTCGTCGTAGCGGCCCGTGTGGTAGTAGGCTGGGAAGGGGCCGAACTGGTACCACAGCATGCGCCAGGGAAGGCCCAGTTGGCGCGCTCGATCGTACGCCGCGGCGGCTTCCCCGTACCGCTCCAGCGCCACGAGGTCCGTCCCCAGGTTGAACCAGTGGAACGGGTTCCCCGCGTCCGCCGCCGACTCTTCCTCGGCGCGCGCCAGGGCGCCCTGCCACATGGCGCCGTCATCCACATCGTCGCCCAGGATGGCGCGCACCGCGTCGGCGTAGGCGTCGGAGTAGACCAGGACATAGCGCCGGTTGAAGACGAGCCACAGCGGCTCGAACGCATCGTAGGACAGCCGCAGCGGGGTGTAGGGCGCGTTGCGGTCGCTGGCCGTGGCCGCCAGCGAGTCATAGAGCAGCCACTCGCGGGCGCCCTCGTCATAGCCGACGATCAGTCGGTAGTGGCCCATGCCGTCCCCCGGCTCATCCTCGTGCCACGTCGACACCATCACCGGCACGCCGGCGGCCAGAAGCTGCCGCAGCCTCTCCGCCGAGCCGTCGATCCGCACCAGCGCGTGTAGCCCCTGCCCGCGGGCAAAGTCGGCCAACTCGTCGGCGCCGGCGTGCTTGTCCTCGGGATTGGGGCGCACCACCTGCCGAATGTCCTCCTGACTCGAGCCCGAACCCCAGTAGGAGAGGTACATGGCCAGCGTCGCGGGGCCGCAGTTGTTCCAGGTCTGCCAGGCGTGGCGCAGGCCGGTGAGTTCCACCGCCGGTCCCGGGGTGGGGGGCGCGGGGGGCGGCGTAGCCGTGGGTGGCGGCGCGACCGTTGGGGGCGGAGTGCCGGTCGGTAGCGGCGTGGCCGACGCCAGCGGCGTGCTTACGGCAGGAGTGGCCCCGAGGGGCGACGGTGTGTTGCGAAGAGCTGTCGATGTACGTGCTGGCACGGGCGATGGCGTTGGCTCAACCATCGGCGCCACCGCGGCCGCCGCCCGCCCCGCGGCGGTGGGCAGGGGCGTAGGCACATACACGGGGCGCGGGCGCTGCGCGGCGATCTCGGCGCGCACTCGCAACAGCAGGCCGCCGGGGCCGCCATAGCGCGCGCTCCCCAAAGCGACCAGGACGAGGGCGCCGACGAGCAGCGCGCCCCCCACGACGAGGAACCGTCTCTTCATGTAGCGCTCCAGGGTAGCCGCGATGCGGCCAGGTCGCGGCGCGACTCGACATCGTTTGGCATGGGACACACATCGGGCGCGAGCGAATCGGATGTATCGGATAGTATTAGTACGCTATTGTAGCTTCACGTGCAGCCGCCGTCAAGCGACGCGGCTGCGTCACGCCGCCAGAGGCAGCCCCGCCCGCGGCCAAGGCCGGCGGCTGGACGGCCCAGAGTACTGGGCGGCCCAGAGCACTGAGCTCGGCAGCGCGCCGAGGCGCGCTGCGAATGCCCGCGGCTGGAATGAGCCCGCCTCGGCGGGCTTGCCGAGCTCAGACGGGCCGTTTACGGCTCGGCGTGCGGCGCCCGATGGCACGCCTCCCCCGCGCCCACCGCCCGCGGCCCAGGCCGGCGGCTGAGCGAAAGAGCGCGCCAAGGCGCGCTGCGTCACCACACCCGGTAGAGCCCGCCTCGGCGGGCTTGCCGGACCCAGACGGGCCGTTTACGGCTCGGCGTGCGGCGGCGAGCCCGGATGCGCGACGTCACGCGCCATGGCCCTCGAAGCCTGGACACATCCGGCCTCTCCGCGCTAGAGCTCTACCGCCTAGCATAGAGGCTCTGAACCCGATGTCAACTACCTCTTATGTGAAGACCTCGTATCCCCCAGGCCGTTGGCCCGCTTGTCTCGTGGAGCGCCAACCGGTAGAATGCGGGCGTCGCCGGCAAGGGGGCGGGCGCGCCTGGCACGCACCGACCGCTCTGGCCGGTGGCGGCGTAGCAATGGCTTCGACGGAGGGAGCTGGACCGCATGCACACCAGGAGGGATACGACCATGGACTTTTTCGACGTTGTCGCCCGACGCTACTGCCACAAGGCCGCGTTCGACCCCACCCAGCAGGTGCCCGACGAGCACCTGCGCCGCATGGTCGAGGTAGGCATCGCCGCGCCGTCGGCCAGTAACGCCCAGGCGCCCGAGTTCATCATCGTCAACGACCCCGCGATCATCCGCCGCATCGGCGAGATGTCGGGCCACGTCCCGCTCAAGACGGCGCCGGCGTGGATCGTCATCGCCATCGACCCGACGAAGGGATGCTACCTCGAGGACTATGCCGTGGCCACCGTGAACCTGCTCCTGGCGGCCACCGCGCTGGGCTACTGCTGTGGCTGGGTCGACGGCCCCTTCCTGGACCCCGCCCTGCGCGACCCCGCCTCTGATATCCTGGGTATCCCCGACGACCGGCGACTGATGGTGGCCGTGCCGGTGGGCTACCCGGGCGAGGAGGGCCCGCGACGCGGCAGGAAGCCGTTCGAGCAGCGCGCCTCCTGGAATCGCTACGCCATCGTGCGCGACAGCGAATAGCAGCACGGGGCCGCTTGCTACCCGGTATCGAGCGCCGGCGCTGATCTCGCGCCATCGGCGCGCCGTGCACCAATCCATAGACGAGGAGCCTCGATGCGAGAGAAGACGCGCCGCGAGCGAATCCTGGCGGCCAGTCGCGGCGAGTTGCCCGACCGGCTGCCCTTCTTCCACTATTGGCGGCACAGCCAGATCGGCTGGGCCGAGCGCGAGTGTCGCAATCGCGGCATGGGGATGTCGTGGATGCGCCCCTGCTACACTCAGCGCCTCCACGGCGTGGAGGTGAGCGAGCGACAGGGCGTCGTCGATGGCCGCGCCGTCACGCGCATCACCTATACCACGCCCGTCGGCGAGGTGTACCAGGACGAGTACCGCGAGCCCGGCGTCGGCCAATGGCACGGCAGCCGGAGTTGGCGCGACATCTCTCCCTGGCAGACGAGCCGCCTCATCAAGGGGCCCGACGACTATCGGGTCATGCAGTACATCGTCGAGCACACCGAATACGAAGCCGATGATTTCCCCATCGAGCAGGCCACCGAGTGGCTGGGCGAGGAGGGGGTGGTGGTGGCCGGTCTGCCCCATTCCCCCATGCAGACGCTGCTCATCGACTGGATCGGCAGCGAGGAAGGGCGCTGCTTCTACCACCTCGCCGACTACCCCGACCTGATGGAGGGGCTCTACGAGGCGCTGTGCCGCAGTCGCGAGCCGCTGGACGCCATCGCCGCGCGCTGCCCGGCGCCGGTGATCCTGTGCGGCGACAACCTCGACGGCCAGCTCGTCAGCCCGCCCCTCTTTCGGCGATACTTTATGCCGGTGTACGAGCATCAGGCGCGGGTGCTGCACGAGCACGGCAAGCTGATGGCGGTCCACATGGACGGGCGCGTGGGTGTGCTGAAGGACCTCATCGCCGCCACCGACGTCGATATCGTCGAGGCGCTGCACCCCTCGCCCATGGGCGACCTCTCGCTGGGCGAGGCGCTGGCCGCCTGGCCGAATAAGGCGATCTGGGTGGGCTTTCCCGGCGCCATCTATGCGTTGGGCCCCGAGGCGACGCGGGCGTATGCGCTGGAGCTGCTCAAGGAGAGCGGCGACGGCGCCCGCGTGGTGATCGTCATGTCCACGGAGGAGCTGGTCTCCAACGAGAATCTCCTGGCGGTGACGTCGGTGCTGGAGCGGGCGGCCTTGCCCCTCACGTCGGAGCGCCTCGCCGAGATCGAGGCGGCGCTGCTCCGCTGAGGGATGGTGCGCGTCGCCGGCCGTGGAGGCGGCGCGTGGGCCTCTGGTGGGTGACTTGATCTGCGCACAAGCGTTGGGGACGGGCGGCGGGGCGCGGGCTCCTGTGGCCCGTCCCCCACGCTGTATCATGAGAACAGGAGCGGATGCCGTATGAGCGCACGACGACACGAGCTGTTCGACCGGGGTTGGGCCTTCATCCAGGCGGACGCGCCGGGCGCCGAGGCGCCATCTTACGACGACGCCGCCTGGCGGCGGGTCGACCTGCCCCACGACTGGAGCATCGAGGGCGACTTCTCGGAGGACCACCCCAGCGGCGGGGGCGGCGGCTACCTCCCCGCCGGTATCGGCTGGTACCGCAAAGCCTTTACCCTGCCCGAGGCGGACGCCGGCCGGCACGTCACCATCACCTTTGACGGCGTCTACAAGCACTGTGACGTCTGGCTCAACGGCCGGCACCTCGGGTTTCACCCCTACGGCTATACGAGCTTCTGGTACGATGTCACCCCCTACCTGCGCCCCGGCGCCAACGTGCTCGCCGTGCGCGTCGACGACTCGGAAAAGCCGGACGCCCGCTGGTACACCGGCTCTGGTATCTACCGCCACGTGTGGCTGACGGTGACGGACGCCCTGCACGTCGCCACCTGGGGCGTCTACGTCACCACGCCGGCGGTGACGCCGGAGGAAGCGGCCGTCTCGGTGCGCACGCGCCTCTGCAACGCCTCGGGGGCGACGCGCGTCTGCACCTTGCGCACGACGATCCACGACGCCGAGGGCCACGTCGTGGCGACCGCCGAGCGCCGCCATGCCATCCACGCCGGCGAGGAGCACGAGGCGGCGCAGGTCCTCCAGGTGTTCGGCCCGCGCCTGTGGTCCCTCGACGCCCCCAACCTCTATGTGCTGCGCAGCGAGATCCTCGAGGGGGACGCCGTCGTCGACAGCTACGACACCCCCTTTGGCATCCGCACCATCGCTTTCGACGCCGACCGCGGCTTTCTCCTGAACGGGGAACGGGTAAAGATCAACGGCGTCTGCCTGCACCACGACGGGGGGTGCGTGGGCGCCGCCGTGCCGGAGCGCGTCTGGGAGCGACGCCTGGAGACCCTCAAGGCCATGGGCTGCAACGGCATCCGTTCCAGCCACTACCCTCCGGCGCCCGAGCTCCTCGATCTGTGCGACCGCATGGGGTTCGTCGTCATGGACGAGGCGTTCGACGAGTGGCGCCAGGAGCACTATCTCTATGGGCCCCATGACCACTTTGACGACTGGGCCGAGGCGGACCTCAAGAGCATGCTGTACCGCGACCGCAACCACCCCAGCATCGTCCTGTGGAGCGTGGGCAACGAGATTCTCGAGCAGACGCGCCCCGAGGGGGTGACGATGCTCAAGCAGTTGGTGGATATCGTCCACGAGATCGACCCCACGCGGCCGGTGGTTTCAGCGTGCGACAAGATCGACGCCCCCTATGCGGCGAGCGGCCCCACGCTGGACGCCTTCCTCGACGCCCTGGACGTGGTGGGCTACAATTATGTCGACCGCTGGGGGGAGCGCCGGGAAAAGGCCTATAGCATCGACCGCGAGCGCCACCCCGACCGTCGCGTCATCGGCAGCGAGAACGTCTCCGTGGGCGGGGTGCGCGGACTCTACCTGCTCGAGCCGGACGCCTCCGGCGCCATGGGGTTCTGGCGGCGCGCGCCCTACTACACGTCGATGATCGAGGCGGAACTCCTCTGGAAGTTCACCCGCGCCCACGACTATGTGGCCGGTGACTTTATGTGGACCGGCATCGACTACCTGGGCGAGGCGCGCTGGCCCCACAAGAACTCGAGCAGCGGCGTCATCGACATGTGCGGCTTTCCCAAGGACGGTTACTAC
>ERZ747221.1509-NODE-1509-length-22989-cov-3.766585_pt1 | contig 22989 bp, 15 predicted proteins | sample MGYA00374949_ERZ747221 | MGnify/ENA primary metagenome ERZ747221 (study PRJEB28779, sample SAMN05720172) | bioreactor metagenome | isolation source: Anaerobic biogas reactor | place: USA:Washington, USA | collected 2015-08-08 ... | reverse complement strand
CTCCCTCCCCGAAGCGGAGGTGGCTGCTCCCTTCTCGAAGCCCCTGTGGCTGGACCGCTCCCTTCCGCCCACCATGGACCTGGAACTTTCGGGCGGACACCCTGCTGTGGAGCTGGACTGGACCTTCAGCGCCCCCTCCCGGTTCTCCCTCCGGGTCGAAACGGCCCTTCCCGCCCCCTCCCGGTTCGTGGAATGGACCCTCCCCGGCGGAAAGACCTACCGCCTCACCCCCCTCAACAGGGGCGTGGAACTCGACGGCCGGGACATGGCCTTCAAACGGTCTCTCGGCCTGCCCCCCTTCGGGGACGCCTCCTCCGCCCTCTTTCCCGAAAGGGGAACCTACAGGATCGGGCTGACCGGCGAAGGGGAATGGGACGGCTCGGTGAAAATCCGGCTGGAAGGGGGACGGTGGGGCCTCCTCGGGACGGACCAGCGGGGCCGGGACATCGCCGCCCTCTTCGTGGCCGGCATCCGGGTCTCTCTTCTGGTGGGCATCTTCGCCACCCTCCTGGCCACCTTTCTCGGAACTTCCCTCGGCCTCGCCGCGGGCTACCGGGGAGGGTGGACCGACGCCGTGATCATGAGGGCGGTGGACCTGCTGCTCTCCATCCCCCTGCTTCCCATCCTGATGGCCCTCGCCGCCCTCTGGGGAAAAGGGCTCTGGCAGCTCATCCTCATCCTGTCCGTCTTCTCATGGATGGGCACCGCCCGGACAGTCCGGGCCCTGACCCTGACCCTCCGGGACGCCCAGTACATCGAAGACCTGCGGGGACTGGGAGCCCCCGCAGGCTATATCCTCCGGCGCCACCTCCTGCCGGAGACCCTCCCCGTGCTGCTGGCCACCATGACCCTGGGAGTTCCCGGTGCCATTCTCTCCGAGGCGGGGCTCTCCTTCCTCGGCCTCTCGGACCCCAGGGTGATCTCCTGGGGACGGATGCTCCACGAAGCCCAGTCTTTCGGCGCCTTCACCGCAGGAGCATGGTGGATGCTCCTGCCCCCCGGCCTCGGCATCACCCTCATCTGCCTCGTTTTCCTTGACCTCGGGAAATACCTTGAGGAGCGGGTCGACCCCCGCCTGAGAGGAGGAAATGCCCTGTGATCGACATACGGAACCTCTCCGTCACCTACAGCCGGATGACCTCCGAAGGAAGGGGAAGCTCGGCAGCGGCGGTGAAAAACGTCTCCATTGCCATCCGGAAAGGGCAGTTCTCCGCCCTCGCCGGAGAATCGGGAAGCGGAAAGAGCACGGTGCTCATGGCCATCCCGGGACTGCTCCCTCCAGGCACCGCCGTTTCCGGAGAAATCCTTCTGGACGGGAAAAACCTCCTCACCCTGCCGGAGAACGAGCTGAACCGCATCCGGTGGCGACGCATCGCCATCGTTCCCCAGGGGGCCATGAACTCCTTCACCCCGGTGCTCACCGTGGGCCGCCACGTGGAGGAAGTGCTCTCCGTCCACCTCGGGCTCTCCCGGAAGGAAGCCCTGGACCGCATCCCCTCCCTCTTTGCCCTGGCAGGTCTGGACGGGGAACTGGCCCGGAGGTATCCCCACGAACTCTCGGGAGGCCAGAAACAGCGGGCGGCCATAGCCCTCGCCCTTGCCTGCTCGCCGGACTACCTTCTCTGCGACGAGCCCACCACGGCCCTGGACGTGATCACCCAGCAGGGGATCATCGCCACCCTGAAGAATCTCGTGGAGGAAAAGGGGCTCGGCCTCCTCCTCATCTCCCACGACCTTCCCCTGGCTGCCTCCGTCGCTGACAGGCTGCACATACTGAAGGACGGTGAGCTGGTCGAGGAGGGCGATCCAGGGGAGATCACCGCCAGGCCCCGGAATCCCCACACCCGGGCCCTCGTGAAGGCCCTGCTGGACCTGGAGGAAGAATCATGACGGCCCTGCTGGACATCAGGAACCTCACGGCGGTCTTTCCGGGCGGAAGGCGGCGGGAGCCCGTCAGGGCACTCTCCGGCCTCACCATTGCGCTGGAAAAGGGAGAAAGCCTTTCCGTTATCGGCGAATCGGGCAGCGGCAAGACCACCCTTCTGCGGTGCATCCTCGGCCATGTTTCCCCGTCGGAGGGATCCATCACTCTCTTCGGGCAGGACACCGCCTCGGCGGACGGGGCGGAAATGACCGCCCTCCGGCGGCGGTGCGCCATGGTTTCCCAGGACCCCTACGGCTCCCTCCCCCCCACCCTCACGGTCCTCGAGGCGGCAATGGAACCCTGGCTCCTCGTCAGGGGGAAACATGCCGCCGGGGAAGGGGAAGAACGGGCCCGGAACCTTCTGGCCGAACTCGGGCTCCGGGATGAAACCATCCTCTCATCCCGGGTGCGCCTCTCCCTCTCGGGGGGCCAGCGCCAGCGGGTGGCCATCGCCAGAGCGCTTATCCTCGACCCCGAGCTCCTTCTCTGCGACGAACCCACCAGCATGCAGGACGCCTCCACCCGGGGCGAGATCATCGGAATCCTCGCAAAACGCCAGCAGTCGGGCATGTCCATGATCTTCGTCACCCACGACCTCTTCCTCGCCCGCAAGGCCGCCCCTCGGGGCATCGTCCTGCACAAAGGCCTGGTGGTGGAAGAAGGCCTCTGCCGGGACATCCTCTCCGCCCCGAAGCACCCCTACACCCGGGCCCTGGTGGCCGCCCTGCCGCGGCTGACATCTCACGGCAGGCCGAAGTAGCGCCGCCCGTTCCGGAGGGGAAACCCGGTGTTGTAGCCCGCTCCCCGGTGATGTATCATATCAGCGGAAAGAAGCGATATAGCCGGAAACTTCCCAAGGAGGACCTCTCATGTCAACAGTGAAGATAGCCCGTCGTTTTGCCTCGCTCCAGCCGTCGTCCATGATCAGGATATTCCAGGCCGCCGCGGCGGTGAAGGACCTCAGCGACCTGAGCTTCGGCGAGCCGGATTTCCACACGGAGCCTGATATCGTCGACGCAGCGGCGAAAGCCGCCCGGGAAGGGTTTACCCATTACCCTCCACTCCAGGGCTTCGAGGACCTGAGAAAGGAGATAGCCGCCTACTGGAACCGCCACCACGGGCTGGAGACGGCCCCGGAGAACATCCTGCTCACTGTGGGAGGGCTCCAGGCAGCCCACCTCTGCCTCCAGGCCATGCTCAACCCCGGAGACGAGGTTCTCGTGGCGGAACCCTGCTTTTCCGCCTACTTCCAGCAGGTGGAGAACAACGGCGGCGTGGTGGTGCCCGTACCCTCCAGGGAAGAGAACGGTTTCTTCCCCACGGGGGAGGATTTTGCACAGGCGGTGACCCCGAAGACGAAAATCCTGGTGGTCAACTCCCCCTGCAACCCCACGGGAGGGGTGCTGACCATGGAGCAGGCGCTTGAAATCGCCGACGTGGCGGTGCGGCACGATCTCTTCGTCATATCCGATGAAATGTACGAGGCCTTTATTTTCTCCGGCAAACATATCCCTCTTTCGTCCCTTCCCGGCATGAAAGAGCGCACCATGACCGTGGGCGGTCTCTCGAAGAGCCACTGCATGACCGGCTGGCGGATCGGCTACGCCATGGGTCCGGCGGAGCTGCTGAAGGTGATGACTACCCTGTCGGTTTCACAGACCTTCGGAGTGAACACTCTGGCCCAGAAAGGCGGAGCCTATGCCCTCGCGACCCAGGACGAAAAGGTGAAGACCCGCACGGCGGAATTTGAAAAGCGGGTCCGGTACTGCGCAGGCCGGCTGAACGCCATGCCGGGAGTCTCCTGCCCCGAACCGAAGGGAGCCTTCTACCTTTTCCCGGACATCTCGGGAACGGGAATGACCGACGAGGAGTTCGCCTGGTGGCTTCTCGATACCGCCAAGGTTGCCGTCATCCCGGGGACGGCCTTCGGCGCGAGCGGCGCGGGACACATCCGCATCGCCTGCACCCTGTCCCTCGAAGGGCTGAAAAAGGCCATGGACAGGATGGAGGAAGCGCTGAAGAAGAGAGGCTGACCCGCCCTTCATGGTTTTTCCGCCGGGCTGAAGTATGGGTTTTCCGGGGAGCTTTCGGGCTCCCCGTTTCTTTTCCGGCTGAAGAAATCTTCAGGAAAAATGCCCCGCCCCCATGTACACCTGCCCCGGAATGTGGTAGAAACGGTCCATCCGTGTTCCGGTCACCAACCCGTCAGGAGATGAGAGACAGATGAAAAGATTCACCGTGGGAGTACTGCTGTTCTTGTGCCTTGCTCTTTTTGCGTCCTTCCCTGCCGATGGAGAAGCAGGGAAACGAACGGGAGAAAAGGAACCGAAATGGGTGGAGGGGGAGGTGATCGTCACCTGGCGCACCCCTCAGGAACATTCCCGCCTTCAGGCCGCAGGTACCAGCGGAGGCTCGGTAAAGGAGATCAGCGGCCTTTCCCGTGAGTGGGGAAAAACCGTGGCGGTCGTGAAGATCCCCGGGAAATCCACCGAAGAGCTTCTCCGCAGCTTTTCGTCCGATCCGGACGTGGAGAGCGTCTCCCCGAATTACATCCTGCGCATTCTTTCCGTGCCCCCCGACGATCCCCTTTTCTCCAGCCAGTGGGGGCTCTCTAACACGGGGCAGAACGGCGGCAGGGCCGGTGCCGACATCGACGCCCTCACTGCCTGGGGGATCAGGACATCCGCCCGGCCGGAGAAAGTGGTGGCCATCATCGACACGGGCATCGCATCACTCCACGATGACCTGAAGGACAACTTCTGGACGGGCCCCGGGGGCATCCACGGCCGGAACTGCGTGTACGACAACGACGATCCCGAGGACGACCACGGCCACGGCACCCACGTGGCGGGGATCATCGGGGCAAAGGGAAACAACGGTATCGGCACCGCCGGGGTGGCGTGGAACGTGAAGCTCATGGCGGTCAAGGCTTTCAATTCCCAGGGAACGGGAAAAACTTCAGACGAGCTGGAAGCCTATGGGTGGATCCTGCAGAAAAAGCGGGAAGGCGTGGACATCGTGGCCGTAAACGCATCCTACGGAGGACCAGATTTCAGCAACGAGGCCAGACAGGCCATCCAGGACCTGGGAAACGCGGGAATTCTCTTCATCGCGGCGGCAGGGAACAACTCTGAAGACAACGACCGGACCCCTGAGTACCCGGCGTCCTACGGCCTTCCGAATATCATCTCCGTGGCGGCCACCGACAGGAACGACACCCTCTCCTCCTTTTCGAACTACGGGAGGACGTCCGTCCACCTGGCCGCCCCGGGGAGCGACATCTGGAGCACGTGGAGGGCCGCGTACACCCCGGCGGCGGGAGACATTTTCTTCGACGACATGGAAGATGGCGATGAGAAATGGACGACCTCCGCAGATCATTCTTCACCCCAGATCCACTGGCAGATCATCGACTCCGAGAGGGACGACCGCCCCACGAAGGTCTGGACCGACGGACCCGACCAGCATTATTCGGGAAACATGAAAACCTACCTGTCCGTCAGTGACGACATCGACCTTTCAGGCAGAGGAACGGAGCCTCTCGTGTTCGGCATGCAGATCCGTCCGGATCTGGAAAGCGGGGCGGATTACCTCCACCTCCAGTTCTCCGGCGACGGCGGGGCAACCTGGACCACGGTCCACAGCTTCACAGGAGGCGGAGACGAGTGGACCTCCTTCTCCACGCCGATTCCGGGTACCTTCAGGACGGACCGGTTCCGGTTCCGGTTTGTCTTTGAGACGGGACTCTCTTCCACAGGGTACGGGGGGGTCCAGATCGACGACGTGGGGATCGGCAGAGGCGTTTGGAGCTACATGTCCGGTTCCGGCACCTCCATGGCCACACCCTTCGTCACCGGGGCGGCAGCCCTCGTGTCGTCCCAGTTCCCGGGAGAATCCATGGACCGGATCCGGTCCAGGATCCTGGGCGGAGTGGATCGTCTTTCCTCCCTGAGCGGCAAGGTTTCCACCGGCGGAAGGCTGAACCTGGCCCGGTCCCTGGGGGCCGCCGTGCCGGACGACGGCTCCGGCGGCGGATGCAGCGTCACGGGAATACCGTCCCTGCTCTTCCTTCTCCCCCTGCTCCTGATCGTACGAAAGTAAAGGGCGACCCGGGATTACCGGTGAAAAGTACGAAAGAAGCGACCGGCCCTGGCCGGTCGCTTCTTGTATTTTCCGTTTCCCGTTTCTTACTGGATGGAGGTGAAGAGCACCGGTTTCTGCGGCAGGGGGAACGCCACGACCTCCCAGGGGCTCGAAAGGGCCATGGTGACCAGATTCCGGGGTCCCGGCTCCCTCTCCCGAACCGAGACGGTCACCCGGTCGCCGGTTTCGATGATGGCCTCCACGGAGATGGAATAGCCTCCGCTCCTCTTGAGTCCCTGGAACACGGCGGCAAGGGCCTGCCGTGAGAAATCGACCTCCGGCAGAGGAGGAAGGGGGAGCACGTTGCCGTTGATCTCGCCCCACAGCTCCTTCCACTCATTTTCGTCCTTCACCACCACGAACCGCCGGTCGGAAACCCCGCCGTAGCTGCCCTTTCCCACCGGGACAAAAGAAACCACCGCTCCGTCGTCATCCCCGCAGGCGGAACAGGCCTCAGCCGTCCCGGCGATTCCGGGAGCCAGCAGGGCTGTAAAAAGAAACAGGGCCAGGACCGCAACATTTTTCACCGGAACATCCCTCCGTTTCCAGGCTGCTTTTCAGAGAAAAGAATAGCAGAAAGAACGGGAAGGCTGATGCGTAAAAGGGCTTATTTGCCGAACCGTACAAGTGCCGCCTCGAGGTGCTTGCACTGCCTCGACCGCTGGAAGGCGGGGCAGGTGCATGCCCTGTGAAGGAGGTCCACCGCGTAGTCCTCCGTCCCGTGGGCGATCAGGATGGCGTCGGTGACCCGCTCCAGCCTTTCGGGATCGAAGACTGGGCGTTCCCGTGAGGCTGGGCCGGGCCCCGCTTCCTTCGGCCCGTCGAGGGCGATGTTGGAGAGCCGGTCCGCGGCGGCGTTCTCTTCCCTGGCCACCCAGGAAAGGCTGCTTTTCGTGCGCCGGAGCAGCTCCACCGCCCGGTCCGCAAGCTCCTTCAGCCGGGGCTCGTTGATCTTCCACCGGCCCGTCACCTGGTTCACCACGAGCCGGCTGTCCCCCCGGATGTCGGCGGAAACGCCGCGTCGCTCCAGTTCCTCGAGCAGGAGGAGAAGAGCGAGGTACTCGGCCTCGTTGTTGGTCTTCTTTCCCAGGGGCCGGGCGCACTCCCAGACGGGGGCGCCCTGGCCGTCAAAAAGCACCGCCCCCGCCCCGGCCTCCCCGGGGTTCCCCCTGGAAGCCCCGTCGAAGTGCCCCCGGAGCCTGCCCTTGCCGGAAGGCCGATGGTTCTTGTCCGCGGCGCTGGGCGCGAGAGCGTCATTCCAGTCGGAATCAAGATCCAGGAACTGATTTGATGCCACTTCAGGTGATTTTTTTCTCATTTGATACTTCCTTTCCGTGGTTCTCAGGACTCAATTGCATTCCTATCAGGCCCCTATAGGGCATAAAACTTCCGCCCTCCTCCGGGAAATATACTATAATGCATGAGGTTTTTATATTTTTCGCTTAGGGGGTTGTTCAATAGTGACGCTTTCGCGGAACCCTGCACCCAGATCGCGCCGCCTTCGGTACCGGACCGGGAAAGGACTTTTGGGGCTGTTCACCGTCCTTTTCCTGCTTCCTTTTTTTCTGGCGGCACTTCCTCCCGCGGCTGCATCCGCTTCGGAGTTTTCCTTCCTGAAGGGGCTTTTCGTCACGGAGGTGAAAGGCTACGGACTGTACACGGAGGAACCGTCCTCCCGGTTCGAGAAAGGCTCGAGGATCTCGGTCTACCTTGAAATCGACGGGTTCCAGAACCTGAAAAAGGAAAACGGCTACGAGGTCCACGTCAGCCTTGACCTCCTGGTGAAGGACGACAAGGGGAACGTGGGCATCGAGCAGAAGGACGTGGTGACCTCCGACCTTATCGTGAAGAGTCCCTGGAGGGACTTTTTCTTCACGGTGAATATCGACCTGGCGGAGCTTCCCCCGGGAAGGTACACCCTCGGCTTCGTCGCCACGGACCGTACCAGCGGCAGAAAAGCCTCTCACGACATGGACATCGAGATTTATTGACCCCGTCCCCGTCACGAAAGGACGATTCGCCTCGCCGGACCCCCGGAGAGGCGGATTTTTTTATCTTTCCCGCACCATCTGCTCCCTGAGCTTGCGCTTCAGCACCTTGCCCACGGCGGAAAGGGGCAGTTCGGTGACGAACTGGACCTTCCGGGGGACCTTGAAGTGGGCCATCTTCTCCTTGCAGTGGGCGATCACCGTTCCGGACTCGAGATCGGCCCCTTCCTCCCGGATGATGAAGGCCACCGGAACCTCCCCGCTGACGGGATTCTCCACACCGATGACTACCGCTTCCCTGACTCCCGGAAGCTCCTTGATCACCGTCTCCACTTCCTGGGGATAGACGTTGAACCCGCCCACGATGATCATGTCCGACACCCTGTCGAGAATGGTGATGTAGCCGTCCTCGTCCACCCGCGCCATGTCGTCGGTGTTCAGCCAGCCGTCTTTGAAGCGCTCCGCCGTGAGGACGGGATCCCGGAAATACCCCCGGGCCACGGAGGGCCCTTTCAGCCAGAGGACTCCTTCTTCCCCTCTCGGGAGGGCCTTTCCCTCGCTGTCCCGGACCTCCACCGAGTAGCCCGGCAGGGCGGGCCCCACGGTACCGGTCTTGCGGAGGGCGTCGCTGGGGTTGCTCGATACGACGGGGGAACATTCCGTCAGGCCGTACCCCTCGAAGGTGATGACGCCGAGCTGGTCCCGGAAGCGCTTTTCCAGGGCCGGATCAAGCTTGCCCCCGCCCGTGAGGATGTAGCGCAGCTCCGGGGGCAGGGACTCCCCCTTGGACGCCACGCCGAGAAGGAAGGGAAGCATGGTGGGAACGGCGATGAGAATGCCCGTCCGTGATTCCCTCAGTCCCTCGAAGAAATTCTTCAGGGGGAGGAAACCGGGGAGAAGAGCCTCCGGGAGTCCCCAGACGAGGGGCAGGACGCCGCAGACCGTGTAGCCGAAGGAATGGAAGTTGGGCAGCACGTTCATGAGGACCCGGCCTCTGTCAAAGCCCTCCACGGTTTCGTGGACGCCCTTCGTGTTGTCGTAGAGATTGTCGTGGGTCAGGGGCACCGCCTTCGGTGCGCCCGTGGTGCCGGAGGTGGCGAAGATCACCGCCACGTCGGGATCCTGTTCCACCCGGTCCCGTCGTCCGGTGAGCGGCGGTACCGTTCCGTCGGGGGACGCTTCCACGGCGGGTATCCCCTCTGCCCGGACCGCCTCCCCCAGGGCTTCCATCCCATCACCGAGGACCACGCCGAAGGGATCCACGTGATGGAGTATTTTCAGGATCCACTCCGTGCCTCCTCTGGGGTTCAGGGGGACGATGGTGCCTCCGAGACGCCAGGCCGCCATGGACAGGTGGAGCACCAGCGGGCTGTTGGGCAGAAACACCGCAAGCCGGCTGCCCGGCTGGAATCCTCCCAGGCGGAGGGTTTCGGCGCAGAGGGCGGTCTTCCGTTCCGTCTCCGCGGCATCTTCCCAGGCTCCCTTCCACCAGAATACCCGCTGGGACGGATCCCCGGCAAACCTGTGCGCAATCTTCTCCTCGAGGCGAACGGACATGGACGGATCCTCCTTTTTTGTCACAAACTATCTTTGTAAGGATAGCACACTCCGCCTCCATTTTTCTGTCCCGGGAATGATAGAATGGGAAAAAACGGCCTCACCCGGCCGAACGCGAAAACCGGAGGAATCTGATGAAGACCCTGTATCTCGACTGTTTCGCCGGCATCGCCGGCGACATGTTTCTCGGAGCGCTGCTCGACCTCGGACTGGACAGGAAAACCTTCCTCGAAACCATGGAGAGCATCGTCCTCTTTCCCGGCCACGGCCATTCCGGCGACCACCACAGCCACGGCGAAGGCCATTCCCATGGGCATGACCAGGATCATTACCATCACCACGGCCCGGAGGACCGGCTGCAGATCTCCATCAGCCGGGGAAGCCGGGGCGGGATCGCCGGAACGAAGGTGTCGGTCCGCAGCTTCGAGGATCATCCTCACCGGGGGCTCTCCGACGTCCTCGCCATCATTGGGGCGAGCCCCCTCTCCCCATGGGTGAAGGAGCGGAGCACCGCCGCCTTCCGGCTTCTCGCCGAAGCGGAGGCGAAGGTTCACGGAACCACCCCGGAGGAGGTCCATTTCCACGAGGTCGGCGCCATCGACTCCATCGCCGACATCATCGGGGCTTTCGTCCTGGTGGAGATGGCGGGCATCGAACAAACGGTCTCCTCCCCCCTCAACGTGGGGTCGGGCACGATCAAATGCGCCCACGGCATCCTCCCCGTCCCCGCCCCGGCCGCTATGGAACTCCTGGAGGGGATCCCCGTCTACGCCGAAGGGGCCCCCATGGAGCGGGTCACCCCCACCGGGGCACTCCTGGTCCGGTGCCTGGCAGGTGAGTTCGGCCCCCTGCCGGCGGGAAAAGTCCTCGCATCGGGCAAGGGGCTCGGCGATCGGGACAGCGACATCCCCAACATGGTAAGGGCCGTGATCGTTGACACTCCGGAACACTGTGGTCGTGACGCCTTCCGGCGGGACAGAGGGGTCGTCCTCGAGACGAACATCGACGACATGAATCCCCAGTACTACGGGCCGGTGATGCAGAAGCTCTTCGCGGAAGGGGCCCTCGACGTCTGGGCCACACCCATGATCATGAAGAAGGGACGCCCGGCGGTGACCCTGAGCTGCCTCTGCCTTCCCGAGATGGAGGAAGTCCTGGCGGAAATCCTCCTCCGGGAGACCACCACCCTGGGCTTACGGAAATACCCCGTTGACCGGCTGAAGACGGACCACGAGATCGTGGAGCGGGAGACCTCCTGGGGCCTGGTCCGGTTCAAGGTGGCCCGCCTCGGGGGCGAGACCCTCCGGGCCAATCCCGAGTTCGAGGACGTCCGGAGACTGTCGGAGGAACACTCCATCCCCCTGCCGGAGATGCGGGAACGCCTGGTGGGGGAGTTTCTTCCCTGAGCGGGTGGAACCGGAAAGCAAAAAAACGGGGCCCGCCGCATCCCGGAAGGGAAATGGGCCCCGTTCTTTCATCCTCACCGGCCCAGGAGTTCAAGAACGTGCCGCGGCAGCTGGTTTGCCTGTGCGGCGACCGACATCCCCGCCTGGAGCAGGATGCCGAGTTTTACGAATTCCATCATTTCCCTGGCGACGTCCGCGTCGAGTATCCTCGATTCCGCCGCGGTCAGGCTGCGGGACGACGTGCTGAGGTTGTTCACCGTATGCTCCAGCCGGCTGATCCTTGCCCCGATGACCGCTCTCTGGGAGGACGCCCTGTCCAGGGCCCTGTCGATCCTGCCTATGCTCCGGACTGCGCCCTCCCTGTCCCGGACATCCAGGGATTCCAGCCCGAGGGCGGACAGGGACATGTCACCGAGCCGGAACATCATGTCCTCCCCTTCGTTCGCGCCGATCTGCAGCCGGCCCGAACTGTCGGCGATATGAACGACATGGCTGAAGACATCCTGCCGCTGCGCCCCGAAGGTCCCTCTCCGGCGGTCGAACAGGATGCGGTCCAGACCGATTTCGCTTTCCACATCCAGTTCAACCCCTGCGGGAAGAAGCCCGTACACCCTGCTCCCCGCTTCGGCAGCCATTGCGGGCGATACCGACTTCCCGCTGTGGGCGTCAGTCACCCTCATCATCATGCGGGCCTTTTCCCCTTCCTGGATGGAGGCAAATCCGAAGGCCTTCAGCAGGTCCTCGCTTCCGTAAAAACGGAGTTTCCTTTCCTCCCCGGGAAGAACGGAATGGGCGAGAAGGGTTGAAACCACCGAATCATTGCCGCTTTGCCCCGGCACATGGTTTATGAACCTGAAAATCCTGTTCATGTCCCTCCTGTCCATCAGTCGGGGACCGCTGCCTTCGGGAAAACGGCTGCCCTCTCCCCTGGGGATGCCGTCCTCCTGCCCGAGGAGGTCAAGCCAGATCTGCCGGGAGATGTATTCGGCCATCTGCCCCACTTCCATGCCGGCCCCGACGGTGACATGGGTTTCCCTCTCTCCCTGGCGGATGGTCAGCCTCCCGCCGTCCCCTTCCAGGAGGAAGCGCCCGTTCCCGTCATAAAACAGGCCGATATCGGACAGCCTGCTGTAGTAATGGGCAGGCCCCGCGTCCATCCCGCTCCCGAAGACCGACTCGAAGGTCAGGGCGTTCTCCTCCACATCCGCTGACGAGGGATGGAAATCGCTGAAAGAAAGGGACAGCGTTCCGTCCATGACCTGGTCCTTCGCAAAAGCGCCGCTCCCCCTCCGGGCGAGGTTATTCGCAACCTGGTAGATCCCGATATCCACCCGGGCATTATCCAGGACGCCTTCGTTGAACCTCAGGGAATGGGGCATGTTCGTTCCCCTGTTGTCGGAGAAGAGGTCGAGTTCATCGGAGGCGGGGCTCAGGAGAGGGTCGCTCAGCTGGTCCGCTTCACTGATTCCGTCGGTGAACCCGCTCGCAGCCAGCGAGAGGGTAAACCTGTCCCCTTCGTTCCACAGGGAACTGTCACCGAGGGTGAACTCGTCGAAAAACAGCCCCCCGAACCCCGAGTCCCGAAAAAGGACCACCGGGTTCACCACCTCGGACGGGATCACCGGGGGCAGCGCCGCGCTGTTTTTTGCGGTGTTCTGTCCGTCGTTGAGCCCGAAATGTTCCTCTTCCGCATACCACTGCCTTCCGTCCCTGCCGATGACATGCCCCTGGACCCGGAACCTCATGGAGCCGTTTTCCACGCTGATCACGTCAAATACCAGCGAGGCGTTGTACGGATTGTACCGCTCGGCACCCGGTTCATTCAGCGGGCCGTAGGTCCCGTCGCCCCGCCTGCCGTAGAGGTAGTTCGAGTACCCCACTCCCCCGATGTACCGCTTGAGGTCCGTCTCTCCCCCGGCTTCCATGTCCCCGAAAAAGGCGCTCGTCACAAGGGCTCCGGCAGAAGGTCTGGCGTCTCCCTGGTAGTTGATCTCCGCCCGGACCCGGCGGGAACCCGCATCAGTGCCGTCCGGCGCCCCCACGGTGCTTCCCGGAGCGAATCCCGCCGCTTCCGCCTGAAGGATGAGCGTCCCGGTGTAGTAGCCGAGCCCGGGAACGTCGCTCCTGCCGTTCAGGGGATCGACAAAATACCCCAGGAGATTGAGATCGGCGCCGTTCTCCGCTCCGTCCGCGAGCCTGTACTGGGCGGAACTGCCCCATTCTCCGGACTGCACCCGGAAGGGGTCGCCTTCGACGGCGACGTTCGCCGCCGACAGGAAGCCCCCCGAAAGTGAAGGCGACGTATTCAGCCCATCCAGCTTGGCGGCGGCGGCGACATTGATGACGAATTTATCCCCTGCCGAAAGCCGGTCCGTGGCCACCTGGAGGTTCGTACAGCGGATTTCGTGGGAAGTGCCCTGGAAGAGGGTTACGTCCGCGCCAGAAGCAAGCTGGGAAAAAACGGCCGGAGGGAAGCTCCAGGGGGAGGTGTCGGCCGACTCGGGCAGCTCGCTGCCGTTCCTGTCGAAGCCCTTTGCCCGCACTGTCAGTCCCGCCCCGTCGAATTCGAACAGAAGGGACGCGTTGATATCGTTCTGCCGGTAGACCTCGGCGTTTCGGACAATATCGGAAGGGCTGCCGCCGCTCCCGAAGAAACAGGTCGTATCCCCGGCATAGTAGCTGTGGGAGTACCATGACGGGGAGCCTCCCGTGTTCTCCCAGTAGGTCCCGGCACTCCCCCGCTCTCCGTAGGAGAGGGTGGTATTCTGGCTCACGGAGCCGAAATCAAGCCGGTGGGAAAGATTCTCCGAGCCCCCGATTCCGGGTGCGGTCCGAACGAGCTGGTTGATGGAAACGAACCGGTCGTCCAGCGCTCCGTCGTCGAAGGCATACACAATACCCTCCGTGACGCCGCCGTTGTTCCCGCCGTCGGCGTACAGTCCGTCGTAAAGGGAGAGCTCGAGCCTGTCCGCAGTGCCTGCAACCCGGGCTGTGGTGTAGGTCATCCAGGAATCCCCGGCGACGAGGTCCGGTCCGTGAGCATCCCCGTCCGCGGCGACAAAGCCGGTGAAGAAGCCGGGAAGCCCGAGAGCTCCGCTCAGGGCGGCGGCATTCTGCCCCGACGTCCCTCCTCCCGCGGTTCCGCCCTCCCAAAGCCAGGCGGAGGCCGACCCCTGGTACCGGGATGCGTCGGAGGCCCTGTTGCCGTCCCAGGCCACCTGCAGCGAGAAACGGTCATGGGCCTGGAGCGTCCGGGAGTTCACCGTACCGGCGCCGTCGTTCTCCGGGGACCAGAAGGGCCCGGTGGAATCGAAAAGCGTCCGTTCCGCGTTGAGCACGTTTCCCTGGTCCGTTCCGGCCTGTGCCATGGAAAACACTCTTCTCCCCGCTCCCGCCGAGACATTCGTGAAGGCGATCCTGCCTTCATGCTCCCCGGCGGTATGGGAAGGCTCCGTCAGCCAGTTCAGGGAGAGTCTTCCATCCGAGGATATCGCGCCGAAAGCCTCCTCCATGTTCATCCCGGTCACGGCGAAGACGGTCTCCTTCCCGTAGTCAAGGACTTGTCCGAAGGACGTTCCGCCCCGGTTGACCGTTCTCTGTCCGCCCCAGACTTCCTGGAGGGATCCTCCGCTTCCGCCGGTGACGGAGATGCGGTATCCCGATGAAGGGACGCTCGAAAGCCTGAGCTGCCTGGAAGCACCTGCTGAGATGGCGGAAAAGGGCGAGATCCCGTTGTTCTGCGTCAGGCCGTCAAGACCGAGGGCTCCGCCGACGGCGGAGTTGAGGGCTGAGACCACCTCCATTGCGTCGGCGCTGAAGGTGCTGACGGAAACATCATGATTGACGTAGACCCTGTTCCCCGTGGAAAAGCCGCCCCCTCTTCCGACCGTGATGGAATCGGGGGGACCGTAGACGCCTGTCGAAAGCTCCCGGATCGCCCTTCCTGTCATGGAGATCTCGTAGATGCCGACCGCGTTGCTGAAACTGAGCCCATGGAGGTTTCCGGACGAGGTTGTTCCCGCCGCAAAGGCTGCCATCCCCGGTATTCCGCCAACGGCATTCTGAATGGACAGGGCGGCATCGGCAAGATTTTTTCCGCCGGTGTCGGCAATCACCCCGCGGCCGTTCCAGACCTGGGCGGACGAATGGGAACCGCCTCCGTCAAAGACATGGTCAAGGGAGAGTTCCGCAGCAATCTGCCCGGCGGAGGCCAGCGATACATCATAGTTGGCGTGGCCGGCCAGCTGGACGGAAGCGGGCAGGCCGCCCCCTCCCGTGACGGAAGCCGAGAGGCCCGTGAGAGAGTCCAGCCCCGCTGCGATATCCGCAAGCCCCGAGCCGTTCATCGACAGCGTCACCGACCGCTGGTATTCCCGGAACGTCCCGGCCGCTGTCCCCCCGTCCGCGACGACCCCGGCCAGCCCCAGCCCGTCCGGTCCCACTCCTGTTTCAGTCACGGCCACATCTCCGCCGGAACTGTTCGACAGGATGATCCGGCGGCTTGCGCCGAGGGAATCCACAGAGGCAGTAATTCCTGCGATGCCCGCCCCGTTGACGGCATCCCTGATGTCGGACATGCCCATGCCGCCCACGGAGATCACCGTTCCGCCGATGTCAAGGGACGCACCGGAGGCGGCCTGCCACGTGGTCACCGCCGTGACGGCGTTTCCTGCCCCCGATGACCGGTAGCTGATATGGATTTCGGTGTCGTCCGCCGCCTGGTACTCCAGGCTGACGGTCATCACCGCATCCCGGGAGGTCACGTAGGATTCCGTGAGAACCACGTCTCCGGCCATGAGGTCCCGGCGGTCCGTCCCGGTGACGGCGTAATGGGTGAAGAGATTAACGGCGCTGTCCTGGTTCACGGTGAGGGAAACATCACCCGCCCCGCCGGCGCTCACTGTCCCCCCGGGAATATCGTTCCGGTAGACAAGGGTGGATGACGGCGTCCCCGCCTCGTCGGCCCGCACCGCAAACCGGGCGTCGAAGTCGGAGGATGTTCCCCTGCTGCTGATGTTGACTCCCTCCACAACCCCAAGCTCCAGGGCATCGTCGAAATCGGCCATCATGGGGACAGCGTCCGAAAGGCGCACGTTGTAGGTTCCCGGCGCGACGGTGTTCGGCGTCGGGGACACCCCGACCGCCCCGCCCACTGCGGCGGCACTGGAATTCATCCCCCCGGCCAGGTACCGTATTCCCCCGAAAGGGGTCTCCCGGGTTTCCAGCCTCCAGCTCCCTTCGGCCAGGTTCAGGGCGGACATGGCCGCAAGCCCGGCCCCCCCGGTGTCCATAACCGCACCGGTCCCCGCCGTCCCGTTCCTGAGGGTGAGGATGTTGCTTTTCTGTATGTTTTCCCTCCCCTCGTCCAGGGTGCTGAAGAGAATCCTGAAGTTGCCCGACGGAACGGCGGCAGCCTCTTCCGTTCCGCCGGCCCTGCCGCTTCCGGGCATCACTACGGAAAGATGGGATGTGGACGTGCTCCAGAGCGCGGACATATCGCCGTTCAGCAATTTTTTCCTGTTGAACTGGGTCTGATTCGCTATGGCGTCCACCTGGGAGGAGAGTTCGTCGATCTCGCCCTGGATATGCCCCCTGTCCTCACTGGTGAGAACATCGTTTGCCCCCTGGACGGACAGCTCTCTCATCCGCTGCAGAAGGGAAGTTATCTCCTGTATCCCTCCCTCCGCGGTCTGAAGGAGGGATATGCCGTCCTGGGCATTCTTGGCCGACCGGTCCAATCCCCGTATCTGGGCGCGCATCTTCTGCGAGACGGCCAGGCCTGAAGCGTCATCGGAGGCACTGTTGATGCGAAGGCCGGTAGCCAGTTTTTTTGAAACCTTCGACAGGCGGTTACTGACGTCCGACAGGGCCGTAAAAGAGGCCAGTGACATAAGGTTCGTGGAGATCCGCACTTCCGGGCACCCCCCAGAAAGGATTCACAGCGTATCCGCAGGGCATGCCCGGCCTGAGGAAAAGCCTGCGGGAAAGAACCTGCATATTGGTATCGGCCGGCAGAAGAAAAAACCTCAGTTTTTTTGGAAAAAGAAAATACGGGCCGGCACATGAGAATTCCCTCCCCCGGTACACCCGGGGAAGGACAGGAGGGTACAACCGCCTGGTAACAGTGTTTTCAGCGGCCGGGCAGCAGTCCGGACAATGCTCTTCAGCTCATTTTGATGTCCGGCCTTTTTTCCCGGAAGACCGGGGTTTCGCCGGAGGCGGGGAAGCCGGCGCCCTCAGAGAGACAACCCTGCCGCCGCCCGTCACGATGGCGGCGTACTTTTTATACACCGCCGGAAATTCCTTCAGGATGTCCGCCCTGAGCATGTCGAAGGGAACCACCACGTACCGCCCCAGGGGAGACCGGCGGGGATTGTAGAGCAGCGTCCCGGTGACGTTCTCGAAGGAGATCCGGGTCTCCCCCCTCATTTCCGTCTTGACCACGTCGAGGGAGACGAGAAGGCCCACGAGCTTGTGGAGCTCCTTCTGGGACGAAAGGAAATTGCCGAGGGAATAGACCACGAGGGTGCTCTTCACCATGGCCACGGGCTGGACCACGTGGGGATGGTGGCCGAGGACGATGGAAACGCCGAGGGAGGCGAGGTGCTCCGCGATTTTTTTCTGTTCCGCGGTGGGGGCGAACACGTATTCGCTCCCCCAGTGCATGGAGACGATCACCACGTCGGCTTTTTTCCGGGCGCTGGCCACCTCCTCCTTCGCCTTCTCCGGGGTGTAGAGGCTGACGTAGTGCTCCTTTCCCTTCGGGGCCTTCAGGCCGTTGGTGGCGGTGGTGTAAGCGAGGAAGGCGCAGGAGATTCCGTTCACCCGGAAGAACCGGATCTTCTTTTCCTTCTCCGCGGTCAGGCTGCTTCCGGTGGTCACCGCGCCCTTCTTTCCGTTCCAGTATTCCAGCGAGGCGAGCACGCCCTTCTCCCCCCTGTCCAGGGTGTGGTTGTTCGCCAGGGACACGAGGTTGAAGCCGGAGTCGAGAAAGGCGTCCCCCACCTCCCGAGGGGAATTGAACATGGGGTAGGTGGACAGCCCCAGTTCCGTGCCGCCGAGAATGGTCTCCTGGTTGTAGAAGGCCACGTCATGGGGGTCAATACGGCTCTTCACGAGGCTGAGCATGGGCCGGAAATCGTACCCGCCCCCCTTGATAACCGCCGCGTTGTACACCCCCTTGTGGATCAGGGCGTCCCCCACGGCGGCCAGGGAAAACCGGGCCTCCCCGCAGGCGGATCCGGGGAGGAAGGCGAGGGACAGCAGCAGAAAAAGGGCTCGAACAGAGCGGAGAACGTTCATGGCATGACCTCTCCTTTCGATCCGGGGCAACCGGCGTTGCGAAAAGGGAAAAGGGGCAGTATCCTATCCCTGTCCTTCGGGAACGGCTTTGTTGTTGTTCCCCCGGGAGGTCATGCACTTCCCGCACCCGTGGCACCCCCGATAGCAGGGCCGGATGCGGGACGAACCCGCACACAGGGGAATAGCGGCAAGGACCAGTATCACGGCAAGAGCGACATAGTTCATCCCATCCACCTCCGGAAGGAAATACCGTTCCAAGAGTATACCTTCCGGGTGTCAAAAAAGGGAACGGCGGATGAAAGAAAGATCGGCATTCCGGGGAACCGGCCTTCCCCCGGAGAAAGGACGGTAAAGAAAATGCGCTGCATCGCCACTTTCGAGGTCACCAGCATGGCGCTCCTCTTCGAACGCACCTGCAGAAAAAAGGATATTCCGGCAAAGGTGGTTCCCGTTCCGCGGAGACTGTCCTCCAGCTGCGGTCTCGCCTGCGAATTCCCCTGCGAATCCGGTGACGACGTGCGGGCCCTCTGCGAGGAGAGGAAAATCGACGTGGAATCATACCACGAGATGGAAGACGACTGGACATAATCCCCCATGAAGAATACCATATAGGGGATAGTGGTATTATCCCAAAAGGAGGGGTATGGTTCATGGAAAGAAAAAAGGTGCTCATCATCGGGGGCGTGGCCTGCGGCGCCAAGACGGCCGCCAGGCTTGCCAGGCTTGCTCCGGAGTTCGACATCACGGTGCTCGAGCGGGGGGAACACCTCAGCTTCGCCGGGTGCGGCTTCCCCTATTTCGTGGGGGACGTGGTGAAGGAGTACAAGGACCTGGTCTGCACTCCCCTCGGCATCATCCGGGACGCGAACTTCTTCCGGACGGTGAAGAACATCACGGTCCACACCGGTTGTCTCGCCACCAGGATCGACAGGGAGAACAGGTGCGTCACCGCCTCCGACGCATCCACAGGAGAAGAAAAAAACTTTCCGTACGATAACCTCGTGCTCGCCACGGGAGCGTCCCCCATCCGCCCCCCCATACCGGGCAGCGACCTCAACAGGGTCTTCACCCTCTGGACCATGCCCGATGCCCTGGCCATGAAATCGGCCCTCTCGTCGGGAAACATAAAAACGGCGGTCATCATCGGCGCCGGGCTCATCGGCATGGAAGTCGTGGAGGCCCTTGCGGAACGGGGAGTAAAGGTTTCGGTGGTGGACGCCCTTTCCACCCCTCTCCCGGCCCTCGTGGGCGAAGATTTCGGCCTCCGGATCGCAAGGGCGGTCAAGGCGAAAGGCGTCGATTTCTTCGGCGGCGAGAAGGTCACGGAAATCACCGGCGAGGGCGGTGTCGTCACCGGAGTCAGGACGGACAGGCGATCCCTGCCTGCGGACATGGTGCTTCTGGCGGTGGGCATCCGCCCCAACACCAGTCTTGCCCGGGACGCGGGCCTGGAGCTTGCCCCCAACGGAACTATCGTGGTGGACGAGCTGATGAGGACGAGCGACCCGTCCATCTACGCCGGGGGCGACTGCGTCCAGACACGGCATCTTGTCACGAAAAAGCCCGTATGGCAGCCCATGGGCTCCACGGCTAACCGCCAGGGCAGGGTGATCGCCGACAATATCGCCGGGCTCGCCACGCCCTTCTCGGGAGTCCTTGGGACGGGCATCCTGAAGCTCTTCAACCTGACCATAGGCAAGACGGGCCTCGACGAAAAACAGGCAAAAGAGGCGGGATTCGAACCGGTGAGCATCGTGGTGGAAGAGCCTGACCGGCCCCATTTCATGCCCGGCATGGGCGCCATGACCATCCGCCTTGTGGCCGACAGGCTGAGCCGCCGCATCCTGGGCGCCCAGATCATGGGCACAGGGGTGGTGGACAAGCGCCTTGACGCCCTGGTGGCGGCCGTTTCCACGGGAATGACGGTGGACCTCCTGGCGGACGGGGACTTCGCCTACGCCCCGCCCTTCTCCACGGCCCTCGATCCGAACACCCACGCGGCCAACGCCCTGAAGAACAAGATGGACGGCCTCGTGAAAACCTACCAGGCAAAGGAACTCCGGGAGCGGATGGAGGGACCCAATCCCCCGCTGCTGCTGGACGTGAGGACGCCGGGAGAGCTGGATCTCCAGGGACGCATCCCCTACGAATTCGTGAATATCCCTCTCGGCAAGCTCCGGGAGCGGGCGGTCGAACTGCCCCGGGACAGGGAGATCGTGGCCTTCTGCAAGATCTCCGTCCGGGGCTGGGATGCCCTGGCGATCCTGAAAGGGGCAGGCTTCGAGGATGTGGCCCTCCTGGAGGGAGGCGTCATGGCCTGGCCCTACGAGCTGAAATAGCCCTTCCTGGCCGCAGGAAAAGCAAAAAGGGGCCGGCGCAAAAAAACTGCGGCGGCCCCTTCGTTTTTCTCCCGTTCTATTTCTTTATCTCGGCAAGCTCCACCAGGACCTTCGCCATGATGTGGGCGTTCTTCATGATGTCCTCCACGGACCACCGTTCGTCTTCCTCGTGGATCGTGTAGTCCTGCCCGGGAAAGACGGGGCCGAAGGCCACCACGTTGGGCATGGTCTTGGCGTAGGTGCCGCCGCCGATGGCCAGCAGGGTGGCTTCCTGGCCGGTTTCTTCCGTGTAGACCTTCTGGAGGGCCCGAATGAGCCTGGACTCGGGGGGCATGTACAGGGGCTTCGCCTTGGACACCTTCTCCACCGCCAGCCCGTTCTTCCTGAAAGTCTTCTCTATGGGGCCGGTGACCGCCTCCTCCTTCGCCGTCACGGGGTACCGCATGTTGACGGTGAAGGAAACCCGGCCCTTTTCGGCCTTCACAACGCCGACGCAGGCGGTCAGCGGCCCGGACACCTCGTCGGCCATGGCAACGCCCAGGGATTTCCCGTCCGTCTCGAAACCCGCGAGCCGTGAGAACGTGCTGAAGAATTCTCCCTGCTCGCCCTTCAGCTTCAGCCCCGCCATAAAGTCCGCCAGGCAGGCGAGGGCGTTGATCCCCTTCTCGGGGGTGCTTCCGTGGGCGGGGTGCCCCTTCATCACGAGGGTGACCCGGCTGCCGTCATCGTCGGCGGAAAGGACGCTGCCCTCGGGCCCCTTCCATGCGGACGCGGCGGCGGTAATGCGCTGCCTGCACTCGGACCTGGAATCCTCGACCACGGCCGTTACCTCGGCCATGACCACGTTGGCGGCCACCCCTCCCTCGAGGGAGGTCACCTTCATTTCGCCCGATGGTGCGAAGGGAAGGGAGACTGTATAGGTGACGATGCCCTTCTCGGCATGGATGATGGGGTACTCGGCGTCGGGTGTAAACCCAGCGGCGGGGAGGTCCTCCCCCAGTTCAACGTACCGCTTCATGCACTTGCTGCCCTGCTCCTCGTTGGTGCCGAAGATGACCCGGACTCTCCGCTTCAGCTTCAGCCCGGCGTCGAAGATCGCCTTCGCGGCGAAGAGTCCGATTATGACGGGCCCCTTGTTGTCGAGGACGCCCCGCCCCCAGACCATGCCGTCCTTCAGCTCGCCGCCCCAGGGATCCACCGTCCAGCCTTTTCCCTCGGGAACCACGTCCAGGTGCCCGAGGACGGCCACCATCTCGTCCCCTTCGCCCATCTCGGCCCAGCCCGCCACGTTGTCCACGTTCTTGGTCCGGAACCCCATTTGCTCAGCGAAGGCGAGGGTCCAGTCGAGGCATTTTCTCGGGCCCTCCCCGTAGGGAGCCCCTTCCGCAGGCTCGCCGCCCACGCTCTTGATGCGCACAACTTCCTGTATGGCGGCCACAAGTTCATCTTTCATTGCATCGATTTTTTCCGACAGCACGAAATTACCTCCTTGATGGGCGGGTCATTCCCCGCCTGTTTTTTTCAGCAGTTCCCTTCCGGCGATCTGGACCGGATCCCATGCCATGGAGAAGGGGGGAGCATATCCGAGGTCAAGCTCCAGGAGATCGTTCACCGTCATGCCCCCAGCGAGGGCCGTGGCGATGATGTCCACCCGCTTCGCCGAGCCCTGGCCGCCCACGATCTGCCCTCCGAGCAGCCTGCCCGAACCTTCCTCGCCCACGAGCTTCACGTGCATGGCCTCCGCCCCGGGGTAGTACCCCGCCCGGGTCTTGGTCCGAATGACCGAGGAGACAAACCGGAAACCGTTTTCTTCCGCTTCTCTCTCCGTCAGCCCTGTCCGGGCGACTTCGAGGCCGCAGTGCTTGCTCATGGCCGTGCCGTAGACGCCCCGAAAAGCGGCCCGGCCGCCTCCCATGGAGATGCCGGCCACCCTCCCCATCTTGTTGGCCACGGTGCCCAGGGCGACCCAGAACGGTTTTCCCGTCAGGAGGTGGGTGGTGGAGGCGCAGTCGCCGGCGGCCCAGATTCCGGGCCGGGATGCGGCCATGGTCTCGTCGGCGAGGATGGAGTCCCGGACGGACAGCTTCAGGCCGGCCTCCTTCGCAAGCCCGGAGTTGGGGCGGACACCGAGGCCCATGATCACCATTCCGGTCTCTATTTCTCCGTGCTCTGTGACGACCGAGCGGACCCGGCCTCCTTCGGTGCCGAAGCCGACCAGGCCTTCGCCGAGACGGAGGTCCGTCCCGATCCCGCGGATCGCGGCGGCGATGAGTTCCGCCATGTCGGCGTCGAAGGTGTTCATGACCTGGGACGACTTGTCCACGAGGGTC
>ERZ747221.1505-NODE-1505-length-23054-cov-3.539235_pt1 | contig 23054 bp, 29 predicted proteins | sample MGYA00374949_ERZ747221 | MGnify/ENA primary metagenome ERZ747221 (study PRJEB28779, sample SAMN05720172) | bioreactor metagenome | isolation source: Anaerobic biogas reactor | place: USA:Washington, USA | collected 2015-08-08 ... | reverse complement strand
GCCGCCCACCGCCGCGCCCCCAAAGAGCAGCCCACCCGTCATCGCCCAGGACGGGAGGTCGACGAACGGGATCAGGATGACCAGCAACACCACCACCGACAGGACGTCGAGCAGGCGTTCCAGGAGGAGGGCCGACAGGGCGCGGCCGATCCCCCCCGGGATGACGCGCCCCGCGAGGTAGCCCCGCACCACCTCACCGAGCTTGGCCGGAAAGACGTTGTTGAAAAAGTAGCCGATGTTGACGAACCAGAACACCCGCGGCAGGGATAGCTGCCCTCCGTCGGGGTACATCAGCAGCCGCCAGCGAACAGCCCGCACCCAGTTGATGGCGATGAGAAGCAGAAACGCCGGGACCAAATAGACATAGTTGGCACTGCTGAACAGCCGCCCCAACTCGGCCCAATCGATGCCCCGCGCGGCAAGGTACAGAAACAGGGCGCTGATGGCGACGCCGGCGATGACGCGCAGTCGCCTCTTCATGCCACTCCTTCCTAACGCCGACCGCGTCGGTGCGCCGACGGTGTCGGCAGGTCGACGATGTCGACGCAATGTCCGGCATTATAGCATCGCGAGGGGGGCTGGGCAAAGATCGGTGCGCCCACACTACTGCACCGCAGGCAGATCCTGTGCCACGTCTCCAAAGCGCCGCAGCAGTTCCTCCCGCGAGAGGGGCTCCACCTTTTGGAACACCATCGTCATGGGGTGGTCATAGACCGAGTAGCTCTCGTCGGCGCGCCCCAGAACCAGCGACCGTCTCTGCGCCTCGACGGCGCTTAGGAGTGCGGGCTTGGGCAGGTCGGGATCGTGGAAGGTGTCGTGCACCAGGTCGACGCCGAACACCCGGGGGTAGGTGGCGGCGGTGTGCACGAGTTCGAACCCCAGCTCCTCGCCCAGGAGGAGGTGATAGTAGCGGCTCGTCAGCGGGTAGCGCCCCGGCAGGCGCGGGATGGTGTTGTAGAGGCGGTTGGAGGCGAGCACGATATAGTCGTTGCCCTCGATACCGTTGAGCAGCATCTCGAGCTTGGCCTGGTCGTCGCGGTTGTAGACCGCCAGTTGCGTCAGGAGGTGCTGGCGCGAACAGCGCAGCTCCCCCGTGCCCTGCAGGAGCGGCAGCGTATCGTCCCAGTGCTCGACGGCGATGCGGCTCCCCGCGGGGAGGTTCCGGCACATCCACGCCGTGGTCTGAATCCAGGGGTGCGTCTCGGCATAGATGTTGAGGTAGGCCACGGCATAGAGCGCGCTGCCCGCCACCACCGTCGCCAGCGCCCCCCACCCCACGGCGCGTGCCAGGCGGCGCCCCCCCGCCCGCAGCAGGCCGACGAGCATCCAGGCGGCCCACAGCGAGAGGAAGGGGAGGATGGGGAGGAGGTAGCGCAGGAACTTGGCATGGAAGGCGCCGACGATCCCCAGGTAGGGCAGCACCCAGGCGAGGGGCACGAGGAAATCGCCGGCCCGCCGCCAGGAGCGCGACGCCGCCGCGAGGCAGCCGCGCACCGCGGCCACCACCATGGCGACGAATCCGGCGATCCCCAGCGGGATGCCCATCGACCATACGATCGCCTGTTGGATGGGATAGACGTAGGGCAGCGTGCCAATGAACTGCCGCGTGTAGGGGATGTCGTAGGCGCCCCGCGCCATCTGGCTCTCTTGCGCCACGTCGGCCGCAAAGGTCGCCGCATCGATGACGGCATACGGCTCGCAGAGGACAAAGGTGACCAGCGCCACCAGGCCGGTTACCACCATCCCTCGGAGGGGGAATGTCCAAACCCTCTGCCGCGGGGGGGTCCCACGCAGCGCTGCTCCGCCGCGCCGGGGGCGAGCGGGGGGTCTCGACGTGGCCAGCGCGCGAGCCCCGGTGTCCTTTGCGCTTGCGGCGTACACGAGGGGCGCCGCCTCAGCGAGACGAGGTTCCTCGCTGCGCTCGGAACGACGACGGGGCAATGTCGTCCCGAACGGATGTGAGGGACCTTGACTACCTGGACGAGGTTCCTCGCTGCGCCCCGAACGACGCTGGGGCAATGTCGTCCCGAACGGATGTGAGGGACCTTGACTCGCTCGACGAGGTTCCTCACTGCGCCCCGAACGACGATGGGGCCACGTCGTCCCGAACGTATGTGAGGGACCTCGACTACCTGGACGACGTTCCTCGCTGCGCTCGGAACGACGGTTGGTTTCGCGCGATGCCAGCGTGCCGAGGACCCACGCGACGGCGACCGCCATCCCCAGCGGGGCGGCGCTCACCTTGGTGGCCAGGGCCGCGCCCCAGGCCGCCCCCACCCCCACGCCGCGCCACAGCGTCGGCCGGTCGACGAGGTCGATGGCCAGGTCCACCGTCAACAGGACAAAGAACGCCAGCAGGGTGTCGACGGCGAAAAAGTGGGCCAGCTGCACGTGCAGCACCGTGACTGTCGTGAGCGCCGCCGCCAGCAGCCCCACGCGTTCATCGAACAGTCGGAAGCCCAGCCGAAACACCAGCGCCACGGTGCCCAGGTCGAACAGCGCCGAGAGGGTCCGCCCCACGACATAGCTCGACTGCAGCGTGGCATAGCTGGGATCGAGCCGCCCTGCCAGGTCCGCCATGATGCGCAGCAAATAGATGGGGAGGGAGCCATAGGCAAAGAACTGGGGGTTCCAGGGGCTCTCGGGGCTCAGCAGCGTGCCCCACGCGCGGAGCGGGGGGAAGGCGATGCCGTTGGCCACCACCAGGATGTGGCGTTCATCGGGGTGAAACAGCATGCCGCCGTCCCACGCGATGCCATAGAGGCGCAGGGCGGCGGCAACGGCGAGGATGGCGATGAGCGCCAGGCGGACGGGCAGCCGAGCCGTCCGCTCGCGTGCGGGGGCGGGCATCACGATTCCGTCTGCAACACGGCCATGAACGCTTCCTGCGGGATCTCGACTTTGCCCACGCGCTTGAGCCGGCGCTTGCCCTCCTTCTGTCGCTCCAAAAGCTTGCGCTTGCGCGTGATGTCCCCGCCATAGCACTTGGACAGCACGTCCTTGCGCTGCGCCGATACCGTGGCGCGGGCGATGATGCGCGACCCGACGGCCGCCTGGAGCGGCACGGCAAAGAGCTGCGACGGGATGACCTCCTTGAGCCGGCGCACCAGCGCGCTCCCCTTCTCATAGGCCCTGTCGCGGTGCACGATCACCGACAGCGCATCGACGGGCTCCTGATTCACCAGGATGTCCATGCGCACCAAATCGCCCGGGCGATAGCCGTAGAAGGAATAGTCCATGGAGGCATAGCCGCGCGAGCGCGACTTGAGCTGATCGTGAAAGTCCACCAGAATCTCGGACAGCGGCAGCAGAAAGGTGATGAGCACCCGGCGCACATCGAGGTACTCCATCTTTTGATACTCGCCGCGGCGGCCGGTGGCCAGCTCCATCAGCGGGCCGATGTACTCCTTGGGCGTATAGATGCCCACCTCCATCCACGGCTCATGGATCTCTTCGACGTCGCCCGCCGGCGGTAGGTCGGCGGGATTGTCCACCGTGATGATCTCGCCGTCCGTCCTGAGCACCTCGTACTCGACGCTGGGCGCCGTGGCGATGAGGTCGAGTTCGTACTCGCGCTCCAGCCGCTCCTGGACGATCTCCATGTGGAGCAGGCCGAGAAAGCCGCAGCGGAACCCGAGGTTCAGCGCCGCCGACGATTCGGGCTGGTAGACGAGGGAGGCGTCGTTGAGCTGCAGCTTGTCCAGGGCGTCGCGCAGATCCTGGTAATCGGCCGTATCCACGGGGTACAGCCCGGCGAACACCATCGGCTTGGGCGGCTGGTAACCCGCAAGAGGCGCCTCCGCCGGGTGCTGGGCGCTGGTGAACGTATCGCCGACGCGGCAATCGCGCACATCCTTCAGGCCCGTGGCCACATAGCCCACCTCGCCGGCGTGCAGCACGTCGATGGGCTTGAGCCCGGGCGTAAAGACGCCCACCTCCAGCGGCTCGACCTCGCGGTGCGTCGACATGAGCAGGATGGCGTCGTCGGCCCGGACGGCGCCGTCCACCACGCGGACATACGCCACCACGCCCTTGTAGGGATCATAGTGCGAGTCAAAGATAAGCGCTCGCAGGGGCCCGCCGGTGGGCGCCGCCGGTGGGCGGATGCGCCGGACGATGGCGTCGAGCACCTGGTCGGTGCCCACCCCCTCCTTGGCCGATACCCGCAGGATCTCGTCCGGCGAGACGCCCAGCAGTTCCTCGATCTCCTCCGCCACCTCGCCCGGCATGGCCGAGGGAAGATCGATCTTGTTGATCACCGGCACGATGTCGAGGTCGAGTTCCAGCGCCTGGTACAGGTTGGCCAGCGTCTGCGCCTCGATCCCCTGCGTCGCGTCCACCACCAGGATGGCGCCTTCGCACGCCGAGAGGGCGTGGGACACCTCGTAGGAAAAGTCGACGTGCCCCGGTGTATCGATGAGGTTCAGCTCATAGCGCTCGCCGTCGGGCGCATCGTACATCATGCGCACCGCCTTGGCCTTGATGGTAATCCCCTTCTCTCGCTCCAGGTCCATGCGGTCCAGCACCTGCTCCGCCATATCTCGCGGGGTGATGGTGCCGGTGCGCTCCAGAAGGCGGTCCGACAGGGTAGACTTGCCATGGTCGATGTGCGCGATGATGCAAAAGTTGCGGATAGCGCTATGCGGTCGGCTCTCAGGCAGAACTTGGCTCACTGTCACCTACTGCTGGCTAGCGCCGCGCCCGGCGCGTGGGCGCGGCAAGACGTATCATAAGTATACGCGTACCGACGGGGAAGCGAAAAGGGTCGTGACCGGCGCGTCTACTCCTCGACCGCCAGCCGCGAGGGGCGGCCGACCAGCCCCGTGGAGGCCCGCAGGCTCTCCAGGGCCATCTGGGGCGTGGCGCCTCGCTCCGTGGTGCGCAGGTACAGGTAGCGAAAGACGTCACGCACCATGGCAGCCAGGGGCACGCCCAACAGCATCCCCCAGACCCCCGCGACCTCGGCGCCGACGACCACGATGATCATCACCACGGCGGGGTGAAAGCGCACTGCGTTCCCGGCGATGCGCGGCACGAGAAAGAGGTTCTCGATCTGCTGGATGGCAAAGAAGCACAGCGCCACCCACAGGGCCAGGATGGGGCGCTTGAGCAGAGCGATGAGCACGGCCGGTACCGCCCCCAGGTAGGGCCCCAGGATGGGCACCAGTTCAAAGACGCCGGCAAAGGTCCCCAGGAGCAGCGCCAGGTCGATGCCGAAAACCACCAGTGTGATGGTGGCCATGACGCCCACCAATACGCACAGGATGAGCTGCCCCCGCAGGTACGAGCTGAGCAGGCCGTCGAGAATGCCAAAGATGCAGCGCACGTCCTCGCGGGCCACATCGGGGATGGCGCTGTAGAACGCGCGCCGTCCGCGCGCCTCGTCGTTCAACACGTAGAACAGCCAGAACGGCACGATCACCATACCGATGATAAAGCTGACCGTCTGCGATACGGTGCGCACCGTGACCTGGAGGCCCCGCTGCAGGCCGTCCCACACGGTGCCCAGCGCGCTCTGCAGGTTGGTGTTGATCGCCTCCTGGATCTCGGGAGGGATCCCCTCCAGCACCTGCCCGACGTCATACGTCAGCAGCCCCTGCGCCCGCTCCAGGTAGGTTGGAAAGACGGAGACGAGGACCTCCGCCTGATCGGTGACCGCCGGGATAAAGTACGACAGCACCCCCGCCGTGAGAGCGATGCCCACCAGGTACACGATGATGATCGCCAACGGCCGCGACAGCCCGCGATAGCGCAGCAGGCGTGGGGCGTTGCGGTCCATCACGTTCACCACGGGCAGCAGCAAGTAGGCGAGCAACATACCCAGGAAAAAGGGCACCAGCGCCGCCCACGCCGCAACGAGCAGGCGCACGAGCAGGTACGTCATGGCAGCCACGAGCACGAGGCGATAGCGCTGCGCCGGCGTCGAGAGCCACGATGGCATGGACAGTATCCTCCCGCCCGGGGAGTTGCGATCACTGCCTGAAAGCATTGCTGCCTCGAAACATCGTCACGCTGCACGTCCTACTCGTTGTACCGGAGCGACGGGGGCGTCAGCTTCGCATCCCCCTACTCCTCCTCCGCGACGACCACGGTCTGGTCTTCCGGAGCGCCTCCCTCGGCCAACACGGCGTCGATGGCGGCGCCAAGGTCGGCGGCGCCAAGGTCGGCGGCGCCAAGGTCGGCGGCGGGGCGCTCGGATCCGGCCATCGTTCCGTCAACACCCAGCCAGGCCAGGAACTCGACGTTGCCCTTGGGGCCGGTGATGGGCGAGCGCGTCAGCCCCAAGACGCGCCAGCCGTTCTCGCACGCCCATGCAAGTGTCGTGTGCAATACGTCGCGATGCACGTCCGGGTCGCGCACGACGCCCCCCTTGCCCACGCGCTCGGGTCCCGCCTCGAACTGGGGCTTGATGAGCGCCACGACCTCGCCACCGGGCGCCAACCAGCGGCGCACCTGGGGCAGGATCAACTCCAGCGAGATGAACGAGACGTCGATGGTGACCAGCGAGACGGGCTCGGGAAGCGCCTCGAGATGGCGCGCATTGGTGCGCTCCATCACCACCACGCGCGGGTCTTGGCGCAGGCCCCAGTCGAGTTGCCCATAGCCCACGTCGATGGCGTACACCTTGGCCGCGCCGCGCTGCAACAGGCAATCGGTAAAGCCGCCTGTCGACGCGCCCACGTCCGCCGCCACGCGGCCATCGGGGCTGATGCCAAAAACGCTCAATGCGTGCTCCAGCTTGAGCCCCCCACGACTGACGTAAGGCGGGCCCTGGCGTACCTCGACCTTGGCGGATTCATCCACCCGCGTCCCCGCCTTGTCGACGCGCTGGCCGTCGACGAACACCTGGCCGGCCAGGATGAGACGTCGCGCCTTCTCGCGGCTCGGCGCGAGCCCTCGGTTGTGAAGCAGTGTATCGATTCGCACGCCTTTCATGGGCGCAGAATAGTGCCCCCCGCCATAACTGTCAAGACAACATCTTTTGACGCCTCGGGGGGTCTGGGCTATGATGCCAGTCACCCTGCCTCGGAGGTCCGGCGTGTTTCCAGCGCTCCTGAAAGCCATGCGCCCCAAGCAGTGGGCCAAGAACGTCTTTGTCTTTGCCGGGCTGTTCTTCGACGGCAAGGCGCTCGATGGCGCCTGGGCATGGCGGAGCGTGGTCGCCTTTGTGCTCTTTTCCCTGGTATCGAGCGCCGTCTACCTGGTGAACGACCTGCTCGACATCGAGAAGGACCGGCTCCACCCGACAAAGCGCCTGCGGCCCCTGGCCTGTGGCGCGCTCAGCCCCAGGGTGGCGCAGGCCGCCGTCGTGGTGCTGCTGGGCGCCGGCATCCCCGCAGCCTTTGCGCTGAATCCCGCCTTTGGCGCCACGCTCCTGGGCTATGCCGTCCTCATGTTCGTCTACAGCGCCCGCCTCAAGAACATCGTCATCGTGGACGTAATGGTCGTCGCCGCCGGGTTCGTCCTGCGCGTCTTTGGCGGGTCGGTGGTGGTGGACGTGACGCGCTTCTAGCCGTGGCTCTATGTCTGCACGACGCTGGGCGCGCTCTTTATCGCTCTCAACAAGCGCCGCCACGAGTTGCTCCTGCTGGCGGAGAACGCCAACGGCCATCGATCCAGCCTGCAGGGCTACTCTGTGCCCTTTCTCGACGAGATGACCGCCCTGGTCGCCTCGTCAGCGCTGGTCACCTACTCGTTCTACACCTTTTCCGCGCCCAACCTGCCGCTCAACCACGGTATGATGCTGACGATCCCCTTTGTGATCTATGGCATCTTTCGGTACATGTACCTGATCCACAACCACAACCTGGGCGGCGCCCCTGAGGACGTGGTACTGGGCGATCGCCCCCTCATCGTAGCCTCACTGCTATGGGCCCTCACCGCCGGGATCGTCATCTATGGGCCGTCGCTCTTCTAGCGCGACGGCTTGGTTGTGGGTTGTGCGTTGTGTGTTGTGGGTTACGCCTTTGCAGGACGGGAGGGTTTCAGGCCACAGGTAACAGGGCCGAGCATAACCATCCTCCAGAGCCTGCAACCTGCCACCTGTAACACACAACCCATAACGCACAACCCACGGCAGCATAAAGAGGGCGAGCCTTGTTGCTCTCGCCCTCTTGGAGCTAGTGCGAACCTAATCCGCGAATTAGCGCTTGGTGTACTGCGGCGCCTTGCGCGCACGCTTCAGGCCCGGCTTCTTGCGCTCCTTGGCGCGCGGATCGCGCGTCAACAGGCCGGCGCTCTTGAGCGGGGGCCTGTACTCGGGATTGGCGGCCAACAGCGCGCGCGCGATCCCATGTCGGATGGCGCCCGCCTGGCCGGTGATGCCGCCCCCCTCCACCATCACCGAGATCATGAACTGCTGCTCGGTGCCGGTGACGCGCAGCGGCTCCAGCGCCCGAATCATATCCACGTCTCGGCTAAAGTACTCGGCCGCCGGCTTGCCGTTGATGACCATCGCCCCCTCACCCGGGTACAGGCGTACCCTGGCGGTAGACGTCTTGCGACGACCGGTACCATAGTAATACTGCTGCGTTGCCACCTACTCGTCCTCCTTGTACTCAAGGCCTAGTGACAAGACCCTGAACTCGAGGCCTAATTCCATGCCAGGGTTCTCAGGCGCTACCACCACGGGAGACGCCCGGCGTTACGATACGTCCAGCGGCTTGGGCTGCTGTGCCTCGTGCGGGTGCGTGGCACCCGCGTACACCTTGAGCTTTTTCAGCATCGCGCGGCCCAGCCGATTCTTGGGCAGCATGCCACGCACGGCGAACTCGACCACCCGCGTGGGGTGCGTCTCCAGCATGCGCCGCAGGCTAGTCTCCGTCAACCCCCCGGGGTAGCCAGAATAGCGATAGTACATCTTCTGGTCAAGTTTGCGTCCGGTGACGGCGATCTTGTCGGCATTCACCACGATCACAAAGTCGCCCGTATCCATGCTGGGGGTAAAGATCGGCTTGTGCTTGCCGCGCAGCAGAGTGGCGATGCGGGTAGCCAGCCTGCCGAGGTTCTGCCCGGCGGCGTCGACCACGAACCACTCGCGCTGGATGTCAGATTTCTTTGCGCTATACGTCTTCACCTAACCGACTCCTTCCATGCTCGAGCGATGCTGGTTCTGGGCCCCGGCGCCGCCGGTTCCCTGGCCGCTGCAATCCGCCCGTCACTGCCTTGTGGGCAGCGTCGTTGTTCCTTCCGGCTCCTGGCGTTGATGCGCCATCGCCATACTCCACGCGCCAGAGGGTGAGCCCTCGCGCCGGAGCGGGCGGCCCGGATCGCGCCGGGTTGCGCGAGGCGAGCACCTCGGCAAAGCCATCCGCCGACAACTCGCCGCTCCCGACGAGCAGGAGCGTCCCCACCACGCGGCGCACCATCCCTCGCAGGAAGGCGTTCGCCGCGATCTCGAACTCCCATAACTCTACGTCTGCGCCCGCCCACGGTGGGGCCTCACGCCCCCGCCACTCGGCCCGCAGCACGGCCCGCACGGTGTTCCCGCCGCCCGGCGCCTGCCCAAAGGCCGCAAAGTCGTGCTCGCCCAACAGGTGCCCCGCCGCCCGCTGCATCGCTTCCACGTCGGGCCGCTTCGCCAAGCCCCAGCCGTAGCGCCGCATGAGGGGCTGGCTGGCCGACGCGTGATGCACCCAGTAGCGATACGTCCTCTGCCGCGCGCTGAATCGCGCGTGAAAGCGCTCCTCTGCCGGCGCCAGATCCCGCACCACGATGTCGTCGGGAAGGAGGGCGTTCATCGCCCTCTGCAACGTCTCCACGCCGTGGCGCCAGCTCGTCTCAAAGCTGATCACCTGTCCTTGGGCGTGCACGCCGGCGTCCGTTCGACCGGCGCCCACGATGCGCACGAACTCTTGCGTGGCGCTCCGCAGGGCGCGCTCCAGCTCCCCCTGAATGGTCAGGCCACTGGCCTGGATCTGGAACCCACCGTAATCGGTGCCATCGTAGGCGACGATGGCGCGATATCTCTGTGCTCCCACGACGACCCAAGGTCTCACTCTGGCCCCTCGCCGTAGCGGCGGAGGGGAACCTAGTCCACCAACTCTAGCACAACCATCTCGGCCCCATCGCCCTGGCGACGCCCAATCTTGATCATGCGGGTGTACCCGCCGGGGCGCTCTTCGAACCGCGGGGCGATCTCGTCGAACAGCTTGCGCACCACCATCGGGTCGCGCAGCACGGCCGCCACCATCCGGCGCTCGTGCACGTCATGCTGATCGCCATCCCGCTTGACCTTGCCGCGCTTGGCGAGGGTCACCAGGTGCTCGGCCTCGCCGCGGATCGCCTGCGCCTTGGCGTGGGTCGTCCGGATGCGCTCGTGGCGGAAGAGTTCGGTCATCAGGTTGCGAAAGAGTGCAACGCGGTGGGCTGAGGTGCGACCCAGGTGCTTGCCAGCCACACGGTGTCTCATCGCGAACTACCTCTCTTGTATCGTAACATCTCGGCGTAGCGCCGGGTTCATCCAGCCGCCGCGGCGATCGGCCGGCCGCGCCTGGTGTGCGTGCTACTCTTCCAGCTCATAGTCCGCCGGAAGGTAACCCTTCTCGCGCAGCCGGTCGACGAGTTCGACCAATGACTTTTGCCCAAAGTTGCGGATCGCCAGGATCTCGGCGGGCCCGCGCTCCAGGCGCTCGATGATCTCGCCTACCTTGGTGATGCCGGCGCGCTTCAAACAGTTGTAGGCGCGCATGCCCAGATCTAGATCCTCGATGGGCACGTCATAGAACTCGCCGCCCTCGCGCTCCTCCTCCACACGCTCTGCCTCCTCCGCCTCGGCGGCGGAGAACTGGCTCAGCGGCGAAAAGTGACGCATGAGGATGCGCGCGGCCTCTGTCAGCGCATCTCCGGGATGCACCGTGCCGTCGGTCCAGATCTCGAGCTTGAGCAGGTCATAGTCCGTGATCTGCTCGATGCGAGCTGCCTCGACCTCAGTGTTCACCCGAACGATGGGCGAGTAGATGGCGTCCACCGGGATCTGCCCGATGGGCAGCGCCTTGCGATCCTCGGCGGGGGAATAGCCCACGCCGCGCTCGGCGACTAACTCTAGCTCCAGTTCCGACTCGAGCGTGTCCAGGGTCAGGAGCTGCAACTCGGGGTTGGCGATCTCGACGCTCGACGGCGCCTCGATGTCGCCCGCCGTGATGACGCTCTTGCCCCTGGCCGTGACCCGCATGCGCACCGGTTCGTCGGTGTGCATGATCAGGCGCACCTTCTTGAGGTTCAAGATCAGCATGATCATGTCCTCTTTGGCGCCCGGAATCTCGGTAAACTCGTGAGGCACGCCGCTCACCCGCACGGACGTGATGGCCGCGCCCGAGAGGGACGACAGCAACACCCGCCGCAAGGCCACCCCCATGGTCACGCCATAGCCCCGGTTCATCGGGCCGATAGCGTAGCGGCCATAGTTCTGAGTGTTGGCCTCACACTCGATCTTTGGTAGTACTTGATTCAGCAAGGGGTACCCTCCTCACCTGCTTTGAGCGACCCCACCCGAGGTAATCGTCGACCTCACAGGGCAACGTCGCACGGGGGTTCTCGCGCAACCGGCCCGGCTTATCGTGAGTAGAACTCGACGATCAGCTGCTCCGAGAGCGGCACGTCGATCTGCTCGCGCGTGGGGATGGCCACCACCGTCCCGCTCAGTTCGGCGGGGTTCAGGTTGAGCCACTCCGGGACGGACCGATCCTCCAGGACCTCAGTCAGACCTCGGAAGTACCCGTTCTGCTTGCTGGCTTCACGCACCGTGATGACGTCTCCGGCCTTGATGAGCGCCGATGGGATGTTCAAGCGCCGCCCATTCACCATGAAATGGCTGTGCTGAATGAGGTGCCGCGCCTGGGCCCTCGAATCGGCCATCCCCAGCCGATACACAACATTGTCGAAGCGGCTCTCCAGGATGGAGAGCAGGTTGGCGCCCGTCTGCCCGCGGCCACGCACGGCGATATCATAGTAGCGCCGGAACTGGCGCTCGAGCACGCCATAGATGCGGCGCGCGCGCTGCTTCTCACGAAGCTGCAGGCCATAGTCCGACGTACGCTGGCGAAACTGCGCCTGCTTGCCGTGCACGCCGGGCGCGTAGGCGCGCCGCTCAAAGGCGCACTTGGGTGACATGCACCGCTCGCCCTTGAGAAACAGCTTCATCCCCTCGCGCCGGCATAGTTTGCAGACCGAATCCGTATACCTTGCCATGTAGCCTCCTAATGCCCGATTGCGACCACGATGTATTGCGTTGTCGGCAATCGCTGCGGGTTTACGTTCCGTTGGGGTCTGCGCCCCCTCGAATGGGCAGTACATTCTGCGAAACGTGTGCCGTTTCGCGACGTCTTCCCCGCTCCCGCGCACGACCGATCGGTCGTGCGCCTGCCTTGCCTCTGGTGCGTCGCCCGAGTTCCGCTCTACTCGTCCTAGATGCGGCGCTTTTTCGGCGGCCGGCACCCGTTGTGCGGAATGGGCGTCACGTCCGTGATGGAACGGACCCGTAAGCCGGCGGCCTGGATGGTGCGCAGCGCCGTTTCGCGGCCCGGGCCGGGTCCCTTCACAAAGATGTCTACTTCACGCATCCCCGCATCCATGGCAGCGCGGCTGGCGGCCTCGGTGGCGGTCTGCGCGGCGTAAGGCGTGCTCTTGCGCGACCCCTTGAAGCTCTGGCCGGCGCTGCGCCAGCACACCACGTTGCCCGTCGGGTCCGTGAATGTGATGATGGTATTATTAAATGTCGATTGGACATAGGCGTGCCCATACGGAACGTTGCGACGTTCGCGGCGAGCACCCCTGGTAGCCGTTCTCCTCCGCCCCATCCTATCCTCCCGCTACTTACGTCTTGGCGCGAGCGCGCTTCTTGCCCGCTACAGTCCGTCGCGTCCCGCGTCGTGTGCGCGCGTTGGTGCGCGTCCTCTGACCCCTCACCGGCAGATTCCGCCGATGGCGCAGCCCACGATAGCTGCCGATCTCCTGCAGCCGCCTGATGTTCATCGCCACGTCGCGGCGCAGGTCGCCCTCTACCACGAACTCGCTATCGATCAACTCGCGCAACCGGGCGACCTCGGTCTCGGTGAGGTCGCGACAGCGCGTGTCGGGGCTCACCCCGGTGTTGCCGAGGATCTCGTTGGCTCGGGAACGCCCGATGCCATAGATGTAGGTCAACCCGATCTCGACGCGCTTTTCGTTGGGCAGGTCAATCCCTGCGATACGTGCCATGCTGTGCCTCCTTTGCGCCCGGCCCCGGCGGCTCCTCGCCGCCCCTTGCCGGGCTGCCCTTCCCAACTACCCCTGACGCTGCTTGTGGCGTGGGTTCACGCAAATCACCCGCACAACACCACGACGGCGGATGATCTTGCACTTGTCGCAACGCTTTTTCACCGACGGTTTTACCTTCATGACTTCCTCCCACAGACGGGCGGTCCGGCGCCTAGCGCCGCGCCCTGGTCAGGATCTCTGCCCCGTTCTCTGTAATCGCGATGGTGTGCTCGTAATGGGCCGACAGGCTCAAGTCGGCTGTGACCACCGTCCACCCGTCATCCAGTTGTCGCGTGTGATAGCCGCCCAGCGTGAACATCGGTTCCAGCGCCAGGGCCATCCCAGACCGCAGCCGCAGCCCCTTGCCCGGCGGGCCCCAGTTGAGCACCCGCGGCTCCTCGTGCATGGCGCGCCCGATGCCGTGCCCACCGTACTCCCGGATCACTTCCAGGTCGGCGCCTCGCCCCACGGCCTCGATGGCGTGCGAGATGTCACCCAGTCGGGCTCCCGCCCGGGCGGCAGCTATGCCCGCCTCCAGTGCGCGACGGGTCACCTCCATCAGGCGCTCCGCCTCGGGATCCACCTGCCCCACACCCACCGTGACGGCGGCATCGCCCTGATACCCCTGCCAGATGGCGCCCACATCGATGCTGATCAGGTCGCCCTCACGCAGCACCCGCGCTCCCGGAATGCCGTGCACGATCTCTTCGTTAATCGACGCGCAGATGGTGGCCGGATAGCCATGATATCCCTTGAAGGAGGGTGTGCCTCCCATGCCACGAATCGTGGTCTCGGCGATACGGTCGAGTTCCCCCGTCGTGATCCCCGGTCGCACGGCGGCGCTGGTCTCTTCCAGCGCGCGGGCCACGATCTCGCCGGCCCGCCGCATGCGCTCCAACTCCTCGGGCGTGCGCGTCGCTACCACCTCGCGGCTCACCGGCCGCTGCCGCAAATGCCGCACTCTGTTCCCCCGTCCCTGTCAAGACCGGGCCGCATGGATCACGGCCCTCAAGTCGTGCTGCACCGCCTCCACGCCCTGATCGCCATCCACCTCGGACAGGATGCCCTGCTCGCGATAGTAGGCGATGAGGGGGGCGGTGCGCTCATTGTACACCTCGATGCGGCGGCGCTGCACCTCGGGGGTGTCATCCTCGCGCTGCACCAGCTTGCCGCCACAACTATCACAGACGCCCTCGACGGCCTCTGGGTTGAACGTCTCGTGGTAGACCGCCCCACACTGGCTGCACGTCCACCGGCCCGACAAGCGTTGCAGCAACACCTCTGTCGGCACCTCTATGTAGGCCACGACGTCCACCTGCCGCCCCATGCGCCCCAGGAGGTCCTCCAGGGCCCGGGCCTGCGCCACCGTGCGCGGGAACCCATCTAGGATCACACCATTGGCGCAATCGGGGCGCGACAGGCGCTCGGCGATCCTGTCGACGGTTACCTCGTCGGGCACCAACTCGCCGCGATCGATGAACTCCTTCGCCCGGCGACCGAGGGGCGTCCCCGCATCCATGGCCTCGCGGAACAGCACCCCGCTCGAGACCGTGGGCAGCGACAGCCACTCCGCCAGTAACTCTGCCTGCGTCCCCTTGCCCGCTCCCGGCGCCCCCAACAGCACGATATCCACGACCCTAACGCATCCTCTTGATAAAGCCCTCGTAGTGGCGCATCAGGAGCTGCGCCTCGAGCTGTTTCATCGTATCCAGCACCACGCCCACCACGATCAGCAGTCCCGTGCTGGTGACGAGCATCTCGCTGGTGCCCACCAGCGGGCGCACCAGGAAGGGCAGGATGGCCACGATCCCCAGGAACAGCGCGCCCACCAGGGTGATGCGCTGCAGCACGCCGTGGAGATACTCTGCCGTGCGCTGCCCTGGTCGAATGCCGGGGATAAAGCCCCCCTGGCGCTGCAGCGTCTCGGCCAGGTTCTGCTGCCGGAAGATGACGTCGGTGTAAAAGTAGGTCAACGCCACCACCAGCACAAAGTACAGGATCCAGTAAAAGGCGCCGTTGGCGTCAAAGATCCGCGAGACCGCCACCGCGATGTTGCGGATGATGTCCACCTGTGCGTTGACAAAGTAGCTGGCCACCACGCCGGGGAACATGAGCATCGACACCGCAAAGATGAGCGGGATCATGCCCGCCGAGTTGACCTGGAGCGGCACGTGGGTGCTCTGCCCACCGTACACCCGGGTGCCTCGCACGCGCTTGGCGTACTGCACCGGGATACGCCGCTGACCCTCCTGCACGATCACGATGCCGAACATCGTAATGATCGTGATGACGATAAACACCACGATGCTCCACGGGTTGGACACCCACAACTGGCCCAACCGCTGCGGAATGCCGGCCACGATGCCGCCAAAGATGATGATGGAAAGCCCGTTGCCGATCCCCTGCTCATCGATCAGTTCGCCCAGCCAGATGGCGAACATGGTGCCAGCGGTGAGCGTGATGAGCGTGGCGATGGTCGGCATCAAGTTCGCGCCGCTAAAGCCAAAGTTCGTGATGGCGGGCCCGGCCGTCCCGACGGACTGTGCCAGGATCGACGTCTGCCCGATGCCCTGCAACAGCGCCAACGGGATGGTGAGCAGGTGCGTGTAAAGGTTCATTCTCTGCCGCCCCGCCTCGCCCTCCCGGGCCAACTGCTCGAGGCTAGGGATGATGGGCTGTAACAACTGCAGCACGATCTGGGCGGTGATAAAGGGGTACACCCCCATGGCCATGACCGAAAAGTTGGACATGGCGCCGCCCGAGAACATGTCCAGCAGCCCCAGCAACTGGTTCTGCTGGAACACCTGGCGCAGGGCCTCGGCGTTTACCCCGGGAACCGGGACGTGCGCCGCCAGCCGGTAGAGCACCAGGATTCCCAGCGTGAAAAAGATCTTTCGACGCAGGTCTGGCAGCTTGAGCGCGTTGGAAACCGCCTGCAGCATCAGCTCCTCCCGAGTCCCGCTTGGGCGATGGCGTTCGCGTCACAGCCCACCGTCTGGAACCGCCTATTCGCTCTCGACGCTGCCGCCGGCGGCCTCGACCTTGGCCTTGGCCACCTCAGAGCAAGCGTCCACGCGCAGCGTCAGCGCGCGATCGATATCGCCGCCTCCCAGCACCTTGATGGGAAGCTTGTCGTCACGCACCAGCCCCTCAGCCACCAGCATCGCCACGTCGATAACTGTGCCGGCGTCAAAGCGATTGAGCTTGCCCACATTCACCACCGCATACTCGATGCGGCGGGGATTGCGAAAGCCCCGCTTGATGGGCAGGCGATTCACCAACGGCAGCTGGCCGCCCTCAAAGTGCAGCCTGCCACCGCGACCCGAGCGCGAGTTCTGGCCCTTGGTGCCATAGCCGGCCGTCTTGCCCTGGCCCGCCGCGATACCCCGGCCCTTGCGCTTGCGGGACCGCTTGGCCCCTTCCGGTTGGTGTAGTTCATGCAGCTTCATGACCGACCTCTTCCACTTGGACGAGATGCTGCACCTTGTTCACCATGCCGCGGATGACCGCGCAGTCGTCCTGCTCGACGACATCCCCCAGGCGTCGTAGGCCCAGGGCCGCGATGGTCCGCTTCTGGCGCACGTCATAGCCAATGGCGCTTCGAACGTACGTGATGCGCAGCTTGTCAGCCATTGGCCTCAACCCTCCACGGCGGCAGCAACTCGGCGACACTCTTGCCGCGGGCACGCGCCACCGCTTCCACGTCGCGCAACTGCTTCAGTCCCTCGAACGCCGCCCAGACCACGTTGAACACGTTGTCGCTCTTGAGCGACTTGGAGAGGACGTCGTGCACGCCCGCAGCCTCGAGAACCGCACGCACGCCACCGCCGGCAATAACGCCGGTCCCGGGCGAGGCGGGCTTCATCAGTACCTGGGCGGCGCTAAAGTTCACCAGCACCTCGTGCGGCAGGGTTCTCCCGGCCAGAGGAACGGCTACCATGCTACGCCTGGCTCGCTCCGATCCCTTGCGGATCGCCGAGGGCACCTCACGCGCCTTGACGACACCCACGCCGACACGGCCATTGCCATCCCCCACGACAACCAGGGCACGGAAACCAAAGCGCCGTCCACCCTTGACTACCTTGGCGACGCGACTGATATGGACGACACGCTCAACAAGCTCTTCGCCCTCATCGAGCCGTTCTCGTTCGTTCCTTCTTGGCATCAAATCTCTCCTCGTTAATCACCGCCCCTGCCCGGCACAGCCGCCCTAGAAGGTCAGCCCCGCCTCACGAGCGGCCTCGGCCAACGCCTTGACGCGCCCGTGGTACTGATAACCACCTCGGTCAAAGACCACTTGGTTCACACCGCGTGCCAGGGCGCGCTCGGCAAGCACCCGTCCGACGACCTTGGCCTCGTCCGACTTTTTCGCCGCCTCACCACACTGCCCGCGCACCTCTTTGTCCAGCGTCGATGCGGCCACCAGGGTGTGCCCCACCGAGTCGTCGATGATCTGGGCATAGATATGGTCCAGGCTGCGAAACACATTCAGCCGTGGGCGCTCGGGGGTGCCGACAACCGTCTTGCGCACCCGACGATGGCGCCGCAAACGCGCCTGGCGCGTCTTTTGTGCGTCTCCCATTATCGGATACCCGCCTTTCCGGCCTTGCGCCGAATCACTTCGCCCGCGTAGGCGATCCCCTTCCCCTTGTAAGGTTCGGGCTTGCGCACGGCGCGAATCTTGGCCGCCACCTCACCGACCGCTTCCTTGTCGTTCCCCTCGACCACGAGGGTAGTGCCGGAACGGTCGACGATGATCTTGATCCCCGGGGAGGCGTAACCGGTACCGGATGGCTAAAGCCGATCTGCAGTACCGCGCCGTCACCCTGCTGCTCGGCGCGGTAACCCACGCCGTTGATCTGAAGACGCTTCTGGAATCCCTCGGTAACGCCGGTCACCATGTTGGCGAGCAGCGCCCGCGTCAAACCATGCAGCGCTCGGTTTTGGCGGCTGTCGTCGGGCCGCGACACGGTGAGCACGCCCTCGTCCAGCGCGATGCGCATGTTGGGATGAAGCGTGCGCGAAAGCGCGCCGCGCGGCCCCTCTATCGTTACCGTATTACCCTCTTGGCGCACCTTCACGCCCGCGGGCACGGGAATGGGCATGCGTCCGATTCTAGACACGATCGATACCTCCCACTTGACTGAGGCCAGCCAGTCGCCGTCCCGCGGCTACCAGACCTCGCAGAGAACCTCGCCGCCCACACCGAGGCGCCGGGCCTCCTTGCCGGAGATCACGCCCTTGGGCGTCGAAAGGATCACCGTGCCCAGGCCCGATTGCACCCAGGGGATCTCCTCCCGCTTGGTGTAGACGCGGCAACCCGGCTTGCTCACGCGGCGCAGCCCGGCCACGATGGGCTCCCGGTCCTCGGTGTACTTGAGATACACCTTGATCATCGGGAACTTGCCATCGCGGGTCACCTCATAGCGCGCGATATAGCCCTCATCCTTCAGCACTTGGGCGATGGCGCGCTTGAGGCGGGACGACGGCACCAGGCAAAAGTTCTGGCGCACGGCCGTCGCGTTGCGTATGCGGGTCAACATGTCAGCGATTGGATCGGTTACGCTCATACTTGAAACTCTCCTGCTTCGGGTTCCCTGGGCTGGCGAGACGTGCATCCACGCGCGGCCAGATCCAGGCGACAGACCCCAGCCATTCTGCGTGAGTCGGACTACCAGCTCGACTTGGTGACGCCCGGAATCTTGCCAGCCATCGCCAACTCGCGGAAGCAGATGCGGCACAGGTGGAAGCGGCGCATGTAACCCCGCGGCCTGCCACAGCGCACACACCGGTTGCGGACACGGGTCGGGTACTTTCGGCGCGTCTCACGCACGATGATGGACTTTTTGGCCACTATTCCTTCCCTCCGATTAAGCACTTCACAACCGGGGCTGCCCCAACGCGTGAGACCCCACACCCGGCGACCACCGCCGCCGCACATGTGCCGCCAGGCACCACGTGGACCGCGCCTACTGCTTCACAAACGGCATACCAAACTGCTCGAGCAGATAGCGACCCTCTTCGTCGTTCTCCGCCGAGGTGACGATGGTCACTTCGAGCCCGCGCACCTTGTCGATCGCATCATAGTCGATCTCCAGGAACACGAGCTGCTCGCGCAAGCCCAGGGTATAGTTGCCACGCCCATCGAACGAGGAGCGTGACACCCCGGTAAAGTCGCGCTGCCGGGGCAGTGCGATATTGATCAGTCGGTCCAAGAACGAATACATCCGCTCTCCGCGCAGCGTGACCTTGGCCCCAATGGGGTTGCCCTCGCGCAGGCGAAAGTTCGCGACGGACTTGCGCGCGCGCGTGATGATCGCCTTCTGCCCCGTGATAGCCGCGAGATCATTGCTAGCGGCATCCAGGGCCTTGGCGTTCTGCAACGCCTCGCCGGCGCCAATGTTCACCACGATCTTTTCGAGGCGCGGGACTTGCATCACGCTCCGGTAAGAGAAGCGTTCCATCATACTGGGAACGATCTCGTTCCGATATTGGTCCTGCAATCTCGGCATCGTCGTCTACTCCTCAGGTCCCCGGCCGGCCCGCGCTTCCGGGCGACAGGGCCTCAGCATCGCGGGGTTCCGCACCTATTCGATGATCTCGTTGCACTTGCGGCAGATGCGCGCTTTGGTGCCGTCGGGCGCCACGCGATAGCCGACACGGGTCGGCTTGTCGCAATGCGGGCATACCAGCGCCACGTTCGACACATTCACCGGCGCCTCGCGCTCGATGATGCCGAACTGCGTACGCACGTCACCGGTGCGCCGCTGATGCTTCTTGACGATGTGCACGCCGGCAACCACGACGCGGTTCTCCTGGGGTATGGCCGTGTTCACGGTGCCCCGGACCCCCCGGTCGTTGCCGCTGATCACCTCGACGGTGTCGCCCTTTTTAATCTTCATCTTGACTCCTCACCGCCCTCTACAGCACTTCCGGCGAGAGCGACACGATCTTCATAAAGCCCCGGTCGCGCAACTCGCGCCCCACGGGGCCAAAGATCCGCGTGCCCCGCGGGTTCTGCTCGGCGTCGAGAATGACCGCCGCGTTATCATCGAACCGAATGTGAGACCCGTCCGGCCGGCCATATTCCTTGGCGGTACGTACGATCACGGCGCGCACCACGTCCTTCTTTTTCACCGTACCGCCGGGGTTGGCCTCCTTGACAGAGGCGATGATAACATCGCCCACGCCGGCATAGTGTCGGCGCGTGCCCCCCAGCACCTTGATGCACATGATCTCGCGGGCGCCCGTATTGTCAGCAACGTTGAGCCTGGTAAATGCCTGAATCATCTCTCGTTACCCTCTAGTTCCGATTGCGGGTCCACCAAGGGATACCGCCGCCCGGCGCCAAGATGTGCCCCACCTCGAGCGAGGCTCTCCTGGCGACCGCTGCGAGCTAGGAACCGGCCCGCCTGACGATTTCGATTACCTTCCAACGCTTGCGGCGGCTGAGGGGACGAGATTCCTCGATCCTCACCAGGTCGCCATCCCGGCACGACTCATCCTCGTCGTGCGCCAGGTACTTTTTGTGCGTCCGCATAATCTTGTTGTACAGCCGGTGCTGTGAGGTGGTCTCGACGTTCACGACCACGGTCTTGGCCATCTTGGTGCCGACCACCCGACCATCCAGCACTTTGCGCTTCCCTGGCATATCTATCGTACCTCCGCCTGCAGCTCCAGCTCGCGCAGCGCCGTCTTGACGCGCGCGATGTCACGGCGCACCTGCCGTACGCGACTCGTATCCGCCAACTGCCGCGTGGCCATCTGGAACCGGAGGTTGAACATCTCCTGGTACAGCTCGTCGAGCCGCTGCGAGAGTTCCTCCTGGCTCAGCCCGTGGAGTTCGCTGCTCTTCATTCCGCCTCACCTCCGGCGATGTCCCGACGCACGAACGATGTCTGGATCGGCAGCTTTTGGGCCGCCTGGGCCAGCGCGCCGCGCGCCGTCGCCTCGTCGATGCCGCTCACCTCAAAGATAATGCGCCCGGGCTTGACGACGGCCACATAGTGGTCGACGTTGCCCTTGCCACTACCCATGCGGGTCTCCGCGGCCTTCATGGTGACGGGCTTGTCAGGAAAGATGCGAATCCACAACTGGCCGCTGCGCTTCATCTGGCGCACGATGGTGCGGCGGGCCGCCTCGATCTGGCGACTGGTGATCCACGCCGGCTCGAGCGCCTTGAGCGCATAGTCGCCAAAGTTGATCTCGGCGCCGCGGGTGGCCTTGCCCTTCATGCGTCCGCGATGCTGTCTGCGGTGCTTCAGCCTCTTGGGCATCAACATGGTGGTTACGCTCCCCCGGCGCTCTCGGCCTCGGCGGCCTCGGGGAGCACGTCCCCGCGATACACCCAGACCTTGACGCCGATACGGCCAAACGTCGTCAGCGACTCGGACACGGCATAATCGATGTCGGCGCGCAGCGTGTGCAGAGGCACCCGCCCTTCACGCGCCCACTCGCGCCGCGCCATCTCTGACCCGGACAGGCGCCCCGAACAGGCAATACGAATCCCCTTGGCGCCGGCGCGCATGGCGCGCGTAATAGCCTGCCGCATGGCCCGCTTCTGCGAGACGCGGCGCTCCAACTGCTCGGCCACGTTCTCGGCGATCAGGTGCGCGTCCACCTCGGGGCGCTCCACCTCGACCACGTCCAGGCGCAGGTTCTTGCCCGCCACGCCGGTGACCGCCTCGAGCTTTTCCTTGAGGGCATTCACGTTGGCCCCGCGCCGCCCGATCACCACGCCCGGCTTGGCCGTGACGATGGTGATCGCCACTTGCTTGGGGAAGCGCTGGATCTCGATGCGCGAGATGCCCGAGCGCCCCAGTTGCTCGTGAATGAGCTGGCGGAGCTTCATGTCCTCGGCGACGAGGCGTGCATACTCCTCACCCTCGGCAAACCACTTGGACTCCCAGTCCTTTATGACTCCCAGCCTGAAACCGATGGGATGTACCTTACGGCCCAAAATAACCTCCTTGGCCAAGCTCCGGCTTGGCACGTTCCCCCGACATTACGCCGGACCCGGCCTACGCCCCGTTCTTCTCCGACAGGACCACGGTCACGTGGGAGCCCCGCTTCAGAAGCGGCTTGTAGCGTCCTCGCGCCCCCGCTCGGCCTCGCTTCAGCGTCGGAGCCTCGTCCGCCTTGATCTGCGCGACGTACAGCTCCTCGACCGAGAGCCCATGATTCTCCTCGGCGTTGGCAGCCGCCGACCGGATCACCTTGGACACCTCGCGAGCCGCCGCCTTGGGCGTGAACCGCAGGATGTTCAGTGCCTGGCTCACATCGTGACCACGGACCAGGTCCACCACCAGGCGCACTTTCTGCGGCGACATGCGGATGTACTTTGCCACTGCTCTGACTTCGCTCATGCCCAATCTCCTCCCACGCCCTGCTTTCGCGGCCGCCGGGCTTGGCTTCGGCCGGCTCGGTCCCAGGGGGGCCTCAGGCTACCCCGGGCCGCGCCTAGCGCACCCTGGTGCGTCGCTCCCTGGCCGAGGCGCTGCTCGCCCAGGGGCGCCAGGAGGAGGCCGTCGCGAGCGCGCGCGTCGCCCGCGCTCGCCTCGAGGTGCTCTCCGCCGGCATCGTCGACGCGGAGCGCCGCCGGCAGTACCTCGTCGACAGCCCGGACCGGCGTCGCATCCTCGAGCTAGCGGCTGGCTGACGCGCCAGGCGTCCGGCCCCCATGGCCCTGGCCCAGCGTGCGACGGAGCGCCCCCGGGGGCACGCCCACGAACCTGCGGAAGGTGCGCGTGAAGTGTGCATGATCGGCGAAACCGCTGCAGAAGGCGACCTCGGCCAAGGTGAGCCGTGCATCGCCGAGC
>ERZ747221.1499-NODE-1499-length-23101-cov-5.574574_pt1 | contig 23101 bp, 17 predicted proteins | sample MGYA00374949_ERZ747221 | MGnify/ENA primary metagenome ERZ747221 (study PRJEB28779, sample SAMN05720172) | bioreactor metagenome | isolation source: Anaerobic biogas reactor | place: USA:Washington, USA | collected 2015-08-08 ... | reverse complement strand
CAGGTGAACGAGCCGGGGGTGTTCGCGCAGGTCGCGTTGGTGTCGCAGTTGTCGGTGCCGGCGGCGCACTCGTCGATGTCGGCGCACGTCGAGGGCGCGCCGGTGCAGGTGTAGCCGGCCTCGATCGCGCAGGTCGCGCTGCAGCCGTCGCCCGCGTCCGTGTTGCCGTCGTCGCAGGCCTCGCCGCCCTCGATCACTCCGTCGCCGCAGGTCGGCATGGCCTCGACCACCGCGAGCTGGATCGAGAACTGCGCGTCGCGGCTCTCGTCATCGGAGACGTCGCACGGCAGCTGGTGGACGCGGCGGCCCGGGTCAACCGTTCGGCATGGGCCGACAGGTCGGTGGCGATGACGCCGGCCACCGCGTCGAGCCCCGGCAGGCCGGCGGGGTCATCGGCTGGACTGCCGCGATCGCCGCGTACGTGTTTCTGGGTATTGCCTTCTCGGCGAGTCGGGTGCGCCGCGAACCCGACGGAAGACGCTACCTTCCCCTGATGCCGGTGGTCTTCGCCACCCTCCACGTGGCCTGGGGACTTGGGTTCTGGTGGGCATGGCTCGCCCTGCTGCTAGGGCGAGATCCGCTTGCCGCACCGGACACGGCGGAGACACATCTGTCGTAGTGCGCCATCTGAGCGCCTCCCGTGGTACGCGGCGGCGGACCAAGCGATTACCTGTGGTTGTATGCCATCGCATACTACTACTGTGAAGGTTGTAGCTGATTCTATGCCTCTCGGACTGGGCAACCCCAGTCAGCCCACGCAACGGCCCTCCCCCACCCCAAGTCCGCGCAGGTGACCCATGCCCCGCACCAAACCCCCTTCCGAGAAGCAACTCGCCGCCAACCGCCGCAACGCCCAGAGTTCAACCGGCCCTCGCACCCCCGAGGGTAAGGCCCGCAGTCGCTGGAACGCCCTCAAGCATGGCGTGCTCTCCAAGTCCCTCATCCCCGAGCCCCTGGCTGAGCAGGAATCTCGCCGCGATTACAGCCGTCTGCTTGACGCACTCCGCGAGGACCTCGGCTGCGCTACCGCCCTCGAGGAGATGCTCGTGGAGCGCATCGCTGCCTGTTACTGGCGCCTGGGCCGGCTCACTCGCGCCGAGGCGGGAGCCGTAGCTCAACGACGTCTCAAGGCCCGTGACTGGAACGCAGACCTTCGTGCTAGCCGCCGATCGCGGGGCGAGCTATCCCTCGCGGAGCAGTTGGTCGAGGCCATAGGGAATGCACTCGGCGATATCGACAGGCTTCGCTCCATCATGACGGCGCTCGATCCGGCCCACTCCTCCTTGCCGGCGGACGAACTGAGATCCGCTGCCGAGCTGGCCCGTCGGGAGTACGAGATCGACATAATGAACGATCATCTGCTGCGTGATCGGATTGACGACGACGTTGCCAGCATCCCCAGGCTCGACGACGCCCACTCCTTCGCTCGCTACGAGACTCACCTGGAACGACGGCTCTACCGCGCGTTGGAGGAGCTGGAGCGCCTGCAGCGCCATCGCCTCCGCCAGGCTCCAGGGGCTCCCCTGGATCTCAACGCCGATGACGACGGTGATGCCGCCGGTGCCTAGGGCGTAGGGCTCACTGCGGCCCCACACCGGTGTTGCTCAACTTCTGCCAAACGAACCCATTTGCGGCTTGCCGGATGCCATGGGACCAGCCGCACATAGGGTTGTTTTGCCTGACGGGACCTCAACTCGTCGTTCCAAGCGCGCTCTGAGGTCCCTGCCGCACGATCCCGCACTGCGTTAGCCCACTTGCCCGGCGCCCTGCCACAGCTTCCGGCGACCGCCTCAGGCGGGGAAGGTACACTCTCTTCCGGCCGGATCTGAGCTGCCCGGTCCTCATCTCAGACGGGGTTAGTGTCCGACGCCGCCGGCTGATCCAGCCCGTGCCCCCTCCCCTGAATGTCAGAGTTGATCTCGACGGTCACGCCGGCGAGGGCTTGCGATGATGAGCTTGCCCAAAGCGTTCGCTCTCGCTTTGACTCCTCGCCCATCACCTGCTACAACCCTCCCACCGGCCCCGCCATCCAGTACCCGTGGACGGAGATCGATCATGCGCCATATCGCTGCCGGTGCAGTCTTTGTCGCTCTCGTGCTCCTTGCCGCCCTCCTTGTCCAGGCACCCCATGCGCAGGCACAGTCCGGCGTCGTCCTCTCTGAGGTTGCCTACCACCTGGGCGACGACTGGGTCGAGCTCTACAACCGCAGTGCGGAGACCATCTCCCTGGCCGGCTGGATGATCACCATCGGCACCGCCTCTCACGCCCCGGTAGTGCTCGCAGCCGACATCGCTCCCGGGGGCTTTCGGGTCGTGCCGGTTCCGGCGCTGGAGGAACTGGGCGACTCGGTGCTCCTGCAGGACTCCGGCGGCTTGATCACCGGGGCTCTCTCCTATGGCACGAACACGGAGCACAGTTGTTCCGGCCTCGTCGCCGAGCCGGGCCACTCGCTCCAGCTCCGGGAGTTGGGCGCCGACCCGACCAGCTGCGACTACGTCTCGGCGCCCCCCTCGCCCGGCCAGGGCCCTCCCGCGCCGGCCCCAACTTCCACTGCCACCGGCACAGCCACCAGCACCGCCACTCCGACCATCACGCCCACTGCCACCGCCACCGTCCCGCTGGGGCAACTGGCCCTCACTGAGGTCAACTACCGGGGCGAGGCCGCTGGGGAGTGGGTCGAGCTGACCAACCTGGGCCCGGCGGTGACCCTCGACGGCTGGCTCCTGGGCGACAACTTCGCGCACGACTACCTGCAGACGAGGCTGGCTGCCGGCGAGGTTCTGGTCGTTGCACCGGCGGGCAGCACCGTCGCGCCCGGGTGTGGCGGGCGGGTGTACCAGGTCGCTGCCTTCCGCCTCGGCAACGGCCTTGCCGATGAGGGTGATACCGTCTGGCTCGCCGATGCCAGTGGAACCGAACACGATCGCGTCGCCTACGGCAGCCCGGTCCAGCCCGGCAGCGTCCCACCGGCGCCCACCGGACAGTCGCTGGCGCGAGCAGTGGACGCCACCGGGAGCCTGGGGCCATGGGGGCCGGCCACGCCCGGACCGGGATGCCTAGGCCTCCTCCTCCCGGAGAGCACCCCCACGCTGCCCGCCATGGAGACGCCTACGCTGCCCGCCATTGAGACTCCTACGCTGCCTCCTGTGGCGACTCCGGACCCCAGCGTCACTGTCACGCCCGGCCCGCTACCGCAGTCTGTACGGCTGTCGTATCTGCCCATCGCGGCCTGCAACGCCGCCCCCTCCCTGGTGCCGGCGCTGCTGATCTCGGAGGTCCTCTACCGAGGCGACGAGTTCGTCGAGATCCGTAACACCACCGCGACGGACATCTCCCTCGACGGCTACAAGCTCGGGGATGCCGAGTACGCTGGGGACGGCGAGGGCATGTACGCTTTTCCCGCCGGCGCCTTCATTCCGGCGCAAGGCGTGATTGTGGTGGCCCGCTGTGCCGGCGACTTCGCCACTCACTTCGGCCGCTTGCCCGACTTCGAGTTCACGCCGGGCGGCTGTTCTGACTCGGGCGATGTACCTAACATGCACCGCTACACGGCCTGGGGACGCGGCACCTTCCTTCTGGCCGACGCCGGCGATGAGGTGCTCCTGCTCGGCCCGGACGACGAGATCGTGGACTCGGTCGCCTTCGGGTCGGGGCAGTACCGGCTGGTGGGCCTGGAGGGGGACGCGAGGGCCGCCTTCCCCCTCGCCCTACACCGCGTGGGTACTCTGGACCGCGACGACATGAGCCTCGACTTCGGCTCCGAGGGGCCCACGCCCGGCCTGGCTCTGGACCTGCCTGCATCGCCCCTTCCTGCCTCCGGGCCGCATTGGGCCGGTTTCCGCGCCTACTGGGGAGACCTGCACGCCCATACCTCCTACTCTGACGGGGTCGGTCCGGCCGAACTAGCCTTCGCTCGGGCCCGTCAAGCCGGACTGCACTTCTACGCCTTGACCGACCACGGCTACATGCTTAGGGAGGTCGAATGGACCGCCCTCCGCAGCACTGCCAACGACGCCACCGTTCCCGGTGGCTTTCTGGCCCTGGCCGGGTTCGAGTGGACTCACTCATCGCAAGGGCACGTTGTCGTTTTGGGGACCAAGGAGTACACCACGCGGCATCTACCCGAGACTTCTGACGCGGTCGGACTGCAGTCCTGGCTGACTGCCCGGCCGGATGCGATCGCCTCCATGGCTCATCCTGGACTGGGAGGTACCTTCCCCGGCGAGGAGCCGGCACCGCCTGGAAGGGGGCCGCTGGCCCTGCAGGAGGTGCTGAACGGGTCCGGCAGCGACGCCCGAGTGTACCAGGCCGAGTTGCTGACCTCCTGGAGGAATGGCTGGCTGGTGGCGCCAGCGGCCGGATCCGACACCCACGACTGGCTCTGGGGTAGCGGGTCGGACGCGCGAACGGGAGTGTGGGCCACCGACCTCACGGAGCAGGCGTTGCTCGATGCCTTGTCCGCGGGCAGGGTCTTTGCCAGCCAGGACCCCGACCTCGCCGTGGGTTGGTCTTGCGGCGACGCTTGGATGGGCTCGCGGGCCGCTGTGTCGTCGGGAGAGTGCACTGCCTACTACTGGGACCGCCAGGGAGAGCATGCGCTGCTGGAAGTGGTAGACCTGGCGGGGGTAACCGCCTACTCCGGGGATGTGGCCTCCGGGGAGGAGTCGCCGTTCCCCGCCCTTCCCTCGGGCCCATTCTGGCTCCGTATAACCCAGCCGGACGGCGACCGCGCCTGGACGCCCCCGGTCTGGCCAGTCTCCTAGTCGTCCCGGCCACATGGTCTTTGTGCCCGCGTGCCCCGCGGGTTAGAATGTTGGCGTTCTGTGCCGGAGAACAGAGTCGTGTGGGGCTATGGCAGCGAGCACTGGGAGACCGCATATTCGCTGGGTTGTCGGTATCGCTCTGCTTTGCGGACTGGTTATTGCCGGTGGCTATCGTGAGATCATGTCCACGGTTCGCACCGAGTTGGGTGGTGTCGCACTAGATCGGGGGCTCGTCATGTTGCAGGAGCGTCCTTGGGAGCCCAACCCGCACCTGGATAAGGCCCTGCGCAACTACCAGGCGGCCGTCTCGTGGAACTCCGGTAATGCGCACGCCTGGCGCAAGCTGGGAGAGGTGTTTCTCACCCTGGGCCAGAATGAGCCCGCCCGCGAAGCCCTAACTCGAGCCGCCGACCTAGATCCCGATCGTGTGCTGTACCAGGTGCTGCTGGGTGATGCGTACGACGGTCTGGGCGCGTCGCAGGAGGCTCTGGCTGCCTGGCTGGCCGGACACGGAGGGACCATCCGCCGGGACGCGGTCCTGGTCAACGGCGCTAAGATCGCTTCGGCCCACATCGATGCCGGAGATCCACTCTCTGCGGTCCCGGTGCTCGTCGAGACCATTCTGAAGCTCGACCCTGAGAACCTGTTTGCTCTGGCCACCGTGGTGACGGCCTACGACGGCGCCGTCGAGGGCGACCATCCCTTGGCCGATCCCTACCGCGAGGCGGCCCGGTATCCTTCTCGGGCGGCGCTGCAGCCCGGTAACGATCCGCGCCTGCCGGAGTTTCAGGCGCGCGGTGCCGCTCAGCTGTACCGGTCCGGCTACTGGGACGAGGAGATGGTGGGTGGTGTCGCTCGCTATTGGGCCGCGGCTGGCAGCCCGGCGGCCGTTCACTTGGCGGAGGCCCTGTCTCAAGGAGAGCCGGAGCGGACAGAGTGGCTTGTCCTCCGGGCGGAGGCGCTGGTGCGCGCCGGTAGGGCGTCCGAGGCGGTGACTTTGCTAGAGAGCGTTGGGGCGGATGCGGCTCCACCCGTTCAGCGCTGGCAGGCAGTCGCACTCCTTGCGCTTGCGCGTGCCAGTGGTGAGCCGCCGGACTGGAGCAAGGCGGAAGCGGCCCTCGTCGCCTACGCCGAGTCCGCCCCCACCGACCTCTGGCCCCTCGCCGCCCTGGCACAGGTGCGCGAACAGCTCGGCGACGCTGACGGTGCCCGGACCGCCCTGCTAGCGCTGCAGGAACGCACGGACGGTGCGGACCTGGCAGCGGCCGCCGAGGCGATGGGTCTCTCCAAGGACGCCATTGCCCTGGGCGACAACCTTGTGCCGAACGGTGGCTTCGAGGAGTGGGAGAACGACCGACCGGCTGACTGGATCTGGTCGGACATGGCCACCGGAGATCCGTGGAACTTGGGCGTATACAGCGGTGGTTCGGAGCAGCTTCTGAGCTTGACGGGGAGCAGCGTCCGCCTGCAAGGGGTGTGGCAGCAGGCCGATCCGGAGAAGGACGCCGCCCGCGCCGGGTACTGGCTGTACGATTTCTCCCGGGGCGACCTGCGCCCGGTGGAGTTGCGCCCCGGCAGTCAGTACGTCCTCTCACTCGACTACCTGGTGGACGAATATGGCCGGCCGACGGCCACCGTGTGGCTGTCATACGGGGACCTGCCCTGCTGGAGGAACGACCGCCGGCTGGACGCTACGACCGGTGAGTGGCAGCACTTCACCTTGGTCTGCGAGCCGGCATCTGCCGGCGACGACCCGCTGCGGCCGCTCGTTCGCCTGTTTGGGACTGGCGTCGCCATGTACGACAACCTGCAGATCCGTGAGGTTCTTCTCACCGGCGTTGGGAAGGAGGGCTAGCGAATGGCCGGGGACACCCAACCTGCGGCCCTGAGCCTGGAGACGGTCGCCGCGCGGCGAGGGGGACTGCTCTCCCCGGCCGGGCGGCGAGCGCTCCTGCTCGGGCTCGATCTTGTGATCGTCCTGGCGGCAGTGGCGGGCGGTCTGGGCGTGTGGGCGATGCGCGCTGAAGTACCGTTCGACGCCCGGTTCCTGCGCACCCACTGGGAGTGGTTTCCCATTCTCACCTTGATCTGGTTGGTGGCGGCCGTGCTAAACGACCTCTACCGCCCTAACCTCATCGGCGGCACGCGCGACCTCCTGCGCCGCCTGCTCAAGGCGCAGTCGGTGCTCCTGTTCGTGTACCTGATAGTCTACTTCGTTTCCACGCCCCGTTCGCTGCCCCGCGGACTGGTGATCTACTATGCCGCCATCGCCACGCCGGTTCTGTTTGCGGCGCGGGCGGCGCTGTCGGTGGTCTTCGCCCGGCCTCGCTTCCGCCGTCGGGCGCTGGTAGTGGGCGCCGGTGGGGCCGGCCACGCCGCCGTGCAGGTGATCCATGATCACCTTGCTAACGATTGCGTGCTGGTGGGTCTTGTCGATGATGACCGTGATAAGCAGGGCCTCGCCATCCGCGGGACGCGGGTGCTGGGGGATGGCGCCGCGCTGCCCGACCTGGTGCGCATCAACGAGGTCGACCTGCTGGTGGTGGCTATCACCCGCGGTATCTCGCCGCACTTGTTCGCCAATGTACTCCTCTGCCAGCAAGCGGGCGTAGGGGTTGTCAGCTTACCGGCCCTCTACGAGAGCACGCTGGATCGTACGCCGGTCCACCACCTGCCCGAGCAGTGGTTCATGGAGTTCGAGCCGCCCGATGTCGTGACGCAGGTGGTGAAGCGAGCCATCGACCTGGGCTTCGCCGTGGTTGCCAGCGTCGGATTCCTGATGCTACTGCCCTTTCTGGCGGCGGCCATCTACCTGGAGAGTCCGGGCCCCATCTTCTACCGTCAGCAGCGGTTGGGGAGAAATGGCCGGATCTTCTGGGTCTACAAGCTGCGCTCGATGATTCCCAACGCCGAGAAGGCCGGGGCACAGTGGGCGCAGGAGAACGATCCCCGCATCACCAAGGTGGGACGTCTCCTCCGCAAGACTCGTCTCGACGAGTTGCCCCAGGTCTGGAATCTGGTGCGCGGCGAAATGAGCCTTATCGGCCCGCGGCCGGAACGACCAGAGTTCATCACCAAGCTTCAGGAACAGATCCCCTACTACCGCTCCCGGCTGAGCGTTCGGCCGGGCCTGACCGGTTGGGCGCAGGTGTGCTACCGCTACGGAAACACGGTTGAAGACGCTCGGATCAAGCTCGAGTACGACCTCTACTACATCAAGCACCAGTCGATCATGCTCGACGTGTCCATTCTCTTCCGCACGGTGGCTGTGGTCTTGAAGATGGGCGGCACATGATCGAACCGCGGTCAGCGAAGGTTCTGGTAACCGGTGGGGCCGGCTTCATCGGGTCCCATGTCGTCCAGGCGTTCCAGGCTGCCGGCCACGAGGTACACGCCCTGGACAACCTCAGCCGCGGCAAGGCGAGCAACCTGCCCGCCGGCGCAACGCTGCACCGCCTGGACCTCAGTGATTCGCGCCTCGAGCAGCTGCTGGGGGACGAGCGCTACGACGTGGTGAGCCACCATGCCGCCCAGATCGACGTGCGTCACTCGGTGGCCGACCCGGCCAGCGATGCCGAGGCCAACATATTGGGCAGCCTGCGGCTCCTGAGTGCCTGTGTGCGGTCGGGGGTGTCGCGGGTGGTCTATGCTTCTAGCGGTGGGGCCGTTTACGGTGAGCCCCGCTATCTGCCCACCGACGAGGAGCACCCAATCCAGCCTTTATCGCCCTATGGGGTGAGCAAGTACACTGTGGAGTTGTACCTGCAGCAGTTCCACGCCCTCCACGGCTTGCCGTACACCATCCTCAGGTACCCCAACGTCTACGGGCCACGCCAGGACGCTCTGGGCGAAGGCGGGGTGGTGGCCATATTCGCCCATCGCATGCTGGCGGGGGATCCGGTCACCATCTACGGTGACGGCGAGCAGGAGCGGGATTTCGTCTACGCGCCCGACTGCGCTCACGCCAACCTACTGGCTTCCGCACAAGTAGAGGGGAACACCTACAACCTGGGGACGGGCATTGGCACCAGCATCAACCGCCTCTTCCACACTATGGCCGACCTCACCGGATATCGCCTCGAGCCCCAGTACCAGGCGGCACGGCCCGGTGAGACACGGCGCATGGCGGTGCAGGCGGAGAGAGCACGCCTGGAGCTTGGCTGGATCCCGTCCGTGACACTGCAGGAGGGTCTGCGCCGCACCATCGAGGCGACCGCCGTGGGCGCGTGCGCTTGAGGGTTGACTGGTCTACCCTGCTGGAGCGCTGGGCCCTGCCGGTGCTCCTCGCCGTGTCGTTGGCGCACGGTTGCGCCTACGCTTTCATGGTTCCCCCATGGCAAGCGCCCGACGAGCCCGGCCACTTCGAGCATTCCCGCCTACTGGCGGACCGCTGGGTGCTGGCGGACGGCATAGAGCCCGATCCGGAACTGGAACTGGAGATCGTCGCATCCCTCTACGACAACCGCTACTGGGACTACGTCCCGCATCCCCGCCCGGACCAGATGCCCTCCACGCTTGCTGGCCTCAACACGTTCGCCGGGCAGAGCCGCACGCTGAACCGGCCGTCGCTTTCCTATCTGCCCTACGCCCTTCTGCTCTGGCCGGTCCGGCACCAGGACGTGGAGCTGCAGCTGTTGGTCCTGCGGCTGGCATCCGTCTTGCTGCTACCAGCGATGGTGTGGATGGGTTGGCGCGCGGCGCGACTCCTGCTACCGGACGACGTTGGCCCAGCTGTTGTCGCGGGATCATTCCTGGCGCTCCTCCCTCAGCAGGCCCACCTGACGGCGTCGGTCAGTGACGGGAACCTGACCGGGGTTCTTGCCGCGGGCTACTTCGTCGCACTGGCGGCGGCAGCGCGCTGGGGAGTCACGGTCCGGAGAGCGGTGGTCATGGGGCTGCTGGCTCTTCTCGCTCTCCTGAGCAAGAACACCGCCCTGTTCCTGGTACCGGTGACCCTGCTGGCGCTGGTGGCATTGGCCCGCCGCCATGGGAGCCGGCGTAACTGGTGGATCGGAGCGGGTTCAGCGGTGGCGCTGCTGGTGGTAGGACTGCGTTTCGCACCCCGCAGCGTGCATCTGGAGTCGCTGCTGGGCAGGTGGACGGTGGCCTTCTCGGCAGACGCCTATCAGCCCGAACGCCTGGAGAACTACCAGCTCTGGTCGTCCATGACGTTCGAGAGCTTCTGGGGGCGGTTCGGCTGGATGAACGTTCGGATGGCGGACGCCGCCTACGCCGTGTTGGGCGTGGCATCGGTGGCCCTGGTGATCGGCCTGGTCGCTCGGTTGCTCCTACCGGGGCCGGTGAGTAGGCTGAGACAGGGCAGTCGGAGCGGACTGCTGCTGTATGCCGCTGCGGTGCTGCTATCGCTTAGCTTCATCGTAGGCACCTGGGTGGTCTACTACTCCCCCGCCGGCAACTTCTCCCAGGGCCGGTACCTGTTCCCGGTGTTGGTACCATTGGCAGTGTTGGCCGGCTACGGCAGCGGAGCCTCGGTTACCGAGCGGAGAGGTCGCGCCGTCTTGGCTGTGGTAGTGCCGGCGATGGTAGCGCTGGCGGCGCACGCGCTCTTCGGAACCGTGGCGGGGACATTCGTGTGATGCATCCGAGGAAGAGTGGAGGAACGTATGTATAGTCCGATTACGGTTCTCGGTGCGCTTGGCAAGCGCCTTGTGGTACTGATGCGGTACGCCTTCATCGCCGCGTTGGTCTTGGCGCTCAGCGGCGCACCGGCGGCGGCGCAGGGATCGGTCTCGACCTACCTACCGTTGGTGGGCCGCAACCAGCCGGGTGTGGTGAATGACCCGCAATGGGTGTCGCCCTTCGGCATAGTGATGTATGGCTCGGTCAGCGACAGTGCCGGGCTGCAGCGGATGCAGGAAGCCGGCGCTCGCTGGGTGGTGACTGGCTTCCATTGGGCGAAGGTCGAACCGACCGAGGGAGCCCGCAACTGGGCCACCTACGACGCCCAGTTCCTGGCCGCCAAGCAGGCCGGGATGGACGTGGCCGTGCTGGTGATGAACGTACCGGTGTGGGCGCGGAATGGCTGCAACTCGGGCGGCTGTCCGGACATGAACGCAGAGGCGCTGGCCGACTTCCTGGCGGCCGCCGCCGAGCGCTACGACGGAGATGGCAAGGACGACGCGCCCGGGAACCCAGTCGTCAAGTACTGGACTCTGTTCGCCGAGCCGGACTACTGCGGCGTCCTGGTCGGCGAGACGTGCACCGTGCGGCCTGGGTACGGGGAGGAGTTCAAAGGGCTCTGGGGCTTCAACGGGGCCCAGTACGCATCGATGCTCGCGGCCGCCCGGACCGCCATCAAGGGGGCGGCACCCAACGCCCTGGTGATGAACGGCGGCGCCGCGTTCGACTGGTTCGTGCAGCCTTGGTACGGTCTCCCCACGGGTCCCTACGACCGCACCTTCCTTGCGGACGTAATCAAGAATGGCGGCGTGCTCGATATGCTGGCCGTTCACTACTACCCCATCACCATGGGCGACTGGGGACAGAAACTGGACGAGCTCTACCTAACGGGTGCAGAGCGCGGCGTGGAGCAGCAGATGCGCGCTTTGCCCGTGATCTCACCCGAGATGGGCTATTGGTCGTCGGGAAAGTACAGTGACGAGCCGCAGCAGGCCCGCCGTCTGGTCCAGATGTTCGTGCGCGGCCTCGCCAGCGGGATACAGCGCCTGGCCTGGTTCGCCGTCTTCGACGGCTCCCCCGAGCATCCCACCGAGGCCCATGGCCTCTTCCGGGCCTCGAGCCTCGGCCTGTCCTACGCCAACGCCAAGCCCGCCTACTGGGCCTACCGTACCATGACCACGGCCCTGCACGGTTTCCGCTATCACTCGGTCTACTACAGCGAGCCGGGCGCGCTCCTATCTCAGTGGGACCACGAAGCTTACGAGTTCCGCCGCGCGGCCGACGGCGCCCGCATGCTGGTCGCCTGGGCCAACAGCGGCGAACAGGTCAACCCGGACGGCACCAGCGACATGGTCATACCCGGCGGGCACGTCACCCTGGCCAGCCATCTCAGCCTGAACGCCGCCAACCCAAACGTATTGGCGCTCGTTGAGGTGCAGGACGGCGGCCCCGGCGACGCGGACGGCCAGGCCAACGGTCTGGTAAAGCTGAGGATTGGCACCGATCCGGTGTACATATTCCTCCCATGACGGATGACGCCGCACTGGTCCGCTTCCAACGGGTCTCCAAGCGCTACCTCTGGAGCCGGGAGCGTCCGCGCTCGTTCTTGGATGTCTTCACTGGGCTGGTGCGCCGCCGCGAGCCCAAGTCCGAGTTCTGGGCTTTGCGGGAGCTAGACCTATCGGTGGAGGCGGGCCAGGCGGTGGCCCTCATCGGCGCCAACGGCGCGGGCAAGAGCACCGCCCTCAAACTGGCGTCACGGGTTATCGAGCCGACTTCCGGCTCGGTGGAGGTATCGGGGAAGGTGTCCGCCCTGCTGGAATTGGCAGCGGGCTTCCATCCCGACCTGACCGGGCGGGAGAACGTCTTCCTCTCCGGCGCCCTCATGGGGCACTCGCGCAAGGACATGGAGCGGCGCTTCGACGACATCGTGGACTTCTCCGGTGTCAAGGACTTCATCGACAACCCGGTGCGACACTACTCCTCCGGTATGGCCATGCGCCTGGGCTTCTCCGTCGCGAGTTCGGTGGACCCCGATGTCCTTCTAATAGACGAGGTCCTCGCGGTCGGCGATCGAACCTTCAGCCAGCGGTGTGTCGATCGCATCTACGGTCTCAAGGAGAAGGGGACGGCCATCCTCTTCGTCTCGCATGATCTCGAGTCGGCTCGCGGCTTGTGTGAGCGGGCGGTGCTGCTGGAGAGGGGCGCCACCATCGAGGACGGACCCACCGACAAGGTCATTAACCGGTACCTCCGGCGCCTGGCCGAGGTCGAAGATCACGATGTCCGGCGCGAGCGCGAGGAGCGTTGGGGCAGCGGCGAGGCCACCATCGAGGATGTCTGGCTGGAGGACGAGGACGGCCGGCCGACGACAGGGCTCGACGTCGGCAAGGCGCTCACGCTGAGCGTACGCTACCGTCGCACCGGCACGGTGGATGGACTTGTGCTCGGCTTCGGTCTCCGAGATCAGACCGGCTACCTGCTCAGCGGCCCCAACACCAAGTTCGACGGCCAGTCGCTCGACGTGACCGCCCCGGGCGGCACGGTGCGCTATGTCGTTCCCGATCCGCCTCTCTTGCCTGGGCGCTACTTCGTCTCGGTCAGCCTATACGACCGTCGCTTGGTGCACGCCTACGACCACTGGGAGTACTGTCTCAGCTTCGACGTCTACCCCGGACCGGGGAGCCGCTGCTTCGGGGCGGTGGCGCTGGCGGGCACCTGGTCGCCCGAGTACCTGCCCCCAACCGCTGGCGCGGAGACGGCTTGATGCCGGATCGACCCCTGGTCAGTGTGGTGGTGCCCTACTACCGCGGTCTCGAGCATCTACCCATCCTCCTCGACTCAATCGCGGCGCAGGACCTGCCCCTGGAAGAGCTGGAGTTCATCCTCGTACTGAACAGCCAGGACGATGGGGCGCTGACGCTGCTGACCGAGAGCTACCCGTGGGTGCGCGTCGTAGACCCGGGCGAGAACCTGGGCTATGGCGGCGGATGCAACTTGGGCGCGCGCGAGGCCCGCGGTGAGTGGGTGGCGCTGCTCAACACGGACATGCGCGTCGACGGCCGCTGGCTGACGGAGTTGCTCGCCGCCTCCGAACGTCACCCGGACACGGTCTGCTTCGGGTCCGCCATCCTGAGCTGGAACGGCAAGCGCATCGACTTTGCCGGTAGCGGCATGAACTTCCTGGGTGTGGGATACCAGACCTACCACGGGGGACCGGCCTCCTGGCTGCCTCAGGAGGACCAGGAGGAGTTGTTCATCTGTGGCGGCGCTACTTTCATCCGCCGCGACGTCTACCTGGAGGTCGGCGGCTTCGATGAGGACTTCTGGGCCTACTACGAGGACGTCGACTTGGGCTGGCGCCTGTGGGTGCTGGGCCACCGGGTGCTCCTGGTGCCCTCCTCGATCGTTCACCACCGGCACCACGGATCGTTCAAACGGGTGGGACAGGAGCGCACACGCCTCCTCTACGAGCGGAACTCGTTGCTCTCCCTGATCAAGAACTACGAGCGGGCCACTCTGGAGCAGGTGCTGCCGGTGGCGCTGATGCTGGCAGCCAAGCGCGCTTTCCTGGCCACCGGGGTCGAACCTGAGCGCTTCCGGATCGGACGGACCCCGCCCAACGCCGTCGCGCCGGCGGCCGGCGTTTTCGGCCTACGCTATTACGTGGACGAGGCAGTGCGCACTCTCCGCAACGACGGCCTGGGTGAGCTGTGGAAGCGGGTTGTAGCGGAATTCGGTCGCCGCTTCAGCTTCGGCGGGGCGGCCCCCTATGGCGCACCGCGCCGGTCGGCCAACGTAGACGAGGCCGGCATTCTAGTTCCCGAGCTGGGCATGGCCCATCTCTTGGCCCTGGCCGACGTGGCCGACCTGTATCCGGCCGTCCTGGAGAAGCGGCGCTGGATTCAGGAGCGCCGCCGGCGCGACGATACCGAGGTCGCGCGCCTGTTTGGCCTGCCATACGCCCTGAACTTCTACGATAGCCGCTATCACCGCTGCCTCACCGCTATGGTTAGGGCTACCGGCATCGAGGAGTTGCTCGATCAGCCCCTGCCGGACGACGGTCGGAAATGAGCCGGATTCTCGTCGTCAGCCATGATGTCATCGGGGAGAGGATGGCCGGTCCCGCCATACGCGCGGTGGAGCTCTCCCGTGTTCTCGCGGAGGAGCACGACGTCACCCTGGCGGCGCCCAACCAGAGCGACCTGGACCTCGGGCTGACTACCGTCCGCTACGCGTACTCCGACCTTTCTCGCCTCGCCGACGGGACGGATGCCGTCTTGGTGGGGGGCCTGACCGTGGCCCTCTGCCCGCAACTGGCCCGGACGGGCGTGCCCCTGATTGTGGATATCTACGACCCGTTCACACTAGAGAATCTGCAGCTCTTCTCTCAGCGCGACATGCCGGTCCGCATCGATGATAGCGAGGGTCTGCTGCGGGCGATGCTGCTGCAGTTGCGCGCCGGCGACCTCTACCTATGTGCCAGCGAGAAGCAGCGTGACTTCTGGATCGGGATGCTGCACGCGGCGGGGCGCCTCAACCCCTACACGTACGACGACGACCGCTCGCTGCGCTCTCTGGTGGACGTGGTGCCCTTCGGGGTTCCGGAGGAGCCGCCCGCGCCGGTACAGCGAGCCCTGAAGGGAAGGCACCCGGGGATCGGTCCCGACGACTTCGTGGCCATCTGGGGTGGGGGCGTCTACGACTGGTTCGACCCGCTGACGGCCATTCGCGGTGTGGGCCTGGCGGCGGCTGAGGACCCGAGGATCAAGCTGTTCTTCATGGGGATTCGCAACCCCAACCCGGCCGTCCACCGCATGAGGGTGGTGGACGAGTGCTTGGCCCTCGCCGATGCGCTCCAACTCACCGGCTCCGCCGTGTTCTTCAACGATTGGGTCCCCTATGCCCGGCGGGCTGAGTACCTGCTGGACGCCGACGTGGGCATCAGCCTCCATCATGACCAGGTCGAGACCGCCTACTCCTTCCGCACGCGCATCCTGGACTACCTCTGGGCCGGGCTGCCCATTGTGGCCACCGCTGGCGACTCCTTCGCTCAAGCTATCGGGCAGCGCGGCATCGGGCGGGTGCTCCCTGCCGAGGACCCGCACGCCGTGGCCGGCGCCCTGCTGGAGCTGGCGCGGGGCGGTGAGCGGGCGGAGATGGGGCGGCAGGCGCGGACACTGGCGGCGGAGCTCACCTGGCGCCGGTGTGCAGCGCCGTTGCTGCAGTACTGCCGCCGCCCGCGGCCGGCTGCCGATCGAGCGGCTGGGTATCATTTCATGGAGAGCGTCTCGGCGGCCCCCGCTGCCGGCGGCTTGGGGCTCGCACGCAAGGCCCTGGACAGCCTGCGACATGGGGGACCGGCGCAGCTCATCGGCGATGCGCGCTCCTATTTGCAGTGGCGCCGAGGCGCCTGAACGGCCTCACCCCTCCCATACTGTCGTCCCACTCAAGTCTCATCGCTCCCCGGCCGAAACATATGCGGCCGCCTGCCCGACGTTAGGTCGGCCTAACATCGGGCAGGCGGCCACGGTTGAAGGAGTACTTCGACGATGCGAAACCGGCTCTTGTGCCTGGCCTTTGTCGTGCTGGCCCTGGCGACATTGCGTCCCGGCACCCACGCTTCCGCCCAGGGCGGCGTCCTCACTCTGCACGCCCCTGACGCCGCGCTGACCAACGGCGACGACTTTGCCACCACCGTCCTCGGTGATCCGTGGGACATGGAACAGCGGCGCGACATCGGCTGGGAGGAGAACCTCAGCCCGATCGAAGTGGCAGACGGCATCTGGTCCGCCCGCGTGAACGTCACCAACCCGGATGGCGGCAACACCGGCTACCTGTTCCCCTTGTTCCAGGGCTTCCCGACCGCATGGCCCGTGGGGAAGATCGGCGCCAACTACCCGGTGGACACCAGCCGCTACACCCAGCTGTCCTACCGCATGTACGTCAGCGAGCGCAGCTACGGCAACCACGCCGTCTACTGGACGCACAAGGTCGACTGGCCTACCGGCACCGACCGCTTCGCCGTCTCCGATACGGGCCCCAACGGCTGGAAGCTCTACAATTGGGACCTGACCACCGCCAACGGTGATCCGGGCGCCTTCGCCGGTTCCTGGCAGAGCGGCCCCGTCTACGGCCTGCGCATAGACCCCAATCCGGCCTCGGCGAACTACCGTCCCGAGGTGGTGGTGGACGTCAAGGTGGACTGGGTCCGGCTGACCGACCCTAGCACCTCGCCGCGCTACACCGTCACGTGGCAGGGGGCCTCCCAAGAAGACCTGGTCGGCGTCTACGTGGACACCGATCGCGACGGCTACGACGGCATGCTCGTCGCCTCCGTGCCCGCCTCGGCCGGCCGGTACGACCTGCTCACCTGCATCCTGCCCGGCGGCGACTACTACGTGTACCTCAAGGCCGGGGACGCACTGAGCAACTACGGCGGCCGCCTGCGCATCAATAACCCACCCATCCTCCGCTGGGACCTCTCTACCATCAGCCAGGACTATGCCGCCACCGAGAGGGGCGATGGCTGGGACATGTCCGGTCCTAGCGACCTGGCCAACCTGGGGGAGGAGTTCTTCGCCTCGCCGGACCTGTACGCCCTGCGCCAGTTCTACGACTGGAGCTTCAACAACGGGGTGTTCTCGGCCACGGCGGACGCAAACTACGCCTTCGATGTCGGAGAGTACACTCCGTTCAGGCAGTCCGACGTGCAGCTATGGCCCGCCATCGACCCAGCGCGCCCGGTGGACACGAGCAAGTACCGCTACATGGTGATCCGGCTGTGGGTAGATGAGCCCGGGGATCGCACCCTATCACAGCGGGTCTTCGACGGGTGGGTAGGTCGCATAGTGTGGTGGAACCACGGCGTGAACGAGGATGGGTTCGCCACCGACGAGTTCTTCTACTACGAGGGCTGGAACACCTACGTGATCGACCTGGAAGCGCGCGACTGGCCCGCCGGGTACGAGCCGGGCTGGCCGGCTCTCTCGTGGAAGAGCATCGGCTCGGTTAGCCACATGCGCTTCGACCCGCTCGAGGTCTCCAACGACACCCGCTTCCACGTCGACGAGATCCGACTGCTGGCCGACCCCGTGGCGGACGGGAGCCTCAGCCTGTACCTGGGGGTCGCCGACCCTGACGGCCAGAACGTGTCGCTGCGATACTTCTACGACACCGACAACAAGGGATTCGACGGCCGACCGTTGACCTCCCTGCGCCTGAGCGCCGCGTCTGAGGATGCCGATCTCGCGGCGGCGGCGGCCGGCCTCAGCCGGCGGGCCTACCTGCCGCTGGTGGCTCTACGCCCGCGTCCGGAACTGCGTCCCCTTGTGAGTGACTCCGGTTTGGCCGTCACCAAAGCGACCCTGAGCACCGCGGCGGTTCCGGCGGGCACCTACTACCTCTACGCGTGCGGCTCCGACGGCCTGGCTGAGACGTGCCACTACCTGCAGACGCCCATCACGGTCGCCCACCCTTAGGCCATTTTCCTGGCGTGACCCCGGCGAGAGGGGCTATACTTGCACCAAGTCACGCCCGGGGGACACTCAATGGACCGACGAGAGGGAGATCGGATCGAGCGCAGGCGAGAGGTTGACTTCCTTTTGGGAGCCATGCGGGAGTCCCTGACCGCGGGCGGAGAGTACCTGGCGCATCGGCGGTTCCCTACCGGTCCCATCTGCCACGTCCGTAACGTCAGCTACATGCACAAGGCGGTGTGGGGCATGTATGCCGGCGGCGTCGACCACGACATCCTGGCCGAGGTGCTGGACTGGGTGGGGCGCGAGGCGCTGCAACCCAACGGCGACTTCTTCTTCCCGGAGGAAGAGCCCCAGTACCGGGTCGATCAGCGGGTGTACCGCCCGCTCACCTTCCTCAAGGTGGCGGTGTGGATCAACCATCCCCTGGCCGGGGACCAGAAGGTTGTCAACCGCATCCACCAGTACCAGCATCGGTCCGGCGGCGCCTTCAACTACGTCGGCGAAGATCCACTGCAGGTACAGCCGCGGCCGACTCTGGGCACCCTCAACTCCTCGTTCTTCGGCCATCTGATGCTCGGCTTGGGGGATAGGGAGCGGGCGCTAGCGGTGGGGGACTTCCTCCGCCGCTTCGTGGAACTGAACCGGGAGCACATGCGCGCCGGCTTCTTCTACAGCAACGTCACCCCGGAGGGCAGCCTGCTCACTGAGGCCAGGCCGGGTGAGCGCTACACTAGTCTGGTGGACGCGCGTCTCCCCAAGCAGGAGTTCTGGCAGACGGGCACCACCATGGCCTACCTGGCCGTGCTCTACGAGGCCGTCCGGGAGCAGTGGGGCGGAGAGGAGGAGGCGCTGCCGTACCTGGAGGCGGCGCTGGAGCTGCTTCCCTTCGACGCCTGCCAGACGCTTGAGGGCTATCTGTGGCCATCCAAGTGCAAGGTCGGTTGGGGCGCGGGCGAACTGCTCCGCGTCTTGGTGAAGTTCGGCCTCGGGACTGAGGAGCAGATCGAGGACGCGTACCAGGTGGCCCGCAAGGTGGGGGTGCACACTTTCATGGGGAACCAGCTGCCGGATGGCGGCTGGTCGGCTATGCACTATCCGGTGAGCGAGCTGGACCCGGAGTACAACCTGAGCTACGTGCCGGTTCGTGGGCGCGTCAATGTGCCCCAGCAGGCGGTGCCCGGTTACAGCAAGCTGTACCTGCCCCCGGAAGAACTCACCGGCGAGTTCCTGGGGGAGCTCGAGGCCGTCTACCGCGGCCTGGTCGCGTACCGCGAGTGGCTGAGCTAGGCAGAGGTGATCCTTCACGCCGTCGCACCTTCTGCGGCGGTGCGGTGTTTCTAGGTTAGACAACGTAGCGGGAGGAACAGCATCGAAGCGTCAGTGACACGGATTCTGGGGACAGCCGTGGGGGCCTTCATGTTGGGGGCGGTGCCTAGCGGCTACGTGGTGGGCCGGCTCTGGGGCAAGGACATTCGCCTATGGGGATCGGGGCGGATGGGCGGCACCAACGTGTTCCGCACCTGCGGACCGGTAGCCGCTGCCCTGACTGTCATCGCGGACGTGCTCAAGGCCGTGGCGGCAGTTTGGCTGGCCACCTGGCTGGTCGGTACCGGCTGGTCGCAGGTGTTGGCCGGATCGCTAGCTGTGCTGGGACACATCTACACCCCCTTCCTGAACTGGCGCGGCGGCCGCGGTGTTGCCACGGCCATCGCCGTTCTGGCGGTGTTCTGCCCGCTCTGCGCCGCAGCGGTGCTCGTGGCCGCGGGTGTGGTGATGGTTGCCTCTCGCTATGTTTCGCTCGCCTCGCTCACGGCTGCGACCCTGATGCCGGTCGCCCTCTTGCTCTACTATCTCACCTTTGGCGGCGACTACGTGCGCATCACTTACGGCGTCTTCGCCTGTTTGGCTATCTGGATCGCGCACCGCGACAACGTGCAGCGCCTGATCCAGGGAACGGAGCGGCGACTGGGAGAGAAGGCTACCCCGGCCGGATCGTCCTAGCGGCGTCGCGCCCGTCTGTCTGGCCCGTGGGGGCTGGTGTATAATCGCCGCCCAGGCGGAGCGATCGGCAGGCGGAGGGACATGGAAGCTGAGGGCGTCAAGGTCACGGTGGCGTTTCTTGCCGGTGTAGCTTCGTTTGCTTCCCCCTGTGTGCTGCCGCTGGTGCCTGCCTACCTGGGCATGCTGGCGGGGTTGGGCATGGAGGGCTGGGCGGCTCGCCGCGGCCAGGTCCTCTTGCATGCAGTCCTGTTTGTGCTCGGGTTCAGCCTCCTCTTCGTGATCTCCGGTGCTGCCGCAACCGCGCTGGGCCGCGCCCTGTCGCGCCAGTTGCCCTGGCTGCAGCGAGTCGGCGGGTTGGCCCTGGTGCTCTTGGGGCTTCATCTCATCGGTGTGGTTCGGATCCCCTTCCTCGCGCGCAATCGCAGCCTGAGCGGTTCCGCCAAGCCCGGTGCCGGCTACCTCGCTTCCTTCCTCACCGGCATGTTCCTTTTCGCCGGCTGGGTTCCCTGCGTGGGCCCGGTCCTCATGTCCATCTACATGCTGGCGGGCGGCAGCGACACCGTTGGGCAGGGGATAGGGCTACTCGGCGCCTACTCGCTCGGCCTCGGGCTGCCGTTCCTGGTGGTTGCCCTCTTCGCCGACTGGGTCATTCCGCGTCTGCGTCGCCTGGGGCGGGCCGCTCGCTGGGTGGAGATCTTGAGCGGGCTGCTCGTGATCGCCGTCGGCCTGGCGATTATGTTCGACGCCTTGTCCGTGCTGGCTCGTTACGGCAGCTTCCTGGGCATGACGTGAGTAGCGCGATGGGAGAGGGCCCACAATGGCCGAGGGAGTGAACCCAGAGACTCCGCGGAAGACTCGCCTCCTTTCTTCGCTGATCCTAGCGGCACTGGCAGTGGTGGTGCTCGTGGCCGCGATCACCGTGTTCCAGATGATGGGCCGGTCCCGATCGGGCGCCTCCGACGTCGGCCAGCCCGCGCCCGACCTCGCGCTTCCCACTGCCGGCGGTGAGGTGGTTCGGCTCAGTGAGCTGCGAGGCCGCTGGGTCCTGCTCAACTTCCGCACCACCACCTGCTCCTACTGCCGCGAGGAGACGCCGAGCCTGCAGGAGGCCAGTCAGACACTGGAGGAGGTGGTGGTCCTGTCGGTGTACGTGACGGAGTCCGCTGAGCGGGTGGCTGCCTACACCACCGCGCTGTCGGCGACGTACCCGAGCCTCGTGGACGCTGACGGCGCCGCTATGCGTGCCTATGCCGTGCGCGGCGTTCCCGTCTCCTACTTCATCGATCCCGATGGCAGGATCTCTGCGCGGCATCTTGGTCCTCTGACCGTCGAATCCATTCGCGGCTATGTCGGCGGTGGCTAGGGTGGAGGGCGAGCGTCCCGCGACCCCCGGAGCCCCGCCGCTGCCGGAGTGGGAGCGGCGCCTGGTGATCGGCGCTGATCGCGCCATCTACTGGATGACGCGGCACTGGGCTTTCGTCTTCAACGGGCTCTTCTTGACGATCGTCGGGCTGGCGGTGGCCTCGCCGCTGCTCCGCGCGGCCGGGATGGACGGGTTGGGGCAGCTCATCTTCCGGGCCTACCGGGTCACCTGCCATCAGCTCCCCGAGCGATCCTTCTTCATTGATGGACACCAGGTCGCCTTCTGCCAGCGCGATGTCGGCGTGCAGTTGGGGCTATTCCTCGGCGGGGTGGCCTATGCTGCCTCCAGCGGGCGAGTCCGGCTGCGCAACCTGGCCGTGTATGCTCTGATCTTCGTGATGCCGGTGGCGCTGGACGGCTTCACCCAGCTTGTGGGGTTGCGATCGAGCGTGTGGCCGCTGCGGCTAGGCACAGGACTGCTCTTCGGCATCGGCACTACCCTCGTCGCCTACCCTCACTTCGACAAGGCAATGCAGGACACGCGCCGGGAACTGGAGGAACGCTTCGGTCCTGGGCTGGCGCATATGTCTAGGCGGAGTTAGTCTGCTCTCTGCTTTCCCCGGCCGGTGGCCCATCGCATACCGCTTACTCGGCTCCCTAACGACTCCTCTCTCAGACAGCGCTCCTTGACGTAGACGCAAGTATCTACCAGACTTCTACTTGTCGGCGCTCCGTCCGATCGGGACGCTCCCCAACGGGAGGCGCTAGGAAGTCGACCCGGTTCCAGGTGTGGCGGTAGACCCCGCCAAAGGAGAGAGCGATGAATGCGGGACGTACAACTCGGCGCAGATTCATGCTGCTCACGGCCGTGTCTGCTACAGCGGCCGCGGCGACGGCATGTGGCGGCGCGGCCCCGGCGGCGACGACTGCCCCGGAGGCAACTGCGGCTCCGGCGGCAACTACCGCCCCGGCGGCCACGGCTGCCCCCTCGGCGGCTGCCAAATACCAGGAGGCGCCCTCCCTGGCCGCGCTGGTGGCGGATGGTACGTTACCCCCGGTCGAGGAGCGAGTGTCCGCTGAACCGATGGTGGTAGAGTGCATTGAGGAAGTGGGCCAGTACAGCGATGATCTTCACCGCGTGCTCACTGGCCCGGCCGATATGTCTGGCTACACGGTCATGACATTCGATGGTTTCTCTCGCTTCGACTACAGCAGTGGCTCGCTCAAGATAGTCCCGAACATCGTGAAGGGATGGGACATCGAGGAGAACGGGGCCCTCTATAGGTTCCACTTGCGCAAAGGCATGAAGTGGTCAGACGGCGAGCCCTTCACGGCTGACGACGTTCTGTTCTGGTACGAGGATATCGCCCTCAATCCGGAGATGTCGCCGGTCTTCCCTGGTTGGCTTACGGTCGGGGGAGAGCCGGTGGTGATCGAGAAGGTGGATGACTACACGGTCACCTTCAAGTTCGCTCGTCCGTACGGCATCCTGCTGGAGGTGATGGGATTCCGAGGCGACGCGATCCTCGCCCCAAAGCACTACTTGCAGCAGTTCCATCCCGCTTACGCCGATGCCGACGAGTTGGCCGCCAAGGTCAAAGAGGCGCAGTTCGAGCACTGGTACCAGTTGTTCGCTAACCTCAACAGCGCCCCGACTAACCCGGATCTGCCGGTGCTCTATCCCTGGAAAGTGGAGACGCCGTTCCCGGGAGAGCGGATGGTTTCAGTGCGGAACCCGTACTACTGGAAGGTAGATACGGAAGGCAAGCAACTACCCTACTTCGACCGGCTGGTCAATGACCTGGCCGAGAATAACGAAGTTATCATGATGAAGGCCATCGCCGGCGAGGTCG
>ERZ747221.1491-NODE-1491-length-23139-cov-5.410545_pt1 | contig 23139 bp, 18 predicted proteins | sample MGYA00374949_ERZ747221 | MGnify/ENA primary metagenome ERZ747221 (study PRJEB28779, sample SAMN05720172) | bioreactor metagenome | isolation source: Anaerobic biogas reactor | place: USA:Washington, USA | collected 2015-08-08 ... | reverse complement strand
TACGAGGTGATCCGCAACAGCCTCCAGAACATCAACCTGGAGAACGGCCACACCATCCAGAAGCTCAGCATCTCGCCTATCACCATGATCAATCGCGATTTCCAGTGCGCGATCCTCACCGAGACGGGCGACGTGATGTTCATGGGTCCCTATCTGATGTACCTGGCCAACACGCTGGGCATCATGACCAAGTGGGTGCTCGAGAACCGCAGTGAGAACCCCGGCATCGACGACGGCGACATCTTCCTGTGCAGCGACCCCTACGTGGGGAGTTCGCACCAGCAAGACACCGAGCTCACCTCACCGGTCTTCTGGGAGGGCGAGCTCTTCTGCTGGGTGGCCAATTCGGTGCATTACAGCGATGTGGGCGGCCCGGCTCCGGGCAGTTTCTGCCTGGCTTCGCAGACCATCTGGGAAGACCCTCCGCTCTTCCCGCCCATGAAGCTCGTCGAGCGGGGCACCCTGCGCGCGGATATGGAGCAGCTCTACCTGCGTCAGTCGCGCGTGCCGGCCACGGTGGCCATGGACCTCCACGCTGCGCTGGCCGGCATCACAGTCTCGCGGCAGCGCATCCTCAAGCTGCTCGAGCGCTACGGGGCGAAGACCGTGAAAGCGGTCATGAAGAAGACCCTGGACGCCAGCGAGAAGGCCTTCGTCGAGAAGCTACAGCTCATCCCCGACGGGCGCTGGTCGGAGCGCATCTATACCGAGGCCGCGCTCCCCGGCGACACCGGCATCTACGTGAGCCAGGTGAACATCATCAAAGAGGGCGACTACCTCTACGTCGACAACGAGGGGACGTCGCCCCAGACGGGCTCCATCAACAACACCTACGCCGGCTTCGTGGGCGCCGTGCTTGCGCCCCTCACCCTCATGCTGGCCTACGACCTTGGGGGCGTGTGCGGTGGGGTGAGCCGCAGGGTGAAGTTCCGGCCGGTACCGGGCACCATCACCTGTGCCGACTACCCGGCGCCCATCAGCGGCGCGGGCGTCTGCAACATGCCCATGGTGGTCTCGACGGCGACTGGGGCCACGGCCAAGATGGTGGCCTGCGCCGACCCTCCTCTGCGTGACAAGGCCCTTGGCATCGCCGACGTGCATGCGTACGGCGGGTGGATCTTCAACGGCATCAATCAGCATGGGCAGTTCTTCATGGCCATGCACTCCGGCATGGCGCCCGGCGCCATCCCAGCCTCGCCGGGACGCGACGGCATCGACACGGGCGGGCAGGACTGGGTGCCCGGCATGGAAGCCTCCAACGTCGAAGACAACGAGATGTCGTGGCCGGTGCTGACCCTCTTCCGCCGCGAGAATCGTGCCGATGCTGCCGGCGCAGGCCGGTACCGGAGCGGGGTGAGTGCCGAGGAAGCGTGGATACTGCACGGCTCCGACACCATTCTCGACACTCAGGTGTACAACAACGAGAGTTTCGCCAAGTGCCAGGGCCTGCTGGGTGGCAATCCGGGCGGCCGGGCCTTCTTCCGGGTGAAGCAGGGTTCCGATGTGGCCGCGCGTCTCGCCGCGGGCGCCATCCCGCAGAGTGTGGACGACGTGGCCGGTGAGGAGATCCCGCTCTTCTGGAAGGGCGAGCCGGTACAACTCGACAAGACGTCGGTCTGGACGCTCAACTTTCCCAACCTGGCGGGCTACGGCGATCCACTCGATCGCGATCCGGCCGCGGTCGACCTGGATATCCGCGAGGGGCAGACCACCGTCGAAGACGCGTTCACCGTCTACGGGGTAGTCATGGATGGTGACGGCGTCGTCGACGCGCAGAAGACCGAGGCGGAGCGGGCCGGGCGTAGGCGGCAAAGGTTGGATGCGAGCCGGCCGCCGCAAGAGAGCCGTGGTCTCGTTGCCCCGCTCGAAGGCTCGGCGCGCCGGGCCATCGGCGACGAGCTGGGCGTGGTAGAGGCGGCCGGTGGCTTTCGCTACGCCTGCATCTGCGGGCAGGATCTGGGGCCGGCGGAGGCCGACTTCAAACGTTCGTGCAGCACGAGAGAGAGCCCGGTCGATTCCATCGGCCCCGGGTTCGGCTCTTTCGCCAAGGACATCATGGAGAAGATGTGTTTCAGGGAGTTCTTCTGCCCTCGCTGCGGCGCGCGCCTGGCGACGGAGATCTCTCGCAGGGAAGACGACGACCTTTGGGACATAGAGCTGCGGCTCCGGCCGTGAGCGCCCGGGCGTACGCCCGGTTACAGCGCGACATACAAGCAGACCACAAGGGAGCGGACGATGTTGTTGGAAGGCAGAGTAGCGATAGTCACCGGTGGAGCGAAGGGAATGGGCCGGGCCGTCGCGGAGGGTTTCGCCAGAGAAGGCGCCAAGGTGACCATCGCGGACCTCGACATGGCCGCCGCGGGCGAGGCCGTGCAGGCTATTGAAGCCGCCGGGGGACAGGCCATGGCCGTCATGTGCGACGTCTCCAAGCGCGACCAGGTGAAGCAGATGGTGGACGCCACCGTGGCGAAGTTCGGCAAGCTCGACATCCTTGTGAACAACGCGGGCGGCGTCATAGGCAAGCATGGCAAGTCCACCAACCTCGAGTCGCTCACCGAAGAGGCGTGGGACACGGTCGTCGACATCAACCTCAAGGGCATCTTCCTCTGCTGCCAAGAGGCGGTGCCGCATATGAAGAAGAACGGCTACGGCAAGATCGTCAACTTCTCGTCGCTGGGAGCCATCAGCCCTCCGGATGCCATCCCGCACTATCACGCGGCCAAGTCGGGGGTCCTGGGCCTGACCTATGACATGGCGGCCGAACTCGCGCCGCACAACATCCACGTCAACGCCATCATGCCGGGGCCGTTCCGCACCCCGTTCTTCGACACCGTGCTGGAGTCGCAGAGTCCGGAGGAGAGGGAGGCCTTCTTCGCGGGCATGGGCAAGATAGCTCCCCTCGGCCGCATAGGAGATCCCCAAGAGATGGTGGGCCCCGTGGTCTTCTTGACGTCGGAGATGTCGTCGTTCGTGACGGGCGTGGTGCTGCCGGTCTCGGGCGGCCTGCCGTTGCCTCCCCGAGGTTGATCCCCGGTCGTAGCGACCGGCCCCGAATGATCTATAGCTGCACCAGGAGATTGCAAGCATGACTGAAGAGAACAAGACCGAAGAGCAATGGGGGGGCATGACCTGCAGGATCCTGCGGGTGGACCTCTCCAGCGGAAAGGTCTCGACGGAAGAGCGAGACGAGCGCTATTACCGTAAGTGGGTAGGGGGATCGGGCCTCATCTCGCAGATCCTCCTGACTGAGATCCCGGCAGGCGCCGACGCTCTTGGTCCCGAAAACAAGTTGGTGTTCGCCCTGAGCCCCGTCACCGGCACGCCCATCTACGGCACGGGGCGTAACGGCGTGGGCGCGAAATCTCCGCTGAGCGGCGGCATCGCCCTCTGCCAATCGGGCGAGCACTGGGGAGTGGAGCTGAAGAAGGCCGGATACGACGTCCTCATCGTGGAGGGCACGTCCGCCAAGCCGGTCTATCTCTCCATCAAAGACGGAGAGGTCACCATCCGTGATGCCGCTCCGCTGTGGGGGCTCTTGACCAAGGATACCCAAGCCGCCATCCGCGAGGAGTTGGGCGACAAGCGCGTCCGCGTGGCCATGATCGGGCCGGGCGGGGAGAACCTCGTCCCCTATGCGTGCATCATGCACGGCCCCTTCGACGCCGCCGGCCGCGGTGGCCTCGGCGCGGTGATGGGGTCGAAGAATCTCAAGGCCATCGCGGTGAGGGGTACCGGCCGGGCCCGCATCTTCGACCGCGAAGCGGTGAAGGCCTTCAACAATTGGCTCACCAAGGAGCACTGGGACCACTTCTGGATACAGCAGGTGCTCCCGGAGTTCGGCACCGGCGGGCCGGAGATGGAGGGCATGGAGGCCATCGGCCACCTTCCCGTGCACAACTGGCGGGGCGGACCGTTCGCCGAGGGAGTCCAGAGTGTCCACGGCGGGGCGCTCAAGGAGAAGATGGGCCTGGCGCAGGAAGGATGCTACGGCTGTCCGCTCCGTTGCAAGAAACGGCTGCAATCCGGACCGCCATACAACATCGATCCCGATTACGGCGGACCGGAGTATGAGGCCATGTGCGCGCTGGGCACCAACCTCGAGGTCGACGATGCCGAAGCCATGGTCAAGGCCAACGAGCTCTGCAACGCTTACTCGCTCGATGTCATATCGCTCGGTAACACCGTCTCGTTCGCCATGGAGTGCTTCGAAAAGGGTCTGCTGACGCTCGAAGACACCGGGGGCCTGGAGCTCAGCTTCGGCAACGGTCCGGCCCTGGTCGAGGTGGTGGAGCTCATAGGCCGGCGCGAGGGCATCGGCGCTCTCTTGTCGCTCGGCTCGGCCGAGGCGGCCAAGAAGATCGGCAAGGGCGCTGAGCAGTTGTCGGTGGAAGTCAAGAACGTCCATCCGGGCATGCACGAGCCGCGTCTCAATCCGGCGTTCGCCCTGGGCTTCATGGTCAACCCCAATGGCGCCGACCACTGCGCCAACGTGCACGACGACATCCTGGCGGCCGAGCACGGCATCAAGGACTTCAACCAACTGGGCTTCTACGACACGGTGCCTGCTCTGGACATCGGCCCGCGCAAGGTGGCGCTGTTCAAGGTGGGGCACATCCGTGAGTTCCTCAACGACTGCCTGCTCACCTGTCACCTGGCCTACGTAGGGGTGACGTTCAAGCAGCCGGCCGACATCCTGCAGGCGGTCGCCGGGTGGGACGTCGGCTCCGCGGAGCTCATCCGCAGCGCGGAGCGCATTCTGACGGCCGCGCGGCTCTTCAACATCAAGCACGGCCTGGGAGCGGACGACGACCGGTTGCCGCCCCGTTTCTTCGAAGACAAGGCCGAAGGGCCGTTCGTCGGCGCGCTCAACTGGGAGAACATGGACAAGGCCAAGAGGTACTACTACACCCTCATGGGCTGGGATCAGGAGGGCGTGCCCACCCCGGAAAAGGTCGAAGAGCTCTACATATATGACTGATGGAGGAAGTACGTTGATCAAGGTGAAACAACAGCGCATCGATGAAGAAGTCTTCATGGAGAAGCGCAAAGAGGTCCTCGCCGTGTGGCCCACCGGCAAAGAGGTGGACCTCGACGAAGCCGTTGCTTACCAGAAGGCGCTGCCCGACAGCAAGCGCTTCCACAAGATCCTGCAGAAGTATCACGATGAGGGTCGCATCTCGCTCTTCCCGCGCCAGGGCACCCCGCTCGTCGACGATCAGATCGCTCTGATCCGCTCGCTCAACGAGCTGGACATCCATCTCCTGCCGTTCACCACCGACAGCTACACGCGCAACCTGCAGCTGGACAAAGTGGAGAAGGGCCTTCAGGAGAGCGCCAAGACCGGCAGGGCGGCCCTCAACGGCTGGCCCATCATCAACCACGGCGTCAAGACCAATCGCAAGGTCGTCGAGGCGTGTGACGGGGCGCTCGACCCTCGCTCGTCGCGCATCGGCCAGGCGATGGTGGCCGAGATCGCCTTCGCCTCGGGTATGAATGCGTTCCCCAACAGCTTCTTCGGCTGGATAGCCGGGTACGACAAGAAGGCCACCGTGGAGGAGTGCATCGAGACCGCTCAGTACACCGGGCGGCTCATCGGCTACTACGCCGATCACGGGGTCACCATCACCACCGACTGCCATGGCTGGCTGCCCAACTTCGTCATCCCCATGAGCGTCAACATGGCCACTCAGATCATCGAGTCGCTGGTCTCGGCGGAGCAGGGCGTGAAGAGCGTGTTCCCGCAGGCCAACATGCAAGGCTGCCTGGCTCAGGACTTGGCCGACATGCATGTGCTTCCGAAGTTGATGCGGACGTACCTCGACAAACTCGGCCACAACGATGTTCAGATCGCCGGGCTGTTCGGGAGCCAGTCTCCACTCTTCCCGTTCCCGCAAGAGATGGGTAGCGCCTTCGGTTACATCGGCTACACGGCCGTCACGGCCGCCCTGGGTGGTTGCGACGCCGTGTCGGTCAAGACGGTGGACGAGGCCGCGGGCGTGCCCAGCCAGGACTCCCACCGGCAGAGCTACCTCGCCGCCCAGTGGATCCTCGGCGTTTGGCACGACCAGAAGCTGGAGGTCGACAACGAGGTCATCCGCCGAGAGGAAGAGGTCACGATCGCTGAGGTCACCGCCATCCTGGACAAGGTGCTGGAGCTTGGCGACGGCGACATAGCGGTCGGCACCGTGAAGGCCGTGGAGGCGGGCGTGCTCGATTCGCCCATGTCCATCAACATCCATGCCCAGGACAAGGTGCTCGGCATCCGCGACAACGATGGGGCCTGCCGCTATCTCGATTTCGGCAATCTGCCCATCCCCGAAGACATCAAGGACTTTCACCGGCAGAAGGTGGCCGAGCGCGAGAAGGCCGAGGGCCGCAAGATGGATTACTACGCCTCCATCGACGACTTCTGGGGCATCAGCAAGGGCAGGCTCAAGGGCGTGCCGGCCCAGAAGTAAGCGACAGACCGAGAGTAGGCAAGAACGGACAGGCGGAGACACTGAAAGGGGGTACCGAGAGCGGGACAGGGCTTGCAGGTCAAAGGTGATAATCGATGTGCGCAAGCTGAATCAAGGCGCTCGAGGAGGGAATGAGATGAAGAAAACAAGATGGATCGTTGGCGTGGTGATGCTCGTGGTGGTGCTCGGCATGCTGCCTCTGCTTGCCGCCTGCGGCGAGGAGGAGCCTGCCGCCACTACCGCGGCACCCACCGAGACTACGGCGGCTCCCACGGAGACTACCGCGGGGCCGACTGAGACCACGGCGGCGCCGACCGAGACTACGGCTGCTCCCGGCGGCAAGGTCGAAACGCTCAAGATCGGGGCCATCTTCCAGTTGACCGACTGGTACTCGGCCGTCGACGCGGGAGAGATCGGCGACACCCAGGTGGTGGCCGACCTGATCAACGAGAGGTACCCGCTGGTCATCGGCGACACCACCTACAAGATCGAATTGGTGACCCAGGACGGCAAGAGCACCCTGGATGGCAACACCACCGCCGCCAACAAGCTGGTCTATGACGAGAAAGTGAAGTTCGCTATCGGCCCGAGCGCGTTCTTCAACGCGGCCACTTCTCCGATATTCGAGCAGGAGAAGGTCATGCATGTCGCCGGGTACAACACCTTCATCCCCGGCGAGATGGGGCCGGAGACACCGTACGGTTTCTTGGGCAGCAACGGCCCGGTCGCCTCTTCTTCCGCGGCCATGAAGGCTCTCAAGCGCGAGTATCCCGACGTGAAGAACGTGGCGCGCGCAACGGCTGATGAGTCCACAGTCAACTACACCAAGGACATGTGGGACCAGACGATCACCGACAATGGCTTCAATATCGTTGGCGACATGATCTTGTACAACAACGCGGCCACCGACTTCAACCCGATAGCCGTACAGTTGAACGCCATCGCGGATGCCGACGCCTACTGGTTCCCGCTCGGCACTCCGCCTGCCTACGGCAACATCACCAAGGCATTGCGGGCGCTCGGCAACACCAAACCGGTTGTCTATCCCAACTACGGACCGGCCACTCTGGGAATCGTCGGTCCCGAGGGATCTCACAACATAATCAACACCCAGAGCTATCTGGCTGACGACCCGTTCAACCCGCCCATCATGCAAGAGGTCTTCGACGCGCGTGATACCGACCTGCAGTGGTTCGGCATGGTCCCCAACGCCCTGTGGGTGTTGGTGGAGGCCATGAGGGCCGCTCAGAGCGTCGAACCGGCTGATGTCGTGGCGGCATGGGAGAACATGGATCCCAAGGTCTCCACTCTTTATGGAGAGGGGCTCCTCTGCGGGACCGAAACGTACGGTCTCAAGCAGCACGCGGTCATCTATGGTTGTGCCACATCCAAGATAGAGAATGGGCAGATCACCCAGGTGGAGTGGGTCATGCCCGACCCGACTCCGTGATCTACTAGCAGGACAGGGGGACCGGCCGGCGCGGTGGTGACGTGATGTCACGGCTGCTACGCCGGCCGGTCCCCATCGAGCCGACTTAGACCATCCAAGGGGAGCGATCGGGAACACATATGGAGATCTGGCTCCAAACCGGAATAAACATGGTGATTCTCGCGGCCGTCTACATACTGATGGCTCTGGGATTCGCCTTCATCCTCAACCTGTTGGGGATATTCAACCTGGCACACGGCGCCGTCTACATGGTCGCAGCCTATATCTGCTATCTGCTTGTGACCAACGCCAATCTGAGTGGATGGGTGGCGCTGCCGGTGACCATCATCATCGTGGCGATAGTGGGCGTGATCGTTGAGAGACTGCTCTTTCGTCCCTTCAAGGGCGACTTCGACCTTACTGTGATGGTCTGCATCTTCATGTCGACCGTCCTTGCCACCGCCTTCAACCTGCGCATGGGGACAAAGCAGATCTCCATCCCCTCCTTCCTTCCCGGGACCACGGGATTCGGTTCATACCTGGTCCAGAGAGACAGGATCTTCGTCGTGGTGGTCAGCGTCGTCATTCTGGCCGTGGTCATGTTGTTCGTGCGCTACTCGAAGTGGGGCGCGCAGATGCAGGCGATCACCCAGAACCGCGAGGGTGCGGCTCTCCAGGGTATAAGGTTCAGCCGCATCGCAGCTTCCACCTGTGCGGTGGGGTTCGCGCTGGCGGGTCTTGCCGGTATCTTCTCGGGGGCGCTCTACAACCTGAGTCCCTACATGGGTGATCAGAACCTGGTGTACGTCCTGATGCTCGTGATCTTGGCCGGGGTCGGCAGCTTCAAGGGGATCTTCATCGTAGGGGTGATCCTGGGTGTGATGTACGCCGGTCTCCCCATAGTGCTCCCCGGGGTGGTTGTGGACGCCACAGCCTCGGTCTTGGTTCTGCTGATTCTGTTGATCAGGCCACAGGGTTTCTTTGGCCAGAAGGAGTCTGTGAGTGGGGTCGGCATGCCGGAGCCGGGCAGCGGGGAGGCAGTCGCCGGCTCAAACAAGCTGGCCAAATGGCAGAGTTATGGCATTCTCGGCCTCGCGCTCGCTGTGCTGCTGATTCTGCCGGTCTTCATCTCGGGCGGCTATTGGGTGCACGTCATGTGCATGGCGTTCATTTACACGGTGGTGTCGACGAGTTTTCGGACTATCACCATCTCCGGCCAGTTCTCCATCGCACACGCGGCGTATTTTGGTATCGGTGCTTATGTCTCCACAATGGCCTGCATGTGGCTGGGACTCTCACCCTGGCTCACCATCATCATGGGGGCGATAGCATCTCTCGTGGTGGGCATAGCCCTTGCCTTCCCCTTCGCCAGACTACGGACCGTCTACTACGCCATGGGTACGCTGTTCCTGGGAGTGGTCATCGTCAACCTTTTCACCGTGGGGGGCAAATGGACCGGGGGCACCAGTGGCCTCAGCGGGATACAACCCCTGTTCCGAGGTTCGAAAGTCTACTACTACTACATCTTGCTCGCCTTCGTGATCATCAGTCTTGTGGCTCTGCACCGCTTCGAATACAGCCGCACCGGGGTGACGTTGAAAGCCGTCGCTCAGTCGCATCTAGTGGCTTCAAGTGTGGGCATCAGCGAGAGCCGCTACCGCATGCTGGCGGTGGCGGTGGGCTGTCTTTTCGCAGGTCTGGCGGGCGGTCTCTATGCTCACTACCAGATGGCCATCGCCCCGACGAGCTTCGGGCTGTCGGCCAGCCTCTGGATCATCATGTATGTCCTTGTGGGTGGGATCAAGAACTTCTGGGGTCCGTCTGTGGGGGTCGTGGTCTTGTTGATAGTGCCCGAGTTCTTCCGTGACTTGAAGGGATATCTGCCCTTCGTTTCGGCCAGCATCTTGCTCATAATCGCCTTCACTCTGGGCAAACAGGGTCTGTCTGGTCTTCCTCAGATCATTGGCTCCTGGATCTCCGGACACCGGTCCAAGAAGGAGGTGAGAGTCGATGCTCCTTGAGACCAAGGACCTCACCAAGAACTTCGGCGGTCTCGCAGCTGTGAGCGACTTCTCCATGCAGGTCGCCGAGGGCGAGATCGTGGGCCTCATCGGGCCCAACGGGGCCGGCAAGAGCACGGTGTTCAACCTCATCACCGGGGTACTTCCGGCTACGAGCGGCAGGATCGTGTATGACGGGCGGGACATCACCAAGAAACTCCCCGACCAGGTGGCCAAGCTGGGCATCGGGCGCACCTTCCAGCTCAACCCGCTGTTCCCGGACTTCACGGTGCTCGAGAATGTCACCTCGTCGTTCTTCCTGCATCCCCACTCAAGCCTGGTGAGTGTGTTCTTCAACACCCGCAGCTATCGTGCCAACGAAGCTTTCATCGAAGAGAAGGCCCGCGAGATCCTCGCCCGAGTGGGGCTGGCGGAGGAAGCCGATGAGTTGGCCAAGAACCTGGCTCACGGCCATCAGAAGATGCTGGGGGTGGCCCGGGCCTTGGCGACCAAGCCGCGCCTCCTTCTCCTCGACGAGCCCCTGGCCGGCATGAACCCCGGCGAGATCCAGGCCAGTCTGGATGCCATCCGCGGCATGCGCGACAACGGCATCACGGTGCTCATCGTGGAGCACAACATGCAGATCCTCAGCCTGTGCGACCGGGTGGTGGTGATCAGCTTCGGCAAGAAGATCACCGAAGGCCTCCCCGAAGAGGTACGGGCCAACCAAGAAGTCATTTCCGCCTACTTTGGATCCGACTATGTTTGTTGAGATAGACAACATCACCGTCTACTACGGTAAGTCTCTCGCCATAAGCGAAGTCTCGGTGAGCGTGCCCGAGGGCTCGGTGGTCACCATGATCGGGGCCAACGGAGCCGGTAAGAGCACGGTGCTTAAGGCGCTCTCCGGCCTGGTGCCCATCCACGGAGGCTCCATCCGTTTCCAGGGTGAGTCCATCGATCACCTGGAGACCTACGCCCGGGTACGCAAAGGCATCGTCCTGGTCCCGGAAGGCCGCCAGCTCTTCCCCTATCTCTCCGTTCTTAACAACCTCAAGCTGGGGGCCACGGTACGTAACGACAAGGCCGGGGTGAACCGGTCTCTGGAATACGTCTATGAACTCTTCCCCCGCTTAAAAGAACGCGCCAAGCAGAACGCCGGCACCTTGAGTGGCGGCGAGCAACAGATGCTGGCCATCGGCCGGGGTCTCATGGCCGCCCCCAAGCTCCTGTGTCTAGACGAACCCTCCGTGGGTCTTGCTCCCATCGTGGTGGAACAGGTGGGAGATGTCATCCGGCAGATAAACAAAGAGGGCATCAGCGTGTTCCTGGTGGAGCAGAACGCCCACCTGGCCTTAGGGGTGGCCGACCAGGGATACGTGCTCGAGGTAGGCAGGTTGGTGGCAAAGGGCACGGTGGACGAGCTCTCGTGCTCCGACATCGTGCGTAAGGCCTATCTGGGCGGGTAGGGGAGACGACTCGTCGTGGCCGGCAGTGCCGGTCTCGTCAGCAGGCGCCGGTATCTGCCTCGGGAGGCTTCCACATAGGGGGATCGACCAGGAAGGGGTGCCCATGGGCACGATATCGGAAAAGGTGGATGTAGCCGTAGCGGGTTCCGGCATCACGGGCTTGGCGGCCGCCATCACCTTAGCTGAAGGCGGAGCCAAGGTCGCGGTCTTCGAAAAGCAGCGCTCTCTGGGAGGCACCTCCAATTTCCTGCACGGCACCTTCGCGGTGGAGAGCGCCATGCAGCGGGAGCGTTTCGTGGGCTACTCCCGCGACGAGGCCTTCAAGAACACCATGGAATACAGCCATTGGCTTGCCGACCCGCGCGTGGTGCGGGCCATCATCAACGAGTCGGGGGCGACCATCGGCTGGCTGCAGAAGCAGGGTGTGGTCTTCAGCGATGCCACCATCAACATGCCCGACGCGCCTCACACCTATCATGTGGTCAAGGGCAAGGGTGAGGCCATGGTGAAGGCCATGGTCACCGAGGCCAAGCACCGGGGGGTGGAGATCCTCCCCGGGACACCCGTCACAGCCTTGCTCAAGGAGGGCGGCCGGGTGTGCGGCGTCGTGGTGCAGGATGAGGACGGCGGCGAGGTCGAAGTGGCGGCGCGGGCCGTGGTGGTGGCCACCGGCGGATTCGCTAACAACAAGGAGTGGATCAAGAAGTACACGGGCTTCGATCTCGGGCGCGACCTCGTGGCCATCGGCAACACCGGCAAGATGGGGGACGGCATCCGCATGGCTTGGGAGGCCGGCGCGGCCGAGGAGGGTATCGAGACTCTGGAGCTGTTCCGCGTGGCGCCCATCGCACCCGAATTCACCACCTGGAACGACATCGAGATCGCGGGAGCGCAGCCCGATCTGTGGGTAACGGCCCAGGGGGAGCGTTTCTGCGACGAGACGATAGGCTTCTGGGACACCCAGGTGGGCAACGCCAATTCCAAGTTCGCCACGGACGGCTACACGTTCAACATCATGGACGACTCGGTTCTGAACCGCATGATCGAGAACGGCATCGACAACAATGTGGGCTGTGATTTCCTGCCGGGCTACAAGCCCGTGAACGTCTTCAAAGAGATCCAGGCCGCCATAGAGCGGGGGAGCACCGAGGTCTTTGCCGCGCCATCGGTGGAGGAGTTGGCAGCGCAGATAGGCGCCGACCCCGCCGCGCTGCGCGCGACGGTGGACGAGTACAACCGGTGCTGCGAGGCCGGCTACGATGAGGCCTTCGCCAAAGACCGGAAGTATCTACGGCCGCTGCTCGGTCCGGGCTTCTACGCGGTCAAGGGCCGCACCGTCTTCCTGGGCACCATGGGCGGCATCAAGATCAACGGCAGGATGGAGGTGCTCGACAAGAAGGGCGCCGTCATCCCTGGTTTGTACGCCGGCGGCTTCGACGCAGGCGGCATGTATGGCGACAGCTATCCCATCAAGAGCTCGTCGGGACTGGCGTCGTCGTTCGCGCTCAATTCCGGGCGCATCGCGGGCAAGAGTGCGCTCGCGTACCTGGGAGCATAGGTCCTCGGAAGCAGGCAGTCCGACCTCGAAAGGCTGGTACCGGCGTCATGGCGGATACCAAGTACGGGCAATACATCATAGAGAAGCCCATGAAACGCGATCTCTGGGACTCATATGATTTCTATGGGGACGAAGACTACAAGTCAGGCATGACCTTCATGTTCCTGAAGGTAGCAGAGCCGTGCGAGATGGAAGATGCGCCTCACTCGCATGACTTCGATATGTATCTACACTTCTTATCCTTCGACCCGGACGACATGGAGCATCTCGACGCCGATATCGAGATCGGCTTGGGACCAGAGCGGGAGATCCATAAGATCACGTCTCCCTGCAGCGTTTACATACCCAAGGGGATGATCCATTGTCCTTTGACGTTCAAACGGGTGGGAAAGCCTATCTTGTTCGTCCATACGTCGGTCTCTTCTCGGTACTACAAGCAGGAAGAACAAGAGTGTTAGCATAAGATGAGCGATCGAGTCTGCTGAAAAGCCGGGATCTACTGAAAGGGGTCGAGGACATGGCGACTGAATCCTTCAGCTTTGCACCAGCAACCGTACCCAAGGTTGCCAGAGGTATGAAGAAGAGCAAGTATGCCGCTACCGTGGAAGCTGTATATCAACACATGCAGGGCAACAAGAACACTCAAGCGGTGAAGGTGGATCTGGGTGATGTGTCTGTGAAGTCGGCTGTGGCCAGCTTCCGCAACGCAATCGCCAGGCTGTACCCAGACACCCTGCGGCTGGTCCAGCGTGGTGGCGAGCTGTACATCGAGAGGCGGAAGTAGTCGGACTGTCCGGACGCGTGACTCGGGAGGCATGAGATGAGACTGGAAGGCAAGGTGGCGATCGTGACCGGTGGCGGCACCGGGATCGGACGGGCGATCGCGGAGCGGTTCGTCGCCGATGGGGCGCGTGTGTGCATCACAGGCCGGCGGCAGGAGCTCCTGGACGCCGTGGCCGCCACTCTGCCTTCCGACCGGCTGAAGACCTGCGCTGCCGATGTCACCGATGCCGCCGCTGTGGACCGAGTGGTCGAGACGGCTCTGTCTTTCGGTGGGGGTCTTCACATCCTGGTGAACAATGCCGGGATGGATCAGCCCATGGACACCGTGGTCGATCTCGACCCGGCGGTGTGGGCCCGAGTGGTCGAGGTGAATCTCACGGGGCCGTTTCTCACCATGAAGGCCGCCGTTCCCCACATGGTCGAAGCCGGAGGGGGTTCCATCGTCAACGTGTCTTCACTGGCGGGGCTCCTGGGTGTGCCCGCCCTGCCTGCCTACTGCGCTTCGAAAAGCGGCCTCATAGGCCTTTCGAAGCAGGTGGCGGTGGACTTCGGCGTGAAGAACGTCCGGTGCAACGTGGTCTGCCCGGGAGCGACCAAGACCGAGATGTTCGTGGGCGGCATGACGCCGTTCGCCGAGGCGTGCGGCATCGAGGTCGAAGAGGTGTTCCGCACTTTCTCCAAGGATATCCCTCTGCGCCGGGTCTCGAGCCCTAGTGAGATGGCGGGACTTTGCAGCTTCCTGGCGAGCGACGACGCAAGCTTCCTCACCGCGGCGGTGATACCCGTGGATGGCGGAGCGGTGGTCGTGGACGTGTCGGGCGCGGCTATCAACGAGCTGGCTGCGCGCTGCCTTTCGTAGGAGGCGGTCATGTCGATCAAGATCAGATTGATCGGCGACCTGCGGAGGTTCGCCAAGCCGGACGCCCTGGATATGGAGGGTGGAGCTTGCACCCTGCAGGAGGCTCTGGCCGGACTCTCCCGGCAGCACCCCCGCCTGGGCCGGGAGCTCTTCGACGAGCAGGGCCGGCTGCACTACGCGGTGGTGCTCATGATCAGCGGCCGGCGGGTCATGTGGCCCGACGACAAAAACGTTGTGATAGAGGACGGCGGCGAACTCATGCTGACGCGTTTTCACACCGGAGGATAGGCGCGATATTGCAGCCGTGGCGCCCGATGTTTGGCTTGACATCCCACCGGGAATTGGCGAAAATAGTTCTGGCAGAATACAGAACACTGTTCCGTATACGGAACTCGCTCATCAGTGTTGCCCCCCTGGGCCGTTTTTCGTGAAGGGAGACAGAATGACGCCTGAGAATCCGACTATCGCCCCCGTCATCCAAGGCACGATCGATCCGAAGGCCGCTGAAGAGATCCGTTCAGTGAAGGTCATGACGGATCGTCTGAAGCAACTCAAGAAGGAATGGGAAGACGCGGCGCCTCAGGTCTACGTGGACGACACGTTGCTCTTCACGGAATCCTGGAAAGAGACAGAGCAGCTGCCGGTCGACTACCGGTGGGCCAAGGCCTTCCAGAAGAGGTTGGAGAATTGCCCCATCCTCATCCGCGACCCCGAGATCATCGTCGGTTCCTCCACCAAGTTCATCCGCGGCAACAACGTCACCTGCGCCATGAAGCCGCGCGAGATCCTCGCCATGTGCGAGAGCGGTAAGTTCGACCGCAAGCTGAGCGACATCTCCTCGACGGTCATCGACCCCGAAGACCTCGAGAAGCTCAAGGCCGACGCTAAGTACTGGGTCGAGCACATGAACCCGGTCAACTACGTGAACGTGGCCCTGGAAGAGGAGCTCGGCAAAGAGCACTTCGACCTGTTGTTCGACAATGCCATGATCATGGAAGGCCGGGCGGTACGTGAGAATCCCGACCGCGGTCTGTTCCAGGGCAACGGCGCCTTCGGCGGCGGTGTGGTGCAGCCCAACGGCGACGTGCTCAGGTACGGTTTCAACTACGTCATCGGTCTGGCCAAGGCCGAGCTGGAGAAGATGAAGGCTGAGGGCTTCGGGGAGACGCGCGCGAGTTCCAGCGCCCTGCGCAAGTACTACCTGCTCAAGTCCATCATCGTCATGTTCGAGGCCGTCATCACCTTCGCCAAGCGGCATGCCGACCTGGCCCGCGAGATGGCCGCCAAGTGCGCCGACCCGGTCCGCAAGGCCGAGCTTGAGAAGATCGCCGAGGCATGCGATCGCGTCCCGGCCGAGCCGCCGCGTGACTTCTGGGAAGCCGTTCAGTCGGTCCGCTTCATGCACCTGGCCGCGTGGAAAGAGTCCTCCGACCGCGCCGAGGTGCCGGTGGGCCGCATCGACCAGTTCTGGTATCCCTACTACAAGGCCGATATCGAGAGCGGCAAACTGACTCGTCAGCAGGCCGCCGAGCTCATCGGCGCCATGTGGCTGAAGATCCGCGAGGTCGAGAACCTGGTGACCATCAAGCGCGAGCATCGCGCGGCTCCGGGCAGCCAGCTCCCCAACGTGACCCTGTGCGGCCGCGACAAAGACGGCAACGATCTCACCAACGAGCTTTCCTGGCTGGTCCTCTCGACCATGGCGCAGATCCACCTGTCCGAGCCGGCCGTGTATGTCCGCTTCCATGAGACGCAGGACGAGAACTTCCTCATCCACGCCCTGGAGTGCAACCGCGAGTTCGGCGGCGGCAACCCGGCCTTCCTCAACGACGAGATGGGCACTCAGCGCTACCTCGACCGCGGCGTGCCGATAGAGGACGCCTGCAACTGGAACGCGTCGGGCTGCCTGGGCTACCATCTGGAGTGCTGCGAGCATATGGCGGGTGCCCTGAACCTGGTGCAGACCAAGGTCATGGAGGTCACCCTGCACGACGGCCTCGACCCGCGCACCGGCAAGCAGGTGGGCCTGCATACCGGCGACCCACGGAACATGACCCTGGAGGAGATCTACGAAGCGTTCCTCAAGCAGGAGGACTACTTCGCAGACAAGATGCGCGACCACTACTTCATCTGGTGGACCACCGAGGCTGCCAACAGCCCCATGAGTGGTTACCGCGCCGGCATGCTCTATCGCGACTGCATCCCCGCCGGCCTCACCTCGCGTGAGGGCGGCTGCCGCTATCCGGAAGGCAAGGCTTCCTGGGTGGGTGACAAGGGCATCTGCGACGTGGGCGACTATCTGACTGCCATCGAGTACCTGGTGTACGACAAGAAGATGGTCACCATGGATGAGTTGCTCAAAGCCATGGCCGCCAACTGGGAAGGGTATGAGGAGATCCGCCAGATGTGCCTCAAGGCCCCCAAGTACGGCAACGACGACGACTACGCCGACAAGTGGTATGTCCGTGCGTCGGCTGATACCCAGCGCATCCTGCTGAGCCGTCCCGACCCCATCACCGGTGCGAAGCCCATGCTGTTCAAGGGCGCTGCGGCCGGTCACGTGACCCAGGGCAAGGCCGTGGGCGCAATGCCGAACGGCCGCTATGCCGGCACCCCGATCTACGATGGTGGTACCTCGGCCATGGCCGGTGGAGACGTCAACGGCCCGACCGCCCTCATCCTGTCGGCCACCAAGTACCCGACGCCGTACGAGTGCGCCGGTGTGGCCCACAACATGAAGTTCTCGAAGGCCGTCCTCAACACGCCCGAGAAGCTGAGCAAGGTGGCTTCGCTCATCAAGACCTACATGAAGCGTGGTGGCTGGCACATCCAGTTCAACATCCATAGCGCCGAGGAGCTCATGGAAGCCCGCAAGGAGCCCGCGGCCCACAAAGACCTACTCGTTCGTGTGGGCGGCTACAGCGCCTACTTCGTCGACCTTCCGCCCGAACTCCAGGACGAGATCGTAGAGCGGACCATGCACGAAGTGGGTTGATAGAGAGACCCCCTATGCCGGGAGCGCCGCCGACCAGGCGGCGCTCCCTATTACATCAAGAGCGAGGAGTGAGCGGTGGTGACAAGCGTTACGGGGACGGTGTTCAACATACAGCGGTACAGCATCGACGACGGTCCGGGCATCCGGACTACAGTTTTTTTCAAGGGCTGTCCGCTCAGCTGCGTATGGTGTTCCAACCCGGAGTCCCAGAACCTTGAACCCGAACTGATGCACCGGGACTCACTCTGCAAGCGTTGCTACCGGTGTGTAGCCGCCTGTCCCGTTGGAGCCATCACGGTGGGCGCCAACGGCATCGAGATCGACCGCGACGTCTGCACCGTGTGCGGGGACTGCGTGGAGGTTTGTCCGCATGACGCCATGCGCATCACGGGCAAGGAGATGTCGGTGGACGAGGTGTTCGACGTGATCCGGCGCGACGCCGACTTCTACCGGGACTCCGGCGGCGGTGTCACCCTGTCGGGAGGCGAGGTGCTCCTGCAGCCCGAGTTCGCGTTGGAGATACTGAAGCGCTCCAAAGAGGCAGGCTTTCACACCACGGTAGATACGGCGGGGCAGGGAGACACCGAAGGGCTCAAGCGGCTCTTCCCCTACGTCGACCTGTTCTACTTCGACATCAAGCACATCGATCCACAGATCCACCGCGCCCAGGCGGGACGCACCAACGAGACCATCCTGCGTAACTTCAAGGAAGTGGCCGCCAGCGGTGTGCCCTTCGTGGTGCGGGTGCCCGTGGTGCCCGGCTTCAACGACACGGCCGACGCCATCTCCGACATCGCCGATCTTGTCGCCACTGCCTCGTCCGGCGCCACCGTGCATCTGCTGCCCTACCACCGCTACGGGCAGCAGAAGTACGACATGTTAGGCTTGGACTATGAGTTGGAATCGGCCGTGACACCGTCGGAGGATTTCCTCAAGGCGGCCCGCAAGATCGTGGAATCCCACGGACTCAAGTGCGAGGTGCAGGTCTAAAGCCGGCTGCATACTGCAATCGAGAGCAAGAGAGGAAACGATGGAGGACCATCTAGGCTGTGTCATCACCGGGACCATAGGCGTCGATGCCCATGTCATCGGTACGAAGGTGATCTCGCGGGCGCTCCGCGAAGCCGGCTTCAAAGTCGTGGAGTTGGGGGCACAGACCCCCGCCGAGGAGTTCATCATGGCTGCCCAGGAAACCGCGGCCGACGCGATGATGATCAGCTCGCTGTATGGCATGGCAGAGTTGGACCTCGAGGGTTTTCGCGACAAGTGCACAGAGGCCGGCCTGGAGGACATCCTGCTTTACGTGGGAGGCATCCTGGGGGTCTCTCGCCGCAACTTCGCTGACGACGAGGCAAAGTTCAAACGCATGGGGTTCGACCGGGTCTACGCTCCCGAGACCGATATCCGGGAGGGGATCGAAGACCTCAAGGCCGACCTCGCCCGGAGACGGGCCGGGCGTTCGTAGTCCCCGGGCCCGCGGGACTAGCCGGCAGGTCGATCGCAATGGGCAATACCCGGCTCTTCGTCGATTTTGGGAGTACCTTCACGAAAGTGGTCGCCCTCGACCTCGAGGCTGAAGAGTTGCTGGCCCGTGTGCAGGTCCCGTCCACCGTCGACCACGACGTCACCGTGGGCCTCGAAGAGGCCTTCGAGATCCTGTCGCAGACCGTCCACATCGGTGATGCCGAGCGGCATCAGACCGTGGCGTGCAGCAGCGCCGCCGGCGGCCTGCGAGTCATCTGCGTGGGTCTGGTGCCCGAATACACAACCGAGGCCGGCCGGAGGGCGGCGCTCGGAGCGGGGGCCAAGATCGTCGGCTCCTATTCCTTCGAACTCTCCGAGTCGGAGTTGCGCGAGATCCAAGAAGCCGCCCCCGACATCGTGCTCCTGACCGGGGGCACCGACGGCGGCAACAAGAAGGTCATCGCCCACAACGCCGCCATGCTCGCCAAGGCGGGCTTCGGCGTCACCAACGTCATCGTGGCCGGCAACAAGTCGGCCTATGACGAAGTGGAGGCGCTTTTCGCGGGTACGGGCAAGAACGTCATCTTCACCAGCAACGTCATGCCCGAGATCGGCGTGCTGGAAGTCGGGGCTGCCAACGAGAAGATCAGGGAACTCTTCATTGCCCGTATCACGGAGGCCAAAGGGATCAGCCGCGTGAGGAGCATGATCGCCGATGTCATCATGCCCACTCCGGCCGCCGTGCTCGAGGCGGCGAAGCTCCTGGCCGACGGCGCGCCGGGCCATCCCGGCGTGGGGGAGCTTCTCATGGTCGATGTGGGTGGCGCTACCACCGACGTGTACTCGGTGGCCAAGGGGGCTCCGACGGCCGGCAACGTACGGTTCGTAGGTCTTCCCGAGCCCTATGCCAAGCGCACGGTCGAGGGTGACCTCGGCCTGTTTCACAATCTGGACACCCTCACGCAGATAGCCGCGACCGAGAACGTCCCTGAGGGGTTCGAAGAGGTCGTTGATGCGATGGCAAGGACCAACAGCGTGCCGAGTGGAGACGACCAGGATGCCTGCCACCTGCTCCTTACCAGGGTGGCGGTACGCTCCGCCGTCAACCGGCACGTGGGGTCGCTGAAGACCATCTCCACCCCGAACGGGGACGCGACCGTGCAGCGGGGCAAGGACCTCACCGAGGTGCAGTGGGTGATCGGCGCAGGCGGCCCGATATCGTTCTCCGCGGATCCGGCGCAGGTGCTGGAGGGGGCGGTGTTCGAAGTCGAACTGCCCCTGCTGCTCAAGCCGAAGGCTCCGCAGATGCTGCTCGACAGGCACTACATCCTCTTCGCCCTGGGGCTGCTTGCCCAGAGTGAGCCTGCCAAAGCTCTCAGATTGATGCAGAAGTACGTGGTGCCTCTGCACTCGCAGGACCGCCAGCTGAGCGGAGTGTCGGGATGAAAACGGAAAGACCGGAGGGCGAGCCGATGAAGCCGACGTATGCAGAGATCGTGCAGTGGATGAAGGACTACTTCGCCGAATACAACGCCAGCGCCCAAGACGCCAAGACCGTCCATGCCATGGACAAGTACTTTCTGCCCGACTTCACTTTCATCCCGTACATGTACGTCTTCGGCGGGCCCGACAAGCCCATCACCGACCGGGAGAACTTCTACAATATGCTCACTGGGCATCCGGAGGACTACGAGAAGTTCGTAGTGCACGACATCTTCGTCGACGAGAACCGCATGGTCGCGGTGGCGTTCCTCCAGGCGACCATCTATGACACAGCCACCAACAAAGTGAAGGTCCAGAAGGACTACCTGCCCCTCTACGAACTGACTGTGGACGAGAACGGCGAACTCAAGATCGCCGTGGTCCGGTTCTTCTGGCAGGCGGCGCCGCCCGAGGTGGAGGCTGCGGCCTACACGGTAGACGCGTCCAAGTGGGGCAACTGAGACTGACCGCGAACGAGCTCAAGGAAGGAATCCCGTGACCGAGAATCCCAAGTACGAGAAGCTCCTGGAACCCGGCAAGATCGGGCCGGTGACCACCCGCAACCGCGTCATCAAGACCGGCGCGGGCGTGATGATGTGGCACGAGGACGACGTCGTCATGCGCGACGAGGTCCTGGCCTTCTACGAGGCCATGGCGAGAGGCGGCACCGGCCTCATCATCGTGGAGTCGCCCACCGTCGACTATCCCGCGGGCTGCCGCTGGCGCGACCGCTACCGTCTGGACGAAGACAGGTTCATCCCGGGCATGGCGCAGATCGCCGAGGTCATCCACAAGCACGGTTGCCCCACCTTCATGCAGATGAACCACGACGGCACCTGGCAGGTCAAACTCTCCTTCGTGCCCGACCCGCCGTACTCCGGGCAGGCGTACGGTTCTTCCGAAGTGATGGTGCCCTGCGAGACCGACTTCCACAACGAGGTGCCGCATCCGCTCAGCATCCCCGAGATCGAGGACATAGTCGGGAAGTTCGCCCAGTGCGCGCTTCGGGCGAAGAAGGCCGGCTTCGACGGTGTGGACATCAACGCCTCGAGCAGCCACCTGCTGCACAACTTCCTCTCGCCCTTCTGGAACAGGCGCACCGACGAGTACGGCGGCAGCGCCGAGAACCGTAGCCGTTTCGTCTGCCAGGTGGTGCAGGAGATCAAGAGGCTGTGCGGCAAGGAATTCCCGGTCACCGTCTGCATCAACGGCTTGGAGGTCGGCCAGATCTGCGGCATCGAAGACTCCAAGTGCATCACAAATGACGTCGCCAAGGAGCACGCGAAGTACATCGAGAAGGCGGGCGCCGACGGCATCATGGTGCGCAGCCACTGGATCGGGTACCACGAGGCCGCCTACCTCTGCGACGCGCTGTACTACCCCGAGGCCCCCATCCCCCTGGAGGACTTCCCAAAGGAGTACTACACCGCGGGTAAGGGCGCCGGCGCCAACATGCTCATCGCGGCCGGCGTCAAGAGCGTGGTCGACGTGCCCGTGATAGTCGTGGGCCGGCTCGACTGCGACCTGGGCGAGCAGATCCTCGAGAACGGCATGGCCGACTTCATCGGCATGACCAGGCGGCTGCACGCCGATCCCAACTACATGAACAAGGTCAAAGAAGGCCGTCTGGACGACATCGCGCCGTGCACCGGCTGCGACAACTGCCTCGGCACCCAGCGCTGCCGCATCAACGCGCTCATGGGCTACACGTTCAACACCATCGAGGCGGCGGATAAGAAGAAGAAGGTCCTCGTGATCGGTGGCGGCCCCAGCGGCATGGAAGCCGCCCGGGTGTCGGCTCTGCGCGGCCATGACGTCACGCTGGTCGAGAAGCAGAGCATCCTGGGCGGTCTGCTGCCCATCGCCGCCATGGTGAAGGGTCCGCACCCCGAGGACGTCATGCTCATCGTCGACTACCTCAGCGGGCAACTCCGCAAGCTGGGCGTGAAGGTCCAGCTCGGCAAGGAAGCCGATGTGGCCATGGTGGAAGAGATGAAGCCGGACGTGGTCTTCGTCGCCACCGGCGCCAAGCAGACCATCGCCGACATCAAGGGCATCGATCACAAGAGCGTGGTGGCCGGCGGCGACCTACACCAGATGCTGAAGTTCTACGCCCGCTTCCTCACCCCGTACACGCTCCGCTCGCTCTCGAAGGCGTACATGCCCAAGATCGGCAAGAACGTCGTGGTCATCGGTGGGGCGCTGCAGGGGTGTGAGTTGGCCGAGTTCCTGGCCAAGCGCGGACGCAACGTGACCATCGTGGAGCAGGCCGAAGAGCTGGGCGAGGGCATGGTCCCGGCGCTCTGGGGATATCTGAAGATCTGGTTCAACAAGAACAACGTCAAGATGATGCCGGGTGTCAAGGAATACGTGAGCATCGACGACAGGGGTCTCACTATCATCGGTAGGAACGGCATCAAAATGACCCTGAAGGCCGACACCTTCGTCTCGGCGCTGCCCCTCACGCCTCAGCCCGACCTGGCGGCTGCGTTGGAGGGCAAGGTGCCGGAGGTCTACACCGTGGGCGACTGCGTGCAGCCGGGCCTCATCCGTGAGGCCATCAATGCCGGTCTGCAGACGGCCGTGACTGTCTAGGAGGCGCCCATGACCAGAGCCAGACACGGCTATATGGGGAAGCTCCT
>ERZ747221.1490-NODE-1490-length-23151-cov-7.491809_pt1 | contig 23151 bp, 20 predicted proteins | sample MGYA00374949_ERZ747221 | MGnify/ENA primary metagenome ERZ747221 (study PRJEB28779, sample SAMN05720172) | bioreactor metagenome | isolation source: Anaerobic biogas reactor | place: USA:Washington, USA | collected 2015-08-08 ... | reverse complement strand
GTTGGAAAACGCTGTTTCCTGCGGGCTTCTGCATTTTCTTCTGGCGAATCCGCTGACTTGCGGCAAATAGAGAACAGCTGTTCTTCCGGCGAACTGACGGTTTCCATCTGGTTTTTAGTGCGATTGCCCTGCCGGGGGCATTGAGAACGCGCCGCCGGTGCCGTACCATAGGCGCGTCTGGGGCCGGCATACGAAGAAAGGCAGGCAGGTACCGTGAGTGCACTTGGAAAAGCGACCCGATTGAACCGCATTCTGGCCGGAGGAACCCGGCGCGTCCTGACCGTGGCCGTGGACCACATGATCAATTACCCCGTGAAGTTCCCGCCCGAGTTGCGCCGGATGGCGTCGACACTCGAACAGGTCATCGCGGGCGAACCGGACGCGGTGACCATGAACAAGGGCGCCGCAATGCGGTTGATGACGCCGTATGCGGGGCGCGTACCTTTGATCATCCAGTCGATGGCGTTGCGGCCGGACGAGCCGGACTTCGCGGACACCGCGACCGTCGAGGAGACTCTGGGGCTGGGCGCCGACGCGATCGCCGTGGCGATGTTCGTGTACGGCGAGACGGAACTGGCCTACCTGCGCCACCTCGCCGAGGTCGTGCGCTGTGCGGCGCCGCTCGGGCTGCCGGTGATCCCGCACATCTACCCCCTCGAAAGCGGCGACGAAAAGCACGCGGTCGTGCATGACCCCGAGCACGTGCATTATGCGGCGCGGGCAGGATTCGAAATGGGCGCCGATCTGGTCAAGGTGCCGTACACCGGCGACGTGGCGTCGTTTCGCGACATTGTGTCGGACATCCCCGTGCCCGTGGTATCGGCCGGCGGGCCGCGGTGTGCCACCCTCGAGGAGGCGGCCGCGCTCGCGCGCGACGTGGGACGGGCCGGCGCGGCCGGCGCCACCATGGGCCGCAACGTCTGGGGATTCCCTGACATCCCCGGGGCCATCCGCCTCCTCAGAGACGCCATCAACGAGGCGTGAGGCCGGTCGCTCCGCGCGGGGACGGCGCTTCCACGGCGGTTGCGGCACGGCGGCCCGATGCTCCATGATGGAGACGGCATCGGAACAGATCATATCCCTGGAGGCCTTTGGGATGGCGAAGACACTGGCGGTACCGGCGTGGTTCTATCAGCATGGCGACGCGGATTTCTCGCTCGACGTGCCCGAGGAAGCGTTTGGCGGGTGGAAAAAGGCGACCCTCGACCTGTCGCTCGACCACACAGCCGTAGTCGTGATGCACGCGTGGGACGCGGGCGCCTCGCCCGATCAGTTCCCCGGGTGGTGGCGGGTCGTGCCGTACATTGTCCGGGCCAACGCGATCATGGAGACGGTGTTCCCTCCGCTGCTGGAGGCGGTCCGTCAATCGCCCATGCCGCTGTTCCACGTTGTCGCGGGAGGCGATTACTACACGCACCTGCCGGGATACGAACGCGCGGTCGAACTGGCCCCGCGGAAGGAATCCTCCGTAGAGAAGATCAGTCCCGACCCGGCCCTCCAGGCCATGCTCGATTACAAGCACCAGCACGGATACCCCCGGCCGCACAACGTGCCGGACATCGAACGGGGGTTCGCGCGGATCGATTTCGGGCCGCAGGCCCATCCCCGGGGCGACGAGGGCGTGGCCGAGAACGGCCCGCAGCTCTACGGCCTCTGCCGCGCCCACAATATCACGCACCTCATCTACATGGGGTTCGCGATCAACTGGTGTCTGCTGCTGTCGCCCGGGGGCATGGCCGAGATGACCTACCAGTACGGCGTCACCTGCAGCGCGTTCCGGCAGGCCACGGCGGCGGTCGAGAACAAGGCCTCTGCGCGCGATCAGTGGTGCAAGGAGCTGGCGCTGTGGCGCGTGGCGCTCGCGTTCGGCTTTGTCTACGACGTCGACGATTTCATTGCCGCGTTGAAGGCCGGCGGCAGCGCCGCAGGGACGGCCCAGCCATGACGGGCCACCGGCTCGACAACAAACTGGCCGTGGTGACCGGCGCCAGCCGGGGCATTGGACGGCATATCGCGCGGGCCCTGTGCGCGGCCGGGGCGAACGTCGCGATTACCGGCAGACGCCGCGCCTCGCTCGAAGCGGCCGCCCGCGAACTGGGGCCCGGCTGCGCGCCCTATGTCTGTGACCAGCGCGATCCGGAGGCCGTGTCGGCCATGGCCGCGGGCGTTATCCGCGATCTGGGCGTTCCCGACATCCTCGTGAACAACGCGGGGCTGTTTCGAGGCGGGCCGGTCGTGGAGATGACCCTGGACGACTGGAACGAGGTCATCGAGACGAACCTGACGGGAGTATTCCTGACCACCCGGGCGTTTCTACCCGGGATGCTTCAACGCCAACGCGGCGATATCTTTGTGATCAGCTCGATGAGCGGCAAGAAAGGCGACCCGGGCGCGGCGGCTTATGCGGCGAGCAAGTTCGGGCTCCAGGGGTTCGCCCAGTCCCTGCTGTACGAGGTCCGGAAATCCAATATTCGGGTCATGGTGCTGAATCCCAGCAGCGTGGATACCGGCGAGGATTCCGGGCGTAACGAGGGCGCCGGCCTGCACTTACACGCCGCGGACCTGGCGGAGATGATCGTGCATCTGGCGACGCTGCCGGGGCGGACCCTGTTTCGCGATATGGACGTATGGGGTACCAACCCCTAGGGTTTAAATTAAATACAACTGTTTGGCGTGCGTCTGGATTCCACGTATAATGGATCGGTCGGAGCGATACCGTAAACCGGTGAAAGGATGTACAGGATGAAGCGGACAACTTCAATCATTGCGGTGCTTGGGCTCGCGATTGCGATAGCGGTGTGCGGCTGCCAGACCGTGCCGCGCGGGGCGGCCCTCGGCGGCGCGCTGGGTGCGGGAACCGGCGCGATCATCGGAAACCAGTCCGGGCATGCGGGCGAGGGCGCGCTGATCGGCGGCGTGGTGGGCGCGGCCGCGGGCGCCATCGCGAGCGACATTCGCGCGCGCCGCACGAAGACCCCCGAAGAAACGGCCAAGGCCTACGACTACCAGCCCGCGCAGGGCGAAATGCTCAAACTCGAAAGCGTCAGCGTGCTGCCGTCGCAGGTCAGACGGGGCGACATGATCGAGGCGTCGATTCAGTACGCCCTGCTCGGAAGTCCCGCGGGCGGCACGGCCGTGCGCGAATCGCGCAGCCTGTTGCAGGGCGGCCAGGTCGTCGCGGAGATCGGCACCAAAAGCTTCACGCGCGAAGACGGCACCTGGGTGAGCGTGGCCCAGTTCAAGACCCTCGACAACCTGGAACTCGGCGAAGTCACCGTGCAACAGGTCATTGAGACCGGTTCGTCGCGGATCATGGGCACGGACAAGTTCATTATCGTCGAATAGCGCCAGACGCACCAGCAAATCAGGGGTACGCCGCCGGCCTGTCCGGCGGCGTAGCCGTTTCGGGCTGCCAATCGGCGTCTTTGAGCACGGCCAGGAACCGGTTCGCGGCGGAGGCGCGCGGGGCGTGGTGCAGCGTTTGAAGCGCTACGATGCAGCCGTCCACGTTGAAAAAACCCTGCAGGCAATACGGATACTGGCCCGGCTGGGGCGAGGGATCTTCCAGGTTCAGGTACACTCCCTGAACGGTGTCGAGCTGAAACTCCACGGGAACGGCGTCCGCGGCCAGCCCCGGCGCCGGAAGGGCGTTTTTCCAGCGGTCGAGTTCTTCCGCGAGCCACGCGCCGGTTCCGAATCCCGGCATCATGCCCGGCACGCCCACCACGGTCAGCGTGATGACGTACGGTTCCGGGCCGGTTCCTTCCAGCCGGGCCGACGCGCCCCCCGGTACGCTCGATTCGGCCGGGCTTGCCGTCACGCCGGCGGGCGCCGCCAGAGTGAGTACGCCCCGGCCCGGCACGGTCAGCGCAAACGTGCCGCCAGCCTGCGGTTCAACGGCGTCGCCGCCCAACGGGGTCTCGGAGGCCGCGCCGCGGGTCACGGCATCCGGTCCGGCTACCGGCGCGTTGCCGTTCGGCCGGTCACAACCCGCCGCAACCACCAGCGCCGCCGCAATCATGACCACACTCACGCGCCCTGTCCGTCGCATGGCATCTCCACTCGCGGCGCGCCGTGCCGCGGTTTGCCTCAGGCCCCCAGCACCTTGCGGCACACCTCATTGAGGAGTTTTCCGTCGGCCGCCTCGCCGAGCTCCTGTTTCATGGCGCCGGTCAGTTTGCCCGCATGGTTGATCTCCGGATGCTCGGCAAGATAGGCGCGCACCCGGCGTTCGAGTTCCTCGGCGCCGAGCTGGCGGGGCAGAAACTCCTCGATGATGGCGACTTCACGTTCCGCCGCGGCCGCTTCCGGCTCCTTGCCGTGTTGACGGAACATCTCGATGCTCTGCTGGCGTTTCCGGATCTCCGAGCGCAGCGCGCCCATGGCCTCGTCGTCCGATACGGCCTTGCCGGTCTCTTTTTCCTTGAGCATCACGGCCGCCTTCAGCATCCGCAGACACTCCAGGCGCTCCGTGTTGCGGTTTTTCATGGCCGATTTCATCTCGTCCTGGATGCGTTCCTTGATGCTCATCTGTCGGTTCCCCCTGCCCTGTATTCAGGTGGGCGGTGTCGTCCTGTTCGCGCGGCGGGCTCGCGAGCCCGTTTCCGGGGATCCAATCTAGCGCGCCCCCCCGGGAATTGCAACGCGTCCCTGTCCGGTGCGGTTGCAATTCTGAGGCGGTATACGCAATCATAATGCGTTACATGTGAGCATCCGGGTTTTCTTGGCACCTATCCATCAGACCCGCCACCCGCAGCAGAGGAGATTGGTAACATGAGCATGAGCCGCAGGAAATTTCTAGGCGCCACCGCATCCGCGGTGATCGTGGCCGGAACGATGGCGAAAGGGCGCGTATTCGGCGCCAATGACCGCGTCAACGTGTGTGTCATGGGCATCAACGGCCGCGGGAAGAGCCACATCAAGGCCTTCAGCGCGATCAGCCAGGCCCGGGTGGCCGGGCTGTGCGACGTCGACACCACCCTGTTCGACAGCCGCGTGGAAGAGTATTTCGGCCGGAACAACCTCCCCAAGCCCAAAACCTATGCCGATATCCGGGAGGTCCTCGACGACAAGGACATCGACGCGATCTCGACCGCCACGCCCAACCACTGGCATTCGCTCGCCACCATCTGGGCGTGCCAGGCCGGCAAGGACATGTACGTCGAGAAACCCATGACCCACAACATCTATGAAGGCCTCAAGGTGGTCGAGGCCGCGAAAAAATACAACCGCATCGTCCAGCACGGCACCCAGCTTCGCAGCAATCCCGGGTTCCAGGAAGGCATCCAGCTGCTCAAGGACGGCTTCATCGGCGACGTCTACATGGCCCGCTGCGTGTGCTACAAGTGGCGCGGCGACATCGGCAAAGGCGTGCCCGGCCAGCCCCCCAGCACGCTCCGGTGGGACCTCTGGCAGGGCCCGGCCAAGGAAAAACCGTTCATGGTCAAGGCCGCCAATCCGGAGGAAGGCATCTTTGTGCCCTATTACTGGCACTGGGTGTGGGAATACGGCAACGGCGACATCGGCAACCAGGGCGTTCACCAGCTCGATGCCGCGCGCTGGGGCCTCGGCGTCAACACCCCCTACCGGGTCTCGTCCATGGGCGGCCTGTTCCTGTGGGATGACGCGAAAGAGGTATACAACGTCTCCTCCTCGTCGTTCATGTTCAAGGGCGCGGACGGCAAAGACAAGATCATGACGCTCGAAGTGCGGCCGTGGTACACCAACGACGAAATGGGCGGCACCTCGTTCGGCGTGATGTTCTACGGTTCGGAAGGCGTCATCACCTTCCCGAGCTATTCCGGCTACCTCGCCTACAAATGCAAGAAATTCGGCGAAAGCGAAATGGAGCCGGCGCAGAAACGCATGGATGGCGACGACAAGAACCACTACCAGAATTTCATTGACTGCGTGATCAGCCGCGACGCCAGCAAGATCACGGCGCCCCCCATCGAGGGGCATTACTCGTCCGCGTTGTCGCACTACGCCCTCACGGGCGCGCGCATCAACCGCGTCCTCGAGATCAACGACCAGACCGGCGAAATCACCAACGTCGACTGGACCAGCATCCCGGGGCTGACCGAGGAAGAAGCCACCCTGTATCTCAAACGCGATTACCGCGAAGGGTTCGAGATCGGCGACGAAGTCTGAGCCCACCGCATACGAACACGCTCCACGCCCGGCGCGGCCCGTGCCCGCCGGGCGTGGTCTTTCCAGATCTGAGATCGGGCGAAGGGCGCCCCCGCGACGCCGAAAGGAGGACTCCTGACGGCCCCGGCGGATTGCGAAACAAACCGGGGCCTGCTTCGGAAATTCGTCCGGTGCAGGACCGGCGCCCTCGCCCGCCGACGCCATGTTCACCGTCTACGGGTGAGCCGGCCGGCTCCTGGCGCGCTGTCGCCGGTTTGGCGATCTCGATTATACTGGCGGGGCCGGGGAGAACGGGGTCCGGTCAAGGAAAGGAGTACGCGATGGCGTCGGGTACGAAAGGACCGCGGAAACGGCGGTTGCGGCATGTGGTGGGCGCGCCGCCGGGGACGATCAAGACCGATCCAAACGGCCTGAAGCCCGCGCTTCACCTCATCGCGTACGGGCCCGGCGATTTCCAGGAAATCCCGGAACCCGATCTGGGCGCGATCCCGGCGCTCAAGAAGAAGTGGCCCGTGCTGTGGCTGAACGTGGATGGTCTGGGCGACGCGAACGTGCTCATGGCCATCGGCCACACGTTCGACATCCACCGCCTTGCCCTCGAAGACGTGCTCACCATCAATCAGCGGGCGAAGATCGAGGATTACGACAAGCGGCTGTTCGTGGTGATGCGCATGCTGGAGCCGGGCGGGCCGGTGAACACGGAACAACTGAGCCTGTTCGTCGGGGACGGGTTTGTGGTGACGTTCCAGGAGCATCCGGGCGATTGCCTCGATCCGGTCCGGAAGCGCATCCGGGAAGGCCTGGGCCGGGTGCGAACCATGGCGGCCGACTATCTGGCGTACAGCATTATCGACGCCGTCGTGGACGCCTATTTCCCGTACCTGGACGATTTCAGCGAGAAGCTCGAGGCGCTGGAAGACGATGCGCTGTACCGGCCGACACCGGAAATCGCGGCACGTATTCACGAGGCCAAACGCGATCTGCTGGCGTTGCGCCGGGCGATGGCGCCGATGCGCGAGGGATTGAGCCTGCTGGTGCACGGCAGGACCGTCCACATTTCCGAAACGACGCGGCTCTATCTCCGGGACTGCTACGACCACTGCATCATGCTGCTGGAAATGATGGAATCGCACCGGGAACTGACGGGGAGCCTGCTCGACGTCTACCTGTCGAGCATGAGCAACCGGATGAACGAGATCATGAAGATGCTGACGCTCATCTCGACGATCTTCATCCCTTTGAGTTTTCTGACGGGGCTGTACGGGATGAACTTCGACCGCCAGGCGTCGCCGTATAACATGCCCGAGCTTCACGCGCGCTATGGGTATCCGGTGTTTCTGGGGGTGGTTCTGACGATCGGCGTGCTTCAGTTGGTGCTGTATTGGAAGCGCGGGTGGTTCAGCGGGATCCGCGGCAAACCCGTCGCGCCGCCGTCGGAACGCGACCGGGACAAACACTGAACCGCGACGGGAGGCATTCATGGCATCGTTGTATCTGGTACCCACCCCCATCGGCAATCTGGAAGACATGACGTACCGCGCGGTGCGGGTCTTGCGCGAGACCGAGGCGCTGGCCTGCGAGGACACGCGCCGGACCCGCGTGCTGCTCGAACACTACGGGATTCCCAAACCCAAAACGGTGTTTTCGTACCACGAACACAACGAGTTGGCCGCGGGCAGGCGCATCCTGGGCCTGCTGGATGCCGGCGTCTCGGTGGCGGTGTGTTCGAATGCGGGGTATCCCGGCGTGAGCGATCCCGGATTCCGGATCGTCTCCGGGGCGATTGAGGCGGGCCACGACGTCATCGCGCTGCCGGGGGCGAGTGCGGTTCACGTGGCGCTGGTGCAGTCCGGGCTGCCAACGTCGAGTTACGTGTTCAAAGGGTTTCCGCCGCGCAAGAGCGGTGCGCGCCGCCGTTTTCTCGCCCTGGAACGCGACCTGCCCCATACGCTGGTGCTGTATGAATCGCCGTTCCGCATCGGCGCGCTCCTCGCCGATGCCTTTGCCGAACTGGGGAACCGGCGCGCGGCGGTGTGCATTGAACTGACGAAGATGTTCGAGGACGTCCGGCGCGGCAGCCTGGCCGAGCTGGCCGGGGCCTTTGAAAACACCAAGGTCAAAGGCGAGATCACCGTCGTCATTGCCGGCAACCACCCCAAGTTCCTCGACGCGGAGACCGCCGGCGACGCGGGGTGAGCGGGCGCCGGGGGGCGCGCGGCGGGCCGGCTACCGGCGGGTGCCCTCGTACCATGCGCGCGCTCTGGCGACCTGTTCGATGGCGTCCATGTGGATGGCGCGGAATTCTTCCTGGGTGGGACGCCACGGGGTCTGCATGAACCCGAAGAGGCGATCGGGATGGATAACCCGGGTGCACAGCTCGACGGTTTTCTGCAGGTTGCGGGTCTGGCCCGCGAAATTGCTGGCGGTAGGCACCTGGTCGTAGCGGTGCTCTTCCAACTGGGCGTAGGCCTTGACCTCGGGATCTTCGGGGTTGAGGTTGTCGTCGTAGTACCAGTTGCTCTGCAGCACCGACGCGGGCATGTTCGCGAAGAACTCGTCGGGATGGCGCCACAGATGGTCCGACCAGACCCAGGGACGGGAGCCGCCGTCCTGCGCGGCCTCGATGAGCTGGTTGAGGTCGTGCCACCAGAGGTCGTACTGCCGGATGACGGCGTAGCGCAACAGGCGCTGGTTTTCGGCGGTCTCCTCATCCATGCCGAGGTGGAAGAAGGCGGGCGTGTCGAAGAGCTCGATGACTTCGGCTATGAGCTCGGCGCACACGGCGTAGTAGGCGGGGGTGGAGACCATCCGGTCGTAGGGATGCAGCCAGACGTCGTGGCAGGCCGAGAAATTGAGTTTGGGAATGGGTTCGAGGCCCAGTTCGCGGCACTGGGCGAGTTCGTCGCGCAGCCGCGCCGTGGACCAGGCGTTCTTGACGGCGATCTCGGGGTGCGACTCGTATGCGATGCCGTTGCCGAGGTCGAGAACGATCATGTTCATGCCGGCCGCGTGCATGCCCGCGAGGATGTCGTTCCAGAGCGCGTCGTCCACGCGCAGATGCGGCCTGGCCTCGTAGTATTTTCGTTCGGCGCCGGGCGGCAGTTCGCGATCCCACCACATTTCGAAGCTGATGTGGACCAGATTGGCCCAAAGCAGGTCCTTTCTCGCGGTTGCCGGCGCCATGCCGCTTCCCCTTTACGGTTTAACGGTTGGTGTCCTCGATGAAGGCGTTTCGGGCCCGTTCGATGCAAGCGATGGCTTCGAGGTGTTTCGGGCGCATTTCTTCAATGGTCGGGCGCCAGACGGTCTGAAGGAAACCCTTCAGGCGTTCGCGCGGAATGGTCTGGCTGCAGTACCTCACGGTGCCTTCGAAATTGTCCTTTGTCGACCAGTTGCTGCCGGTGGGAATCTGGTCGTAGCCGTGTGCTTCGATCTGATCATACGCCTTGACGTACGCGATGTCCGGTTTGAACTCGCCGCCGTAATACCAGTTGCTCTGCACGACCGATTGGGGCATTTTCTCGAAGAACGCCTCGGGATGGTGCCACGCGTAATCGGACCAGATCCACGGCCGCGGCCCCGCCTCTTCGACCGCCACGGCCATGAACGTGAAATCGTGCCACCAGAGGTCGTATTGCCGGATGACGCAATACTGATAGAACCGTTGATGCTCGGCGGTCTCCTCGTCCATGCCGAGATGGAAAAAACGCGGCGTCTTGAAGATGTCGCTCACTTCCGTGATCACGTCCCGCACCACATCGTAATAGGGCTTCGTGGACAGCATGCGGGAATAGGGGCCCAGCCAGACGTCGTGGCACGCCGAGAAGTTCAGTTTGGGGATGGGTTCCAGGCCGAACTCGCGGCAGACGGCCAGCTCCTCTTCCAGTTTTTCGCGGGGCCAGGAGCCTTTGACGGCGAGTTCGGGATGCGATTCGTAGCGAAGCCCTTCCCCGATGTCGATGACGACCATGTTGACCCCGGCGTCGCGCATGCGCGGGAGAAGTTCCCGCCACAGCGGCTCGTCGAATCGCAGATAGTCTTTGGCGGCGATATGGGACGGACCGTTCGGGTCGAGGTTGTGCTCGTGATCGCACCACATGTTGTAGCCGAGATGGACAAGGTATGCCCAGATGAGTTCGCCGGATCCCGTTTCGGTCGCCATGTCCGTCTCCCTGCGTTTTATGGATGTTTTTCGCGGGCTCATGGTATGCCAGCGGGCCGAACCCGCGCAAGTGGACGGGCTCGGGGCCCGGGCCACAAAAGCATGTAGAATGCCGGCGAGACGCCTGCGCCGCCTGCGCTGCAATGGGGCGGGGGACGATGCGGAATCGGCCGGGGGTTCTTGCTATACTCTGTGGCGTGCGCAATCGATGCGCGGCAGGAGAACCGTCGTGGCCAACATACTTGTGGTGGGGAGTGCCAACATCGACCTGGTGACCCGGGTCAAGCGCGTTCCGAAACCGGGTGAAACGCTGCTGGGTCGTTCGTTCGACACCGTGCCGGGCGGCAAGGGGGCGAATCAGGCGACGGCGGCGGCCCGGCTCGGGGCGGCGACCTGGTTTGCGGGATGCGTCGGCAATGACGCGTTTGGCGAGATGCAGCAGCGGAACCTGTCGGCGGAAGGCATCGATCTCACGCACCTGCACGTCCACCCGTCCGAACCGACCGGCACGGCGGTCATTCTGGTGGCGGAAGAGGGGCAGAACTCGATTGTGGTGACCCCGGCGGCCAACATGGGCATCAGGCCGGACGACCTGGCGGGCATGGCGGAGGTATTTGCGCGCGTCGATGCCGTGCTGATGCAGTTGGAGATTCCGCTGGACACCGTCGAGGCCGCGTTGGACATGGCGCGGCGCCACGGGGTGCTGTCGATTGTTGACGCGGGTCCCGCGCAACAGGTGCCGGACGCCATCATCGAGAAGGCCGACGTGCTCTCGCCCAACGAAACCGAGGCCGAAGCCATCACGGGCGTCGCGATCCACTCGCTCGACGACGCGCGGGAAGCGGGCCGGGAACTGCTCGAACGCGGGGCGCGGCGCGTGGTGGTCAAGCTGGGGGCCATGGGCGCGCTGTATATCGACGACAAAGAATGGATTCATGTGCCGGCGTTTTCGATCACCCCGGTCGACACCACGGCCGCGGGCGACGCGTTTACGGCGGCGCTGGCGCTGGTCTGGAAAGAGCGGCGCCCGGGCGATGCGCTCGCGTTCGCCAACGCGGCGGGCGCCCTGGCGGCGACCGTGGCGGGGGCGCAGCCGAGTATGCCGGCCCGGGCCGCCGTCGACGCGTTTCTGCGGACACAAGGATAGGCATTCGTGAAAAGAGATTTGCTGTATTCGGCGTCGGTCATGTGCGCCCACCTGTTGCGTCTGGAGGATGATCTTGTCGCGCTCGAGGCCGCGGGCTGCGACGAACTGCATTTTGATGTGATGGATGGGCTGTTTGTGCCCAATATCACGCTGGGCTTCGACTTCATCAAGGCCGTGCGCTCGTGCACGGGGCTCCCGTGCAGCGCGCACCTGATGATCGAGCGGCCCGAACGGTATGTCGAGCGCTTTGTCGACGCCGGGTGCAACAGCGTCACTGTGCACGTGGAAGCGTGCACCCACGCGCACCGCGTGCTGAACCAGATCCGGGCGGCCGGCGCGTCGCCCGGCATCGCGCTCAACCCGGCCACGGCGCTCACGAAACTCGATTACCTCCTGGACAGCGCGGACCGCGTCCTGGTGATGACGGTGGATCCGGGGTTTGCAGGGCAGATCATCCTGAAAGGCGCGTTTGAACGGGTGCGTATCCTGAACGAGAATCTCCGCTATCGGAAGCTGAACGCGCGGATCGAGGTCGATGGCAACATCACGGTCCGCAATGCGGCGCTCCTGGCCAATGCGGGCGCGTCGATCCTGGATTGCGGCACGTCGAGCATCTTCGATGGCCGGCATCCCGGCGAAGCCCTGGTCGATTTCCGCGAGAAGGTGGCGCTGGAACGCAAGGTGGTGTGAGCGCGTGCCCAACCAGAATGGGTCTGCACCCCTTCCCCGAGAGGCTGCCGTGCGCCTTGTGATACGACCCCGGTTCGTGGATACTATAGTGGTTCAAACCGCCGTTCCAACGTGAAGTGTGAGGTGTCCCATGAAAAGCAGCCGCCGATCGTTTCTCAAGAGAGCATCTATTCTTACCGCCGCGCCCTTCGTCCTTCCGTCGCGCATCTGGAGCGCCGAAACCCCGCCGAACGACCGGCTCGTCATGGGCTTCATCGGCGTGGGCAAACAGGGCCGGTACCTGCTCAGCTCGTTTTTGAGCCGCAAGGTCTGCCGGGTGGTCGCCGTGTGCGACGTCGACACCACCCGCCGCACCTCCGCGCAGGAAATGGTCAACGGATACTACACCCAGCATGCCGATGCCGGTTCGCCGGACTGTGCCGCATACAACGATTTCCGGGACGTGCTCGCGCGCGAGGACATCAACGCGGTGTGCATCGCCACGCCCGATCACTGGCACACGATTCCCGCCATCGCGGCGCTGGAATCCGGCAAGGACGTCTATTGCGAGAAGCCGCTGACCCACAACATCCACGAGGCGGTCACGCTGATGAATGCGGTGACCGCGAACCGGCGCGTGTTGCAGACCGGCTCGATGCAGCGTTCGATGAAGGAGTTTCGCGTGGCCTGCGAGCTCGTGCGCAACGGTGTGGTCGGCGCGATCAGCCGCGTGGAATGCAGTTTCGGGCCTCCCGGGGTGCCCTGTGACCTCCCGGAAGAAGAGATGGAACCGGGGCTGGACTGGAATCTGTGGGTGGGGCCCGCGCCGATGCGCCCCTACAACTCGATCCTGAGTCCGCGCGGCGTGCACGACCATTTCCCCGACTGGCGGAACTACCGCGAATTCGGCGGCGGCATGGTCTGCGACTGGGGCGCCCATCACCTGGACATCGCGCAATGGGGCCTCGACATGGATGAAAGCGGCCCGATCGAGGTGCGCCCGCCCGAAGACCCGGCAGCCGTGGAAGGCGGCGTCCTGCAATACGCGAACGGCGTGCAGGTCATCCATATGGGGGGATTCGGCGCGCATTTCTACGGCAGCGGCGGCGAGGTCAAGGTCAACCGCGGCAAGATCGAGCTGGTGCTCAATGGCGAGAAGGTCGCGGGATTCGTCGACCGCGACAGCGGCGGCTCGCTCGAATCGACCCTTCAACAGCTTGAAAACGAATACTTGAGCGACGCGAAAGTGCGGCTGTACCAGAGCTACGACCACATCCAGGACTTCCTGGACTGCGTCAAATCGCGCAGAAAGCCCATCACCAGCGAAGTGGTCGGCGGCCGCAGCGCGATTTGCTGCCACCTCCTGAACCAGGCGTACTACAACCACGCGGTGATCAAATGGCAGCCCGAGCGCATGCAGTTCGCGCCCGGCAGCGGCGACCCCGCGTGGCTGACCCGCAACTACCGCGAGCCCTGGAACGTGTAAAAGGCAAGGGGCATTTCGCCGAACGGGGACACGTTGCCGCGCCGGACAGCGCCTGGAACATGTCCCCGTTCCTCTGTGGCCGTTCTCTTTCATAACAGGATCGCCGGGCGCGGTCCGGTTTGTCGAAGACGGGCCGCCTTGCCGTATACTCTCCGCATGCCGGGCTGCCCCGGGAGGGCGTTCGCCTGTTCCGGAATCGCCGTGGTGAAATCGGGTATCGTACGGGGCGTTGTCAGAATGCTCCAGTTCATCTTGACGATGGAAAGCGGGATACCGAAGTGAACGTCACGCGCGCACAATTGCTGTTTCTACTGTTGCTGGGATTGGCCGTTTTTGTGCCCGCCATCGGCACCCATGACCTGTGGCCCGCCGACGAACCGCGGTATGCGCAGGTCGCGCGCGAAATGCTCGAAACGGGCGACGCCATCACCCTCCGCATCAACGAAGAACCCTATCTCGAAAAGCCCCCGCTGCTCTTCTGGGCCATCGCGGCCGTCTCCAAACCGTTCGGCGACGTGACGGCCGTCACGGCGCGGATCCCGTCCGTCGTGTCCGCGCTGGTGGTCGTGGCGCTGACCTACCTGCTGGCCGTCCGGCTCTATTCCCCCCGCGTGGGGTTCTGGTCGGCGCTGATCCTCATCACGGCCAACCGGTTCTGGTGGCAGGCAACGCACGCCCAGATCGATATGCTCCTGACCGCGTTTATGCTCGGCGGCCTCTACGCGTTCTGGCGCTGGCACACCGCCCCGCACCCGGGCTGGCTGGTGCTGCTCTACGCATGCAGCGCCGCCGGGGTCTACGCGAAGGGCCCGGTGGGCGTCATTTTCCCCCTGCTGCTCGTCTTCTCGTTCTATTGGAAGCGTCCCGAACCCCGGAAACGGACCCACTGGGTCCTGGGAGTCCTCGCGGTCGCCGTGCTGATCGCCCTATGGCTCATTCCCGCCCGTATGGCCGCTTCGCGCGAGGCCCAGACCGTCGCCCACGAAGCCGTGGCTGCGAACCTCTTCCACCAGACCATCGGGCGGTTCATCCTCGGCGTCAGCAAGGCCCAATGGCCATGGTATTACCTCGAAACCCTGCCCGTGGACTGGCTGCCCTGGACCCTGTTCCTGCCTTGGACCCTCTACTACGTCTGGAAACGCCGCCGGGAAGGCGAAGAGATGCGGTTGCTGCTGTGCTGGATCCTCCCCGCCTTTCTCTTCTTCTCGATCAGTGTGGGCAAGCGCGCCCTCTATCTGCTTCCGCTCTTCCCCGCCATGGCCATTCTCATCGCCCGCAGCGTGCTCGACCTCATGGACGGCGAACGTGCCGTCTGGCGGCGGCGGACGGGCCTGGTCTGGGCCGTGGCGCTTCTGCTCCTGGCCGCGGCGCCCTTCGCCCTGAAATTCTCCAGGTACTCCGGCGCCTGGTCCCCCAACCTGCTGGCCTTCTCCGTCTGCGCGGCCGTCTTCGGGGTCATCACCCTCTATTACGCGGCCCGCACCGGCATGCCGCAGCTCCACACCCTCATCGCCGCGCATTTTGCGGGACTCGCCATCCTCGCCGCGCTCGTGGTCTTCCCGGTGGTCAATCAGTTCAAGTCCGCCCGGCCGTTCTGCGAGCCCGTCCGCGTGCTGGCGGAAGCCGGCGACCCGTTCCAGCTCTACTCCGCCGGTTTTTCACGCGAGGAGTACGTCTATTACGCGCACCATCCCCACACGCCCGTGCTCACCGAGCTGCTCGACCTGGAAACCGTCCCGCCGCTTGACCCCCGCGAGAGCGCCCGGCTGCAGAAACGCATGAAAGAGAGCATCGCCGATGCCGTGGAAGAGGTGCCCATCGAGGCGGTCGACACCGTGACCAGCGACGAATTGCGCGCCCTCGAAGCCGCCATGCGCGACGCCGCGGACGATGAAGTCGCCCCGGAAATGCTCGAGCAGTTCCGCGACGCGCTCGCCCGAGAAACCACCGCCTTCCTCGACGCCTTCGAATCCGATGTCCCGGCCTTTCTGTTCGTGATGGAAAACGACTGGCGCTGGATCCTCCCCATCCATCCCGCGGTCCGCGGCTACCCGGTTGTCCGCGGCGAACAGGTCGGCAGCCGGTACGTGCTGCTCATCGCCAACGACGCCGGCGCCGCCCTCCTCGAAAAACGCGGCATCGACATCAAGATCAAACACCCCGGCGCCGCGTGAGGCGGCGTGCGCCCGCGGAACGCCCCCGACCCCGGCTCAGTGGAGAAGGATGAGCGTGGTCGCCTCGTACACCGCGGCGATGGTGAGCATGATCCCCGCCAGCGCCACCGCGCCCACGATGATGCGCAGTCCCGCCAGGTACTGGGTCGCCCATTCCCCGGACTGCCATCCCCGGACTACGCGAATCGGCAGCGCGCACACCGCAAACGTCACCACCACGTACGCCTCGAGTTCGAGCGTCAGCGTGATGCTGTGGTAGGTGTTTTGCGCCGCGCTGCCCGTCCACAGCGGCGTCATCACGAACCCCACGAACCCGAAACTCAACAGGTTCTTGAACAGGCCCGCAAAAGGAAACACGAGCGACGGCAGCGCCGAATACAGGCACGTGCCCACCAGGTAGTTCTGGTGAAGCGTCGCCAGCGTGGCCCACAGGATGTTCCCGGACGCGTACGCCCGGCCGATGTGGCCCAGCGCCCCCTCCGAAAAGACCGACCGGGTGAAATGCATCGCGTTCCAAGTGGCGCGGGGCAGCAGCACGCCCGCGGCCATCGCCCCGAACAGCGCGCCGTACAGCATCACGTGCACGGCCACCAGCAGCGCCCGCCGGGCGCTCAGTTCCGCCAGGCACGGTCCCAGCAATCTCCCGGCCCGGGGGGCGAGCAGCCGCAGCAGCCGCATCTGGAGCCACGCGCCGCCCGCGGCCACCAGCATCAGCCCGCCCAGCGTCAGCGCCGTGATCCCGCCGGGAAGACGCCCGGCCGGCATCATGAAGCGCGGGGATCCGTCGCCGGGCCATGCGTCGCCGTCGCTCGCCTCGACCCGCGCCATCGCTTCGGGATCCATCCAGCCCGGCGTGCTCAGCTCCGCATCGGAGAACAATCCCTCAAACGCCGGGGCCGCCGGCAGAAAACAGGCCGTCAACGTTCCGGGAATCGGCGGAGCCAGACGCCCCACGACGCGAAACGTTATCCCGTCCATCTCAAATGTATCGAACCGGGCCAGGTCCCCCGCAAGCACCTCGGGTCGACCCTCCTCCGGCAGCCGCCCCGAAACCAGCGCGGGCGCGAAGAAAGCCGGTTCGGCATCCACCAGGAGCAGCCGTTCCATCGGCGACAGTCCGAGCAGTTTCAGTATCTCCTCGCTGCCGGGCGTGGCCCGCATCCGCTCGAGAAAGGCCTGCGTCTCCAGGGGAAGGTTGGTTTCGGGAATCGGCCGGGCCCGCAGCGGCACCGCCCCCTCCGGCACGGCCGGGGCGTCCACGGCGATCAGCAGGTCGCGCCACGGCTCGCCGTCCACCACGGACCGCTCGAAGTGCGCCGCGGCGAAGAGCGCCGCCAGCCCGCACACCAGCAGGACGCCGCCCGCGCGGAACGGCTTGTGGTTTTCGGTCGGGGCCAGCGGCTCCATGCGGCGCTTACGAACCGCTCACAACGGACCGCGAGAGCGCCGTCACGGCTTCCCGGGCGAGGTGGGTGAAGAACGCCTCCTGGTTCGGACCGCACCAGTTCATCAGGTACATTTCGTAGGCTTCCTTGCCGTCCGGCCGCGCCGTGGCATAGTACGCGTCCGGCGAGATGTATCCCACGTAGTCGCCATTGAAACTGAGCACCCAGAGGTCCGCGCCCTGCGTATGGGCCCAGTCTTTCAGGCGGACGCTGATCTCGCCGCTGAAATCGGACGGCATGCCCGCAAAATACGCGTCGCCCACACGAACGCACTGCAACCATCCGTCCGAATCGATCCCGAGAAACCGGATCAGGAACGGCGACAACCGCCACGAGGGATGGATGCGCCACTGGAACGACGGCAGCTCCAGCGGCGCGCCGACCGACGCGATCTCCACCTCGCGCCGGAGTTCCAGCGCGTCAACGCCGTCCAGCACATGCCGCGCCAGCCCCTCGCCAATCGCGGCCGCCTTCTCGAATCCGCTCTCGTTGCCGGCATGGCGGGTCGTCATGCTTCCCACCGCCCCGCCGAGAAACATGGCAAACCCGCCCGTCTCGCGCTCGAGCGCACGCGCGAGATACCCCGGATAGTCCCCGCTGAATTCCATGTTGCTCCCGCCCAGCACCGTGGGATGGGCCGAATAACTCACCACGAAACACCGCGCGCCGCCCTCCTTCTCGACCACCATATAACTCAGTTCGGTGTCGCACGGCGCTTCCCGTGTCCGGTTGCGGATACAGGCATCGACCGGTACGCCGCCGGTCCCGAGCGCCGCGTCGTCCCCCGCGGTAGCGTCGGCTTCCACGATCGCGGCGGTGAATTGTTGTGCCAGAAATTCGAGCACCGACGCGTCATAGGTGCCCGCAAACTGCTTTCCCACAAACCCCGGCGCCCAGCCGCCCGGCCCCGAGTGCGTGTGGGAGGCATTGAACAACAGGGCGTCGGCCGCGAGGCCGGTCTGGCGAAATACGCGTTCGCGCACCGTTTCAGCCAGATTCTCGGGGATAATGAGCATGTCCGCCGCGACCAGTACGGCCTTGTCGTTTCCGTCGGAGAGCGCGAGGGCTTTTACGAAGATCTCGTCGTGCACCCCCGTGGACGGTTTGCCTTTCCTGTCGCCGAATCCCGCCAGCGGGGTGCCTGCCGGAGGGGCAATGGGGCGTTTCGCCCAGCCTGCGCGGAGAGAGCCCGGCCGCCCGTCTGTCGTCGACCGGCCTGCGCTGGCCCGGATGGCCTCGACATTGCGCTGGTAGTAACGCTCATGCGTCACGTCCCCGCCGGAATACGCCGGCCAAGGCCCCACCAGAAGCACGGCGAGCGTCAACAGCGCCAGGACGACCGCGCCCGCAATGAGAAGTTTCGTTTTCATCGGTGCGCTTCTCCGTTCCGGCGCCGGGACCCGTCTCGCGCGCCGTTACTGATCGATCGATGCCTTCAACACGTTATCGCGAAACGTCAATACCAGCTCAAACGCCTCGTTCGACCGCTCCAGCGGGTACGAATGCGTCACCAGCGACGCCACGTCCACCCGCCCGGAGGCCAGCAAAGCGATGGACCGGGGATAGTCGAAGCGAAACCGCCGGCACCACTGCACCGTCAGTTCCTTGCGCCGCGCCACACATACCGGGAAGGGGTCTTCTTCCGCGCCGGAGATGCCCGTCAGCACCACGCGGCCCGCCGGACGCGCGATGCGGCAGGCGAGCCCCTGGGTTTCCGAAGACCGCGCGCAATCAAAGGCCACGTCAACGCCCCGCCCATTCGTCTTCGACAGTATGGTCTCCACCGTATCGGCCTGCGAGGCGTTAAACGCGTCATCCACCCCGAATCGTGTGCCGGCCGACACGCGGTAATCGAGCAGATCGGTCCCGAACAGCCGCGCCGCGCCCGCCGCCCGCGCGACCTGCGCCACCAGCAGGCCGATCGGGCCCAGACCCAGAATCGCCGCCGTTTCACCCGGTTTCAGGCGGGCGAGTTCCACGGTGTGCACAGCCACCGCCAGCGGTTCGAGCATCGCCGCTTCGGCCGCGCTGACGGTGTCCGGCACGGGGAAACAGAACCGCGCATGTACGGTAATGTACTCGCACAACGCCCCATCGTAGGGCGGACCGCCCGGAAACACCATGTCCGGACACACGTTGTAGTGGCCGGTGGTGCACCATTCGCATTTAAGGCACGGGATCCCCGGCTCAACGGCAACCCGCCGGCCCACCAGCGAGAGGTCGGCCTCCGAACCCACGGCCTCCACCACGCCCGCGTATTCATGGCCCAGGATCAGCGGTTCCGTGATGACCGTATGCCCGATTCGGCCATCCGCGAAATAGTGCATGTCCGATCCACAGACCCCGGTCGATTCGATTCGGATCAACGCCTCATGCGGCCTGGGGCTGGGTTTTTCCATTTCGACCAGCCGCATGTCGCGGGGGCCAAACCACTTCACTGCCTTCATCGTCCCGAAACCCTCCGGAAAAAGCGCCGGTCACATCTCCGCACCAGGACAGTCACCGCTGTGCGCGGAAATCGAAACACGCGGCGCCGGGAAATTAATTGCACAGGTGCTCGACGCGGGAAAGCGTAACAGAAACGGGACAGGATGTGAAACGGCGGCCCGGCTTGCGAGCGGACCGGATCCCCACCGGCACATTCGTTGCAGGAAAGCGGTCAGTGAATCGTGGAGGGCGCCGCCGGGGACGCGCTGTCATTGTTCGTGTACATCTGGCGCGCGACGTTGTTGTGCCGTTCCATGGCCAGATTCAGGAAATCCTCCGCCAGATTGGCGTCCACGGGAAAACTCGTCAGGGAATAGCCAAAACTCACAAGCACCTGTTCCAGTTCCGCGGTAAGCCGCTGGAGCACTTTGTGCGCCCCCTCCTCGGGGGTTTCCACAAGAAGCACCGCCAGGCCGCCCTCGCTTAACGCGAAAACCTGATCCGTCATGCGGAGATCATCCGTCAACCGGAGCCCAAGCCGGGTGACCGTCTCGGGATTGGCCCGCGGCGCGCAAAACGTCAACAGCGTTGCCGCGGACGGGTACCGGATCGACCGCTCGATTTCCTCCCGCACCCGCTCATGCAGGTACGGTTCGGTTCGCAGGCCCGTCCCCGGGTCCCGGTACGCCAGTTTTTCGAGAACACGGCATCGACGCTCAAGTTCGGTCCGCATGCGCGCTTCCTCATCCAGGCGCGCCTGAAGGTCGTCAATCGCCGCTTTCAATTCTTTCGTATCTTCCACAACGGCAACTCCTCTCCCCGTTGGGTCAGAGCATAATATGTGCCAAATGCGTGCACTCTGTGGCACACCCCGCTAAGTCGTAAGGAGCCTTATGCTTTACGGTGTTTGAGACGCCCCGCGCGCGATCAAATCTGCTGCCAGAATGATCTGAAGGTTGTCAATTCTGACCACTTTTTCATTATGCGCAACCGGCATTCGCCCCAAAATCGTGATTCAATTCTTGACACACACCCCGCGCTCAGGTAGCATGGAGCCGCGAAACACGAAAAGTGCGAGCCGGGGGGCGGGCGGACCGTGGTGCAAGGCGGGAGCGAGTCAGGTGCAGTTAGACGGGGCACAGAAACCGGGGATTCTCATCGTCGAGGATGAGCCCACTCAGATGGCGTTTCTCGAGGAAATCCTGCGGGAATGGGAGTACGAGTGCGTCACGGGCGGGTCGATTGCCGAGGGCAGAACCCTCTTTGAAAAGGACCGGTTCGCCTGCGCGCTCATCGACCTGGGTCTGCCCGACGGCAATGGTTTGTCCCTTATCAGTGAGTTTGCCAAGGCCGACCCCTGCCTCGTGCCGATCGTCCTGACCGGGGCGCGGCAGACCGAAACCGTCATCGACACCATGCGCGAAGGCGCCTTTGACTACTTGGTCAAGCCGGTCGACGCCGCCACACTGAAGGCCGCCCTGACACGGGCCTTGTCGCACCATTCCGTAATGCGCGAACGCGGAGAGCTTTTCGAATTGCTGCTCGAGGAACGCGAACAGCTCCGCGCCCGCGTGGAAGAAGCCACCGAAGACATCCGGCAGTATGCGTCCGCGTGCGAACGCAGCAACACCCGGTTGCAGGCCCTGCTCCGCCTGAGCCGGTTTGCCTCGGGGTACTTCAGCGAGGAGGCGTTGCTGCGCGGGTTGTTTATCGAGCTGGGCGAACACATTCCGTTGCGCGCGGTGGTGATCTGCGACATCTCCGCGGAACGCCTGGTCGGCCAGTACCGGAGCGGCCAGGAGGAATCGACCTACATCGAGACCAGCACGGCGCTCGACCTGGAAGAAACCGGCACCCTGCTGATCGAGGCCGAACCCGAACTCCTCCTCCAGCGCTGGCTCGAACGGGCCACCGATCTCGCCGGCGCCGGCCTCCGTTCCTTCGTCTTCTCCCAGCAGCAGCAGAACACCATGCGGTACATCGTCGGCTTCTTTACCGAAGCGGCGTTCGGACATCTCCAGGGCGACCGCGAATTCCTGGACACCTGCGCCCGCTTCCTGGTCTTTGAATGGGAACAGGCCAAACTCCTGCTTCACGTCGCCCATCATGCGAGCCTTGGCAATATCGGCATCGAGGTGGCCCGCAACTTCATTCAGCCCCTGACCGCCATCCGGACCGCCGCCGACATCGTGCAGGAAGCCGCCATTTCGTCCGATGCGATTGAGGGCGTGCACATCATTCTGGAAAACGTGGACAAGCTTCACCGCCAGACGCAGGAGTTCCGCAAACTCGCGCTGCTGCGCGAAGGCTCCGTCGAAACGGTCCGGCTGGACGAATTCATCGAACACGCCATCGACGTGCTGGCCGTCGCGATCCAGAACCGGCGGCTCACCGTCAACCGGCAGTTCGAAACCGACGGCGAGTGCGTGCTGCTCAACGGCACGACCCTCGCCCGCACCTTTCTCGATCTCATCCTGGATGCCGTGCGGTCGGTCGAGCCGGGCGCGGAGATCGTGCTGGCCCTGCGCGGCACCGACGCCGAACACCTCGCGTTCGAGATGCGCTATGAAAGCGCTTCGACGAATTCCCTGACCTCGTTGGCGTCCCTGAACTCCGCGCTGGGGGCACGGGAAAAGGGCAACCCCGGCCTGCAGCTCGCTCAGCGCACCGTCCACAGCTGCGGCGGCAACCTCACCTTCGACCTGGAGGACGGCCGGCGCGCGCGCCTGCGCATCGTCCTCCCGCGCAATGCGACCCGCGTGGCCACGCATCGGGAGGTGCTCCGGTGACACACCAGGGCCTCTCACCAGCCGAACTGGGCGAAGAACGCCCCCGCGAACACGGCGGGATGGTCATCGTCCTCGACACCGACCCCGGCGTACGCTGGGCGCTCGAAAAAGGGCTGAAGCGCTCGGGCTACGACGTCCGCACGGCCAGCACCTCGGGCGAGGCGCTGCGCCTCCTCTACGCCGAACCGGTTCGCGCCGTCATCATGGAGATCCTCCCCGAAGCCGATCTGACCCCCGAGGTGTTGACGACGGTGCTCGAATCGCCGTCGCACCCCAAGGTGATCTGCGTCTCCATGGAATCCGAGCCCAAGGCCATCATCGAATGCGTGCGCCGCGGCGCCGCCGATTTCGTGCCAAAACCCTTCAACCTGAACGATGTCCGCGCCGTGCTCCGCCGCGCGCTTGCCAGCCAGTCCGAGCAGCGTGTCCTGCGCCGCCCCGGTTCAAGCAAGGCGGACATGGATGCGTCATTCCTGATCGGCGTCAGCCACGCGATCCAGGAATTGCGCACCATCATCCACCAGGTCGCGCACACCGACCTCAACTGCCTTATCCGCGGGGAAAGCGGCACCGGAAAGGACCTGGTCGCCCGCGAAATCCACCGCCTGTCCGCGCGGCGCGAGCGGCCCTTCGTCAAGGTGAACTGCACGGCCCTTCCCGAACAGCTCCTCGAAAGCGAATTGTTCGGCTACGAAAAAGGCG